>TARA_R110002073_G_scaffold173800_3_pt1 | contig 77759 bp, 69 predicted proteins | sample TARA_R110002073 | Tara Oceans TARA_R110002073 (sample SAMEA4397174) | marine metagenome | biome: Polar Biome; feature: [DCM] deep chlorophyll maximum layer (ENVO:01000326); material: water (ENVO:00002006), including particulate matter (ENVO:01000060) such as... | depth 40 m
CACGCGCTTGAAGCATATTTTTGTCGGCTATAACCACCACGTGGGCAGTTAAGCCTTCTTGAAGCATTTGTAACAACAAATCCGGGCCGATACCTGCTGGCTCTCCGGGTGTGATCACCAAAGGTTTGATCAATTCGCTACAATACTCAGACATGCTTTAATCTTCTTTCAGGTGGTGCTTAGAGTCTTTAATATCAATATATGCTTCATGTTTTATTTCGAGTAACCAATGGGTCAACTCGTCTTCATACTTACGGCGATGGAGTGCCTGCTGGGCTTGGTTTGTTTGAATCTTCTCACCCATATCTTCAGTACGTCTATCTTGCACCTGAAGGATATGCCAGCCAAACTGCGAACGAAACGGTGTACTAATGGCGCCTTTTTTGGTCTGTTCCATCATTTGCTCAAAGGCAGGTACCATTTGTCCTGGCGAAACCCAATCTAAATTACCGCCATCAATGGCTGAAACAGGGTCATCAGAATTTGAGCGGGCTATTTCAGCAAAATCATCGCCGCCTAGGACTCTTTCATACAACTTATCGATAATCTCTTTTGCTTCGTCATCAGTTCGAATTGTGCTCGGTGCAATGAGGATATGACGTACCAAGGTTTGCTCAATTAATTGCTGCTGGCCTCCGCGCTTCTCCAAAACACTCAAAATATGAAAACCACTACCCGTACGAATAGCTCGAGAAGGCTCATTCACCGCTAAGTCTGGAATCACATCCTGGGCAATAGTTGGCAGCTCGCTTTCTTTTCGCCAACCGATGATGCCACCCTTCAAGGCTTGTCGGCCATCAGATTTCGCAACGGCAACCTTGCTAAAGTCTTCGCCAGATCGAAGCTCGGTTAAAATATCTTCTGTGCGTTGCTGTGCCTTTTTAAACTCTTTCTCAGAGGCATTCTCGGCAAGTGCAATTAAAATATGCCCTACTAAATATTCAGCACCCGAACGCTCGCGACCTTCTTTAGACGCCAGAAAGTTTTTTACCTCTTGCTCGGTGACACGAACACGACGGTCAACTTCTCTCTTCTGCATACGGCTAATAATCATTTCGCGGCGAATTTGTTCACGGGCCCCAACATAACTTTCACCTTCTAGTGCCAGCTGTGCTTCAAACTGCTCAATGGTCATATTATTGCCTTTGGCAATACTCTCGAGCGTTTCATTTAACTGCTCGTCGGGCACACGGATACCGGCACGGCTGGCTAATTGAAGCTGAATACTTTCGAGTATTAGCTGATCCAAAACTCGCTGTTCAATCACATCATCGGGGGGAAGAGGGGTTCTCTGTCGTAATAGGCGATTTTTTATCGATGCCGTTCGTTCATGAAGTTCAGACAACATAACGATGTCATCGTCGACGATGGCAACAATTTTATCGACTAATTGAGGTGTTTTTGCACCTGCTTTTTTAATGTCTTTGTTTGACGTAGTGGCAGCATTCAAAGCAGTACTACTAAAAATCGCCAAGACAGTGAGCAAACAAAAGATGTTCACTTTTATACCTGAAAAAAATCTAAAGCCGGAGTTTATGAGAATCATTCGAAACCTAATAATTAACTTAATTAAAGCGTTCTTCACGCGCTTCATAACCTGGAATCTGTCTATCCATGTTATTTACGCTCTGACCGAAACCACCTACACCACTTAATTGAAAGCGGAATAAGACGCCATTTAAAATTTCATCTTTGCTACTGAGATAAGACTGCATTAGAAACTGGACTCGCCAGCAGCAACTTCCGTATTCTAACCCAGCCAGTGAACCAATCGTACGATTGTTATCCAAATCGTAACGCCAGCGACCAATTAAACTCAATTCTTTATACAACGGGGTAATAAAAGAACTATCGACCTGCTCTAACTCATTGCGAATATAGCGATGGCTGAAGTTCATGACATAACTATAATCTTCACTGTGGAACTGAATTCGACTGTTACCTTCCTGGGTTTCCTCTTTATCGGTATCCCATAAACCAGAAAGACCTATTTCCAAACCATCGACAGGTCTTAGTAATATTTCTGAAGCAACCAAGGAGGAACTATTATCTGATGCGCCCACACCCTCAATATTGACCTTGCGATCACGGTAGTGAAATATTTGCCCAACACTGATGACGGCCCTGTCGACCCCATTCGATAGATCTGTCCAACGGTTTGTTAAGCCTAGGGTTAAGCGATTATTATCACCGACACGATCGCCACCACTAAAGCGATTTGGATAAAATAAACGTTGGTAATCAAAACTGGGTAACGTGGTATCAAAGTTTGGCAAGGCATCCTGATCGACACTTTTGGAGTATACATAATAAGCTCTAGGTTCTAAACTTTGCCGAAAGCTGCTACCTTGAAATTGCGTTTTGCGGTCAAAATATAGGCCTGTGTCTAGTTCATAAAATGGAATCGTCCGCGAAACATGATTATCGACAGGCGTATAGTCCTGAAGAATATAATCAGTTTGATCTACGGTAAGCGCTGGCTTTACGTAGCCCCAAGGCTGATTAAAGGGAAAAGAAAGTTTAGCCTGATGACGCAAACGTGAACCGGAGGTGCGCTCATCTCCGACTAACTGGTCACGATTACGATAGAAATACACATAACGGCTCGACCAATCTAATTGTAATCGTTTATAAACCTGCCCCATTTCAAAGTACATTTCTGGCAGTCGTTGATATGCCTGCTCGTTAGGCAGAACCTGGTTATCGATACTTTTATACTCTTGCAGCAGGAAAGAGAAGCGCCAATCGTCCCTGTCATAAGAAAACTCTGCACGACGATCTAAATTATCGGCTCTATCAATATTCAAACCTTGATTCAAATCTTCCAAATAATCATTATCGCTAACTTCATTATAACGAAGCTGTCCAGACCAGCCATCGGCAAATGGATATATCTCCTGTTCAAAGCTCACACCCCAGCGCGTAGCGTTATTTGAACGATTCAATAATACCTGCTCACTCTCGTAATAATCATCTTGATCGATATAGCCGAGCTGCAAAACACTCTCGGTATACTGGCTTTTATGTCTACCTTCAATATCATAATGTTTGCCGCGGCCACCAATATAAGTCGGTGTAATCGTTGCATCGTAATTTTCAGCTAAATTCAAATAATAGGGTGTCGAAAAAAATAGGCCGCTTTCGGTATTAGAGCTGCCAATAGTCGGATAAAGAAAGCCGGATTTTCTGCGATCATCAATAGAGAAAGAAAACCAGGGTATATACAGAACAGGTACGTCTTTAATTAAAAAGCGAGTATGTTTTGCCTGACCGAAACCTTCATCACGATTGAGGGTGATTTTATCTGATGCGAAGGCCCAGTCACGTTTTTCAGGCGGGCAACTAGAAAACAAACCTTCATGAATAATCAAGGTACTTTCGTCTGGCCGACTGAGCGTCTTTGCTTCGCCATTCAGACCAGTTTTATTATTGATAAATTTGGCATCTTCGAGCCGAACATCGTCATTATTAACATTTAATGTGGCCGATGACCCTTCTAAGGTAAGATCTGAGCTTCCCAGTACAATATTGCCATTTAATTCAGCTTGCTGACTAATTTGATCAATAACCGCCTGATCACTATAGGCATGATATAACCCGTGTTGAACTTCAACCTCACCTGATAACGCTAGCTTTTTATCAGGAATATAATTGACATCTTTAGCATGCAGCAACATACCGCCATTATCTAAAGTGCTTTGATCTTCTTTAGACAGAACGACAGGCTCGACCTCTTCACGAGGCTCGAGGGTGTCGGGCAGGGTAGCTTCCTGACAGAGCACTAAACTACGAGGAATGGCTGGACCTTTTACGCGCTCCGTTTCAGCCAGCACAGACACAGGCATAACAGACAAAAGCAAAAAGCTATAATAAGGCAGTCTTTTTGATTTATAAGCGAATAATTTCAAAGAAATAATAAGTGTTTCAACCCGATAAATAGAACATTTAATCAGCAGGCCCTTTTTGAATAAAAACATAGAAAAAAATATCGATATTTTTCTTAGTGGCGATCACTGTTAATTAGCTGCAAATAATAAACGGTGGCCTGAGTGATGTCATTTAACTTTTTGTATTCAAGCCAATTTAAAAATAGAAATGGGTCTATTCAGTAGCGTTTTTACTGTGCAAAATTTTTGATTAACTGCTCGTATTGATTACAGACGCTAGATTAGCGAAACAGAACACCCATTGAAGGCGTGGGTTTTTTTGATCGATAGGAAAATAAGCGCAACGCTGATGAAGCCCCTTTAATGAACAAGCTCCATCAACATCGAAATTTTCTTTATGGATGGAAATATATCCGAACGATGACGTTTACACAGCGCAGCTTTTACAATAAACAGTAAATGGCAGAGCCTCTAGGCGTTCTTCACTGATATCGTCATGGCAAGTTTCACACTTACCATAAAGATCTCTCTCAATTTTTAACAAGGCATGCTCTATTTGCTCTAGCTCTTCTTCAGCCTCACTTTTTAAATTATAAAGCACACCATCATTTTGTTGATCAACAGACTGTTCTGAAAATTTATGACTTGTTTTTCGATGAGATAAGTCAGCATTTATCTTTTCAACGCGCGTATTCAATTCTGTTTTTAGGGTAAGTAACTTTTTTTTAAAATTCGACATAATATTGCCTCATTAGAGCGGGTGGAGAGTAATGAAAACATTTACCTGATTCTATAAGCCTGCGCATTTTACGCATTGATGTGAGTCAAGATAGCTCATCCGACTTAACCAGCTTACATATAATCTTAAAAAACCTATCCGTTCAGGGATTTTTACAGCGAATATGCCTTAAATGTCTATACTAAATAGACTTTAGGTATTCTCTATGTATAAAAAGGCAGCGTATACCGTGGCTATTTGGCGAAATGCACGCTCATCACCCAACATCAACATCATGTGCTTACTGGCGGTCATCTGCTGTTTGGTATCACCGTCTTATGCCCAGAGTAATGAATTCCTTGCCATCCAGGGCAAAGACATTAAGGTATTAATTGACCCGGAACACACACTTACAATTCAAGATCTTATAACTAAAGAAGACTTAACCTGGGAAGACAGTAAATTTGAAATGCCATCCTATGGGTTTTCACCGCACACATACTGGTTTCGGTTTGTGTTGCCCGCTCAAGATAAAGAAAGCCTGTTAGAGCTTGATTACGCACTACTCGATGACATTTCCTTTTACCGACTTCGAGATAACAAGATTGTTGATACTATTTTTACGGGAGACCAACACAACTTTGCCGACCGTCCCATCCAACACAGAGCATTTTTATTTCCTATTCCAAAGTCTGATCAAGTTCAAGAAATAATATTAAAGATACGCTCTAGCAGTTCGATTCAGCTCCCCCTAATACTATGGCCAGATAAATCATTTTTCGAATATGATCAATTCAAGTTCGTAGAACATGGTTTATATTATGGCATTGTCTTAGTCATGGCGCTCTATAACGCATTCTTATTCATGCGTTTACGAGACAGTGCCTATGCCTTTTACGTAATTTATGTGCTCACCTTTGCTATTACACAGCTATCATTGACCGGGTTTTCATATCAATTCATTTGGCCAAATTTACCCGACTGGAATCAAAAAAGCATCGCTGTTTTGGTTCCTCTAGTCGTCGTTTCAGGTGTTATTTTTTCTTCTAACGTCTTAACGCTGGAAACTTATCACCCCAGGCTACATAAGGTGCTTTATACTCAAGCATTTATTGGTTTATTTATTAGTGCGCTTAGTGTGGTATTGCCGTATCACACAATGATTCCATACAGCGCAGCGCTGGCCATCGCATCCTGTTTAACCATCTTGTTAATAAGTTATTACGTCATGCTCAAAAGCATGTATAAATACGCTATTTACTTTGCAGCCGCGTGGAGTATTTTTCTTCTTGGCGCTGTGGTATTGGCACTGAACAAGTTTGGATTCATTCCACGAACTTGGGTAACCGAGTCGGCAGCACAAGTTGGTTCCGCTATTGAGATTATCCTTTTATCGTTTGCATTAGCAGAGAGACTTTATGATGCGATGCAACGAAGGTTTATTGCTGAGAATGAATCTCTCGAAATTAAAGAAGAGTTAATACACACACAACACAAGCAATACCAAGTACTTGAAAATGTAGTAGCCACACGCACTCAAGACCTTGAAGAGGCCTTAAATAAAGTTAAGCTCTTAAATAATGAGTTATCCGATCTATCGACGATGGATCAGGTAACCGGAGTTCGAAACCGACGTTATTTTGATGACATGCTAAATAGAGAGTTTCGACGCGCATTACGTAATCGCTCAACTTTATCGTTAATTATGCTTGATCTCGATCACTTTAAATTAGTGAATGATAACTACGGGCATTTAGCGGGTGATTTGTGCTTAAAAACAGTCGCTAATGCCATGTATAATATCGTTAAACGACCACCCGATTTGGTCTGTCGATATGGCGGTGAAGAAATCGCCATTATTCTTCCAGATACCTTACATCAAGGCGCCATGACGATTGCCGAACGCATTCGCCACCAAATAGACACACTCGTCATTCACTTTAACGATGAAACCATCAAATTAACAGCCAGTTTAGGTGTGGCCAGTGTTATTCCAAACAACCAGAAAACAGCCAACTCATTAATTGAGCTAGCAGATAAAGCCTTATATCAAGCTAAAAAAAATGGCCGTAACAAAACAGAAAGTGCCGGTTAACGTAGAACTTTTTTGTCGTGAGCATTAATAAATTCTGCCAATAAGGAACTATTTTTTATTACAATTTAAATCAAAATTAATAACTGACGATTAGCTATCGGTCAGATAAGCTAACCAGTCTAACAGCAGCATTTTAAAATCGAATAAACCGCATTCAGCTTCCTGCTCCTGATCATATAGTTCCGTTCCTTCTGGTAACGGGTCTCCTACTTCATACGCAAGCGCTATCCCCTTAACCTCTATACCTGAATCACTCAGCTTAAGTTGATAATTTCGGCCAATATATTGATGGTTGAACAAGCGTTTTTCTTCGATTTTAGAAATAAAATCGAGTAAAGTTTTACACGCCTTAACATCTTCTTTTAATTCAGAAGAAAGAAAATGACCAATCGCTTCATGGCCGGCAGAAAACGTTGCCAGCGCTTCATTAGCTTCATTTCGTTCAAATTGATAGTCCATTTCAATACCTGTTTCAAAACTAGAAAACACATTCTATAGCGGAAGACGTGATATAAGTATAAATAAACTTGAAATCTGTCTATCCATACAGTACTTTTAAGGCGCATTTACACTTTTATGGCCTTGTAAAAAATGAAACTATATATCGCCGAAAAACCAAGCTTGGCCCGTGCTATTATCGAGGCGCTACCGAAACCCCATTATAAAGCGGATGGTTGCGTCTATGTTGGCCATTCAGACAAGGCAAAATGTGACGTCGTTTCTTGGTGTATTGGCCATATTTTAGAACAAGCAGAACCCGACGCTTATGATGTAAATCTAAAAAAATGGGCTCTAGATCGTTTACCTATTCTGCCAGATCAGTTTGATGGTGGCTGGAAACTTATTCCTAAAAAACAAACGCGTAAACAATTTACTATTCTGAAGAAATTAATTAAGCAAGCCTCCGGGATTATTCATTGCGGTGACCCAGACCGCGAGGGCCAGTTATTAGTTGATGAAGTGATACATTATGTCGGCATTAAAGCTTCGGTTAAACATACGCTAAAGCGCTGCCTGATCAGTGACTTGAATAAACCTGCCGTTATGTCTGCGCTTGCAAACTTGAAAGCGAATTCAGAATTTATGCCACTCTCTGTTTCAGCCCTCGCGCGCTCACGCGCTGACTGGCTATATGGCATGAATATGACGCGCTGCTGTACGCTTCAAGGTCAAAAGAGCGGTTTTAATGGTGTGCTATCTATAGGCCGTGTTCAAACACCCATTTTAGGTTTAGTGGTGAGAAGAGATATAGAAATAGAGAACTTCGAGCCAAAAGCGTATTTTGAAGTCGATGCGCATATTCAAATTCAAGCCAAACACTTTATTCAGGCGCGTTGGCAGCCAAGTGAAGCATGCGAACCTTACCAGGATGAAGAAGGCAGGGTAATTAACCACGCGCTTGCCGAAAATGTTGTTAAACGAATCGAAGGGCAACCCGCTTTGTTAAACAAGCTTGAACTAAAGCCTAAGAAACAAGCCCCCCCTTTACCTTACAACCTTTCTGCCCTGCAAATAGAGGCGGCCAAACAGTTTGGGTTTAGTGCAAAGGTTGTGTTAGATGTCTGCCAATCATTATACGAACAACACAAACTTATCACGTATCCCCGTTCCGATAACCGATATTTACCTAAAGGTCATTTCAATCAGGCAAAGTCCGTCATATCTGCGATATCAGGTCTCGAAGAGCTAGCCGGGTTTTGTCAAAATGCCAAGCCATCACTCAAAAGCAAAGCTTGGAACGATGCCAAGGTTAGCGCGCATCATGCCATTATTCCAACCGAGAAAAACCCTTCTGCAAGTAAACTCAGCCATGTGGAAACGAAAATTTACCAGCTGATCGCCAAACACTATTTGGCACAGTTTTATGATGCGTGGCAATTTCAGGATACCCGTGCCGATTTCACGATTGCAGGCGGGTTATTTATTACCAAAGAACGACTCACCTTAGAAAAAGGCTGGAAGCTTGTCTTTGAGAAAGAGCACGTACTTACGCCTGCACACTCGGCATTAAAAGTACTCAAGCAGGGGGAATGCTATTTATGTGAAAAAGGTGAGCTTCTGAGCAAAATGACTCAGGCACCAAAACATTTCACCGATGCATCCTTACTTTCAGCGATGACAGGCATTGCTCGTTTCGTTAAAGACCCAAACATTAAAAGCATTCTGAAAGAAACAGATGGTTTAGGCACTGAAGCAACCCGTGCAGGTATTATTGAACTCTTGTTTAAACGCCAATTTCTAGAAAGACACGGCAAGCTAATTAAAGCAACACAAGCAGGTAAAAGCTTTATATTGGCCCTTCCTGAAACAATAACCGAACCCGATATGACCGCACATTGGGAGAATAAATTAACAGAAATTAGCGAGCAAACCTGCCGTTATGAAGATTTTATGGCGCCACTTAAAGAGGTAATCCACACCTATATTAATGAGCTAATCACAACACCGCTTAAACAGATTTCGAATGTTAAACAGACTCCATCATTCAAAAAGAAGCGCCCACGAGGTCAAACCCGCCAGCGCTCTTCACAAAAAGCATAGTTTATTTAAACGCGCATCCTGACTCTTTTCCAAGCGCTTTCAGAATCATTGCCATAGGGCAAAACCCTGTGAACGCTGCCTGAAACATATTAGCGCCAACAAAGACTGTAAACCACAACCAATTGACAGAATGAATCTGACTCAGACCAACACTAATCAAAATAAATAAACCTGCAACTGAAAACACAATACGATCGATATTCATAAGCACCTCTGCAGCAACAATGTAAGCTAGAAACTAAAGTCTTTATATTAGATCTTCCTAATATTTGTTTATATTAGCACAGTCTAATATAAAGTGTGAAAAATATCTGCAGGCTTAGAGTAGCGTCAATAAAAAAACACACATCATTTCGTAGTAGGTGAATAAATGATTGTACATCCATACAGAATTGCATAGATTCTCGAATATCAAAAAAAAATGAGAGTTTAAATATGAACCAAGACCTGAAGTCTATAATAAATATTTACAAAGAAGATGAAGAAACTGTTTATAACAGCTGGTTTGTAAATAATGATGAAAGATTAAAAGCATTTCGATCTATTCGACGAGGTGTACTTGATGTAATACAGCATATAAAGAAGGGGAGCTTTGGAAATGACTTTAAAGGTTCATCTCTAGAATTTGTATTAAATTGTATTACAGAGCAAAAGCAGGTATTTAAAGGTGCATCACATCCGTTCTATTGGAAACCAAAATTACGCATACCTGATATTTACGAAAATGAGGAAAACAAAGTAGCATTTGGTCAGTTTCTTGAAAAATGTATACACGCCACAAAAGAAGATCAAATACTCAAAGAAATAATCTTACTGGACAAAAGAAAAATTAAAGGCTTAGGCCCTGCGGTTGCAAGCATTCTTTATTTTTTACACCCAACAATTATACCCCCTTGTAATACCGCCATCGTAAATGGCTTTAATGCCTTATTTAAAGACAAAGTAAAACTAGGTTCATGGACTGAATACTTAAGGATGAGAGAGGTCATTATAGAAAAAAACAATGAACTAAAATCCGAATTATCAAATGATTTGGGCGCTTTTGCAGGTCTTTTATTTGATGTCGGAGAAAAGAAGCTATTAATTAGTGACGATCATATTTCTGAAGAAGACCGGGTCAAAATCGAAAAGAAGCTCAAAAAAAGACACCAGGAAGTGACAAACGAAATGGAAGAAGAAGACCTCCATACGGAAATGCAATATCACATTATGACCATTGGCGGGTCACTAGGGTATGATGTCATTGCCGCGTCAAATGACCGATCAAAGTGCCACAATGGAAATAGCTTGTCATTCATTAGTCTTGATAAATTTCCTGAATTAAACGTAGATAAAGATACATTTAAAACCATTACACTGATAGATGCTGTATGGTTTGATAGCAGCACAAACAATGTCACTTGCGCTTTTGAAGTAGAAAAAAGCACGTCTATATATTCAGGTATATTAAGACTTACTGACCTGTATTTTTCGTTTAAAAAAAACCCACCCTCTTTATACCTCATAATTCCTGATAAGCGAGAAAAAGAAGTATTACTACAACTGCAAAGGCCATCTATAAAAAATAGCAACATCGAAATACACTACATATTATTTTCTGACTTAAGAAACGATTGTGACGCAATATGTAAGTTTGGGGAAGATAAAGAAATACTTAAAAAAATATCGAAGTTTGCTAATTGAAAAAACATATTATTCACGACGAATCACTAATAACCTTCCGCTTAGAGTTTCAACATCTAACCAATAGGAATATTTATGATAATGGATGTATAAATTATTTAGCTGACCTTGCGCATCAAAACCAAATAGCATGGAGATAGGCTTGTGCTGAGGCTGCCAAATTTGCTGCCTATCCTGAGCCATAAAATCAAACGCATAAGATAATGTTTGCTCGCCAGATGTCTCAACTATCGTTTCGTCTGCCTGCCCAAAGATCGTGATTAGATGCTGTCTGGTCGGTAAGCTGCGTTTCGGTAAGGCCGACAAGGTAAAGCGCATATCCAAGCGTTTCAAACTTATATTATAGTCATCTGAGCATAATGAACGAAGTATTGGCTCAACCAATGCTGGCGAAAACAACTGGCTAAGTTTCGAATCCAAGTAAGCGCTTTCGAGTAACGAATGTTCGTCTAAGGGGTGGTACGTTAAATTGAACTTAAAGATATCTGCTGTTTTTTTAGTTACAGAATCCGTCTGCTGAATGGCAAATTTATCGTCGGCTATAAATGTTTTTTTCGTGCTGACAGTTCGCTTATTTATGCTTAGAAACGGTTCAGCATTTAAATATCGCAGGAGTATGTCGCGTTCTAATATGGGCTCATTAAATTGTATGCTTACTTGTTTGTTTTTTTCATCACCCTGCCAGTCAATAGCCAGGTATTCTTCGAATTCACAGAACTGTTCAGCAAACTCATACAAGACCCAATACCGGCAAGCAGATAAGGATACGCCACAGAGAATCAGTACAATACAGAGTCTAGTCATAAGATAAATTGGTCAGAATTGTAAATAATCATCAAATACATATGTTTTTTGTTATTCCGCTGAGCGTGTAACTATAAGATATTGTCAATCTCGGTTATCCTTGTTTTTTTATTAATTGTACAGAATCTTTATTTACTTTTTTTGAATACTTAAAGGTTCGTTGAACTACTTTTTAAAACAAGCTAACGCTTCTAGGACGGAATCAGAATGAAACCATTAAGTTTGGCAGATCAGTTATTTCTTTGGCTTGAAAAAAGACAACAGCCTATGCATGTCGGTGGCTTACACCTGTTTGATTTTCCAGAAGGTGCAGGGCCAAAATATGTGACTGAACTTGCTGAATATATGTACTCATTCCAGCAACCCATCGCGCCATTTAATCAGCGTTTAAAAACCCGTTTTGGTCAGTATTATTGGGAAGAAGATACCCAGTTTGATTTAGAACATCACTTCAGGCATAGCGCGCTTCCAAAGCCGGGTCGTATTCGTGAGTTGCTATCACTGGTATCTGTCAAACATAGCGCCCTGATGGATCGTGAAAGACCGATGTGGGAATGCCACTTGATTGAAGGCATTAAGGGGCGAAAATTTGCCATGTATTATAAAGCCCACCATTGCTTATTTGATGGTGTTGCCGCCATGCGTATGACATCCAGATTATTATCTGAAGATCCGTCTGCACGAAATTCGCCCCCGCTGTGGGCAATTCCAGAAACCAAAAGAAAACATACACCCAATATCACGCAAACGAATATTGTGACCGGTTTAGCAGCATTGGCTGGTGAAGCAGGCAAACAAATTTCGACCATTCCAGCATTAGTCAAAGAAGTCAGCCATGCGATTGGCCAAGCTAGAAATAACCCGGATTACGTATCAGCGTTCCAAGCTCCGCCGAGTATTTTAAACAAATCCATTACTGGCTCACGCCGCTTTGCAGCTCAGTCTTATCCCTTATCACGCTTCAAAACCTTAGCAAAGAAAATGGATGCGACATTAAACGATGTGGTATTAGCGGTGTGTGGCAGCGCCCTGAGAAACTATTTAATCAGCCAAAATGAATTGCCTGATAAACCGCTTATTGCCATGGTGCCAATGTCGATGCGTAAAGACGACAGTACGTCGGGCAATCAAATTGCGATGATTCTAGCCAGTTTGGGAACACATGTTGCAGACCCGGCCAAGCGCCTTCAGCAGGTCAAGAATTCTGTTAAAGACTCCAAACAGCGTTATGCACAAATGAGTTTGGCTGAAGCCATCAACTTCACAGCGCTTACATTGGCACCAGCGGGTTTGAATATGCTCACAGGCTTATCTGATAGACTTCAGGCTTTTAACGTCGTTATTTCGAACGTGCCCGGCCCGACAAAAGAACTTTTTTGGAATGGTGCTAGGTTGAATGGTATGTATCCGGTATCGATTCCTTTAGATCGTATTGCACTAAACATTACTTTAGTCAGTTATGTGGATCAGTTAGAATTCGGCTTCACTGCATGCCGACGCACACTGCCTTCGATGCAACGCTTATTGGACTATGTCCAAATGGGCATTGAAGAGTTAGAAGTCGCTGCCGGTCTTTAATTATTTTAAATAATCATATTAGGTAATCAAATACTATGTCAGAAACAAACGCGACCTCAAACGACACCGCAGCGACTGAAAAGCCTGAAAGCTTTGAGCAAAAAGTCAGCTACGGTTTTGGTTGGCAGTTTGGTCGTCAATTGCAAAAAAATCGTTTTGAAGGCATGGATGTCGAATGTGCTGTACAAGCGCTTCGCCAATGTTTTGCTGGTGAGGCGTCTTTATTAACTGAAAATGAGCTAAACGAAGCTTACGATGTGATGAAAGAAAAGCGCATGACCGTTGAAAAAGAGCGTGCTGAAAAATATAAATCTATTTGTGATACCTTTCTTAGTGAAAATGCTAAAAGAGTAGGTGTTAAGCAAACCGGGTCTGGCCTGCAATATGAAATATTAGAAACCGGAACAGGTGAAAAACCTAAGCATAAAAGTACCGTGCGGATTCATTATCATGGCTCATTTATCGATGGTCAGGTTTTTGATAGTTCGATTACTCGAAATGAGCCTGCCGAGTTCAGTCTCGATCAGGTTATTAGCGGTTGGACTGAAGCATTGAAAATGATGCCTGAAGGCTCTAAGTGGCGTATCGTCGTACCACCAAAACTCGCTTATGGTGAAGCTGGTTTCCCACCGACAATTCCACCCAGCGCTGTCTTGATTTTTGAAATCCATCTGATAAAGCTTGTCTGATAAAACCTCGTTTTACCATAGACATAATCAAGATGAGCAGCTTATCTCAAGCTGCTCTGCCCAATCGGGTGGCAAGTCTGCATAAGATTCGTTCTCTGGCTGTTCATCAAACGGCTTTTGCAACAGCGCATGTAAGTATTGTACCTCTGAATAATCGCCTTTTTGTGCTAGCTCGATTGCTTGCTGTGCCAAATGATTTCGAAGAATATACTTAGGGTTTACTGCATTCATTCTTTCAGATCGCTCAGTTTGAGATACTTTTTCTAATGACCAACGCTGTATTAACTGTTCAGAAAAGCGATTAAAACTATCACGATTGACGCATAAATCCCGCAATAAGGTTTGTACTTTAGCATCATTTAAACAAGATAAATGTCTGAAGAAGAAAGCATAATCCAGCCGGTTTTCGGCCATCATCATTAAGCATTGATGAATGAGTGTTTGATCATCCGTTTGGTTTGTAAATAGGCCAAACTTGGCAGACATCAGCTGCAAGTAATCTTCATTAAAAATATCATTAAACGACTGCAAAGCATCGACTAAAGCGTCTTTCGGAATTAATGGGCTCAGTGCTTGCGCCAAAACACTTAAATTCCAATGGCCAATGGCTGGCTGCCTGTCAAAGGCATAACGGCCTTGATGATCTGAATGATTACAAATATAACCAGGTTCGAAAGCATCCAAAAAGCCGTAAGGCCCGTAATCAAAAGTTTCACCCAAGATCGACATATTGTCTGTATTCATCACGCCATGAGCAAAACCAAACGCTTGCCACTTTGCGATTAATTGTGCTGTTTTTTGCACGGTTATTTTGAAAAAGTCTTGATAGCGCTCTGCGCTCCCCATCAAGCAAGGGTAGTGCCGCTCTATGCAATAATCAGCGAGCTCTTGAAGAAGCTTTTTCTGGCCTGAATGGTATGCGTATTCAAAATGACCGAAACGGATATGCGTTTGAGCCACTCTTAAAACGGTTGCGCCAGTCTCAACTTGCTCTCGATACACCGGTGATTGGCTATTCAGTACACATAATGCGCGTGTTGTCGGAATACCTAATGCGGCCATCGCTTCGCTAGCTAAAAACTCTCGGATACTGGAACGCAAAACTGCTCGGCCATCAGCATGTCGAGAAAAGGGCGTCATACCTGCGCCTTTTAAGTGTAAATCCCAGCGAATAGATTGATCTGTTTTAACATCAGCCAGCAGCAAACCCCGGCCATCACCCAAGTCTGGATTGTAATAGCCAAACTGATGGCCGGTGTATTTCATGGCGATAGGCGTTATGCCAGGAAAATAAGCATTGGCAGATAAAATTGCCAAGCTCTTTGGTTTAGAGAGACTGGATAAGTCAATCCCGAGTAAATCAGCACAGGCAGTGCTAAGCGCAACAAACTCTGGTTTTTTTAAACCTTGAGGTTGAACTTGCGCATAATAGGCTGAAGGTAAGCGTAGAAAATCCTGTTCTAGCTCAAGAGACAGAAAGTCACGCATTTTCAAACCCTATGGGACTGGCTGAAATAAAGAACCTGCCAGTATAGGCCAATGTGCTGACCATCCCTGAGTCGGAGAAAGTTTAAACTCTGTGCGTACAAATTGATGAATACGACCTTCTATATTCAAAGACAATAGACTTGCTCCACTCGCCCCTGTTAAACGCAATTTCTTTTGCTCACGAATTTCGGCTTCGCGAAGCACCTGACGTAATTCGGTTTCTAAACGTGAAAAAAACTGTGCAGCGCGTTGACGCATTTTCGGCTTTTCACCGGCTAAAGCACCACCAGCCAACAAACAACACATGCCGGGATTTTTCTCGGCAAAGGCCAGAACGAAAATCAGGATGCGCTGTAATCGCTCAATGCCATTCGGCACCTCTTTATTGATCAGTTTGATTCGGGTAAATACAGTTTCTTCAATAAACTCCAATAAACCTTCAAACATTTTGCCTTTACTGGGAAAGTGACGATATAAAGCGGCTTCAGTGACCCCCACTTCTTTTGCCAAGCGCGCCGTGGTAATGCGTTCACCTGGATTTTTTTCGAGCATACCTGCTAAGACTTCTAAAATTTGCTGACGTCTGTTTGGTTTACTCTTTTTATCGCTAGGTGCTTTCTCAGTCATAACGGCGTGTTCCTGTTTAACTGTATAAATTGAACGTTGTTGATGGAAGTCATTAATTCTGAATAGCTAATTAATTAAACCACTAATTGGTGACGATGCTGAAGCATAGAGTTTACGTGGCATACGTCCTGCCAAAAATGCATGTCGGCCACTTTCTACAGCTAATTTCATGGCATGCGCCATACGGACAGGCTGCTGGGCAGCGGCAATGGCTGTGTTCATTAATACACCCTCACAGCCCATTTCCATAGCAATACTGGCATCAGAGGCCGTACCCACACCAGCATCCACTATAATAGGTACTTTGGCATTTTCTAAAATCAGCTGAATGTTATAAGGGTTTCGAATGCCTAAACCTGAACCAATCGGCGCGCCTAGAGGCATCACAGCCACACAGCCCATTTCTTCAAGGCGCAGCGCAATTAAAGGGTCATCAGTGGTATACACCATGACCTTAAAGCCATCTTTAATTAACGTCTCAGCGGCCTCTAATGTTTCAGTGATATTGGGGTAAAGCGTTTTCTGGTCACCTAATACTTCTAACTTAACCAAGTCGTGGCCACCTAATAGTTCTCTTGCTAATCGACAAGTGCGCACGGCATCTTTCGCGTTATAGCAACCTGCGGTGTTTGGCAAAATGGTATATTTTTCAGGGGAGATAACATCCAGTAAATTGGGTTCATCTGAATTTTGGCCAATATTAGTTCTGCGCACTGCCACCGTGACGATCTCTGCGCCACTGGTTTCAATTGCTTGTCTGGTTTCTTCATGATCTTTGTATTTGCCTGTACCTACCAATAAACGTGAGTGATAGCTTTTTCCGGCAATAATAAGCGGGGGATCATTTAATGCATTTTGGGTCATATTTTATCTGCTTGGCTCTGATTTTTAAGATTGGGCAACGTGAGTCTTTTTTGAAATCATCAGTCTATTAACCACCACCGATGGCTTGAACGACTTCGACACAATCACCTTCCGAAACCTGAAAAGTATCGTGCTGACTACGGGCAATGATGTCTTCATTTACTTCAATAGCAAAACGTTTACCTAACAAGTCGAGATGCACAATAAGGTCTGTTAATTTAGCACCTTCAGCTAACTCAAAAGCATCACCGTTAAGTGTAATATTCATGCTATTTCCTATTAGAAAATGGATGTGTGTCACTCAGACCATTGAAGCATAGAGACTACCATAAAACGGTTAGAATCCAAGTTCTCTGTGCGTTTTACTTTGACTAAATTGCCAAGTAATGGAGATGATCGCTATGTTGCGTAGCAATATATCTATAAAATACCTGCAACGCTTACAGCACTCTTCTTGAGTACGCTGACGACCTATGCAGGATTTTAAATTGGCTAACACCCCCTATCATCACGGCGATCTCAAAGAGGCGCTTATTGCTGCATCTCATAAAATACTAAGAGAAAAGGGTGCTGATTCACTTTCGCTGCGAGCCGTCGCCGCTGAAGCTGGTGTATCTCATATGGCGCCTTATTCGCACTTCAAGAACAAGAAGTCTTTATTTCAGGAAGTCGCTGCTTCAGGTTTCGATGAGTTAGCCCGCAAAATGGTAAGTGATAGCAAAAACCTACGTAAGGCCTCGGAATTAATACTTTCATATGGCGTCACCTACATTGAATTTGCTCTTGCTCAACCTCAGTTATATCGTTTGATGTTAGGCCAAGTAGAAAACTTGGGTAGAAGAAGTTCCGGCAAAGACGATGAAGCAGGCAAACCTGTGCAAACTAGTTTAGAGATTTCACCCGAACTACACAGAAGCTCTAAACGCCCTTTTGATTTACTAGAAAACGCCTTTTCGAAAACTAGTCGGAATGAATTGAAAGTGAAAGCACAAGCCTTAGGCGCTTGGTCTATGGTGCATGGCATGGCGGCCTTGCTGATTGAAGGCCACTTTGAAATTCCGACGGGCATGACAACCAAAGAGTTTTTGGCCATGGCTGCGGTTTATAAGTAAGCCTAATTCGCTCATTCCGCCAAATAGCCCCGTTCATTGTGCCCCGTCGAAATGTGCTGATGTAACCCCACGTTTAATTTGGTAAACCCTTCGATAAAATCAAAGGGGCTTTAACTTCTGAACAAATTGAAACAAGGAAAATGGTAAACGCTTAGTGATTCTTTTGATCAATGGCTGAAGATGCCTATCATTTATTTGGGGCATTCCACCTTTAAATGCCAAAACAATAAGATTATCCCCACCGATTGAACAGGTCAGACAATTATTATCAAAGTGCTCTTTTAATGCTTGCTTAGCTTTGGGGTGAGAGCCTTTTCCCTGATCCCAGAGATTCAAAATTAGGATGCCATTACGACTTAAAGCATGGAAACAATTGTTTAGAAAAACCTGATTTAGCTGCAAATCTAACATGCCATCATCATTATAGATATCTGCTAATATCATATCGGTCTCGCCATAAAAACCTGACATATAGTGCTGTGCATCTTCAGGAAAAATACTCAGCCTGTCATCATCTTCCGGTAAGCCAAACCAGTTTTGCGCAACCTTAATGACCTGATACCTCAATTCGACAATATCAATTAAAAGATCATTAGAATAGTGTCGAAAAGCATGAACTAAACTCCCGCCACCTAAACCAAGCAAGGTAATTCGTTTAGGGGCAGGAAGGTAAATTAAGCCAAGCATCATGGCTTGCGTATACTCAAAAACTAGGTCACTTGGCCGAGATAAATCAATAGCGCTTTGTTGAGAGTCTTCGCTAAAGGCAAGATAGCGCGTTGAGCCTTTCTCGAACACTCGAATGGGGCCAAGGTCATCATAACAACGAAAGATTTCGGTGCCTGGAATACTCATGGTAAAGCGCGTCCCGGCTAATAAGTGAAGTATTGGTTTGCCTTGAAATAACACAGGCGACTAGGGCTTTAAATACGTAATGATATCCTGTTCTTCCATCGGCTTCGCAAAATGAAAACCTTGTAGATAATCCACTCCCAGAGAAACAAGTTGAGTCATTTGTTCCTGAGTTTCGACACCTTCCGCCACAACTTTAAAATGTAAACCATCTGCAATATGCATCACAGCATTCACAATGGGCTGGCCATTCGTTTCAATTTTATTAATGAATGAACGATCAATTTTGACCAAATTCACGGCTAAGTCTTGCATAGCCGATAATGAAGAATAGCCCGTCCCAAAATCATCAATAGATACTTTGACGCCCATAGCTTGCAAGACCAACACTTGCTGAAGCAGCTTATCCATATCCGTCGCAAAAATAGACTCGGTGATTTCCAAAAATAAGCAATGAGGCGCTAAGCCACTTTCAGCCAACACCTCTTTAACGATGTCTTTAAAGTTTTCGTCTTGCATCTGGATAATCGACACGTTCACACTGACTGCAATTTCATTATATTGATCTGACATAAGCTGCCAGCGTTTGGCCGCAAAACAAGACTCTCTTAAAACCCAAGCACCAATTTTACGAATCTGTCCATATTGCTCTGCGATACAAATAAACTCATCCGGTGCTATTGCTTCACCATCCAGTTGCCAGCGAAGTAGCGCCTCGAATGCAAAAATTGATCGATCTTTTGTATTCAGAATGGGCTGGTAAACTAAACGTAGTTCCTGGTTTTCGAGTGCACCCGCTAAACGGGCTTTGAGTTTTTGTTCGCGACTTATCTTATAACCAATAATATCCGAGAATACCCCAACGCTTGAGGGCATTCTTTTCTTTTGATGATACATTGCGGTATCGGCTAACTGAATTAACTCAACTTCATTGCGTGCATGCTGAGGATAAAAAGCCACGCCAATCGTTGCGCCAATCGTGATTCGATTGTTGTCGATATCATAAGGTTTCGAGATTCTTGTGATCATTAATTGTGCTTTTTCAAGGACTTCAGCTTCATTCATATTAGCTAGCATGAGCAAAAATTCATCACCGCCCCAACGACAGAGTAAATGGTTATCCGGTGCTTGTTCTTGAAGCCTTAGCGCTGTTTGAGCGAGTACGCGATCACCTGTAGCATGACCAACGCTATCATTTACTTTCTTAAACCCATCCAGGTCAATAAATAGCAAGGCCAGGTATTCATGCTTGATGTCTGCCTGTTCAAGCTGAAGCCTAGCTTCATTTAAAAAAGCGCTGCGATTGAATAAACCTGTCAGTGGATCAATATTAGAAAGCTCGTAAATTTTTTGCGTCCGTTCGGCAACCTGCTCTTCCATATAATTTACTAAAGCCACATTTTCGTGTTTAAACTGAATTGCTTGTGTCGTAAAGTCAGATGCTTTTTTTGAGGCAACCATCATGACGATACTGAATGAGAGACCTAAAGCCCCCAAAATATTTTGATAACCCTGCTCAGAGAGCAGCATTCCGACTGAAAAAGGAGCCAAAAGGGTAAACACATACACCATTGCAGTGAGTCTATGAGCTGCCAGTACCGTTGCGGAGCCACCCGCCATCGCAGAGACCACAATAATCATACATGCCAGCTCAATAATTTCGACATGTGCATACATGGTAAGCGCATAAATACACCACAATATCGCAGTGACCAGCGTGCCGCTAATGAAGCGATAAGTAGCGCGCTTGCCCTCGTATTCCGTTCCAGAAATATACTTACGCCAATGAAGTGAATCCAACAAGCGAATCACTAAGACGATAGAGATAAGGCTTAGCCAAACATGCTGAAAATATGAATACTCGGGGTTATCAAAACCAAGTACCAAAGCGCTTGAGGCAATTGCGGAGATTAAAATACCCGCAATGCTATTTGAATATAACAGCTCAGCGGTATCACGCTGCATGCTTAATTCAGCATTACGTGGAGGGTTTGTTACAGCGTGATTGACCATGATAAAAACTTAGGCAAAAGAAAAATCCAGAGCCAACATTAATTAAGGCTCAGCGTGTTTTAAACATAGTTCTGATTTGAAAGCTTGTCCAACGTGGCGGGCCCGTTTAACTTAAAAAACAGCCTTTAGCAATTGGGAATTAATTATCAATTAGTTAGCACTTCTTTACTTTTACAAGCTTGTCTTTCCAAGGTGTCAAGATTAAGGGCGGTTATCTTTCCGCCCCATACACAAGCGGTATCTATGGCCTGAAACATCTCGCCAAAACCTGTTTCACCGGATAACGCTGCCCAATGTCCAAAAATAAAACGTGTAGCATCTTTAGGTGGATAACTAAACCAGGGTGAAAAACCTTCGGGAGCTGAATCCAAGTCTTCTTTTGCTGAAAAATCTAATTCACCATTTGGTTTAATAAAGCGCATACGGGTAAAGTAGTTGGTAATCACCCGAAGGCGTTTCAAACCCGACAAATCATCTGACCATATCGCGGGTGAATTGCCATACATGTTTTCGAAAAAATCACGAAGATTAGTTTGTTGAAGTGCCTGATACACCTCCTGACTGAGACTGTAGGCTTGTTCAATTTTCCAGATATGTGGAACACCGGCATGCGTCATCACAAAATTAGACTTTTTATCCCAATGCATGAGTGGTTGCCGGATTAACCAGTTCATCAGTTCATCACAATCTGGCGCACTCAGAATGTCAGCGAAAGTGTCTTTCTTTTTGGCCGTTCTATTTGTGTGGTAGCAGGCTAATAAGTGCAAGTCATGATTGCCCAAAATCACCTTCGCAGGTAAACCCTCTGATTCACCTAATTGCTTGATAAAACGAAGGGTGTCGAGCGATTTTGGACCACGATTAACCAGGTCACCGGCAAACCACAATTCATCTTTTTCAGGGGCAAAATTGATTTGCTTGAGCAAGGCCATCAGAGAATCGAAACAACCCTGAACATCGCCAATTGCGTACCTTGCCATACTTTGCTCCTATTTATCAGTGCTAGTTTGTCAGTGCTAGTTTGTCAGTGCTAGTTTGTCAGTGCTAGTTTGTCAGTGCTATTCAATCAACTCAATCAACACGCTTTGAGCATTCAAATAAAGATTCATTCGTACTTTAGCGGGTCAGTTATGCCGTTTTCCCGAAATGCTTCGAGACGCTCCTGACAGGCGCCACATTTTCCACAAGCGCGCTCACGTCCGTTATAACAGGTCCAGGTTTTGGAGTAATTCAAGCCCATCGCTAAACCTTTGCTTAAAATCTCGGTTTTATTAACCGCTTGGAAAGGCGCAATAATGTCAACGGGGTCATAGTTGGCAATTTTGGATACTGCATCCATTTTCTCAATAAACTCTGGGCGACAATCAGGGTAAATTGCATGATCACCACCATGGGCACCGTAATACACAGCTTCGGCTTTTATGGAAACGGCATAGGCAATCGCGAGAGAAAGCATCACCATGTTTCGATTAGGCACCACGGTAGATTTCATACTTTCTTCTTCGTAATGGCCTTCAGGAATTTCAATATCATCGGTAAGAGAAGACCCCATTAGCAGTTGATGAATGGGTGTAATGTCGACAATCTTATGAGGAAGGCCTAAGTCATCGCAGACTTTTTGAGCATAATGCAGCTCTTTTGAATGCTTCTGACCATAGTTGAACGATAATGCATAAACACGTTTTCCCTGTGCAATAGCTTGATTCATTAAGGTAAACGAATCCATACCACCCGAGTAAATTACCACGACCTTGTTTGTCATTTATTCTCTCTCTTTTCTACGCTTCAGTCATTCACTGTTTATTTTATTTAAATCAGAGTAATTAAGGCCTGGTAGTTTAGCCGTCATCACATTGAAATAACAGATTCCTATTGTTTGAACCAGTGGCTAAACAAGGTGATCTAGAGGCACTTCGGTTCGGTTAATTATTTTACGCAGCACGAAACTAGAATGGACACCACTAACCCCGGGAATACGCGTGAGTTTGCCTAACAAAAAAGCCTGATAGGCATCCATATCGCTCACCAAGACTTCCACCATATAATCGGCCGATTGCCCCGTGATCAACATGCAAGACAAAACCTCCGGGCAGTCTTTCAAGGTTTCTTCAAAGGCTTCAAAACGATCTGGAGTATGTCTATCCATACTTATTTGCACTAAAGCTGTCAGTTTCAAACCCAACATATCTCGATTCAGCAAAGTTACCGTTTTTAATAATAAGCCGCTATCTTCTAAGTGCTTTACCCGGCGCGCACAAGGCGAGGGCGATAAACCGACTTTCTCGGCAAGCTCTAAATTGCTTATTTTCCCATTCGACTGAAGGTGAGAGAGAATTTTTCGATCTAAACGATCTAATTTAATCATTATTAGAAGCCTGTTCGACACTCAAAAACAACTTTACGTCAATTAATAATATATTTCACCAATAATAATGCTTATATTAGTGAAATTAACCTTTTAATTGTTGTTTAGCCCTACATTTTGATGATTAACACTCAGCCATCTCGCTTACACTTGTTTAAAGTCGATGTACTTCCACAAGCGCCATCTAGACACCCAAATTTAAAAATGAATAGACAGGATATATATGATAAGCAATGCAACAACACACTCTACACGATTCGATCATAAAAAATATCGTGCATTTGAGCCTGTTCGCTTGGTAAACCGAACCTGGCCAGATCAAGCCATCACACACGCGCCTATTTGGTGTAGTGTCGATTTACGTGATGGCAACCAAGCCCTAATCGAACCGATGAATGTTGAGCAGAAAAAAGCGCTATTCGCCTTGCTAGTTAAATTAGGTTTTAAAGAAATTGAAGTCGGCTTTCCTTCGGCATCACAACCCGATTTTGATTTTGTCCGTTGGTTGATCGAAGCAAACCAAGTACCTGAAGACGTCACCTTGCAAGTGCTAACGCAAGCTCGCCCGGAATTAATCGAGCGGACTTTTGAGTCATTGAAAGGTGCCAGACGCGCCATTGTTCATGTATATAACTCCACTTCTAAAGTGCAACGCGAGCAAGTATTTAAACTAAGCAAACAAGGCATTATTGATATTGCGGTGAATGGCGCTAAAACAGTTCAGCACTACGCTAGGCAACAACCTGAAACTGAGTGGCTATTTCAGTATTCACCTGAAAGCTTTACCGGCACCGAATTGGATTTTGCGGTTGAAGTGGTCGATGCCGTGACCCATGTCTGGCAACCAACGAAAGAGCAGCCAGCCATTATCAACTTGCCCGCAACGGTTGAAGTGGCGACACCGAATATTTTTGCGGACCAAATAGAGTACTTTTGTCGCCACGTTGCTCGTCGCGATGCCATCATTATCAGCGTGCATACCCATAATGATCGAGGTTGTGGCGTGGCTGCGGCTGAGTTAGCTGTTATGGCGGGTGCCCAGCGCGTCGAAGGTACTTTGATGGGCAACGGTGAACGAACCGGTAATATGGATATCATCACCATGGCAATGAACATGTACAGCCAAGGCATCGACCCTGAATTGAATCTAAGCAATATGGACGAAATTGTCCGAACTGTGAAAATCTGTACACAGCTACCCGTACATCCTCGTCATCCTTATGTTGGTGAACTTGTGTTTACGGCTTTCTCCGGTAGTCATCAGGATGCGATCAAAAAGTGCTTAGCCTTGCGAGAGGATAACGATGACAACGTATATTCATCTCAAATGTGGGATGTGGCTTATTTGCCCATCGACCCTCGCGACTTGGGCCGAAGTTATCAAGAAGTGATACGCGTTAATTCTCAGTCTGGCAAAGGTGGTGTTGCATATAGTTTAGAGAGGGACTACGGCATTCAAGTGCCACGCTGGATGCAGATTGCTTTTAGCCCTGTTGTCCAAAAAATGGCCGAAGAGCAAGGTGGAGAGATCAATCCAGAAACGATTTATGAGTGCTTTATAAAACAATACATGAAGCATGAAAAACCTGTCGACATGTCGAGTTACACCTTAACGCGCAATACCCATGATGAAATTCATGCTCAGCTTATGATTGATGGTGAATATGCTAAGGTACAGGGCAAAGGCCAAGGTGCCTTAGCCGCGTTTGCAGATGCGATGAGTAAACACTTTGCTTATAAAATGGATATTCAAGCCTATAGCGAGCATGCCTTGGAAACAGGTAGCGAATCGAAAGCAATTGCTTATATTCATGTCTTGATAAACGACCAGGCGTTTATGGCTAGCGCCGTGCATGAAGATATTTTAAGTGCCAGTTTGAATGCTTTGCTGAAGGCGGGGAATCAGTTTTTGAAGATCAATCAGACACCAGTAAAACAGGCTAGTGCTTAAATAATTTAGCCATGCTTTCTTCGTTTAGGCATGGCTAAATTCCACTCGTTTAGAAATAATATTTTAACCTCATATCAAAACGCTCTTGTTTGAGATCATTTTTCAAACATCTTCGGGAAAGGCCGCTTCAATGGGGTAGTTACCTCATAGCAACGTAAATATTACGGTCCAGGCATTACTCTCGGGATTCAACAGCCATCGTCGCTCGAGAAAAGCCAATCAAGTCAGAAGTCAAAAAAGAACACCCTGCAAAAAAGCGCGGACGACCTAAAAAGGGTGAAGAGCAAAAGCGCCGCCGAAAAACTGGCTACAAGCTGGCTGAAGATATTCGTTACAATGAACGCAGTACTGTCGAGCGAGTCAACGGTCGGCTTAAATATGAATTTAATGCGCGAATGGTCCGAGTAAAAGGCCATACAAAAGTAATGGCTCACCTGATGTTTGGCATCATGACGCTGACCGCAAACCAATTAATGAGATTTGCGGAATAAAAATTTAGATAGTCCGTTAATCATCATTCGTACTGTTCATATTGATTGAGCAGGGGCTTCTTTACGCAAAAAAGCAGGAAATGCACAATATTCAGGCAGCCTGATGAGGAAATCCTAATTTTTGCATCAAATAGGAATGTTTCGCATTTAGTTAAATGCTCGGCACCCCTAAATGCCATAACTATCTGCGAGTTTTGCAAATGGCTCCATTCATGCAGACGGTAGCGTATTGATATCACGGGCTAATCAGAAAGAAGAAGATCCAGTACTAAATGGTTTTTTGAATTTTATTGCTAATGATATTCAGAAAAATCCGCACCATGTACAGGCGGTTAGTTCTGAGCTGTTTGAGCGCATTCAAAACTTGGTTGATGACGTTGACGTGGATTTAGATATCCCTCTTTTAGATGAGGATGATTAGCTTTGGCTGAGAATAAACCTTTAGTAGTCAATGGATGGACTATCTTTACGCATCCCTTGTTTCTTGATAAATATGAATCATTGGCCGCAAAGGTTGAAACACTAAAAGCCAAAGATCCCAGTAACTACAAAAAGAAGAGTACAACTAAGCGTCTAGCAGCAATACACAAACTTGCTTTTGAAATCATTCCAAAAGATCCAACTATTCCTGAGTATCGCCAAGGAACTACGCTAGGAGAGAATCATAAACATTGGTTTATAGCTAAATTCTTCCAGCAATACCACCTCTTCTTTCGCTTTCACTCTGAATCAAAAATTATCGTTTTGGCTTGGGTTAATGATGAAAAGACTAAGCGAGCATATGATGGTAAGTCGGATGCCTATCGTGCTTTTGAAAAGACGCTCAATAATGGTAATCCACCAGATGATTGGAGTGAATTAATTGCAGAAGCGAAAGGCCTGAGGCCTTAAAAAGCTCTGGAACCTTAGTGATATTTATCTGTATCATGGCCAGCATTTATTCGACTTAGATAATATTCGATGGGTTAGGTGTATAAGTCATTATGGAAAGCTTCTATCTTATTCTGAGCTATATCATTATTGGAATGCTCTTAAAGCGTTTTAAAGCTTTACCTGATAATTCGGCGATGGTACTAAATGCTTATGTACTCTATGTGGCTTTACCCGCGCTTATCTTAAAAAGTATACCCTTACTAGGCTTTTCTTCCTCACTATATGTGCCTGTTATCACACCCTGGTTTTTATTGGTATTTGTGATTCTGTTGGTCCTGTTTTTATCAAAAATTTTACATTGGTCTCGAGAAATTACGGGTGCTTTATTAATAATTTTGCCCTTGGGGAACACCTCTTTTTTAGGTTTCCCCATGACCGAAGCCTTGTTTGGTCAACAAGGTATGCCATACGCGGTTGTTTATGATCAGTTAGGCTCTTTTATCGCATTAGCCACTTATGCCTCTCTTGTTGCAGCGATATATAGCTCGAAAGTGGCTTCCCCTGGCTTGCGCGATATAGCCATCAAAATAATTACCTTCCCTTCTTTTATTGCTTTAATACTGGGTTTGGCTTTAAAAGGTATCAGTTTGCCGGATTTTGCAAATTCTCTGATCAGCGGACTGTCTCTAACGCTGGTACCTGTTGTAATGGTCGCCGTAGGTTTTCAATTACGCTTTCGATTTAGTCGTGATGAAATGGCACCGATGGCTATCGCCTTAGCTATAAAATTAATGCTTATGCCTGCTGTTGCTTGGTTTCTATGGTATAGCTTTGGACAAGAGGGTTTGGTGGTCAATATCAGTGTCTTTCAAGCTGCGATGCCTCCGATGATCTCAGCCGGTGCAATCGCGATTATGGCAGGTTTAGCGCCAAGATTAGTGAGTGGTGTGATTGGTTTTGGCGTGCTGCTGGCCTTGCTTACTCTACCGGTTGTGGCATGGTTGCTGGGGTAAAAAACCTAAGCGGATGCCTGCCAAATTAAAAATTTCCCGAAAGAGCACAAGTATGAGAGGCTGTGCCAAGCTAAGCATTCGTTAGTATCTAGGCTTAAAATTAATCATAACTTTCCCGACAGAACTTTGTCCATATGCTTTGAAAGGTGCTTTCGAGCTCTTGAGTAAAACGTTTCTCGTCACATAGTACTGAACTTTTCATTTTTGATCTCAGGGTAGCTCTGAGAACCCTTAACTCATCCAGTTCATTGGCTTTTGTTTTGGCAAGTGCAATGTAGCCTTCAAGGTCGTGGGTAATATAGCTGTGTAAATCTATTCTCGAAAGAATACTCGCGCCCACGCGTGATGCATGGTTGTTACCGCTAAATGTTATAGAGGGTACGCCCATCCAGAGAGCTTCGAAGGTGGTGGTGGTGCCGTTATAAGGAAAAGGGTCAAGACCAATATCCACTTTGCTGTAATAGCTCATGTGATCAGTAGGGTTTGGCAAGAAGCCCAAGAGCGTTAGTCTATTTAATGCGATCCCGTTTTTTTTAAATAAAGCCTGGCAACTTTGTTTGGTGATTTTATCCGATAATTGATTAGATTTTATGATGAGCTTTGAATCGGGCACGGCTTTGAGTATATCAGACCAAGCACGTATCACCTCTGGCGTAACTTTGACATAGTTATTAAAACTGCCAAAGGTAATATAGCCGTTTTTATCATAGGGAATTTTTTCTGGAATAAGAAAATCATCCCTTCCCCGGTAGCACAAAAAACCATCTTTTAAGCGTATTAACGTTTCTGAATTGAATTTATCAGAGTCGCCAATGGGGTCTGCAATGTTATCGGTAATGCGGTAATCAATCGCACTTAAGCCCGAGGTATTTGGATAACCTAGCCAGCTTACTTGAACTGGTGCGGGTTTGCGTGCAAATACCCCTAAACGGTTGTTTGCAGAGTGCCCGGCTAAATCCACCAGAATATCAATTTTATCCTCAAATACTTTATCGGCTAATTGCTCGTCAGATAAGCTGGCTACGTTTTGCCAATGATCGACATAGGATCTTAAGCGCTTATTGGTGGGATCAGATTTTGTATTGTTATAGTAAGCGAATATTTCATATTTTTTCTTATCATGCTCTTTTAGCAGAGGTTCTACAAAATAAGCGACGGAATGATTATGTAGATCGGGAGAAATATAGCCTATGTTGAGTTTGGCTTGTTGTGCATGCCTGTCCGTAAAGGCGTAATCCCCTTTGGTGTGGGCCTTGAGATAGGACTCTTCCCACTGTTTGTGTTTTTGAAATATGCTTTCCGGGGGGATATTGGCGTTATAGTTCAGAGCCAAGAGTAAGTTAGAATAGACGGCCGTTAAGCTTGGGTCGATAGCAATCGCCTTTTCTAAAGCGTCAGTGGCAAGAGCCATCTGGCCAGATTCTTTATATACATTGCCTAAGTTCGCCCAAATAGTCGGGGATTCATTATGAGTATATAAGGCCTTTTTGAAGCACTGAATGGCCTCTTGATACTGATTATTCTTTTTGAATACTAAGCCCAGATTATTCAGCGCTTCAATGAAGTCAGGCTTTAATTTGATGGCTTTCTGATAACTCTTAATGGCTTTTTCGCTTGCGCCTGTTTTATCAAGAATTCCACCCAGAATATAATGCCGTTGTGAGTTTTTAGGATCAATAGCAATAGCATTGCCAAGCAATTGAGCCGCAGCTTTATTGTGACCAAATTCATGCGCAATTAAGCCTAAGAATTGATTAGCGTCGGGGTGTCTGGGGTCGATGCTCAGAACTTGCTGATAGAGTTTCTCGGCTTGTGCCATATCACCTTTTTGATGATATGCATAAGCTGATTGCATCAGTTGAAGAACACTATTTTGGTGTGTAGATAGAGCCATAGTCAATCCAAATTACCGTACTTTTGTTTTTTTGTTTCTAATTAAGTCTGCCTGATTAAAGGTTATTAATCGATATGTTCGGGAAACTATGGCGTGTGTCAATTGGCTTCTGAGAGATCAAAGCGGACACTTTTCGTGCAATGTCCCTATAAAGGTGTGCAACTTCACTATCGGGTTCGGCTACAACGGTTGGTTTGCCTGCATCAGTTTGTTCACGAATTGTCTTGTGTAAGGGCATTTCACCCAATACTTCCGTATCATAGGCTTGTGCAATACGATGACCGCCACCTTCACCGAATAGGGGTTCATGATGACCGCAATGACTACAAATATGCACGCTCATGTTTTCAATCACACCCAAGACATCAATATCAACCTTGCGGAACATCTCAATACCTTTTTTGCAGTCGAGTAAGGCGATGTCTTGAGGTGTAGTGACAATGATTGCGCCAGTCACAGGAATGCGTTGAGCCAAGGTTAACTGGACATCACCGGTACCTGGTGGTAAATCGACAACCAAATAGTCCAGATTGCTCCATTTGGTTTGGGTGACGAGCTGCAAAAGAGCGCCGCTCACCTTCGGGCCACGCCAAACCATAGGGGTATTATTATCCACTAAAAATGCCATGGAATTGGCCTCTATGCCATGAGCCGGAATCGGGATAAACCATTTTCCATCGGCTGTTTCAGGGCGCTGGCCGTCTGGAATGCCAAGCATCATACCCATGCTTGGGCCGTAAATGTCAGCATCAATAATGCCAACACGAGCGCCTTCTTGTGCCAATGCCAAGGCAAAATTTACAGCGGTGGTACTTTTGCCGACACCGCCTTTTCCAGAGGCAATGGCAATAATATTTTTGACGCCATCTATGCTTTTAATTTCGTTCTGCGCGATATGAACGGCTATTTTGCTAGAAATATTAATCTCAACTGACTCGACTCCATCAACATATTCAAGGTTGGTTTCAATAATTTGTTTAATGCCGCCCATCAAACCATTACAGGCATAAGGCATTTCAATATTGACAAGGATTTTGCCATGTTCGCACTCTAGTTTTTTAATCGCGTTTAAAGAGAATAAGTCTTGGTTCAGATAAGGATCGCGATACACTTTAATCGCATCGTCTAATTCTGTTTTATTGACGTTTGACATAATCACTCCGGACGCTGTTCTGGCAGTTTTTTAAAGGACGGGAAAGTTGCTTGTCTGTTGAAAGAGCTGGGCATTCTACCTGATTTTTTTGAAGCGATATATCTTCGTATTAAGAAGGCATTATTTACAGTGCTTGAGTAAAAGAAATCCAAGATTCTTATGAAAAGCTTTGTATAGGCGGTTTGCTTCCTTTTTCGCCTGGGAACCGGCATATTTTTTATAAAACACGGTGATTTAATACCCGCTTAGGATGAAAATTGTCCAATAACTAGGTATCATTGCGCCGGTTTTGGCTGCGTAGCAGTAAGTTTAGATTTAACCTTGTTTATGATGGGGTTTGGTTTTTAAAAAGTTCAAACAAAAGAGTTGAGATGTCTGTGCGAAAAATACTGGTTACGAGTGCCCTGCCTTATGCCAACGGTCCGATCCATTTAGGTCATATGTTGGAATACATTCAAACGGACATCTGGGTACGTTTTCAGAAATTACGTGGTCAAACCTGTACTTATGTCTGTGCTGATGATGCCCATGGTACGGCCATTATGTTGCGCGCAGAAAAAGAAGGTATCACCTCTGAACAATTAATTGATCGAATCAGTGCGGAGCACCAGCAAGACTTCGCTGATTTCCAGGTCGCCTTTGATAATTATTATTCAACGCATTCTTCTGAAAACCAAAGCCTAGCAAGTGGTATTTATGAAGCCTGTTTAGCGAAGGGTAAAATTTCCTCGCGATCGATTACCCAAGCTTTTGACCCGGAAAAACAATTATTCCTAGCTGATCGCTTTGTGAAAGGCACTTGTCCAAAGTGTAAAAGTGAAGATCAGTATGGTGATAACTGCGAAGTGTGTAGCGCAACCTATTCGCCTATGGAATTAATCAATCCAAAATCGGCCATTTCCGGTGCGACACCCGTTGAAAAGGACTCAGAACATTTCTTTTTCAAACTAGCTGACTTTACTGAATTCTTAAAAGAATGGACGCGCAGCGGTACCCTTCAACCGCAGATTGCCAACAAACTATCAGAATGGCTGGATTCAGGTTTGCAAGAGTGGGATATCAGCCGTGATGCACCTTACTTCGGTTTTGAAATCCCGAATCAGCCAGGTAAATATTTTTATGTTTGGCTGGATGCGCCTGTGGGTTATATGGCGAGTTTCAAGAACTTATGCGACCAGCGTGACGATTTGGATTTTGATGAATACTGGAAAGCCGGTTCAGAGACCGAGCTTTATCATTTTATCGGTAAAGACATCATTAATTTCCACGCTTTATTTTGGCCCGCCATGCTGAGTTGCGCCGACTACCGAACACCCACGGGTGTTCATGCGCATGGTTTTGTGACGGTGAATGGCAAGAAAATGTCCAAGTCACGCGGAACCTTCATCAAAGCACGTACTTACTTAGAGCACTTGAATCCTGAATATTTACGTTATTACTTTGCCGCGAAACTGACGAGTCATGTTGATGATTTGGATTTGAATCTGGATGATTTTGCTCAGCGGGTAAATTCAGACTTAGTCGGTAAAGTTGTGAATATTGCGAGTCGATGTGCAGGCTTTATCACCAAACGTTTTGATGGACGCTTGTCTGAAGACTGTTTAGAAACCGAGTTGCTGGCTAAGTTTACTGATGCGGGTGATGAAATCGCTGTTTTTTATGAAGCGAGGGAATTTGCTAAAGCTATCCGTAAAATTATGGAATTGGCGGATCTAGCAAACCAGTATATTGATGAAAAAGCACCGTGGGTGATCGCCAAAGAAGAAGGCAAAGAGGCAGAGCTTCAGCAGATTTGCTCCAATGGCATTAATATGTTCCGTCAGTTGATGACCTATTTAGCCCCCGTTTTACCAGCGATGACTGAAAAAGCACAAGACTTCCTAAATGTCAGCTTAAATTGGGATGCGCGCACCGAGCTTTTACTAGGTCATGAGATTTCCAAATTCAAACCAATGATGACGCGTGTCGAAATGGATAAAATCAATGCCATGGTCGAAGCGTCTAAAGAGGCGGTCGCTGAAGAAATGCAGTTAGGTAAAAAAGCAGAGAAGACAACTGAAAAAGATGAGAATGCTTCACCTTCAGTCGAGCCGATTGCCGCAGAAATAGAATTCGATGATTTCGCTAAAGTCGATTTGCGGGTGGCTTTAATTAAACATGCCGAGCATGTCGAAGGCGCTAAGAAATTACTTAAACTGACGCTGGATTTAGGTTTTGCTGAAAAGCAGGTGTTTTCAGGTATTAAGTCTGCTTATCAGCCTGAAGACTTAATTGGCAAAATGACCGTGCTAGTGGCGAATCTAAAACCTCGGAAAATGAAGTTCGGCATGTCAGAAGGCATGGTGTTAGCGGCTGGCCCTGGCGGGAAAGATATTTGGTTATTAGAACCGCATAGCGGTGCTCAGCCAGGTATGAGAATTATGTAATTTTAATGCAATATTTTTTACAACAAAGTTATTTGGAGCACTTTAAAGCCTGATGAGTGAATACCTGTTAATTTTAGTCAGTACCATATTAGTGAACAACTTCGTGTTGGTTCAGTTCTTGGGCTTGTGCCCGTTTATGGGGGTATCCAACAAACTTGAAACGGCCATGGGCATGGGTTTGGCAACGACCTTTGTGCTGACGCTATCTTCTTTATGTAGTTATTTGGCTTTCACCTACCTTCTTCAGCCGCTTGGTTTGGAATATCTGCAAACTATTACCTTTATTTTGGTGATCGCCGTGGTTGTTCAATTTACTGAAATGGTAGTGCGTAAAACCAGCCCGGTGCTTTATCGGGTGCTTGGTATCTTTTTACCTCTTATTACCACGAATTGTGCGGTATTAGGTGTCGCCTTGCTCAATATCAAAAAACAAAATGGCTTTGTTGAATCAATTCTCTACGGCTTTGGTGCAGCGGTGGGGTTTTCGATGGTATTGATTTTATTTTCGGCCATGAGAGAGCGGATTGCAGTGGCTGACGTGCCCGCACCGTTTAAAGGCTCTGCGATCGGGATGATTACTGCAGGCTTAATGTCACTTGCCTTTATGGGTTTTACGGGTTTGGTGAATATTTAATGGTGAACCTGATCTTATGAGTATAGTCTTCACAGCCATTCTGGCGCTGCTTGGTTTGGCGATCGTATTTGGGATTTTGCTGGGCTTTGCTGCGGTGCGTTTTAAAGTCGAAGGCAACCCCATTGTCGACCAGATTGACAGCCTTCTACCGCAAACCCAATGTGGTCAATGTGGTCATCCTGGTTGCCGCCCTTATGCTGAAGGTATTGCTGCTGGAGAAGAAATTAATAAGTGTCCACCGGGTGGTGAAGCAACGATTCAGGCTTTGGCTGATTTACTCGATGTTGAAGCACCTGCTTTAGATGCCGAACACGGCGAAGAAAAACCGAAGACGGTTGCCGTTATTCGTGAAGACGAATGTATTGGTTGCACCAAGTGTATTCAAGCCTGCCCTATTGATGCCATTTTAGGTTCCGCCAAACATATGCATACTGTCATTGCATCTGAATGTACCGGTTGTGATTTATGCGTCGAGCCTTGTCCAGTCGACTGTATTGATATGGTGCCGGTTGATAACGGCTTAGCTGCATGGCATTGGGATGCGCCTAAACCCTTGAATATTATTGCGACCGATTCAGCTTCTTACCATGGAGCAGAATCCGTATGACGATGCAAGAAATAATACCGACCTGCTCCGTGGATATTTTTGATTTCCATGGCGGTATTCACCCAGAAGAGCATAAAACCGATTCCAATCAACAGCCCATTCGTCTGTTGGGCTTGCCACCTAAGCTAATATTGCCCTTAAAACAGCATATTGGGGCAGCGAGTAAACTGCATGTTGAGGTGGGTCAAAAAGTATTGAAGGGGCAAAAACTTGCTGATGCAGATGGCCCTTTTAGCGTGGCTTTACATGCACCCACTTCAGGAAGTGTTGTGGCGATCGATGATCAGTTAATTGCCCACCCTTCGGGTCAGACGGATTGCTGTATTAGCTTAATTCCGGATGGCGAGGATAAATGGTGCGAGCTTCATCCTTGTGAAGATTACCAGCAACTGAGTGCCAGTGAGATTCAAACTAAAGTCAGTGAAGCGGGTATTGCGGGTATGGGTGGTGCGGGCTTCCCGACAGCGATTAAGCTAGCACCGTCCAATTTAACGAATATTGATACCCTGATTTTAAACGCTGCCGAGTGTGAGCCTTATATCACCGCCGACGATCGTCTCTTGCAAGAGCGCGCTGGCGATGTCGTCGCGGGGCTTGACATTCTTATACAGGTCTTAGGTGTGCATCAGTGTTTAATTGGCATTGAGGACAACAAGCCAGAAGCGATTCAAGCCTTGAGAAAAGCCTTAGCTGGAAAGAATATCCGGTTATGTGTGATGCCCACGAAATATCCCTCTGGTGGTGAAAAACAGCTAATTAAACTGCTTACAAATAAAGAAGTGCCAAGCGGCAGGATTCCAGCAGATATCGGCATCGTTTGTCAGAATGTGGCAACGGTTGCCGCGATTTACCGTGCAGTTCGTTTCGGTGAGCCTTTGATCTCACGCGTTACCACGCTGACCGGAGAGCAAATAGCGGAACGGGGTAATGTCGAAGTTCTTTTAGGCACGCCCATTGATTGGATGCTCAAGCAAGTTAACTATCAATCAGCCAAAGTGGAACGCTTGATTATGGGCGGGCCGATGATGGGCTTCACCTTATTGCATTCGGACGTGCCGGTGGTGAAAACAACCAACTGTATTTTAGCGCCCGGCCCCAAAGAATTGCCTTTAGCGCCACCTGCACAAGCCTGTATTCGTTGTGGTTTATGTGCCGATGCCTGTCCGGCTGAATTATTGCCACAACAGTTATATTGGTTTTCTCGTGCAGAAGAATATGAAAAAGCCGAGCATCACAATTTATTCGATTGCATCGAGTGTGGTGCTTGCTCTTATGTCTGCCCAAGCGCTATTCCTTTGGTTCAATACTACCGACATTCAAAAGGCATGATAAAACAACAGCGTGAAAACCAGCTAAAGTCGGATCAGGCGAGAGAACGTTTTGAAGCAAGGCAACAACGTCTAGAGAGAGAGCTGGCAGAAAAAGCAGCGAAGCGAAAACAACGGGCTGAAGCAGCAGCCAAAGCCCAGGCAGCAAAATTGGCGGAAGCTGAAAAAGAGCCAAATCCAGCAGTAAATTCGGTACCCAAGGCTGTTATTCAAGAGGCTATAGATCGTGTTAGTGCAAAACAAACACTCGCGGCAGAAAAAGTAGACCTTGCTGAATTGAAATTAGCGTGGGATAAAGCCCAAGCCAAACTCGATAAAATGTTCGATGCCTTGGATGATGCAAAAGCAAATAATCCTGAACAAGTCGACAAGCTAAAGCGCGCAGTCGAAAAAAATCAAATGCGTGTTAATCAAGCTAAGACTGCTTGGCAGAAAGCAGAGAAAGAGCAGCTAAGCCAAGAGTCAGCTCTCTCTCAAACCAACTCAGCTGAAATTGCTCAAGCCAGTGTTGCTAAAGGTAAAGAAAAACCAGATTTAGCAGCGCTCGCGTTGGCACTTGAAAAAGCACAATCGAAACTAGTTAAAATGGAAGATGCCTTGGCGCAAGCGGCTGACGATCAAAAAGAGAAATTGACGCGTGCTGTTGATAAAAACAAGGTACGCGTTGAAGCCGCTAAAGAGACATTAGAAGAGGCTAAACAGCAAGCTAATATTGACTCACGAGATCAAGCAGATGGTGGAAAATCTTAATGGCATTACTCTCTATTAGCTCACCACATAGCAAAGGGCCGCAACGTACCTCACTCATGATGCGTTGGGTGGTTGCGATGACAATTCCCGGATTGATCGCACAAACCATTTTTTTTGGCTGGGGTAATCTGCACAATGTTTTGTGGTGTTCACTGGTTGCTCTTGCCAGCGAAGCGATCATTTTAAAAATTCGTCAACGCCCGATTGCATTCTATTTAAATGATTACAGTGCCTTAGTGACAGGAGTTCTGCTAGGTTTGGCTTTACCGCCATTTGCACCTTGGTGGGTATCTTTTATTGCGACTGCCTTCGCCATCATCTTTGCTAAGCATTTATATGGAGGCATGGGTTATAACCCCTTCAACCCTGCGATGGTGGGTTATGCCTTGGTACTTGTTTCTTTTCCGGTTGCGATGACTACAAATTGGGCTACGCCCTTAAATTTACTTGAACAGGGCGCTTCAATAGCTGATACCTTTGCAAAAATATGGTCAGAAACGGCCTTGCCGGATGCCTTTACCGGAGCCACCCCACTTGATACTTATAAGCACGAAATAGCCCACTCACTGTCCGATGAGGTTTTTCAAGCACCGGTGTTTGGTCGTTTTTATGCGCTAGGGTGGGAATGGGTGAATCTAGCATTTCTAGCTGGTGGTTTGGTCTTGCTCGCACTCAAAGTGATTCCTTGGCAAACCCCAGTGGGCGTACTCTTGGGTTTGGCGATACCTGCGATGATATTAGGTTGGGATGCAGATCAAAGTGCACCGTTTATGCTGCATATGCTGGCGGGTGCGACGATGCTCAGCGCCTTCTTCATTGCAACTGATCCTGTGACCTCCTGTACGACAGCGCGTGGGCGTTTGGTGTTTGGTCTCGGTGTCGGTATGTTTGCCTATATTATCCGTCGTTACGGTAGTTACCCAGATGCTTTCGCCTTTGCCGTATTATTGATGAATTTTGCTGCGCCACTGATTGATGTGTATACCCAGCCCAGAACCTACGGTCACACGAAAGCACAGCGTGGCCCTAAAGCGAAAGAGAGGCCTTAATGGTGTCTGACCCAACTGAACTAAATGAAGTAGAAGCCGTGAAGCCAGAAAGTTTAGTCCATTCGATGTTCCGCTCGGCTTGGGGCTTAAGTTTATTTGCTATTATTACCGCAGGGCTTATTGCTCTGACCCAGGTCGTGACCAAAGACCGAATTGCCGATCAAATCAAACAAGCTCGTTCTAAGGCGTTGTTGGAAATTGTTCCAGTCGGTCAATTTGATAATGACTTGCTTGATCATGCTTTTTGGCTTGAAGCAGAAGAAAGGCTAGGTTTAAAGGAAGCGAGTGAGGCATTTGTTGCCTTAAAAGACGGACGGCCTCGTTATTTTATTTTGCCTTTAATTGCTCCCGATGGTTATACCGGCCCCATTCGTTTAATTATGAGTGTCGATCTTGCTGGAACAGTAATAGGGTTACGAGTCATTGAGCATAAAGAAACCCCAGGATTAGGCGATAAAATAGATATAAAAAAATCTGACTGGATTCGTCTTTTTGAGGGGCGTTCTCTAGAAAATACCGAAGAAACAGCATGGGCTGTGAAAAAAGACGGCGGTGACTTTGATCAAATGACCGGCGCAACGATCACCCCGCGCGCTATTGTGAATACTGTTTATAAAGGGCTGCAATATTTCCAGGCTCATCAGGGTGAACTATTACATGCTGCGGCTGTGAATTCGTCAACACCCAAGGCTCAACAGGCTATTCAAGAAGGGCACCAGCCATGAACGATAACTCGTCTAGTTTTGATCGTGCTGAACTGAATACTTTAGTCAAAAACGGTCTGTGGAAAAACAACCCAGCCTTAGTTCAACTTTTAGGCTTATGTCCTTTATTGGCAGTGACGGGTACGGTAGTTAACGCGCTAGGCTTAGGTTTGGCCACCATGATGGTATTGCTTTGTTCAAATGCTGCGGTGTCTTTGATTCGTAACTTCGTACCAGAGGCCGTCCGTCTTCCTGCTTTTGTGATGATCATTGCTTCTTTGGTGACTTGCGCTGAGTTACTCATGCAGGCCTTTACTTACGAGCTTTATGAAATTCTAGGGATCTTTATTCCCCTTATCGTAACGAACTGTGCCATTTTAGGTCGAGCAGATGCCTATGCGTGTAAACACTCCGTCTTGCCAGCAGCGCTTGATGGCTTGATGATGGGAATAGGCTTTACTGCGGTACTGTTATTGTTAGGTGCTATGCGTGAAATGATTGGTCAAGGGACTTTATTTTCAGGCATGAATCTTATATTTGGTGATATGGCATTGTCTTGGAAGATTGTTTTGATTGATGACTATTCAAATTTTCTGTTCGCTATCTTACCGCCAGGTGCTTTTGTTGGCATGGGCTTGATTATAGCGGTGAAGAATATTATTGATCAGCGTATCGAAAAGACAACTGCCAAAAAAGTGGTAAAGAAGGTGGCGGGAAGTAAGCGGGTTCGCGTGACGGGGACTGTGTAATAAGTTGCCCCGACATACGATTAAATAAGTTTTCTTATTTAATTACTTGGGTTTGTTGCTCAAATTGATATGTCTTGGGCCGGGCATATTAACCTGTCCAGTTACACCAGTCTTTATTTGTTCAATAGCGCCACCAGCAGCCAAAAATTCTTTAACTTGCTCGTCGATAGAATTAGATGTTTCTGTTGCAGCGGGCTGTTTTTTCTTTGCTGCTGCTCTTGTTTTAGTTGCCATGAATACCCTATTACCCTCTTATAATTAACTTAGTTAGCCATTATACACTATTTCTTCCACTTAATCCGATTAACATTCGTGAATGCTGATTTACTCGAGATTAATCTTCGTACATGAATTGAAAATAGCTATTGAAGTTTTACCCTTTAGCCTTATATTTCACACTAAATCCACACATGAGATTACGACAATGATGCGTATAATTTTATTCTTGGCAACAAACTTGGCCGTGGTTCTGGTCGCTAGTATTACCCTCAGTTTGTTAGGTGTCGGCAGTTATATGACTGGGCAAGGTCTGGATTATACTAACTTGCTTATTTTTAGTTTCATTTTTGGTATGGCAGGTTCGTTTGTTTCCTTATTACTGTCGAAATTTATGGCAAAGCGGAGTATGGGGGTTCAGATTATTGAACAGCCACAAAATGCCGAGCAGCAATGGCTTTACTCGACGGTCAAAGAATTATCCAATAAAGCCAATATTGGTATGCCTGAAGTTGGTGTGTTCAATAGTGCGCAGGCCAATGCTTTTGCAACAGGCTGGAATAAAAATAATGCCCTAGTTGCTGTGAGTACGGGGTTGCTTAATAAAATGAATCGTGAAGAAGTTAAAGCTGTTTTAGGTCATGAAATCGGTCATGTCGCGAATGGTGATATGATCACCTTGACGCTTATTCAAGGTGTAGTAAACGCCTTCGTGATGTTCTTTTCACGAATTATTGGCAGCTTTATCGATCGTGTGATCTTAAAAAATGAAAGTGGCTATGGTATGGGATTTTTCATTGCCTCCTTTGTTGCTGAAATTATATTGGGTATTTTGGCAAGCACCATTGTTTACTGGTTCAGCCGAAGACGAGAATATCGAGCAGATATTGCGGGAGCTGAACTAGTGAACCCCGCTGCGATGGTCAGTGCTTTGGCGCGTTTGAAAGCAGAATACGAACAGCCAAGTGATATGCCAACAGAAATGGTTGCATTTGGTATTAGTGGCGAATTGAAAAACTCACTAGGGGGATTGTTTATGAGTCACCCGCCCTTAGATATGCGTATAGCTGCTTTAAGACAGCGGTATAATGCCTAAGAATTCTGCTGTACTTGATATTTAAGCCAGGCTTTATGAGTTTGGCTTTTTTGTTATGGGTACTCAATGAGCTAAGCTTATTAGGACGTTTAATAATAAAGGCTTCTTTATGCTGAATCATTTCCCGCTTTTCGATAGCCATTTTCATATTATTGATCCGCGTTTCCCCTTGGTAGCTAATAATGGCTTTCTTCCCGAGGCTTTCACTGTTGAACATTATCTAAAGCGGATGAATGATTATGATTTAGCCGGTGGTGTGATTGTTTCCGGTTCTTTTCAGGCTTTTGATCAGAGCTACTTGCTGGCTGCACTTAAACTACTTGGAAATCGCTTTGTGGGCGTAACGCAAGTACCAGTTTCGATTTCAGATGAAGAGCTGAACGAACTTAATAAGGCTGGCGTTAGAGCTGTTCGTTTTAACCTTAAACGAGGAGGGTCAGAAGATCTTAAGTATTTGGAATATATGGCAAAGCGCGTTTTTTCTTTATTTGGCTGGCACGTAGAATTGTATGTTGATTCCGCTAATTTAACCGAGCTTAAACCAACCATAGCTGATTTGCCTCTCGTGAGTATTGATCATTTAGGCTTGAGTCGCGCAGGATTACCAGATATTCGATATTTGTTAGAACGAAATATCAAACTAAAAGCCTGTGGTTTTGGTCGAGTAGATTTTGATGTGCTGCAAGTGTTGCCAGAGCTATATTCGATAAATCCCTCTTCACTCATGTTTGGTTCAGATCTACCTTCTACAAGGGCACCTAAAGCCTATCAAGATTCAGACTTTTTATTAGTTCAGAATGCGCTTAATGATGAGCAGGCTTGCGCGGCTGTATTCAGTAAAAATGCACAGAGTTTGTATTTAAAAAATAAAATTGCCCCTGTTTTGTATTAAAAAAGAAAAATATTCGATTATCTAGTTTCGTTTCTAGTCAGTTTCAAGTTCTTGTCTATACTGAAAGTATAAAGAAAGCATGTTTTATTATGCATTTTTGAATATTTTATATTGATAGTCAGGTTTATAGGAACACGGTTAAATGAAGTCGATGGATTCAGGGCTAGGCCCAAGTGGCAAACTTACTCTTCAAATTATTGCTATGCCAAAAGATACTAACCCGTATGGGGATATTTTTGCAGGTTGGTTAATGAGCCAAATGGACATCGCTGCCGCCACTGCTGCTGGCCAGATATCCAAGGGTAGAGCAGCAACGGTGGCAATTGATCGTGTTGAGTTCTTGTCACCCGTTTCTGTAGGTGATCAGGTGAGTTGTTATGCCGAATTACTCGATACAGGCCGCAGCTCAATGAAAATCAGGGTTGAAGTATTTGTAACCGATTCGCGAGCAAATCAGACCCAAAAAGTAACAGAAGGTGTGTTCATCTATGTTGCCATTAACGACATGGGGGGTATTCGTCAGTTACCCAGTTTGGACTAAGCGTATTATCTAGAATAATGTAAAAAAGCGGCCAGCAAATTCTTTGCTAAAGGTGCGCCTGTCATTTTGCTCGAACTCAACGGTAAAGGCTGTTGGCTTTTCTTCAATCACTCTCCCCACGCCTAATGAACAATGTTCAACCAGTTTATCTTTCCATTTAATATGGGATAGGTCTTGGTCTTGGGTATTCTCATTTTTAGTTGTGGCTATATCTTTGGCCTCAGACTCTTCAATTGTACACTGAATCATCTCGGCATATTTTCGTAAAATTTGAGTCGAACCGCGTTTATGCTTCAGGTGGAAAGTATTGCCCGGTTTGGTATATAGATGTTCTGCAAAACTCGCGCATTGCTCAAAATTTAGCTCCTTCTCGAAACGCGATACTCTGCTTGCCTGAGCAGGTTTATCAGTCGGGACAAATAAGTGAAGGCTTAGTTTTGCCCGTGTCATCGCAACGTAGAGTAAACGGCGCTCACTTTCAATTTCAGACAATGTGAGTTTTTCTGGATTTAGAGTGTGAGGAAAGGTTTTCTTATTCAGACCAGGTACAATAATGTGTTGCCATTCGAGGCCTTTTGCGCGGTGAATGGAGCTTATTTTGACCGAATCAGGGTGCTTATAGTCGGCTTTTTGAGCTAGAGTATCCAACAGTATTAAAGCGTCGGTTGGCTGTTTACCTTGCCTGGAAACAAAATTCATAATACTGGAGATCGAGCGTACTCTTTCTTCTGCTTGTTCATGATTGAAACTCAACGAACGTATGCCCTCGTATAATTCAGTTTCATCAGCATAATATCTAAGAATGTCGGAACAGCTTGCTTGTTTACTTTCGATCTTGGCGAAGACTCTAGCCAGTTTTTCCAACTTACGCTGTTGAAATTGTTTTATATCAGAAGGGATATTTTGTAGAAGCTGTTCACCGAAATGTTCATGACTATATGAAAGTATTTGGCAAAGTTGCTTTAGTTGATATTCAGGTAAGCCGATATGTGGAAATTGGCAGATTTGTTCGAACTTTTCTTGTCTGGATTTAGCGTCAAATGTCGTAAATAAACCCGCTGACAGTTCAAGTAAAGCACGAATGGCCTGGATTTCACTGGAATGAAATACCCCTGAATGGCCATCGATATGATAAGGGGTTTCAGCCTCAAGTAGTGCTAATTCGATACTGACAGCCTGGCTCCACACTCTTACCAGAATGGTTGTGTTTTTTAAGGATTGTGGGTCTGAATTAAGTAAGTGTTCGCTGATTCCAGATGAATCTTCCGGGCCCCTATGCAGGAAAACCCTTGTATTCGGATTGGAGTGATGTGACTTGCATAAAATGGGGAGCCTACTGTTATTTTTAGAAATGAGGTGATTCGCAAGTAAAGATACCGCATGGCCATAGCGGAAAGAGTAACTAAGGCTAAGCAAACTGGCGTCAGAAAACTCTTCTGAGAAACCTTTAATAATATAATCAGGTTTGGCGCCTCTAAATTCATAAATAGTTTGGTCTGGGTCGCCAACAACGCTAATTTTAGCCCTGTCTCCGGCAATATATTTCAGTAAAGCATGTTGAATATCGTTGGTATCCTGGTATTCATCAACCAAGAGAATATCCATTTTATTAGCGATTAGGTTTTTCAGTCGCGGAAATTTTTCGATTGCCAGGACCGTATCGTAGAGCATGTCACTATAACTAATACGGGATTCTTGTTTACGCCAACTTTCAAAGCGATCAAAAAGTTCAACTAAGTAGTTAAATTTTGGTTCCAGGTCTAATGCTTCAAAAACAAGTTGTGGTGTCTGTAAGCCGTTTTTGACGGTTTCAATAAAGTTGCGTGATATGTCTATATGGTCTTTTTTATAGCGCTTCAGGTCTTGAAGTTGATCGCCCGATAAAAGTTGGTTTAATAAACGCCATAACTGGAAGTCCTGTTCTTTCTCAGAAAGAATCTGAGCGTTAAAAGGGGGTAAGCAGCCTTCTTGAATAAAGCGTTTATATAAGCGATAGCCCATGGCATGGAAGGTTCTCACTTCCGGAATATCTGTGTAGTGAAATCGGCTGTCAGAACGATGAAGCACCTGAGATAGTTTCTTTTGAAAATCTTCTCGTGCCGAACGATTAAACATTAAAATGAGGATTCTTTTTCCGGAGATTCCTTGGTCTAGAAGATAACGAATACGATGTGCGAGTGTTGTCGTCTTACCGCTACCGGCAACCGCAGAAATGACATAGTGTCCTATTGGAGCACTGACAATGGCGTCTTGTTCATCTGTTAACGTGAATCGCATGTGGAAATAAATATTTTAAGAGTAAGGGATGTGGATTTAGTGGTTTATTGTTGAGCAATCAAGTGTGTCCCTTTACTGAGGGCTGCATTTAATGAACAATGGCATACTTATCGCTCTTATCCGAAATCAAGACACTGTGATGGCTATTATGCAGAAGAACAAGATGAATTACCCGCGCTTCATTGAATTATCAGTCGAGCGCCTTTTGAGTGTCATCAGAAATAGCCAGCTTTCCTTATTTCCTTCATTTAAAGGCATTTATCTCGCTGGAATTATGCTTTTCTTAGCAGGATGCGCCCATCATAGTGATCAGCGTATAGATTTAAAGAACCTCGATAAATCCAGCGAGAAGGTGGTCGAAAAGACCGCGTTAATGCTCGCAGCCGAGTCTGGTGATAGTAGCGCGATAAAAGCGGCCTTGGAGCAAGGTGACAAAATTAATGCTGCTACGTCTGAAGATACCGCTTTTTCTTTGGCACTAAAAAATAAGCATGAAGCCATTAGCCGAATACTGCTTTCAGCGGGAAGTGATTGGCAAACAGGCTTTTCAAGCAAACAAACCAGCGCATTAATTGTTGCTGCTGATCAAGGCTTCGATGATATTGTTAAAATGCTCATTTTGAGAGGCGCACCTTTAGAGCAGGCCGATAAAAATGGCTATACCGCGCTTGCTATCTGCGCAAAAAATGGCCATTTGACCACCTTGAAAATATTGATCAATGCGGGCGCCAATGTAAATGTGAATCCTGAGGGGCGTTCTGTGCTAATGCATGTCGTAGAAAAAAACAATATGTTGTTATCTCAGTTATTGATTGGGGCGGGTGCAGACCTTAATTTCAGTGACAGCAAGGGTGATACTGCCTTGAAGCTTGCAAGGCGTAATGGGTTTTATGATTTAGATCTAATGTTAGTTCAAGCCGGCGCACGGCCTTAAGAGAAAAAGTATGTCGCAAAAGAAAAAGTTAGTGTTAGGGCCTCTGCCAGAGCAGGCAGATGATTACAGTCAATATGAAGAAACAGTGACACATTGGGATCGTATTATTGCGGTTTTACTGGTTATTGCTCTAGTATTTGGTTTGGTTATTTATGCCTTGACTGGCGATGATAATGAGCACGGTCAGGTAGAGAATATTCAGCCTGAACCCAAGCTGAGCATACCGGCAGCAGATCAGATCGTTGGGAAAGCTGAAGAGTCCAATATCGATCTAAATAAGAACGATATAGATAAGAATGAGACAATTGAAACGGGTGCTGACATTCCGGTATCCGACTCACCCGCTACACCAAAATTAGAAATTCAAGGTGAGCTTTCAAGCGCTGTTCCAGCAAATACTGTTCCTTCAGAGACGCTTGAAGAAGATACGGTTCTTTTGCCTAAGAATAAACAACAAACAAGCGAGAAAGCCTTAAGCAGGCCGAAACTGGCAGTGGTTAGTATTGTCAATAATGCTATTTCTCGTGCGGTATTAACGCAGGAGATTAAGGATAAAGAACCAGGATCAACACTTCCTTATGAGTTAATTCTGCCTGAGGCAGGTATTGTGAAAGTAATCTTGTTTACAGAGATGGAAGGCCTTCGTGGTAAAAAGCTCTATCATGAGTGGTATCGTAATGGTATTCGACAAGCCAGAGTCAAAATACCTGTAAATGTGAATAAGCAGCGCTCCTATTCAAGCAAGTATATTAATGCTCAGATGCTTGGCGATTGGCAGGTTAAAGTGCTTGACGAAATGTCTGAGTCTTATGTCTTGGCAGATTTTAGTGTTGTTAACCCTTAATGCTTGAATGGTCATTTGTACTTAAAAAAATGCTGACGGCGTTCTGCATGCCTTTGCCGTTATTTTATGTTTTATTGGGTTTTGCCGTTCTTCTGTTTTGGCGGAGGAAGCTATTCCTGGCAAAGACCTTCAGTGTGATCAGTATGTTATTTTTATACCTCATTTCTATTGAAGTCACAGGAGACTTTTTTGGAAATAAGCTTGAAAGCCAATACCCAGGCTATCAAAAAAACGTTCAGATAAAAAATCAGGAAATTGATTATGTCCTAGTCTTGGGAAGTAGTCATTTTAGTGATTCGGCACATCCCATTAGCAGCTTGTTATCTCCAGTAGGTTTGACTCGTTTGGTTGAGGGCGTGCGCATTTATCGTTTGAATCCAGGCTCAAAACTTTTATTGTCGGGTTATCGGTTTGATGATGAAATATCCCATGCACAAGCGCTTAAGAAAGTAGCGCTACATTTTGCTGTACCTGCTAAAGACATTGTTCTGGCAGAACAGGTTAAAGATACTCAGGAAGAAGCAAGCCATTGGATGGCGTTTGCAGAAGGGAAGTCTTTAGTCTTGGTAACATCAGCGAGTCATATGCCGCGTTCCATGTTTTTATTTGAACATGCACAAAAAAATAATACACTTTCAACTAAGTTATATCCTGCTCCCACGGGCTATATTAGCCATCAGGTATCACGGCTTTCGTGGCGAAGCTGGTTTCCTTCGGGTCATAATATGTATCGTGTAGAGCGAGTATGGCATGAGTATTTAGGCTTGTTGTGGGCACGTCTTGTGGCTTAAAACGATTAAGATAATCTTGTGATCAAGTGGAGGTAACATTATGTTTTTTAAAAAAGACATCAATAAATTAGCAGTCGTTTGTTTAAGTTTTATTTTTTCATCCTTACCTGTTCTTGCTGAGGTGAATGTGACAGATGCATGGGTTCGCTTATTGCCACCTATGTCGAAGATGACGGCTGCATATATGAATATTCAAAGCGACCAGGAAGACCGTTTGATCGCTGCTGGAAGTGATATTGCCAAGTTTATCGAAATACATCACTCTAAAATGGAAAATGGAGTTATGTCTATGCGGCAGGTGGATGGATTAGATTTGCCCCAAGATACCTTAGTCGAGTTAAAACCACAGAGTTATCATTTCATGGTGATGGGCCTGGTTAAGCCTCTTCATGAAAGTGAATCTTACTTGTTCACCCTAGAGTTTGAAAAAGCCGGTAAGGTCGATATTCAGGTTCCTGTCAGGAATCCTTAAGGTCGGCCTATCAGGCGAGAATCAAAGGCCCGAACGCGACAATCACAAGTGTGGTCGACATGACCAGTAAGGGTAATAATATTCGTTCGTGGCGATAATAAAAATTATGGCCTTCTTCTAGTGCCAGTTCGACTTCACGACTCCCCACTACTTGTTTTGTCAGTAAATGGTTTAGCGAAACAGGGGGGGTTAGATAACCTAATTCAAAAGCAACTAAACAGGTCATCCAAAAGTGAATCGGCTCAATGCCTTGCTCATAAGCAACAGGAGCAATGACCACAGAGACCAGTATCAATGCGCCAAACGGGTCCATAATCATTCCGATAAAAACCAGAAAGACCACAATCGCCAGCATAGCTAAGATAGTTGAATCAAAACCTTCGGGAAAACTAAAACTTCCCCCTGTCCTCTCAATAATGCCGCCAACGGTAAATGAACACGCCATTAGCATAAGAAGCGCACCAATCTGAATCGCTGAGAGTCTAATCGATTTGTCGAAGGTCGTATTTAGTCTAGGCGGCGTTGTGATATCGGTCTTGTTACTGAGTTTTTTCCTATGCTCGTAAAGAACAATGGCGATCAGAATAATTGGAAGCAAAATGGGGGCAGAAAACTCATCTAAATAAGCATTCAGTAAAGCAGCAAACAACAGCATAAAAAACATTAAGATAGCGAGGTAAGGAAATAATGCTTTGGCTTCATTTAAGCTGGGTCTAAATGCTTCAGAAAATGTTGGGATTTTAATGGGGCTTTGCTTAGTTAATAATACAAAGAAACAAAATACCACCAAGGTGAGCATAAAGACGCGCCCCCCCCAAAAAAACAGCTCATCGGACAACACTTCTTTGTTTAATATCGCAATGCCAACGACCAATAAGCATGGTCGCAGAACAACCCCTGAGCTGCCAGTCATGGCGGTGACGGCCAGCGCTAATTGTCTGCGTGTTCCAATTCGACGCAGTTCTTGGTAGGCAACCGCCCCCATAGCAATGATGATAATGCCCGATGCGCCAGTATAAGCGGTAGGTACGGCCATTAATAATATGGCAACGCAGGCTAATAATTCAGGTGGTAACTTCCAAGGCGTAAATACAGCAAATAGCTTGGCAGGTAAGGCTGTTTCTTTGAGCAACATACCCACCCAAATATATAAGGCGATAGATAGGTGTAAGTTAGTGAGGTGAAATATTTGGGTGAAATAAACGGCAATACCCGGTAGATGCTGTTCATTGATCAGAAAGTGATAACTTGCTGCTAATAACATCCAGGTATGTATAGGAATAGTCAGTAAACTGTGAAAAAAATGTTTATTTTTAGTTAAGGGTGAAGGTAAGTTGATTAGCCTAAAAAATGAGATAGAGGCCATTGCAGCACTACCAAGTGACAAAATAATCAGAAGTTGTGGTGATGAAAGTCTTGTACCAGAGTCTAATGAGCCAATAAAAAAGGCAAGGCTAGACATACTTAAGGCTGCGCTGGCAATGAATTGAGCAGAATAAGAAAGAATATGGTCTAAACTTGAATGGATGCTTCGAAAGGCAATGTGCTCTGTTTTCCAGGTCGCATAGGTCGCACAAAGCATTAGCAAAAGAATTAGAATGGTTTTTTGATAATTAATTGAAAATAAGCTGATCTTCGCGAATACTGATTCCAGCATTGCAAAGCTGGCAACAGAAAATGAATACTCTTGGTTGTAAATAGCCGCGTCTTGATATTTCTTTTTGCAGACTTTCAATTGTTTGATTAAGGATACGCGTGCAGTATCCCTGTCAAACTTATCCTCAATTAGATTAAAACCGGCATTTTCTGCCTGAAATTGTGTTTCTAGCTGATTAAGCCGCTCATCAATATTGACCTCAGTATCACAAGACGGAGATGGATTTTCTCCTCTTAATATAAAGTAGTTATCCCAAATAGATAAGCCCAGTTTGAGTAGCTGTGCGTTGATGTTTTCACTGGTACCAGCTAGTACGGTTGTCAGTAACAAGAGCAAAACACTAAGAGATAGGCCTTTGCTCAGTTTGTTACGCACAGCGATCATGGCGTCTACTCTATTGTTATTTTTATTGAAAGTCGGTTGTTGTTTATTCTTTATCTTTGGAGGTGCATTCCGCTAAATTAGGGTCAACTTTACATCTAACCTTCCTGAATAAGGTCAGTGCTTTTGCATTGTAGATATTTCTATCCCTGAGAGTGATTCGACTTTCACGAAATATTTCATTCCATTTGTTTTTATCTGCATCGGATATCTCAATCCAATATTTCTCAGGAATAGTCTGTTCGCTTTGTTCTATCGTCTTAATACTTTCAAGGTACTTATTTGCAAGCAGTTCTCTGGACTTTTGACCAAAATCAGCAGGAATCTTATCCCATCGAACAATCAGTTGCATGGTTATTTGAAGCGAAGGCCACTTGATAATGCCGCCATTAGGCTCAAGACCTTTATACATTTCCATAGGTTCATAGGCTAAGCCTGGCGCACCGGTAATATCAACAGCATGATTATTAAACTTTTGAAGTGCATTCATAATGCTTGACGATACCGGTGTCATACCGATGCGCTCAGCCAAGTAACCTGTTTCTGGGGCATTATCCAATACCGTAATACGTTTACCTGCCATATCAGCCGGGACTTTAATGTTTCGATCATTTACAAATAGAAAGATGGCACCGATAGGTGAAATGCCAATAATTTCATATTCACCTTTGCGCATTAATTTAACAGCTTTTTTACTGCTTAAGGTCTTGATGATCACGCCTAAATGCTCATAGGTAGGCAGGGCGCCAACGGCATTTATCGAACCTGTAAAATCATTGTATTCCCGGGCCCGCAGGCCGGGTAAGTTAAGCATGTCGCAAACGCCATTTTTAAATTCTTCAGACGCGACGCGATCGTCGGTATAAACCTTAAAAGATAAATCGACACCCCATCGATAAGCATCAATCTTGTATTCTTTCATCGATTTATGAACGGGGCCATCATTACCAATGAAATCAAATACACACATGGTCAAGGGCATTAAGTTGGTATTGTTTTTTTGAGCATTAGCAAGCGCTATTTGGCTGGAACAGACAATAAAAGTAAGGATGCAAAACGAAAATAAGGCGTTAATTAATGGCATAGGAAACTCTTCAACATAGAAGTATAGTCAGAAAATCATGGCTATGAATGCTACCTGAATCACCGATTTCTGGAAATGGTTTAATGTCTCAAAAATATGAAAGAAAGTCAGATACTTCTTGGCTGTTAAAACTACATTAGCCTTATGTTAGTGCATAGCTGATAGTAAGTGCTGAACAGATCCGTTCTTATCAGCTTGCCAAACGACGGTTCTGGTAATCGTAGAAATCTGGTTTTTCTCTTTGGTAGTGTTTCATCAAGGGTGAATGGATAATAAAGTCAGCGGTACTTTTATTGCATGCGACGGGAATGTTCCATAAAGTCGCAATACGAAGCAAAGCTTTAATGTCGGGGTCATGAGACATTGGCTCTAAAGGGTCCCAAAAGAAGATTAACAAGTCGACAGTGCCTTCTGCGATACGGGCACCAATTTGTTGATCTCCGCCAAGTGGGCCGCTTTGAACGCGCTCCACGTTAAGGTTTGTTTCTTTTTCAATGAATAAGCCCGTTGTTCCTGTGGTCACCAACGCGCAGTTTTCCAAATCACTGTGATGATCATTTAACCACTTCACTAAATCTGGTTTACGGTTGTCATGCGCAATGAGGGCAATATTCTCAATTGGTTTCATAAAACTGCTATATCCTGATTAAGTTTCTTATTGTTATTTCTTCGGGGAGGCATCATACACCCTATGAGCTCTGTGCGTCTCACATTGAATAACTTTAGCAGATTATCTTTTAGAAATATGACAAAAATATGTCATTATTCAAGAAAAAAAGGCCAAAAAAAACCTCGGGCTAGCCGAGGTATAACAACAAGTTACCACACTTGATAAACGAGACTTCCGAAAGTATGCATTTCGATGTCTTGAATACAAATATACTCGAGTACTGAAAAAATGAATTGATTTAGATCAAGCGCCTCGCAAAGAGAGCTTGTTCATCCTCATAAAGCATTAAATAATGGAGCCATAAAAATTTAGAGTAATACTTATGGTTTATCACTCTATCGATAAAGGGGTATGGGTGCTGGGATTTGGTGATACATTGATTCGGCTGAGTATAGATAAATCGATGGTAGATGCTATGCTTAAGGCGTCATGAAAAATAATGGTTTATTTACATTAATATAGAAGAGAGAGAATAGATGAGAAGATTAATTACGACTGCATTATTAATGACAGGTTCTTTATTGTTAGCTGCCAATGCGATGGCGGGGGATGCTGCTGCGGGAAAAGCCAAGTCGGCTGTTTGCGCTGCATGTCATGGTGCTGCTGGTAAAGCGGCCGTCCCTAATTATCCAAACCTGGCGGGACAAAATAAGGCCTATTTGGTCAGTTCTTTAAAAGCCTACAAAAATAAAGAAAGAAGTGGTGGCATGGCCGCTATTATGCAGGGGCAGGCTGCGGCATTAAGTGATCAGGATATTGAAAATTTATCTGAGTATTACAGCTCATTGAAGTAATATCCAAGCTTGGAAAATTTTGAAAAAAAGTTCAGCAAACTGGAAGACAGGCTTTTTAACCAAAGCCTGTCTTTTTTGTTTATAAAGTCTGACAGGTAATAAATATACTTAGAAGGATTTCATGATTTTGTTCGATCAGTGAATTCGGTTAGAATATGCCTCAAAATCGCCCTGTAATATGAGTTAAGTATGAAATTTATCGTCAAGTTGTTCCCCGAAATTTCTATTAAAAGTAAGCCTGTTCGACAGCGTTTTGTGAAGCAGCTTCGCCAAAATATTAATGAAGTTCTCAAGAGAGAATTCGATCATGTATCAGTTCAAGGCTATTGGGATAAAGTTGAAGTCACTGTAAAGGGTGACCTCGATTACGCCCAGAAAGTGGCGCAAACCTTACAAAGAATTCCGGGAATTGCGAACATTCTAAGAGTTCAGAATTATACCATTGATGATATGGAAAATAATTTCGAAGAAATGCTCTGTTTAACTCAGCATATTTTCAAAGACCAATTAAAAGGAAAAACCTTTGTTGTTCGTGTAAAACGTGCAGGAAAGCATTCCTTTACTTCAACTGATTTAGAGCGGTTTATTGGTGGTGGTTTGCTTCAAAGGCTTGAGACAGCGGGTGTTAATCTAAAAAAACCAGATGTCACCGTTAGATTGGAGGTTCGAGATGCTAATCTTTATGTCGTTGAACAGCGTTATGAAGGTTTAGGCGGTTTTCCACTAGCGACTGTTGATGATGTTTTATCACTTATGTCAGGTGGTTTTGATTCAAGCGTAGCAAGTTATTTAACGATGAAACGAGGCTTAAAAACCCACTTTTGTTTTTTTAACCTTGGTGGGGCGGCGCATGAAATTGGCGTAAAGCAGGTTGCTCTTTATTTGTGGGAAAAATACGGTGCTTCTCATCGGGTGAAGTTTGTCACGGTTCCCTTTGAAGAAGTAGTGGCTGAACTTGTTCAAAAAATACATCACTCGCAGCGTGGGGTTGTCTTAAAAAGAATGATGTTACGCGCTGCACAAGAGGTTGCGGACTCATTGAATATTCAAGCATTGGTGATGGGAGATAGTGTTGCCCAAGTGTCTAGCCAAACATTAACCAATATGTGTGTGATTGATACAGCCACCAAAAAGCTGGTAATGCGACCGCTTATTACCATGGATAAGCAGGATATTATTGGCATCTCCCGCAAGATAGGCACGGAGGACTTTGCCAAGAATATGCCCGAATATTGTGGTGTTATTTCTGATAAGCCAACAACGTGCGCGACAGAAGAACGTTTAGCTGAAGAAGAGTTAAATTTTGACTTTTCGATCCTTGAACGTGCTTTAAAAACTAGAATGACTATTAAAATTGATGAGGTTTTGACTCGAGTTCAAACGCTTGCAGAAGTAGATTTGGTCTCGGTTCCTCATGTCGATGATGTAATTATTGATATTCGCCACCCCGAAAACCGAGAAAAAGCCGAGTTAGTTCTGACAAATAATGAGATTAAGCAAATTCCATTTTACGAGTTAATGTCTAAGCTAGATAATCTAGAGCCAAGCAAGCACTATTTACTGTATTGCGATAAAGGTGCTATGAGTCAACTACACGCTAGCCATTTAAAAAATATGGGCTTTGAGAGTGTTGGCGTATACTCTCCCAATAAGTAAGAAAATAGGCACGTCAGTGCTTAAATTATCTCTTTGAATAATATAAAAGGAACTTAATATGTGCCCAAAAGTTGGCCGAAGAGAGCAAAAGAAATTAACAAACAGGCGGTCAATTCTAGATGCAGGTCTGCTGGTTTTCTCTTCGATTGGTTATGAACGTGCGACGATTATGGACGTTGTCGAAGCCAGCGGTTTATCTGTTGGTACTTTGTATAATCACTTTGGCGACAAAGATACTATTTTTGCTGAAATTGTTGGCATGCTGGTGCGTGACGTTAGAGCTGCTCTTAATGAAGCCAGAAGTAAAGCGGATGATTTGGAGTCTTTCATTATGGGGGCTTTTCTTGCGTATAGTGAGCTCATGGAGCAGCAACCAAAAATACAAGAGCTTATTAGTAAAAACTCAAATGCGTTTCGTCAATTTGTGAGTACCGAGACGGAGCTAATCGGTTTGGTTAATGACCTTCAGCAAGATATGAAATCGGCTGTTGACGCGGGTCTTATTCCTGATTTCCCTGTTAACTTAATGAGCTCGGCAATGATGGGGGCCAGCATGGAAATTTTCTCAGAAAAAATCGGCTCACATACAGCAAAAGAAAAAGCTGAATTTCTAGGGCATATCTTTTTGGGTGGTATTCGGCATTTATCAACCGCATAACGATGTTTTTACATTTTCTAACCTTTGGGTGAAATGATGGATATAGGCGATTATCGACGAGAATATATGAGTCAGGGTGTTGATATTGACGACTTGAACCTGAACCCGTTTAAGCAATTTGAATATTGGTTTAAGCAGGCCAATGATGCCAATATTCAAGATGCCAACGCTTTTAGTATTGCTACGTGTGACCCTGATGAAGGCCCCTCTGTTAGAACGGTTCTGTTAAAGCTATTTGATGAACAAGGCTTTGTATTTTTCACTAATTATAATAGTGCAAAATCAAAACAGATTCAGCGTTATCCCCATGTTGCTATGTTGTTTCCATGGTTGGTATTGAATCGACAGGTCAGGGTTGAAGGCCGTTGTGAGAAGATTTCAAGTGCGGCATCGCTTAAGTACTTTACGACGCGCCCGCGGGGCAGCCAAATTGGTGCCTGGTGCAGTGATCAAAGTGAAGTAATTGAATCACGATCTTTTCTGGAACAAAAATACCGGGAGGCCGCAGAGAAATTTAAAGCGGGTTCTATCCCCCTTCCCTCCTCTTGGGGAGGCTACCGAATTGTGCCAACACGTTTCGAGTTTTGGCAAGGCCGTGAAAACCGTTTACATGATCGTCTTCAGTATGTACGTAATGATGAGAGCGCTTGGGATATAAAGCGACTGGCACCTTGATCGACAGCAAACACTCTGTGCGGAGCCATTGTTAGGCGCGTACTTAGTCTCGGTGTAAAATAGTAGAAACAAAGCGACTTGCAAGTGCCCACTGACTTGGCCAATAACCATTGAACTTTGGTAGTTGGTCATCGACATCGCCAACCCGCCGGTCATAAAATGAATGCAGAATTGGCTTGGGCAACTCAAAGACTTCGGAAAAATTTTCTGCCGGGATAAAGGCCAAGCCAAAGGTTGGAGCTAAAGGCAAGAATGCGACCACAGGACTGTTGCACGATGGGCAAACCCCTCGATTTACAGAGGGAGGTAAACGGTGCTTTGTGAATCGAATTGCAGGATCAATAGGTTTGATTATTTGATTAGACTTTACCGCAACAATATTAGCGAACGGCTTGCGATACACCTTTTGGCAAATTTTGCAGTGGCAAGTAAATTGAATTACGGGAGAACCCTTGATTATAATTTTGCTGTCTCCACACGGACATGAACAAGGTGTTTGCATGGTTCCTCCTTTGGTTTATCGGTGTAAGTGCCAAGGCCTCATTAAGAAGCAAATAATAGGTGGTTAATATATTACGTTTTGCAGTATCAACGTATGATTACTTTGATCGCGCTACTTTGAGCTTATTTAACGCTGTCAATAAGTCTATATTCTCTTTTGAAAGCTCTTTATTTTCTCTAGATGCGTTTTTCAATTGATTCTGAATACTCTTTAAGCTTTTATTCATTTCACTAAGTTGGTTTGCCAGTGCTTCATTTTGATCTTTACTCGAAATAAGTTGACCTTTAAGTCGCGCTTGTTTGGCTTGCTGTTCATTAAGAGAGCCTTCTTTTTGTTCAAGTCTTTTCTGGTAATCGGACATGGCTTCTTTAAACACTTTTATATCGTGTTCTTGGTAATCGATGAATGCTTCATTAATATCGATCGTCAAATAATTATCGTCTAATTGTATTTTCAAGTCTGATAACTGCGATGCAAGAATCTCTGCCGAGGAACTTAGCGCGTCTTTTTCTATTGCAGTCGTTTGGTGGTTGTCTCTGAGTTTGGTAATTTCAGTCTGGAGTTGATCGCTTGTGCTTTTTAAATCCACGAGCATCGTTTTAGTTTTATCAAGTTCGGCTTTTTTGTCCTGTAGAGTGCTTGACTTGTCAATGACTTGTTCTTGGGTCATATTTAAGATATTAGCTAACTTGTCAATATTCTTAGAAGCCAGTGCGATTTGATTATGTTGGATTTTTTGTTGATTCAAATAATCGAAAGCTAAATATCCACCGATTACGCAAACAATCAACAGGGTTGGCAGTATAATTATATTGATGCTTCTTTTCTTGGTATCCATTTCGCTTTGACGGACTTGCAGTGATTCATTTTCTTTTTCAAGTAAGCGCTTTTCATCGTCCAGCTTGTTCTCACGTTTTACTAACTCTTGTGCTTTCAAGCGGTTTGCACGTTCTTTTTGGGCAACCTCCTCTTGATGAGAGCTTAATCTTTTTTCGGTACGGCTTTGATTCAGGGCCTGTCGACTAAGGGCTTCTTCTTTTAATTTTAAGGCTCTGGTCTTTTGTTCTATTTGTAATTCTTCTGGCGAGGCCATGAATAAAATGTCCTAAATAATTTTAATGATGAAAAGCATTTATTAGCATAGTTGATACTGCTTATTTTGTCTGACGATTCTGGGTCAAATCGCGTCTAATTTCGCGTAGGAAAGCACTAACCACTTAGTACCACTTTCAATAAAGTTAACTTGAATGCGCGCGTGAGCACCCTGTCCTTCGTAGTTCAGTACGGCGCCTTCGCCAAAACTCGGATGAGAAACAAGCTGACCTAATTGGAAGGGGCATGAATCTTGAGAAAATCCAGATGTCAGCTCATTACCAAAAGAAACTGGCATAGAGACGCTATTTTTGATTCTCACCTCTTGCATCAAATTAGCCGGGACTTCCCTGACGAATCTTGAAATAGGGTTGAACTTTTCTTGCCCATATAAACGTCGGGATTCAGCATAGGTAATGACCAGTTTTTCCATTGCCCGTGTGAGACCGACATAACACAAACGTCTTTCTTCTTCTAATCTGCCAGGCTCTTCCATAGACATTTGATGCGGGAACAAACCCTCTTCCATACCCGCTAAAAATACACACGGAAACTCCAAGCCTTTAGCGGAATGCAGGGTCATCATTTGTACGCAGTCTTGATGCTCATCAGCCTGCTGTTCACCTGCATCCAAGGCTGCTTGAGCAATAAAGGTGGCCAAATGGCCCATTTCATCGTCTTCTGGGTCGTAGTCTTTGGTTGCCGACAGTAATTCGTTCAAGTTCTCAACTCGGGCTTGGCCTTTTTCACCTTTTTCTTTGGCATGGTGATCTTTCAATCCGGATTTTTCCAAGACCTGCTCTGTCAGTTGAGATAAGGAAAGGTCGGCTTGTTGTTCGCCCAAATCGTCAATCATATTAATAAAGAGCTTAAGAGATGCGCCTGCTTTGCCTTTGATTAGGCCAAGGCCCAAGCGTTCAACACACGCTTGCCATAATGAAACGGATTGCTCTCGAGCATGTTCACGCAGATCGCTGAGTGTTTTATTACCCACGCCGCGTGTTGGAATATTGACTACACGTTCGAAAGCAGCATCATCATGTCGATAATATATAAGGCGAAGGTAAGCTAAGGCGTTACGGATTTCTTGGCGATCATAGAAGCGTAAGCCACCGTAAATTCGATAAGGAATACCTTGTCGAATCAGGAATTCTTCTAAGATTCGAGATTGTGCATTAGAGCGATAAAGGATGGCACATTCGCTTCTATCACGGCCTTGGTTTACCCAAACAGTGATTCGATCTGCAATGTAATTGGCTTCATCTTGTTCATTAAAAGCAGCATAAAGATCAATCGGCTCACCTTCATTGCCATCGGTCCATAAGTCTTTGCCTAAACGGCCGCTATTATTTTGAATCAAGGCATTGGCCGCGTTTAGAATAGTACTGGTGGAACGATAGTTCTGTTCGAGTTTGATACATAAAGGGCGCTGAAAGTCGTGTTCAAATTGTTGAATGTTTTCAATCTTCGCACCGCGCCAGCCATAAATTGACTGGTCGTCATCGCCGACCACCATGATCGGAATGCGGTCACCTGCCAGCACTCTTAACCAGGCATATTGTATGGTGTTGGTGTCTTGAAACTCGTCAACCAATAAATAGCGAAAGCGGTCTTGATAGTGCGCTAAGAGTGCCGGATTATTTAACCACAATTCATGAGAGCGCAATAGCAATTCACCAAAATCAACCATGCCAGATTGCTGGCATTGATTCTCATAAGCGAGATAAAGTTTTGCCATGACTTGGTCGTACTGGCTATGGCTTGGTGGCAAATAGGCTGCTCTTAAACCTTCATCTTTCTTACCATTAATAAATGACTGAACCTGCTTTGGCGGCCAGCGAGTTTCATCAACATTATTTTCACGCATAATACGCTTAACGATGCGCAGTTGGTCATCAGAATCGAGGATTTGAAAGTTTTCAGGTAACTTGGCATCTCGTGAGTGCGCTCTCAATAAACGATGAGCAATGCCGTGAAAGGTACCAAACCAAAGGTTGCGCCCGGGCAGTTTTAGTAAGTCTTCGATACGGCCACGCATTTCTTTAGCGGCTTTATTGGTAAAGGTGACGGCCATAATGGCAGATGGGCTGAGTCGTTCAATTTCAATCAGCCAAGCGATTCGATGCACTAATACCCGGGTTTTACCACTACCTGCCCCGGCTAAAATTAATAAATTTTGCATTGGTGCAGCCACAGCTTGACGCTGAGCATCGTTAAGGCCATCTAAAATATGCGAAACATCCATGGGAATAGCTTTCTTGAGAAGTTAATATAAATCTGTTTTTACTTGCGCTTAAGGGGCATGAGTATAACAGTAGCTATGTAAAAAAACTTCCATATGGTTTATATCTTGCCTCACTGCTATTAGTTTTTTTGGTAAATTACTTTTGAATCATTTAAAGCTAATGAAAGGTTTAGCGTATTCAGGCTATACTTAAAAGACGCTTTCTTCCCAGAATAATAACTATGAATCTTGGCCGCTTTAAACAGCTACTACAGAATTTTTTGCCATCAAATAGCCTTCCTGATGAGGTTGGTAAAGATGAATTACACGATGCATTTATATCAGAGCGTCAGGTACGTTTGTCGTTAGAGGAAGCGCTTTCAGACAAAGAGGCCGAGTTCGAAGTCATACTCAAGGGGCGTATTCGTGAACTGAGTGATGCAAATACTCAGTTAAGCGAGCAAATCGCACTGCGCAAGAAAATTAGTGATGCCTTGGTGAAAAGCCAAACCCGCTTAACACAGGCGATGTCAGCAACACATTTAGGTTTAATTGATTGGGATGTCTTGCACGGGCAGTTTTACCAGTCCGAGTTCATCGCTGTGTTTGGTGCGAAAGAACAAAGCTCCGCAGAGATTATCAAAACACTTAAGCGCGTGGTTCATCCGATAGATTATGTCCATGTTAGAAATACCCTCAACGCCTGTCTGGAAGGCCGTTTATCAGACTATATTATTCAATACCGTGTTTTTCAGGGTAATCAGAGCTGGCTTTGGATAGAAGAGTGCGGGAAAGTGGTCGATACCGATGCCAAAGGTAAGGCGCTCAGGTTGTTGGGTACAAGACGAAATATTCAATCCGAAGTGGTACGTGATGAGCAAGTTAAGCTGGCTAAATCAGTTATTGATCATACTTCAGAAGGTGTCTTTGTGCTTGACCCTCAATATCGATTTTTATCGGTGAATCCGGCACTGGCAAAAATAATGGGCTATGACGCTTCATTTCTGGCCGGAAAACGCATTCAAGAGATAAGTGATACGCCCAAGCGGGAACAGGTTTATCAAGAAATATTTCAACAGGTTCAGGCCAAAGATCAATGGCAGGGCGAGCTCCTGGAAAAACGTTTTCACGGTGATTATTACCCGCAGTGGACTCAAATAAATGCGATTCATGATGAGCAAGGTGCCATAAAGTACTATGCAGGTATGGTGTCTGATTTATCCTTTCGAAAAGCCGCAGATAAGAAGTTAGATTACTTATTAAACTATGATGACCTGACGAAACTAGCAAACAGAGTCCAGTTTAAAGATCAACTGCATCGGGCTTTGGTGCGTTTTAAAGATAAAGGCATGCCATTCGCATTGGTTATGTTGGATATCGACCGCTTTAAGCAATTTAACGATAGTTTCGGTCATGAAGCCTCAGACCAGTTGCTGTGTGATATTGCCGCGCGCTTATCGCAAAATATCCAGAAAGTAGATATCTTAGCCAGAGTGGGCGGCAATGAGTTTGCCTGTGTCGTAGGTTGCAGCCCAACGTTTAATATCCAGAAATTTGCTCAGCGATTATTTGAAACCGTGACACAAAATCACTATGAAATAGTCGGACAAGGTGTGGCGATATCATGCAGTGTGGGTGTGGCTTTAGTGCCAGAGCATACCCAGGATATTGAAATACTTATGCAGTTTGCCGCCTTGGCTGTGCAGAAAGCCAAGTTTCAAGGCGGTGATCAAATACAGATGTTTGATGAAAGTCTAAAGTCCTTTTCCCGTGAAAAGTTAGAAATGGAACATGAGTTAAGGAGTGCCTTGGAAAACGGTGAGCTGGAAGTTTTTTATCAGCCCAAAATGGATTTACAGACCCAAAAGATTCATTCAGTTGAGTCTCTGGTACGCTGGAATCATCCAACGAAAGGCTTGGTTTCTCCCGTAGACTTCGTAAATATCGCTGAAGAAAGCGCTTTAATTACCGATCTTGGTTTGTTTGTTTTAAAGCAGGCATGCGAGCAGGCGCAATGTTGGCGGTCAAGTGGTTTGGGTACAATTAGCGTGGCCGTGAACTTGTCTCCTCGGCAGCTGCGTGATGTGGATTTAAAAAGCATGATCCAAGTGATTATGGATGAAAGTGAAATCTTGCCAGAGTGCTTGGAGTTAGAATTAACCGAAAGCATGATTATGGAAGATTCTCAATCTGCCATTCGTTGTCTGCAGGATTTGAAAGCCTTGGGTTTGAAAATCTCGGTGGATGATTTTGGTACAGGTTACTCTTCATTAAGTTACTTGAAAGATTTCCCTGTTGATACGCTAAAGATAGATAAAAGTTTTGTCGATGGCATGGAATTTTCTCAATCTCAACTGGCGATTGTCCGTGCCATTATTGTGTTAGGCCATAGTTTAAACTTGAAGGTTGTTGCTGAAGGGGTTGAGAACAACTCCCAGCTTGAGTTATTAACTGAAAATACCTGCGATATGGTGCAAGGCTATTTAATTTCTAAGCCTTTGCGTGCAGCAGAAATGCAGAGTCTGTTAGAGCGGCAGGCAGCGTCTTAATATATTTCCGATCACTGAATAATAATAGTACTGCTCTCTGATACCTCTAGGGTGCAAAGTCGATCTTATCATCCTGAATGCTCAAGCGGTCTGTTGAAGATTGCAGTTGCCCAGGTGTATTCGCATCCGAACCTAACTTGATCATTAATCTCAAATCATTTGCTGAATCGGCATAAGCCAAAGCATCTTCGTAGGTAATGTCGCCAGCGGCATATAGATCATAGAGTGCTTGGTCAAAGGTCTGCATACCAATGTCACGCGACTTGGTCATCATTTCTTTTAGTTTATGCACTTCTTTTTTACGGATTAAATCTGCGCATAGAGGTGTATTCAAGAGTATCTCTACAACAGCCTTTCGGCTTTTGCCATCCGGTGTTGGAATGAGTTGTTGAGCAACGATGGCTTTCAAATTGAGGGATAAATCCATCCAGATCTGGTTGTGTTGTTCTGGGGGGAAGAAGTTGATGATTCTATCCAAGGCCTGGTTTGCATTGTTAGCATGTAGTGTTGCCAAACATAAGTGGCCTGTTTCGGCAAAGGTGACCGCATAATCCATCGTTTCTTTACTGCGAATCTCACCAATCATAATGACATCAGGTGCTTGTCGAAGTGTATTTTTTAAAGCAATCTCAAAACTCTGGGTATCAATACCGACTTCTCGCTGGGTTACAATACAGTTTGCATGTTGATGGATATATTCAATCGGATCTTCTATCGAAATAATATGGCCTTTACTGTTGCGGTTTCGGTGACCAATCATTGCTGCAAGCGAGGTTGATTTACCGGTGCCGGTTGCACCTACAAATATAATTAAGCCACGTTTTGTCATCGCTAATTGATTGATGGTATCTGGGAGCTCTAAATCTTCAATGCGCGGTATGTTTGTTTCGATACGCCGAAGCACCATGCCACAAAGGTTACGCTGATAAAAAGCACTGACACGAAAGCGGCCAATCCCACGAGCACTGATCGCAAAGTTACATTCATTGTTATCAGCAAACTCGGCGCGTTGTTTTTCACTCATGACATCATAAACAATTTCCCGGGTTTGTTCCGGTGTCAGAGCATGTTTGGTCACTGGGACAATTTTGCCATTGATTTTGATGCTTGGAGCGACACCGACTGTAATAAATAAATCGGAGCCGCCTTTTTCAACCATGATCTGTAAGAGCTTTTCGAAATCCACCTTGCTACCATCCTGTAAAACTTGATATGTATATTCTGATCTAAGTGCGTATATGTGTTTACGCTGTCATCGAGACGTTTATTTTTTGTAAAAATCTTAAAAATTATCAGGAGTTTTCGCTTTCTCGCGGGCAATCTCCCGGGTAATAAAGCCTTTGCTTAATAAGTTCTGTAAGCATTGATCCAAGGTTTGCATGCCGACAGATGCACCTGTCTGAATAGAGCTATACATCTGAGCAACCTTATCTTCACGAATCAGGTTACGGATAGCCGATGTGCCAATCATAATTTCATGGGCAGCAACACGACCACCATTGGTTTTTTTCAATAATGTTTGTGAAATAACCGCCTGTAGTGATTCTGATAACATGGATCTAACCATAGACTTTTCTTCTGCCGGAAAAACATCGACCACACGGTCAATGGTTTTTGCGGCAGAGGTCGTATGCAGAGTACCAAACACCAAATGGCCGGTTTCTGCTGCGGTTAGTGCTAAACGAATAGTTTCTAAGTCACGAAGCTCACCAACCAGTATGATGTCAGGGTCTTCACGAAGCGCTGAACGCAGCGCTTCATTAAAACCCAGGGTATCGCGATGAACTTCACGCTGGTTCATCAAGCATTTTTTACTTTCATGGACGAATTCGATCGGGTCTTCAATGGTTAAAATATGATCGTATCGATTGTCATTAATATAATCGATCATCGCCGCTAATGTGGTTGATTTACCCGAACCGGTTGGCCCTGTTACCAGAACCAAACCACGAGGCACTTCAGCAATGTCTTTAAATACCTGGCCCATTCCCAAATCTTCCATGGTTAATACTTTGGAAGGAATGGTACGAAATACGCCACCGGCACCACGGTTTTGGTTGAAGGCATTAACCCTGAAACGGGCCACACCGGGTACTTCAAAAGAAAAATCGGTTTCGAGGAATTCTTCAAAATCTTTACGCTGCTTATCATTCATAATGTCATAAATCAGAGAATGTACTTCTTTATGTTCCATGGCAGGTAAATTGATTCGTCTCACATCACCGTCTACACGAATCATAGGGGGTAAACCGGCTGAAAGGTGTAAATCCGAAGCGCCTTGTTTGGCAGAAAATGCGAGTAGTTCGGTAATATCCATATGGGTCCTCAAAATGTGTTAAGAGCCAAGTATTTAAAACGGCTTAAGATGAATCACACCATGTACACAAACCAAAAATACTGCGCTGGTGCTGATAAGGCTTGTGAAAGTAAAGGCTTTTTGCTCAAATGTCCGCTACTCAATTTTAACGTGATACGCCATCCTTATGTTTAAATACACCAAGCATTAACTTGCGTGACTTATAATAAAGGAATCAACCCGTTAGCTTGAGAGTTTTAAGAAGGCCTTATTCAAAAAAAGTGATTCAAAATAGTATGATATTCAGCATAGCAGACAAGCTCGAGAACGTAAGAGCGAGGATACAAAAAGCCACAATTAGCGCAAAAAAATCACCAGATTCTGTGCAGCTTCTGGCTGTTACCAAAACCAAAGGGCCAGAAGTGCTGCAATCTGCGATGCAAGCCGGCTTAATGCAATTTGGTGAGAATTATTTGGGTGAAGCATTAGCTAAACAAGAAAAGCTCCTGGCGCTTTGTGGTGAACATGACTATGCCGCGCTTGTGTGGCATTTTATTGGGCCAGTTCAATCGAATAAAACACGTGCCATTGCTGAAAATTTCTCGTGGGTGCATACACTGGAACGATCAAAGATTGTGAAAAGATTAAGTGATCAACGGCCTGAAAAATTACCACCGCTAAATTGCTGTATTCAAGTAAATATAAATAAAGAAGAGACAAAATCGGGCCTTCTACTTAAAGACATAAGTAGTTTGGCTAAAGAAATTAATGAGGCACCTAATCTTTGTTTAAGAGGCCTCATGTGTATACCCAATGCAGGTCAGTCTGAAGAAGGTTTGAAACAAACCTTTCAGCGTATGGCAGGAACGTTTGAAGAATTAAAAACGCTATATCCAACAGTTGATACCTTATCAATGGGTATGTCGGATGATATCGAAATAGCAATTGAATGTGGCGCGACCATGCTTAGGGTCGGAACAGCACTTTTTGGTGAACGTGTTTAGTTCTTATTATTTCACTACAAAATTAGAAGGCGGACTAATGGGATTAAAAGATAAAAAAATATGCTTTGTGGGAGCGGGTAATATGGCGAATGCCATTGTGGGCGGGCTTGTGCAGCAAGGTTTTCCTGCTGACAATATTATTGCGAGCGCGCCCTCGACAGACCACCTGGCACAAATTCAAACAAAATGGGGGGTGCAAACATCGACGGATAATGCTGCTTCTGTTAAGCAGGCTGATGTGATTGTTTTAAGCGTGAAACCCCAAGTATTAAAACAAGTCTGTGAAGACTTATCGGCAAACTTGACACATCAAACTCTCATCATTTCTATTGCAGCCGGTATTGAACTAAAAAGCTTAAATCAATGGTTAGGTCAAAATCAGGCTATCGTGCGCTGTATGCCGAACACCCCCGCACAAGTTCTCAAGGGTGCCAGCGGTTTAATCGCAAATACCCATGTTTCTAAAGAACAGCAAGCGCTGAGTGTTGAGTTGTTTTCGGGTATTGGCATTGTGGAATGGTTAGCGGATGAGTCGCAAATGCATTCTGTGACGGCGTTATCTGGCTCGGGGCCTGCTTATATTTTTCTGATGATCGAAGCCATGGAGGCAGCAGCAGTCAAACAAGGTATGGCCGCTGATACGGCAAGAAAACTTGCCGCGCAAACCGTATTGGGCGCTGCACAAATGGTCTTGAATAGTGACATATCGCCAGCACAATTGAAGAAGAATGTGATGTCGCCAGGCGGAACAACAGAGCGTGCTATTCAAGTTTTTGAGGAAAATGATTTAGCTGGGGTCGTTGATCAGGCTATGCAGGCCGCCACCGACCGCTCTAAAGAATTAGTAGAAATATTAGGTGCTGAAAAGTCTTAGGCGCTAGAGTAAATGAGTACATAATTAATATACTTGGGTGACGAAATGAGAGTAAATCTACTGCTAACCGGCAACGAGTTAATGACGGGGGATATTTTAGACTCGAACTCCGCCATGATCGCCCGGCTTTGTTTTGATCAAGGTATTCAGATCGCTTTAAAAAGCACGATACCCGATGACTTTCAGCTTTTAATCAATGAAATTGAACGTTTAAGCCAAAGTGCCGATATTCTCATTGTGAATGGTGGTTTAGGGCCCACATCAGATGATTTAACTGCGGAAGCCTTAGCCAGGGTCTTAGGAAGAGACTTGGCGATTCACCGCGAAGCATTAGCACATCTTGAAGCGTGGTCGCTTAAGCGTAATTACCCTCTGACGGAAGCCAATAAAAAGCAGGCTTATTTACCCCAAAATATCGACTTGGTTGCCAACGAAACCGGTTCGGCAGTTGGCTTTAAGGTGAAGCACAATGAGTGTCTGATTATCTGTACACCAGGGGTTCCCCATGAATTAAAAACCATGATGGTGAAGGAAATACTGCCTGTATTGAGCTCAAAGTTACCCGACAACATTCAGCCTAAACGCGTGCGTTATCGAATTTTCGGCTATGGTGAGTCTAATCTCCAGCAAGCTATTCATGAGCATTATCCTGACTGGCCAGAACAGATTGAGCTGGGTTTTCGTGCCTCGATGCCCTTGCTTGAATTAAAGCTCAAAGTGAATCGAAAAGAAGACCATGTTTTGTTAGAGGAGTGGAAACTCAAAATAGAGCACTTATTAGCTGCACATATTGTGACCCAGGGTGATCGTAGCTTGGCAGAAGTTGTGGTACAACTTTTAGCCCAGAAAGGCTTAAAAGTGAGCTGTGCGGAGTCGTGTACTGGCGGAAAGATTGCTTCCATGATTACCGAGGTCAGTGGATCATCCCAGGTGTTTGAAGCAGGTTTTGTGACCTATGCCAATCACATCAAAACCAGTGTAATAGGTGTTTCTGAAAACGTATTAAATGAGCATGGCGCTGTTAGCGAGCCCGTAGTTCGGCAAATGCTTTCGGGCGCCTTAACAGTAAGTGGTGCAGATATTGGGGTGTCTGTGTCAGGTATTGCAGGCCCCAGTGGCGGTAGTGATGAAAAGCCTGTGGGTACTGTTTGCCTGGCGTGGGGGACGCAACAGAAAATGCATTCGCATCAATTTTATTTTCCCGGAAACCGGCTATTCTTCCAAAAAATTGTATCGGCACTTGCTTTAGATTTAATCAGACGCGAACTACTAAATATTGATGAAGCTGCGGATTATTTTCAAACACACCGCTTCCACATTAAATAAACAATCAAAATTAACTAAGGTCTCTAAGGCGATTATAAATAATAGAAGGTGAATTATGCCCAAGGCGAGTGAAGTAAAACGTAGTGATGTTATTTTGCTGAATGAGCAAATGCTGCAAGTAAAAAATATTGAAGTTCAAAGCCCAAGTGCTCGGGGAGCCGCCACTCTCTATAAAATGCGCTTCAATAATGTTAAAACCGGAGCCAAGCATGAGCAACGTTTTAAGGGTGATGAGGTCTTAGAGAAAATCGAACTGTCACGTAAGCCTGTGAGTTATTCTTATGATGATGGTCTTTCCCTGGTTTTTATGGATGATGCTGATTTTAGCCAGTACATCTTAGATAAAACTGAGCTCGAAGAAGAAAGCTTATTTATCTCAGAGTCTATAAAAGGCATGTTGGCCTTAATTGTCGACGACCAGGTCATTGGTTTGGAATTACCTCAATCTGTCGAAATGGAAGTGATAGAAACTTCGCCTGCCATTAAAGGTGCGTCAGCCAGTGCCAGAACAAAGCCTGCCGAGTTTGCGACAGGTTTAGTTATCCAGGTTCCTGAGTATTTAGCACCGGGCGAACGAGTCAAAATTAATACAGCTGAAAAGAAGTTTATGGGGCGCGCTGAATCTTGATTATTCGTACTTACAAAAGTAGGCGGTATCTTGTGGGACTTTAAGATCGAATGATTTCTTTGCCTCAACAATAAATGTGTCACCATCTTTGAATGAAACAAATTCATCGCTGTCAGGCAGTTTGACGATCAGTTCGCCCGAAACAACCACCATATATTCTTTCTGGGATGTTCCGAAAGTATAGTTACCCGCTTTCATAACACCGATGGTTGCAGGTAACGTGCTGCTTTGAAAGGCGATAGATTTTACCTTTCCGTCAAAATATTCATTTACTTTTAACATATTTTTCCTTAAACCGAATTTATTCACAGGCGAGCATTATACGCACTATTTTATACCTGAGTATTTATTTTTAGGATGTCGTAATGCGTGTTTTTTTTGTTAAACTCACGCCATTAAAATAATAAATTGGCTGAACCAGCCTAATCGTCACATACAATATGAGTTATATGAAGACGCATCTTGTGAAGACAAATTGAGAGAGCACAAAATGAAGAAAGCAATATTGTTGATATTTCTAGTCATTGTCTCATTGCAAATCGCCAGAATTACGCGAGATGCTGGTATCTTTCGTTCTGTCGAGCAAACTGTAGACTTAGCTTCATGCGAAGCCTTAACTGGTCCAGTGGGTGCCGAAGACATCACTATTGATAAGGTGTCGAAGGTGGCCTATATTTCGGCTGATGATCGGCGGGCAGCCTTTAATGATCCTAACTTACCATCGTATCCTAATGGTTCGATTTGGCGTTTGGATTTAACCAAGCCCGATAGCCAGGCTGAAAAAATCAAAATTGAGATGATGGGGGACTTTCATCCTCACGGTATCGCCTTACGCTTTAGTGATAAAGAGAGTAATGACCAAGGTCGTGCGATAGAGTTGTATGTCGTGAATCACATAAAGCCAACAGAGCATGAGATTGTGGTTTTCAATATACTCGAATCAGGTGAGCTTAAACTAAGACGACGCATCACCTATCCAGAATTAATTGCACCCAATAATTTAGTCGTGGTCGCTAAGGATCAGTTTTTTGTGAGTAACGATCATGGCAGCTCCTTGAATACTAAAATGGCAGTGCTGGAAGATTATTTAGGGCTGCCCTTATCGTCGGTCAGTTATTTTGATGGTGCGCAAGGTCATATTGTTATCTCTGGCTTACGTTTTGCTAATGGCCTGGCTTTGTCTGATGATCAAGAAAGTTTATACGTCGCTGAAACAACAGCGGGTCGAGTATCTCGTTACAAACAGGTGCGCGATAAATTGGTCTGGAAACTGGATGAGAGCCTTAATGTTGATATGGGCGTGGATAATTTTGAGTGGGATGGTTCCGATTATCTACTGAATGCAGGGCACCCTAAATTATTCGACTTCCAAGCTCATATGAAAGATGCCCAAGCGCTATCAGCCTCTCAAGTGATTCGCATTAATGTCAAGTCAGATCCAATGACTTATGAGACACTTTATCTGAATGATGGTGAAGCCCTTTCAGGGGCAAGTGGCGTAGCAAAACTTGATGAAACAGTGTTGATAGGTTCTGTTTTTGAAGCTCATTTTTTGAGGTGCAAAACTGATTAGTTTGGTGTTCTGCAGAGAACGCCTTAAGTTGATTTAGGCGCGATGTAGTGTCTACGAACGGTTTCATTGAAGGCTTCAACATAACGAGGGTCGAATTGCGAGCCACTTTCACCATTGATCAAGGTAACCGCACTAAACAAAGACTTTTTATAACTTCTATCTGCGCGTTCATTGGTGACAGCATAAAAAGTATCGGCTAAAGCAATTATCATTGCCCCAGGGTGAATGCTGTCCTGGCTCAGACCTTGCGGGTAACCACTGCCATTATATTTTTCATGATGTTGATTCACCATTTGAGCGGCTTCTTCCCAGCCCGGCATCCGCTTAAGTAATTGGCTTCCGGTCTCAACATGGTTCTTGATTAACTGGAATTCTTCGTTAGTTAGTTTGCTCGGTTTATTTAAAATTTCAGAGGGAATAAGTGACATACCTAAGTCATGTAAATAAACCGCGGCTGTTAATTGTTCTTTGTCGACTAAATTATTCAGGTCTTCATTTGTTGAAAGGCACAAATCTAGAATTGTCTGGGTCCGGCCACGTTTATAGATGTTTAACTCATCCAGTTGTAAAGCAAGTTTTCTGAAGAAAATTAAGTCAGGGTGTGTTTCTGTTGTACACGCTAAGGGTTCTTCATTTTTTCTCGAAGTTTTTGTACCGGGAGGTTCTTGTTCTTTCTTGGTGTTCCGGCAGCCCACTAAGGTATCAAGTGCTGCATTAATTGTTTCGTCTTCTGTTCCATCTGTACATAAACGAACACGCTCAATGACCTCATTCATTAGTAGATGGGGCTCACCTTCAACTTGCCCTTCATTCACGAAACCAAGGACCATCTGATTGATGCGCACAACAATAGCGGCAATAAACTCTCCGTATAATCTGCTGTAAGTCTTAGTGCCCTGGCGCATGTCCGAGACAATTTCTTCTAAAGAGTGAATGGTATCGACTAACGGCTCAAGAAATACCATTCTACAGTTGCCCTTTAAAGAATGAACATCTCTAAATAATCGATGCACTAATTTCAGATCATAGGTGTTATCAAGCAAGCCAAGACATATTTCTATTTGATCAATATTTTCTTGTAAACAATCTGAAAAATCATGAATGATATCATGGTCTAATTCGGTAAACTGAGGGCAGATGGTAAAACTCATAAACGCTAATCCAATCAAAAATCTGAATAATCCTTTTATCAAGAATAGTTCAATTTTCTAGAAATGAAGGGGTATTTATTAATGGATTATGCTTGATGATTAGAATTTAATTAAATCAATAGATAAACGCTATTGATATTGTTGGGCTTACTATTTGGATTAAAAGCCAAACCATGAAGGTTTTATGAGCAATAAAAATAATACAAAAATTTGCAGGCTAATAAAGGGTAATACACCTCGGTAAATATCTTGCGTTTTAATGGAAGCCGGTGCGACGCCTTTAAGATAAAACAGGCTAAAACCAAAGGGGGGGGTAAGAAAGCTTGTTTGCAAATTCATGGCAATCAAAATGGCAAACCAAGCCATGCTTATACCGAGCGCTTCGGCAACTGGAGCGAGTAAGGGAATGATGATAAATGAGATTTCAACGAAATCGATAAAAAATCCCAAGACTAAAATGACCAGCATGGAAAGAATCAGGAACCCCCACTTTTCACCAGGTAGATTCATCAGCCATTGTTCAAGAATATGATCGCCACCGGAATAACTAAAGGTCATTGAAAAGGCGGTCGCGCCAATCAGAATCGCAAAGACCATGGCGGTGACTTTTACCGTTTCATTAGCGCTTTCCCAGAGCATTTTGGTATCAAACTGGCGATAACACACAGCAAGAATGATCGCACCCACACCCCCTAAGGCTGAGCTTTCTGTCGGGGTTGCAATACCTGAAAAAATTGAGCCTAAGACAACCAGCATAAGGGCCAATGGCGGTATAATTGCCACAACAGCCTGTTTAAATTGAACGGCTGTGCTTTCTGGTGAGGCGGGTAATGCTGGCGCTTTTTCTGGATTGCGTGCGGTAATAAACAAAATATAACCAATATAAAGTGCGATCAATAACACACCGGGAGCAACGGCTGCTTGAAATAATTCACCAACCGGAATGCCTAATACATCACCCAGAATAATGAGGATAATGGACGGCGGGATGATTTGGCCGAGCGTGCCCGATGCGCAAATCGTGCCGCAACTTAGAGCTTTATCATAGTTATGTTTCAGCATGCTAGGTAAAGAAATTAAACCCATGGCCACCACACTGGCACCCACTACGCCGGTAGAGGCGGCTAATAATGCACCGACCAAAATAGTACTAATTGCAATGCCGCCATTGATGCGCCCAAAAAGTTGTGCCATGGCAATGAGTAGTTGTTCTGCTAAGCGGGTTTTTTGAAGCACGACCCCCATAAAAATGAACAGAGGAATCGCCATTAATATGGTATTTTCCATCACACTTTGGATGCGATAAGGCATAAAGGCAAATAGCTCGAAACCTTCAGCAAGCACACCAAAAAACAACGCCACACCGGCAAAGGTAAAGGCCACCGGAAAACCGAGTAAAAGCATCAGAAGGGCAACCACAAACATAATTATGCCTAACATGAAACATTCTTCCTAGGGGGTTGGACTGTCTGGTGTTTTGTCATTAGAGTAAATTCTTTTTCGGCATTTCATGTTTTTCAGATGGTTGTGTTAAGTCGATCAGTGCGCTGGTAATCATGCCTAAACTCGCTAGCCCCATCATTATAAAAGACAAAGGAATCAAACTTTTTATAATCCATCGAAAAGGTAAACCACCAGGGTCGCCACTACCTTCACCCATTTCATAGGCATCAAAGGCAAAGCTCATGCTGTAGTAAGTGACTAATACGACAAAAGGCAGAATAAAAACAAAGGAGCCAAATAAATTGATGAAGGCTTGCGTTTTTACTGACCAGCGATCATAGAGTATATCAACGCGGACATGGTTATTTTCCCGAATAGCATAGGGTATTCCGAGTAGAAAGACCGCAGAAAAAAGATGCCACTCAAGCTCTTGCATACCAATAGACACGTCATTAAAGGCATAACGCATCACCACATCATAAAAGACATTAAACAGTAAAAGAATCATCGCTATGCCCGCCAACACACCACATAATCGTGCAAGGTTGGCAAAACAGTGATCAAGTTTTAAAAGAAGTGGCATAACGATCAACTACCTACTTGGTTTCATCGGTACTGTTCAAATAAGCCAAGTCAGACATCTTGGTCCATTGACGTACTTGTGCCAAATAGGCTTGTTGAGAATTGAGTACTTTAGCCGCAAAGGGATCAGTCGCGGCACTTTGTTCAACCAAGCGCTTATTCGCCTCTTTCATGGCAGTTAATACATCTTTAGGAAAGGTTTTTACTTGAATGTCAGGGAACTCAGTACTCATACTGGCCCAGTTTTCACCGCTTGCATGGGTAGAATGAGCATACATATCGTAGGCCGATGCTTTCATCGCGATACGTAAAATTTCTTGAAGATCTTCGGGGAGTGACTCGAAGGTTTTCTTATTGACCAAGAATTGTAATTCAGACGCAGGTTCATGCCAACCAGTGTAATAATAAGGCGCAATTTTGTGGAAGCCCATACGTAAATCTAACGAAGGGCCGACCCATTCAACGGCATCGACCGTGCCACGTTCAAGCGCGGTATAGAGCTCACCTGGCGGAATATTGGTCGGTTTAGCACCTAACTCTGCCAGTACTTCACCTGCAAAACCCGGAATACGAATCTTTAAGCCTTGAATATCTTCAAGCGAGTTGATTTCTTTTTGGAACCAGCCAGCCATTTGGTTGCCGGTATTGCCGCCCGGAAAGGATAATAAGTTATGCGGTGCATACAGCTCATTCATTAGCTCTAAACCGCCACCATAGTAAAACCAGGCAAACTGCTCTGAGGCGATCATACTAAAGGGCATGGTAGTAAAAAACATCGTTGCAGGGATTTTCCCCTTCCAGTAATAAGAAGCAGAATGACCCATATCATATTGCCCCGCCTTCACCATATCGAAGACACCAAAAGGTGCTTTGTGTTTGTTTGAAGAATCAATTTGAATGCTTAAACGACCTCCCGACATCTTTTCAACCATGGCAGCCATATTTTTTGAGGTGTCACCAAAAATGGGGAAGTTTGGTCCCCAGGTTTCTGCCAGTTTTAATGTGTAAGTTTTAATAGAGGTTGTAGTCGATACTTCTTGTTGTTCGCTACAGGCAGAGATGAGCCATATAGTGCTGATGAAGAATAGTGAAACCAGGGTCTTGAATTTAAGCATTGAGCGTTTCCCTTTATTTTTGTAGTTCAATCCGAAGAGCATGTATACACGGTATTTGTATTCATGGTGTTTGGATTCACGATGGGCAGGAAATTTAACAGACTTGAGCGGTGCTGAAAAGCAAGAAGCGTATGCTTTGAGGATTTAATCGATATTGCCTAAGAGAAACGCCACCTGGCTTCGTACAATCAGTTTAGATTACTAATCCACATACTCTGGTAAGGTTTAAGTTTAATGGTTGCACTGTCGCCTAAAGAAATATTTTCATTAGAAATGAGATCATGCCATCGTGACTCGTGATTCAAATTAATGCTGGAAACCATCAATTCCTGAATGTCTGGCAATATATTGCTAATGCAAAAAATATGGTGCGCTTGATCTTGGCTTTGTCGCCAGAAGGCGATGATACCTTTACCCAGATGAAGAGTGAATTGACTTGCATTTGGGTGGAATGCTACTTGTTTTTGCCTGATGGCCAATAATGTTTTTAGCTGAGAAAAAACCTGTGCATGGTGATTATGTGGATCATTCAAAGCTAGTTCTAAGCTAGGGTAATGCCATTGATGTCTATTAATGGCGCGGTTATGTCCGCGATGTTCCATTTTATGGTAGTCATTTCCTGTTGCTAACAAGCTATGGATATAAATGGCAGGCACGCCTTCTAAGCCAAACATGATAGTATGCGCGCACATAAAACGTTCTTGATTCCATTTGTCTTCACCTGACACCGTACCTTTTAAAGCATTGTATAGCGCAATATTGATTTCATAGGGTTTGCTCTCACCATTTTCTAAAGAACGCCAAGAGACTCGACCACCGAAGGCTTGCATGGTGTCGATCAATTGCTTTTCTTCTTCTTGTGACAATAACTCTTCTATAGGTCTTAAACCGATACCATCATGTGAGGCAATAAAATTAAAGTATGCAGTGCCATTTTGAGCGGGAGGCATGGCCATCAACCATTGTTTAAAATAGTAGTTATTCCCTGTAATGAGCGCATGTACTAAAAGCGGTGGTAAAGAGAAGTTGTAAATCCAATGGGCTTCATTGTTGTTGCCAAAATATTCTAGGTTTTCCCGGTTAGGGATATTGGTCTCGGTGATGATCACGGCATCTGCTTGAGCATGCTCAATCAGGCTTCTTAGTAAGCGAACCACCTCATGCGTCTGAGGAAGATTAAGGCTGCGCGAGCCGACTTTTTTCCACAAAAAGGCAATAGCATCCATACGGAATATTCTGATGCCTTTATCTAAATACAGCCGAATAATACGCACAAATTGTATTAATACTTCCGGGTTTCTGAAGTCTAAATCAATTTGATCAAAACTAAAGGTACACCACACATGTTTGGTGCCATCGGCCGTTTCTACTTCTTGTAGCAGTGGGTTTGTTCTTGGTCGAATGACATCGCTTAAATCATCCTTGGGAGACGCGGTAAAAAAATAATCTTTCCCAGGGTCAATTTGCTGAATAAAATTTTGAAACCATTGGCTTTTGGCAGAACAATGATTAATCACCAAGTCTGACATTAAGCGATATTTATGAGCGATGGTTTCAATGTCGTCCCAATCGCCTAGTGACTCATTTACTGAAGTAAAATCCATCACAGAGAAGCCATCATCTGAGCTATAAGGGAAGAATGGCAGGATATGCACACTGTTTAAAATACCCTCTCCATAGTTGTCTAGAAAGTGCTCTAAAGTATGCAACGGCTTCTCACCTTCCATGAGCAAGCTATCGCCATAAGTGATCATAATCGCATCTTTTTCTGACCAGTGATTAGCATATTGAATGGGCGCTATCGTCTGGTCATTCAGCCCCATTTCGGCAATAAGTGCTTGGCTTAATTGCGTATAGTTTATATCTGGAATTTCATCATAGATGACGTGTAAGTGCTCAACTATATGTTTAAATAAGCTATCAATCACCTGGCTCATGGCATTTCCTATATACTTTTTTCACCTACCTGATGAACGTGATTTAGTTTGAAATCATCTGGTTATCTTTTTCGACCGCGTCAAGTAAGCGATCTAGTATGTCTGGTTTAGCGCTGATAACACGGTTCCAACTCGGTATAAAGGGTGTTTCCATCGGGTTTTCGAGGAAGGTTTCACCAGCGGTAATAATGTTTTGGGCAAACATCTCGACAGCTTCTTCTTCCTTGTGAATATCTAGGCTTAAGCCATTCATCACCGCATCGTTATGATAAGTTTCGATAAGATCCAAGGCGATGCGAAAATAGGTTGCTTTGATAGAGCGGAAGGTTTCGCTATTAAAGGTTTTACCTTGGGTGGCCAGCTTTCTGAACAAGGCTTTTGATATATCGACAGACATTTTAGATAGACCGCCCTGATCATTATCTAAGGATAAGTCTTGATGTTTATGATCATAGATGTCGGTAATATCCGCTTGACATAAACGATTGGTTGAGCAGTTCCGGTACATTTCAGAGAGCACACCAATTTCTAAGCCCCAATCACTCGGAATCCGAATATCACTTAAAACATCTTTTCGAAACGAAAACTCGCCAGCCAATGAATAACGGAAACTATCCATATAGTTTAAGTAATCCATGTCACCATAAATTTTTTTCAGAGCACGAATCAGTGGGGTGACTAGTAAACGGCAGACGCGGCCATTGATCTTCCCATCCGCTATGCGGCTGTAATAGCCTTTACAGAACATATAATTAAATTGGGGATGGGCAACGGGGTAGATTAACCTAGCGAGGAGTTCTCGATTATAGGTCACGATGTCGCAATCATGCAGGGCGACAGACTCAGCGCGACCCGAGGCTAAGATGTAGCCCATGCAATACCAAACATTTCGGCCTTTCCCTAGCTCTTTTGGCGCTAACCCCATTTCTTGTAGTTCTTTATCCAGCGCTAATAATGCAGGGCCATCATTCCATAAGACGCGATGATGTTGCGGTAACTCTGAAAAGAACGTTAAAGCATATTTATATTGGTCTCTATTAGCTCTATCCAAGCCGATAACAATTTCATTTAAATAAGGTACATGTTTCAGCTCTTGAATAATATTAGATAAAGCATTGCCCTCAAGCTCAGAAAACAATGAAGGTAAAATAAGCCCAAGAGGGCGTTTCTTGGCATGACGTGTGAGCTCCTCTTCTAATTCTGCCACGGGGCGTCGAGATAAATTATGTAAGGTGGTGATTCTGCCATTTTGATAAAAGTCAGACATCGTTTACTCCAGAGTCGTTTAACTAGTTATTAAGTTTATTTGAAATGTTTTTTGAATGCCTTCAACCCAGCCATGTGGGCCGTAATGATCGGTTTTAATAAGTTTTTCTTTGTTTATGGGGGGGAATGGGTGAACAGGAGAGCGAATAAGTACAGCATGTTCTGCCGCGTCTAGCATTGGAATATCATTTTTCCCATCGCCAAGGGCAATGCTCAGAATAGGGTCATCTTGTTGTTGCTGGTATTGCTCGAACAGGAATAAAAGTGCTTTACCTTTGTTGCAGTGCCCACTTAAGTGCAAGAATCGACCGCCTTCTTCAATATTTGCACCCATCCGGTGCATCTCGTCTATAAAGTGTTTTTTGATCTCTGTATCACCCAGCCATTGGATTGGCTCACTAAATTGCCTGTTATTTGCCATCATTGCTCCCGCTAAGGGGAGTCCGGTTGCTCTAACAATCGCCTTGGCACCCATTTGATGAAAGTGGGCGAACTGGCCTAAATACCGAGGTTTTATCTGTTCCAAGGTTTTTAGCCAATATTCTCTAGCTTTACAAAAACTATATTGCAGATAATCCGGGTCATGACTCGATTGGAATATATTTTCGATGTGTTCTGGAAAGTAGCCTTTTGGAATAAAAATCGCAGCGCCATTTTCAACGATGAAAGGGTGGTGATTGTTAAGCTGTTGGCGGATAGCGCAGACTTCACTAAAGGTTTTACTGGTACAGAAAATGACGGGGGTTTTGTTATGCTCAAGCTCAATCATTAAGCGATTTGCTGGCTCAGTGTTGTAGGTGAAATGGTCTAGTAGACTGCCATCAAGATCGGTAAATATCAGTGCCTTTAAGCTAGTTATTGCTGTGTTTGTGCTGTTCATAAATGATTTGCCGTTCGGTATTAAGAAAGTAACAGTGGTCTGCTCGTTTTGGCATTTCTTTAAGCATGCTTTCTGTTAAGCGCTGAAAGAATTGAACAAACCGTTTTATCTCAGTCTCGTTCATTAAACCTTGATGAGATACACCAGTATGGCTAGCCTCATCTGTTTGCTTAGGTAGTAGCAACTTCTTTGCCAATTTCATTTCTTGCTCCAGTCGCCAAGTGAAAACGGTATCGAAAGAGGGGGCTTTTAACATGACTAAACAGTCAACGAGCTGGAATAGCGTTTGGTAGTCTCCTTTGAGTTGTTGGTTGACATATTGTCTCCAAACGCCTTGAGGATCTTCTTGTGCTTCTAAGTCATTGACAGGGTTCTTGAGCAAGAAATCTGCTTGTGGCTGCGCACTTAAAAACCACCCTTCTAGAATGATCAAGTCGATATCCTGAGGGGCTGTATCCCAATTTTCTTCTGGGAATAAGTCATCTATGGCCTTATTAAAACGGGAGATTTTTGGTGAGCGGCCATTCATCATGTCAGTCATTGTCTGTAGGGCGAGATCGATATCATGGGTGCCTGGTACACCTCGGATCGCAAAAAGAGGGTGTATTGTTGCTGCTTTTTTGAGGCGTGCTGATTTACTCAAATAAAAATCATCGAGCGATATATTCACAGTGTTCAGCTGATGCGCGGTTTGGAAAATGTATTCTAAGAAAGCGGCACTGGTACTTTTACCCGAGCCTT
>TARA_R110002073_G_scaffold63151_4_pt1 | contig 77713 bp, 53 predicted proteins | sample TARA_R110002073 | Tara Oceans TARA_R110002073 (sample SAMEA4397174) | marine metagenome | biome: Polar Biome; feature: [DCM] deep chlorophyll maximum layer (ENVO:01000326); material: water (ENVO:00002006), including particulate matter (ENVO:01000060) such as... | depth 40 m
CAAGCTGGCCCTCCGGTTCAGCGCTCCAACGCGAAGAGCGTGCCCTCGCGCACCCACGAGGTCCGCTCACCGGGGACCGAGACCAGGACGTGGTCGCCGACGGCGTCGTGGCGCTCCAGGACCTGGCCGGGCATGTAGTGCTCGACCGTCGCCGCGGACCGTTGCGGCTCCGAATAGCCGGCGGTTCCGTTGGGCTCGATCACCATCCAGGTGGCCTCGGACCGACTCCACAGGTGCGCGACCTTGGGCGCCCAGAGCAACGGCTGCAAGCAGATCGCGGACACCACGGCCGCACGCCAGCCGAAGCCGCCGCGCATCGCCTCGCCGCCCATGCAGAGCAGCAGTCCGATCACGCCGATCATGGCGATCCACGAGGTGCCGCTGGCTCCCATCCAATCGATGGCGCGATGGAACGTGGCGGTCAGGCTGCCGTCGTCGGCCGGATCCATGCCGACCTGGAGCCGCGCGAACTCGAGATTTGCGAACGTGTCACCACGCCGGGAGTCCAGACGCAGACCCGCGGTGTACCAGGCGATCGCCTCGTGCGGATCCTTGCGGTGGAACGCGGCGTTGCCGAGGTTGTGGCAGAGGCGCGCCCGTTCGAGCGACGAGGTCGTCGGGTCGGACAACTGCGCCTCCCACATGCTGATCGCCGAAGCCGCGTCGCCGCGGCGCCAAGCTTCGTTGGCGGCGTCGGGCGCGCCATCGTTCACGGCGACGGGCAACGCCGTCAGCAGGGTCAGGACGAGTGCGAGCATCAAAGACCTCCCTGGAGGGCCGCGTCGGCCACGGAACGAATGCGGGAAGGATCGATCGCCTGGTCGCCGCGCGAATACACGGCGGAGTCCAGTTCCTCGAGCAACTGGTGCAGTTCGCGAGCCGGCCCTTCGGACAGGTGCGCGTCGACCGACTTGCGCCAGAGTTCGGGATCACGTCCCTCCCACGCGCCGGGACCTTCGCCGGTTCGCGACGACAGGAACGTCGTGAGCGCGCGTTGTTGTTCGCGTGCAGTGCGGGCCCGAACCAGGTCCTGGGCCAGGCGCTTCCCGGCTGCGCGACGGCGTCGCGTGGCCGGAGCCGCCGGATCGCCATGACGGCGCGCGGCAGTCCGACCGAGCCACCACAGGAACGGGGACGCCAGAAGTCCGAGGAGCGCCAGGCCGCCAGGACCTTCGCGCTCGCCCTCGTTCGGCGTCGGGTCGATGCCCAGGATGTCATCCTCGAGTCGACTGGTCGGGTCGAGCCCTTCGATGGTCGCACCCTCGACGGCCCGCACACGGATGGGCACCGGTTCGGTCGCGATGACCGCGTACTTGCCCTTCACCGTGTCGAAGTAGGACAGCGGCAGAGGTGGGACCTCGGTCAACGTCGACTCGAGCGGAACGAGGTCGAAGGTCACGCGCCGCTCGACCTCGCCGCGCTGGTGGTTGCGCTCGTCCTGGACGCCGAGGAGTCGGAGTCCGCGGAACGCATCCATGCGATCGATCTCGGGCAGGTCGAAGAACTCCAGGTTCGCCTTGCCGGTCCACGTCACCGTGAAGCGGATGGAATCCCCCTGGTCGACGTCCCGTTTGTCGACTTCGCGCGTCACGCCGATCTCGCCGACGGCCCCGGTCCACTCGAACGGGCGTCCCTCCTCGGGCACCTTGCGCACGTCGATCTCGACGGGATCGAGCAGCGCGTAGAACACGTCGCCCTGGGGCTGTCCGCGAGCGGGCCGCGCGGAGGGTACGCGAAACTGGAAGACGATCTGGGGGATGACCAGCTTGCCCGGTCGCGTCTGGACGATGCGATCGGTGATGCGGTTGCTGGTGAACGGGCGGTCGCCGCGCTGGAAGTCCGCACCGATCTCGGAGCGCAACTCGAGCAGCGTGCGCCCGCGTCGGACCTGGATCGTGCGCCAGGTCGCCGCTCCGTCGCGCGGAGCACCGGGAACCGACAACGTGTCGGGCAGGTGCCCCCACCACGGAATGCGCAGGTCGATCGCGCTGGGGTTCAGACCGGCGTCCCAACCGAAGCGCAGGTCCAGGTCGATCGGCTGGCCCTCGTACACGACGTCCGGCAGGCCGACCCACTCGATGTAGCTGACGGCCGCGCCTTCGATGTCGCGCACGACCTCGAGCTCGCCGGGCGAGACGGTCAGCGTGCGCTCCTTGCCGTCGATCGACATCCGGATCGCGGCGATCTGGAAGGTTCCCGTGCGCGTCGGGCGCAGGACCACGGGCCAACGCAGGGTGCTCTGCACGATCCAGCGACCACCGACGAACTCCCGGAACCTCGAGATGGTCGGGGTCCCCGGTCCGAGGACGTCGATGCCCTCGATCGGCGGGATCTCCAGGACCTCGGCGCGGCTGGCGTCCTGGACGACGATGTCCATGCGCACCTCCCCGCCGAGCTTCACCAGTCCAGCGGACAGTTCGACGTGGGCGCGGGCCTCGGGCCCTTGGGGGCGAGCGAGTGCCGTGTGCGCCAGGAGCCATCCCAGCGCGAGCAAGCAGGCGAAACGAATCATGATCACCAGTCCTTCTCCACGCGGACGCGTTGACGCCGGCGGTTCATCTTCATGATGTCCTCGCCGACCTCCCCGTGGTCCTTCAGGTTGTCGAGGAGACGTTGCATCTCTTCCTTGGTCATGTGCGTTTCCTCGGGCTCTTCACCCTCCTCGGCCTCGTTCGTCTCGCCCTCTTTCGTCTCCTCGGGCTCGGCGTCCTCGGCGTCCTGCTGCTCGCCTTCGGACTCCTGATCCTCGGAGCCTTCCTTGGGCTCTTGATTCTCGGATTGCTCGCCACCGGGGGACTTCTGACCGTTGGAGTCCTGGTCCTGGGACTCGGGGTTGTCCTGGTTCTCGGGATCGCCTTCGTCGGAGCGCTCCTGTCCTTCGTCCTGCTTGCGCTGTTCCTCGATGTCCGCGATCGACTTCAACCGACGCTGGATGAGTTCGACGTTCGCGCGCGTGTCCGCGTCTTGCCAGTCCATGCGCAGGCGTTCCGCGAAGTGAGCGCGCGCAGCGAGGTACGCCGCCTTGGCGGGCGCGAGCGGATCCTCGGTGTTCGCATCGTCCGGCACGTAGCCGGGCGACATCGGGTCGTTCGAACCGCCGTGGACCTCGGGGATCGTGTCGTACAGCGCTTCGGCTCGGTGCAGGTCGATCCACCCCAGGTCGTAGATCGCGTCCAGGCGCAACGCCCCGGGTCCGGCCCATGCGCGCGCCTTCTCGAGGTGCGGCTCCGCGGCGTCCAGATCGTCGGCGCGTCGTTCCGCGCAAGCGATCAAGTGATGCGCGTAGGCGGACTGCAACGGGGTGCGGGACTCCCAGCCCAGGCGTCCGGCGACGTCCGTGAAGACCCTGCTCCACCACGCTCCACCGTCGGGGTCGAGCGCCATCAGCAACGCCTCGGTCGAGGTCGAACGCGTCAGGGTCGCGCCGATCTGGCGTACGGACTCGAGGTCGCCGGACTCGTAGGCGGCCATGGCCTCGTCGTATCCGGTCAGGAAGCGACCGGGGTACGCCGGGCCCACATCGATCGGTTCGACGTCATCGGGCAGGTCTCCGGAGGCGACGACTGCCGTCTCCGGCACGGCGTTCGCATCCTCACGAGCGTCCTGCATATCGCCCGGCCCGGGCGCAGCATCCGGCGTCTCCCACGGGGGATCGATCGGATCCTGGGAAGAGTCCTGGGCGTGGCCGGGCACGATGATCGCGCCCACCAGCAACAGGCCACAAAGAGCGTTCGATTCCAACCTCATCGGGTCGCCTCCATCACACGTCGGCGGTCGCGGAACGGGGTCCGCAAGAAGAGCAGGAGGACCGCCACGAAGAGCGGCCATTGAAAACGGTCGTGCGGTACGCGCTGCATGCCGGAGTCGTAGGTGCGGCCTTCCATGTGCGCGGTGCTCGCGTGGTAGAGGCGTTCGAGATTGAGCACGGAGCCCGCCGCGGCTGCGAAGTGACCTTGGGTGGACTTCGCGAGTCGCTCGAGCGTCGCGGTCTCGAGCCGTGATACGACGTCGTTCCCGTCGGCGTCCTGGATCCAGTCGCCGTCACGCCCCATGATCTTGCCGCCGCCCTCGGAGCCCATGCCCAGCACGTCGACGCGGATCCCCGCGGCCTTGGCGTGGGCCGCGGCCTCCACGGCGCGACCGGAATGGTCCTCGCCGTCGGTGATCAGCACAATGGCCTCGTGATTGCCGGTGCGACCGTCGAAGACCTCGAGCGCCGCGTCGATGGCGGCGGCCAGATCCGTGCCGCCCTTGGGGTGATCGTCGGGCCCCATGCGTTCGAGGAACCACTGGAACGTCAGTTGATCCCGGGTCAGCGGAACGACCAGACGCGCGTCGCCGGCGAACGTGATCAGCCCGACGCGGTCGCCTTCCAGGTTCTGCAGCAGCGCCGCGATCTGACGTCGCGCTTCGTCCAGGCGACTGCGGCCCATGTCCTCGACCAACATCGAGCGGCTGGCGTCGACGCAGAAGACCAGGTCCAGTCCGCGTCGCGGAACGTCGCGCAAGGAGTGGCCGCGCGAGGGACCGATGATCGCCAAGCACAGCATCGCGAGCGCGCCGGCGGACAGGCCCCAACGGATCCAGCGCCCGCGCGCATCGAAGGCGGGCCACAAGACCTGGCTGCGACCGGCATCGGCGATGCGCGCGGTCGCGAGACGCCGGGCGCGCACGGCGAACAGGGCGCCCAGGGCCACCGGCACGACGAGCAACCAACCGAGCATCCACGGCAGGTTCTGGAACTCGAATCCGAGGAGTCCGAAGGCGGCGTTCACGGCAACCTCCGGGCCCAGGTCGCACGACTGAGCAGTCCGAGCACGAAGGCCACCATCGACGCCAGGATCCAGCGCGTGTAGCGGTCGGAGAACTCGGCGTACGACTCCTCCTTGCGCGGCGTGCGCTCGAGGCGCTCGATCTCTGCGTAGGCCGCCTCGAGCTCGGTCTCGTCCTCGGCGTGGAAGAAGCGCGCCCCGGTCAGCTTGGCCATGTCGGGCAACGGGCCGGGGTCGATGGCGACCTCGGAGCGCTGTTGCGACAGGTGGTTGAAGCGCTTCTCGAACTTCGCGCCCGCGAAGATCGTGTACACGCGGATCGATTCCTCGGCCGCCATCTGGGCCGCCTTCATCGGCTCGATCACGCCGGTGGTCTCCTTGCCGTCGGTCAGCAGCACGACGATCTTGGACTTGGACTCGATCGGTTGCAGCAGTCGCACCGCGTCGGCGACGGAGGCCCCGATGGCGGTACCGTCCAGGTTGCGGCGCTTCTCGATGTCGAGGCCCTTGAGCGACTCCTGCATCGCGGCCGCGTCCAGCGTGAACGGGCACAACACCTCGACGTAGTTCGCGAACCCGATCAGGGCCACGTGGTCGGACGCGCCTTCCTCGTCGGTCATCCGTCGTTCGGCGAAGTTCCCCACGACCTCGCGGGCCACGTCGAACCGGCGCTTGCCACCCGCCGAGTCCTTGACCTCCATCGAGCTGGAGCGATCCAACAGGAGCGCGACGTGGATCCCCTCGGACTCGCGGGTCACCTTGGACTGTCCGTGCAGCGGACGCGCGAGGGCGATGATCGCGCAGACCAGGGCCAGGGCCTCGAGCGCGGTCGGCATCCACATCAGCCGTTGACGCGTCGAACGGGGCAGGTCGGCCGGCGTGCGCGACAACCGCATCGGAACCGAGCGGTAGCGCATGCGGCTGAACCACATCGCGAGCGGCACGCCGAGCAGTCCCCAGAGGACCTCGGGATTGGCGAAGCCGAATCCCCAGATCTCGAAGTGCGACTCGACCAACGTCGTCGCGGCGTCCTGGATCGCGAAGGGCTGGATCATCGCGTCACCTCGGCGACGGAAGCCGACGCGGTTCCACGCAGGGCGTCATCGACGACCGTGCGTGCGCGGTGAATCAAGTCCTCCCACGTGAAGCGATCGGGGCGTGCTCCGCCCAACTCGATGCTCTCGAGCGTGGCGAGCAGTTCGAGGCAGGCGGCGGCCACGGACGGGTCGGACAACGCGCCATCGCGCAAGCGCTCGACCCACTCGTTGTCGGCCGATCCGGACAGATCCACGTTCGCGTCCTCGTCGATCGACGTGCGCACCAAAGCGCTCAGAGCGAAGGCTGCACGACGAGCATCGGCGCCGTCCTCGGGCGGCGGGAAGGTGGTCAAGCGCGTGCGGGCCGACACGAGTTCGGGGTCGGCCTCGGGCCGGGCGATGCGTCGGCGCGTGTTCCAGGCGAGACCGCCGAACAGCAGCACCAGCACCAAGCTGGGCAGGAACAGCACCCATCCGGAGCCGTAGACCTCGGGGCCCGGGTGCGGTTCGGAAGGAGGCCGCGGCGCGTCCTCGTCGACCGCCAGTTCACCCCGCACCAGCACCGGGGTGACCTCGGAGATGAGCGTCACGCCGTTCGCGAGCCCGACCTCGACGACGGGCAGTTCACGCGAACCGGCCTCCAACGACATCGCCGTCCAGCGCACGTTCGTCTGCAGGAATCGACCACGGTCGTCCGTCGTGCGCGTGGGCCCGTCGATCAGGACCCAGGTCTCGTCGGGGAACGGGTTGTCGGTGAGCGTGCGAATCGGGGTGTCGTGCTCGCTGAAGACGATCAGTTCCCAGACGACGGGCTGACCGATCTGGACCGTGTCCGGCAAAGGGGTCAGGCGCGCCTCCTGGGCGAGCCCCAGGCCACACAGCATGAGAGTCACCGCCAGAATGAAGGTCACTCGCATCATGAGCTCTGCCTCCCCCCGCGCATGGCGCGCAGTCGGAAGAAGCGACCGATCGGGCCCATCAGGTCCTCACCGGTGTCGATCTCGATCGTCTCGGCTTGCGCGCGAGTGAACGCGCGGCGGAAGGCGGCCCGGCGTTCGATGGCGGCTCGGCGCCAGGCATCGCGCACGGACTTGGAGTCCGAATCGATCGTTCGCCAGCCAGCGCCTCGCGCGTCGGTCGCGCTGAACACCCCGGCTTGCGGCAGTTCGGCCTCGAAGGGATCCTCGATCCGCACGCCGACGACGTCGTGCTTCGCAGCCAAACGACGCAAGGGCTCCGACCACGGAGCCGTGTCGGCGTCGTCGAAATCCGAGAAGACGAAGATCAACGCGCGGCGCTTGAGGACCTGGTTGGTCGCCGCCAACACATCCATCAGGTTGCCGGGCTCGGTGTCGATCGGGGCGGCCACGACCTCGCGGATCATGCGCAGGATGTGGTTCGAGGACTTGGCCGGCTTCAGATGGAAGCCCGCCTCGCGACCGAACAGGGTCATGCCGATGCGGTCCTGGTTACGGATCGCGACGAACGAGAACAAGCCGACCAGCTGGGCCGCCGCCTCACGCTTGGTGAAGCGCCGCGTGCCGAAGCCCATCCCCATGCCGGTGTCGACCAGGCAATGGATGCACAGCTCGCGCTCTTCGCGATACGCCTTGACGTGCGGCGCGCCCGTGCGTGCGGTGACGTTCCAGTCGATGGAACGGACGTCGTCGCCGGGCAGGTAGGGCCGCACCTCTTCGAACTCGATGCCCTGGCCGCGGAACACGGAACGGTAGCCGCCGGACAACGCCGTGTTGACCAGACGGTGGGTGCGCAAATGCAGTTGGCGCACCCGAGCCATCAGCTCGGGAACGATCAGATCGGCCCCACCCTTCTGGGCGGACCGGCGCTGGGCACCCTTGGGCTCCATCGCGTTCAGGGAACGGGGACTTTGTCGAGGACGCGCATCAGCAGCTGGTCCGAGGTCAGGCCTTCGGCCTCGGCCTCGTAGGTCGGCGCGATGCGATGACGCAGGACCTCAGGTCCCACGGCCTTGACATCGGCCGGGGTGACGTAGCCGCGTCGGCACAGGAAGGCGTGCGCGCGGGACGCGAGCGCGAGCCAGATCGAGGCCCGCGGGGATGCGCCGTACTGGATGTAGGGCTCGAGCTCGCCGAGGCCGCTGGACTTCGGGTCCCGCGTCGCCGCGACGATCGAAACGATGTAGCGCTCGATGCGCGCATCCATCGCGATGCGGTCGACCATCTCGCGCGAGGCCAGGATCGTCGGCAGGTCCACGACCTTGCGCACGGCCAGGCTGGGCGAGGTGCGACTCATGCGTCGCAGGATCTCGAGTTCCTCGTCGGTGCTCGGGTACTGGATCACGACCTTGAACGCGAAGCGATCGAGCTGGGCCTCGGGCAGCGGGTACGTGCCCTCCTGCTCGATCGGGTTCTGCGTGGCGAGCACGAGGAACGGCGTCGGCAGGTGGAAGGTTTCGCCGCCGATCGAAACGTGGCGCTCCTGCATCGCTTCCAGCAATGCGGACTGCACCTTGGCCGGGGCACGGTTGATCTCGTCCGCGAGCACGAAGTTCGCGAAGATCGGACCCTGGCGAACCTGGAAGGTGTGGTCGCGCGCGTTGTAGATCTCGGTGCCGACGAGGTCGGACGGCAGGAGGTCCGGCGTGAATTGCAGCCGCGAGAACGAGGCATCGACGGCGCTTGCCAGGCACGAGGCCGCGAGCGACTTCGCCAGTCCAGGCACACCTTCGAGCAGGACGTGCCCGCCGGTCAGGAGCGCCAAGGTCAGACTGTTCGCAAGAGCCGTCTGGCCCACGAGCACCTCGGCCAATGCCGACTGCAACTCGGGGACCCAGGCGCTCTGGGCTTCGATCTCCTCGGGGGCGAGGAGGGTTTCTGTTTCGGTCATCGTCGTCGAAGGAAGCTGTCCGTGGGTCCAGCCCGGATTGTGGATGGACCCAGTCTTGGGATGAACCCAGTCTCGGGGTGGACTGGGGTGATGTTCAGATGGGCAAGGCACGTGCCGCAGTCACGCCTATTAAGGAGTGGGACCGCCCAGTGTTGGCGCACGTCGCGCGGTTCGACCCGATCTAGGTCGCTGCACGGGTGAGCTGGACGGTGGAGTCCTCGTCGGACGGCCTGGTGCCCGGTTCGTGGGGCGATATTGTGCGGATTCGATCAGTCCTTGGGAACCGCGCCCGCGGCCGAAGGATCGATCACACCGCGTGCCCGGAACGAGTCGCGTGCTGCCAATGTCTGAAGGGCGTAATCCAGCGCACCCGTCGTGCGGTCTCCATCCGCCTTGCGCTGCAATTCGCGCGCTCGCCAGGCCGCATAGGACCCGCCCGCGTCGGAGATCCAGTCGAACAGTCGGCTGCGGCCGGCGTTGTACGAAACGAGTACGGCTTCCAGATCCCACTCACCCGCATGCCTCAGCAGCCAGGCGAGGTGATCCGCCGCGAGGCGCACGTTGAGGTCCGCGTCCTCGAGCAGTTGGTCCTTGGTCGGCTTGTCCAACCCGAGGCGCCGCGCCGAATCGCTGGCCGCTGCCATCGAGAGCTGCATCAGGCCCAGCGCGCCCTTGTGCGAGGTCTGCCCCCCACGACCGCGGGACTCGGAGTACATGATCCCCGCGAGCAAGCAGACGTCGACGTCGGACTCGGCGGCCGCGAAGCGCAGACGTTCCGCATGCTCCTCGACCAGGTCGAGCCCGCGCCGCTCCATGACCTGGGCGACCAACGTGCTGGGCGCGTCCCACACGTTCCACAGGATCGTGGCCGTGAGCAGCAGGCCAAGCAGTGCGACGCCGCTGATCCGGAACCACGTTCGCGCAAACAGTCGCTTGCCGGATCTCGAAGCCATGTCCTGGGTGAGGTCGAGGCGGGAGTCCGCGGGCGACGAGGCGAGCGGCAAAACACTCCCAACGGGGACGACGTCCGGTCCGTCCGGGTCCGGGACCTGAGGCTCCGGCTGGGCCATGTCGGGAAGCTCAGTGCTCACCGAGCAGAGCCTCGACGAGCGTCTCGTGCCAGGCTGCCCGCGACCGCGGCGAACCGGGCAGCTTGCCGAGGTCCTGGCCGGTCATGCGCTCGAGCTCACGCCGCGCACGCTCCATCAGGTAAGGCACGTCGTCTTTCTTGAGCGCGGCGAGCAGGAACCGGATCACGTCGGGCTGGCGCGAACCCTGCACGAAGAGCTCGGCCGGGGGCGAGATCAACCCGTTGGCCTCGCAAGCCGCGCGGAACCACGACAACGAATCGTCGCGATGCACGGAGTCCCACCAGGCCCACCAAGCTTCGAGCGGATCGACCTCGGAGCGCGGATCGAAGCACGTCAACACGACGAGTTCGTTCTGCAAACGCACGTCGGACGGGTCTTCGGTCAGCGCACGCAACATCGCTCCAGCGGCCTTCGGCTCGCCCTGGCGACTGAGCAGGATCGAGGCTTCGCGACGCGTCGCCGGCGACGGCGAGTTCAACGCGGCCATCAGCGCATCGTGCGCGCCCGGACCGATGTTCTCGATGGCCTGGCGCGCAGCATCCGTGACGTCGGGATCGCGCGACGAACGCAACAGCGAGATCAGCACCTCGGTGGTCGTCGGATCCCGCAACTCGACCAGTCCGCGCACGGCGGCGAGCTGGTACGAGGGTTCGGGAAGGGTGTTCAGCAGGACCTCTTTCGCATCGCGACCGCCCATGCGGCCGGCGGCCCACAGGCCCTCCTTGCGCACGATCGGGTTCAGTTCGAGCTGTCCGGCCGCGATCAAGACGGGTCGGCTGAGCTTCTGGAGACGGTTCTCCCCGATGGCGCGCAGGGTCGCGACGCGCACTTCGATGCGCGGATCCTCGACCAGGCCCGCGAGCAACTGGATGTCCTCGGGTTGCGGCGCCTTGGCGATCAAGGTCGCGGCCAGGCCGCGCAGGAGAGCGCGCTCGTCCACCGCCGCAGCTCGCACGCGGGCGACGCCTTGCAGCTGCAACAGGTCCAACATCGGCGCCGCGGCGTCGACCTCGAACTGCTCGAAGAGCCGGTCGATCAAGTCGTCGGCCAACGCCAGTTGGGTCGGGTCGCTCACCTGTCCGTCCGCGTCGACGTGAATCCCACCCGCGATGCGGATCAGCCCCACCAGACGCTGACAACGATCGGTGAAGAAGCGCTCCTCGGAGAGCCGCTCGAGCAGCAGCGGGACGTCGGCGGCGTTCGCGACCTGGTCCTCGGCGAAGAGGCGCTCGAGCTCGGTGACCCCGAGTCCGCGATCCGCGTTCGGCGCCTGCTTCATCCAGGTCATCACGAGGTCCGCCAGGTGACGGTTCCAGGCGACGGGATCGGTCGTCTCCGCGAAGAAGGGGCCATCGCTCAGGATCAGGTTGCGGCGCGCACCGGCCTCGGGCCCGGCGAAGCGTTGCCAACGGTGACGATCGCGCTGCGCTTGCAGTCCGACCGACAGTTCGCGGAACCAATCCGGCTCGGAGCCGGGAGCGAAGGTGAAGTTCTTGGCCTGATCACCGATGCGCACCTCCAGCACGCGCGCCTGGCTCGAGCTCGAACCGCGCGCACCGGGCATGCGATCCGCGGTGAACATGCCGAGGCCACGCATCAGCTCGAGCATCGACTTGGCTTCGGACTCGACCAGGTGGATGGGCTCGCCCCAGGTGATCGGAATCTCGCGGTCGAGCCAGACCGGCCCCAACAGGGTGAACCGATCCCCGGTACCGCGGTCGACCGTGTCGACGCGCAGTCGCTGGTGATCGTTCTCGGCCAAAGAGATGACGGCCCGGGACGCGCGGAAATCGGCCTCGTTCGCGAGCCACCATTCGGCCCATGCGGGCCCGCTCTGGCCGAACGTCTGACCCGTGATCAACTGCAAGCGGCGCACGGCGGGCGGCACCAGGGCGTCGCGGTCCTCGAAGAAGATTTGCCCGATCGAGATCGCGACCAGAGTATTGGGCACACGACGGTCCAACCAGGACGTCTCGTCCAGGCGCCCACTGCGGAAACCGATACCCGCGAGTGCTGCAGCGCACGTGCCGGAGATGAAAGGGTCGCTCGAGTTCAAACCATCGAGCAGCACGGGCTGGTGGCCCGGTCCCAGGATCGATTCGAGTCGCGCATCCTCACGCTCGATCAACGCCAGGATCGCGTACGCGTTCGGGCGCAGGATCCAGCGGTCACCGAAAGCGCGCGTGAGCAGTTCGATCTGGACCTCGGGTTGCGGCGCACGGGCCAACGCATCGATCGCGCGAGCGGCGACCTTGGAGCGCGGATCGGAGAGGTGCTGGAACAACACCTCGCGGGCGTTGGTCGAATCCATCTTCGCGACGAGGTCCACGGCGCGGTACCGCGCGTCGGAGTTCTTGCCCTCGAGGGCGATCGCGAGGTGCGGGATCCAGCTGTCCTTGGGATCCTCGGACAGGATCTTGTGGGCGGCGGCGCGCACGCTGCTCTGCGTGTGCGCGAGGAGCGAACACAGGAGGCGCGGCGTCGCGCGCACCGGATCCACGGCGACCATCTCGCGCAGGGCCATGCCGCCGACGCCGGCGGGCATGCGCGTCCGCAGGCGGGTGACGGCGTGGTCACGGTCCTCGGGAGTTCCGGCGCGGAACAGAACCCGGAACCCGGTCATGACCGTCGGTCCGTGATCGCTGGCCAGCGCGACGCGCGCGGCCGAGATGCCGACGTCCCCGAGATTGACCAGACCATCGGCGGCCTGCGTCACGACGTCGTCATCGATGCGACGGCGGCGGCGGACCTCGTCCAGGATGAAGCGCGCGCCTCCCGAGATCGTCGCCACGGGATCGCCGGGCTGGCGCTCGACAACGGGCTCGGCGTCGTCGGTCGGGGCCACGGGCTTCGGACGGCTCGGTTGGTTCGGCAGATCAAGGCCACTGGTACCGATGCTGATCGTCTTGGGCGTGTGGTGCAGGCGGTTCGCCTGGCAGACCTTGCAGAACGTCGTCTGGAATCCCGTGACCGGGTCCGGGCTGATCTTGGTGGTCGTGTTGCGCTCGTAGCAGACCGAGCAGACGAGCGCGGGCTTGCTGTCGTCCGCGGGCTGCGGCTTCGCGGGGGTGCCGACCTCGGGGATGTTCCCCGGCTTCTCACCAGGCTTCGCCTTGGGCGAGTCCGTGACCTCGGGCTTCGGGGTCGGCTTGGGCAGGTCGATCTGGGCCGACGCGGGAGCCACGAGGACGAGACCGAGGACCAGGAGCCCACAACCCGTGAGTGCGCGGGAGACGGCCCTGGAGAGGGCGAGGTACGGAAGGGACCGTGCGAGCCAGGTGCGCATGGATGGAGCGAGGTGGGGTGACCGTCCGGGGACGAAAGGGAACGCCGGAATGGCGCAGGTCCGGGAGGGACGGTGAAGCGGAGGGACGAGCCCTACCGCGCGAGCACGGCGAGGATACGCAAGGGGGGTGCACTCGGGGGCAAGTGGCGGTGGAATGGGTGTATGAATGCCTCCCCCCGGGTCCCCCACGAGGGATCCTCGCCCGTTGGACCTGATTCTGGTCCCGCGCCCGGTTCCGAGTCTGCGTCCGGACCTTCTCTTGGCTCGGGCTCCAAGTCGGATTCGCGCACGCCGTCAGCTGCCAGATCCTCGAAGACCGAAGGCCGCTCGGCCCAACGAGAGCGGCCCACGCGGATCGTCAGCCTCCTGCCCTCGGCCACCGAAATGGTCTGCGCCGTCGGAGCGGCCGAGGACCTGGTGGGCGTCAGCCACGAGTGCGACTTCCCGGAGTCGATCGTCGGCAGGCCGATCCTGACCTCCAGCCGCGTGTCCGTGACCGGCACGAGCGGCGAGATCGACCGCGACGTGCGCGAACTCCTGCGTACGGTGCTGACGGTGTACGACGTCGACGTCGAGACGCTGCGCGCGGTCGATCCAGAGGTCATCGTCACCCAAGACCTGTGCGACGTCTGCGCGGTGTCGCTGTCGGACGTCGAGGCCGCGTTGCGGTCGATCGCACGCTCGGACGTCGAGATCGTGTCGTTGAAACCGGGTCGCCTGGACGACGTGATCGAGGACGTGCGGCGGGTCGGCGTGGCGTTGGGCCGCGCGGACGAAGCGGATGCCGCCATCGTCGATCTGCGCGCGCGACTGGCAGCCTTGCGGGAGCGTGCGGAGGCCATCGGGAACAGACCGAACGTCCTGACCATCGAGTGGATCGATCCGGTCATGGTCGGGGGCACGTGGATGCCCGAACTGGTCGAGATCGCCGGCGGTTATGCACTGGTGACGCAGCCGGGAGATCATGCCCCGACGTTGGATCGCGCTGCGCTCGCCGCGTTGGATCCCGCGCCCGATGTGGTGCTGGTCAAGCCGTGCGGGTTCAAGCTCGAGCGCACCGAGGCCGAGCTGGGCGACCTGCGCACCTTGTTGGACGGACTGCCGTGGCCCGCACTCGAGACGGGCCGCGTGTTCCTGGCCGACGGCAACGCGTACTTCAATCGTCCGGGCCCACGTCTGGTCGAGTCGGCCGAGATCCTGGCCGCGTGCATTCACCCCCCGGTGTTCGCCGACCTCGCTGCCAAGCACGCGGCGTCGTTCCACGCATGGTAGGCGACGCTCAGGGCACCAGCCGCGGCCCGGACTCGCGCGCGTAGTTCGCGGCCAGCGCAGGATCGGCGCGCGTCGCATCACGCGCGGCGAGGACCAGGTCCAGATCGCGCTCGGGGTCGATCAGGCCTTCGCGGTTCGCCCCGGACTGGCGCAGTCCGGCCAGGTCCCCCATGCCGCGCTTGCGCAGGTCCTCTTCGGCGAGCACGAAGCCATCGCGCGTCTTCTCGAGCAACTCGAAGCGCTCGGCGGCGGACTTGTCCCCCATCAGGAAGCACCACGAGTCGCCGGCACCGCGTCCGACGCGACCGCGCAACTGGTGCAGCTGGGCGAGGCCGAGGCGGTGCGCGTCCTCGATCACGATGATCGTCGCGCCGGGCACGTCGACACCGACCTCGATCACGGTCGTCGCCACGAGCAAGCCGATGTCACCACGCCGGAAGCGATCGAGGCGGAACGCGCGCTCCTCCGCGGGGACCTTGCCGTGGACCAGTTCGACGCCGGCGATGGACAAGCGCGCATCGGCCGAGAGCGTCTCGAAGCGATCGGCGGCGCCGGGACCGGTCGAGGTCTCGCTCTCGCCGATGCGCGGCAGCACCCAGTAGACCTGGCAACCGTCCGCCAGCTGCTCGCCGACCCACTTGGCCATGCTGCGCTTCTTCTGGCCCTGGATCCAACGCGTCGTGATCGAACCGCGCCCGGGCGGCGCCTCGCGCAGGATCGAGACCTCCAGGTCGCCGTACAGCGTCAACGCCAGCGTGCGCGGGATCGGCGTCGCGGTCAGCAGCAACAGGTGAGCGTCGCGCCCCTTGTCGGCCAGCGCGGATCGTTGCGCCACGCCGAAGCGGTGCTGCTCGTCGATCACGATCAGGTCGAGGTTCGGGAACATCACGTCCGCCGAGAACAACGCGTGCGTCCCGAACAGGACGTGCAGGTCGCCCTTCGCCAATCGTTCGAGCTGCCACTTGCGCTCGTCCTTGGGCGTGGAGCCGGTGAGCAGCGCGCACTCGATGCCCGCGTTCTTCAATTGGTCGCGCAAGCCGTAGTGGTGCTGCTCGGCGAGCAGTTCCGTCGGCGCCATGAACGCGACCTGGCCACCGGATTCGACGACCGCCATCGCGGCGTAAGCAGCCATCGCCGTCTTGCCCGTGCCCACATCACCTTGCAGCAAGCGACGCATGGGGATCTTGCGTTCCAGGTCGCGGCGCAGCTCGGCGATGACCTCGTCCTGGCCGCCGGTGAACGGATAGGGAAAGTGCGCGCGCAGTTCGGTGTCGAGCTTCGCGTCCACGGGTGCGGGTCGCGCGCGACCTGTGATCTGGCCGGCATTCTGACGCGCGAGTCGTGCCTGGACCGTGAGCAGCGGCTCGAACGCGATGCGCCGACGTGCGGCCTCGAAAGCGGCTGCGCCCGGGGGATCGTGGGCATAGCGCACCGCGGTCGGCAGATCAGGTAGATCGAGTCGTGACAGCATCTCGGGCGGTAGCGACTCGACGAGCAGTCCGCCCCAGCGTTCGACGGCGGCCAAGCACAGGCCCCGCAGCGCGGTGTCGGAGACGCCCGGCGGCGACACGTACTGCGGCTCGACCGTGCCCGCGTCGGGCAGGCGAACCGCCAAGCGCGGCGCGTCGATCACGATGCCGGCCTTGGTCTCGCGCACGACACCGAACGCGGTGTACGTCTCGCCTCGTTTCCAGGCCTTGCCGAGCCAGGGCTGGTTGAACCAGGTGCAATCGACGACCCCCGACGCGTCACGCAAGCTGGCGCGCAGTCGCGAACGCTTGCCGCCGAAGCGCACGAGCTCGAGCGACTCCAGCATGCCCTCGACGCGCACCTCCTCGCCCACCGACTTGCGCGCATCTCTTGCGCTGATGACTTCGGGATAGACGACGACGCGTCGCGGCAGGGTCAGCAGCAGGTCGCGTGCCGTCGCGATGCCAGCGTCGGCCAACTTCTTGGCTCGCGCGGCGCCCAGCTTGGGAAGCTCGGTCAAGGGCGCGCCGAGCGGATCGTCGGCGAGCGACTGGGGCGCGGTTCCTCCCTTGGGCCCTCTCTTGGACGCGTCCTTGGAGGCCACGCGCGCGGCGACTCGCGACGAGGAGCCCGCACGCTGGGCCGCGCGCTTCTTGGACGCACGGGCCGCCTTCTTGGCGGCGGCGCGCGTGCTGGATCGGTTGGGACGACGGGGCTCGGTCACGGGGGAGGATTCTCCCACGGGACCCCGCGTCGTTTCCACGGCTGATGACGGTTCGCGCACGAAAGAAGGACGCTCTCGGGCTGGCTGGGTTGCGCGCGGCGTTGCAGAAATGCTCCAGACCCGTCCCAGGGCCGCCCAATCTCAAGAACCGCAGCGAACCGGGCCAGTCTCCTTTCGTATCGTGCGCGGCATGAGCGAGCCGCCCCATTCGCAGCCCAACCGGAGCGATCCGGCATCGGATCGACCCTCGAGCGGGTCTCCCCTGTTGCTGGCCGCGATTCTGTTTCTCGCGCTGGCCGCGCGCCTGTTCTGGGCGAGCCGCAAGGGCCTGGTCCTGGACGAGTTCCACACGCTCTTCCACGGCTCGCAAGCGACCTGGGGCGCGTTCGTCCACCACCTGGGCCAGGACAACCACCCGCCGCTCGCCTTCCTGTTCGTGAACGCGACACGCAGCGTGTTCGGCGACAGCGACTTCGCGTTGCGCATCCCCGCGATCGTCGCGGGCATGATCGAGTTGATCCTGGTGCTGCGCATCGCGCGCGCGGCCCGCGTGGCCAAACCGCTCGCCGCTGTCGCGGTGCTCGCGGCCAGCAGTTTGCACATGGACTGCTCAGCGCAGGTGCGCATGTATGCGTTGCTGGCGCTTTCCGTCACCGCGTGCGTCGACGGCATCCTGCAGTTGACGCGCGAGCGGACGTCACGTGTTGCAGCGATCCAGGTCACGCTCGCGATCGCGGCCGGACTGCACACGCACTACTTCTTCGCGCAGGACCTGATCTGGCTCGGGGTCGCGTGGATCGCAGGCTGGATCGCAGCGCCCGAGATCCGTGCACGACTGAAGCGCGTGATCGCCCCCGTGCTTGTCGGCGTCGCGCTGGCGTTGCCGTGGTACCTGACGGTGTTCCGTACGCAGTGGGGACACGAGTTGCCGCCGGGTGGCGATGAGGTTCATGTGCTTGACTTCTTCGAGGCCTTCATCCACCAGTTCGTCCTGAACGTGAGCCTCGCTGGCCCATGGCGCTGGGTGCTCTTGTTGGCCGGCGCGGCGATCTCGGTGCTGGCGGGGATCGGCTGGTTCCAGCTGGCGAAGACCAAGGACGCCTATCAACGATTCGCCGCGATCCTGATCGGATCGATCGCGTTCGGGGTTCCGAGCGGGGCCTGGACGTTGGCGAGTTACCTGCCGCGCGCAGGATTCACGTGGCACTACATCTTGCCGTCGGCGGGTGCGCTGGCCGTGTTGGCGGCGGAAGGTGCTCGTTGCGGACCGAAGGCCCGGATCCTGCAGGTCGCGACGGTCTGTGCAGCGGCGTTGTGCGTCCTGAACCTGACGACGCGCGGCACCGAGGACTACCCCGGCGCCGTCGCGCACGTCATGGAGGAGTGGCAACCGGGAGACGCGGTCCTCGTCGTCGAGTTCCAACCTCCGGTCTTCCCGATCGGTAGCCCCTGGAATCGTTATGCGTTGAACCTCGCGCCGGATGGCTCGGAGGGCACTCGATATTCGAGCCGGGTTCCTTTGGAACTCGCCACGCGGGAGCCAGCACCGGTACCAATCGAGATGAACGGGATCCACGTCGCAAACCCAGACGATTTGATCGGCCCGAACCGGATTTGGGTCATTGCAAGCGCGATGCCGGATTCAACGTTGACGATGAAACGTATGCGAGAGCGATTTGTGAAGGAGTCGAGGGTCGAGACATTCGGGCATCGTCCGATCGTGCATTTGTTCGAGGACTGAGTGGTCCTCTGGTCGGGAGGGGTCGTTCATGAGCGAGCCTTGCTCACTGACGGGTTGGTGGAAGAGCGTCAGCTTCCCAAGCTGAATGTCGTCGGTTCGAGTCCGATCAGCCGCTCCACCTAACCCTTTGATACGTCAAGGGTTACGTCAGCGGCCTGGGAAGCCGCATTGGGATCGAGGCCCTGGTGTTGCTGGTTTGTCTCTCCTTCGTGCGCCCCGGATCGCGGGGATTGAGGGCGGATTGGGGCAGATCGACCTGAATCCAGGCGTTGACGACCGGCTGGGTGCCACCTGATTTGATCGCCTCGAGGCCGCCTGTGTGGCGATGTGCGCCTTCGGTGGTCGGCACGGCTGCTGCGCACTCCAACAGCAACCTGCTCACGTAAGCCCTGGACTCGTTTTCGGGGTCATGCCACCGGCATCTGAGCTCGGGCCGATTCCGCAATCTCAACGGATCGAATGAAGACGTTACCGACTCACCCTCCAGTGCCGCGCCCCTGAGCCCAACCAAGAAGACCGGACAGATCCGCCCACTTTCAGGTCACGTCAAACCGGAGGTGCGCACCTGGGCAAGTTTAGTCCATCTGGGGAGAAAATCGGGAAGACCAGCAGTCATTCCGACGAGCCCGCTCCATCTTGGCCATACAGCGCAGCCAATGCAGCATCAGGGTTGGGAAACGGAAACACCTCCCCAAGATCCGCAGCCAAGTCGATTATGCCGAAGCGCTCCCTAACCACCTCCCGCTTATCATGGCTCCACCGACTTCCCAGGTACCCAAGTCTACAGTCCGCGCCCACTGCGACTAAGACAACGGCTTGCGATTCTTGAAGACCCTCAACGGGAAAGACATGTGCCACGGAATCTGCCAACGATACGTCTATCCACATCACACAGGTCCGCGCTCCAGCCCCACGGGTCTCGCCTGACACGCAAACACTCGTAACGTGGAACCAATATCCACGATCCGGCCCTCCAAAATCAATACTGGGCATAGACCACCACCATCCTCCAGAGGCAGACCACGGCCGCGTATCGCGAACAATCAGCCCCATCACATCACAGATGGACTCGAGATTTTCATCTGCCAACACGGGCGAGAACACGGAATCACCCTGATTCTGTACGTCACGATCCGAATGCTGAGATGCGCATGCGGCGCAGAAGATTGCCAGAATGCAATACCCACCTCCGAACTGTCGCACGACACCGCATGACAACGCAATCCAGGACAAGCACCAAGCTGCAACAACTTTCATAGTTCGACCCACTCACCTTTTCCGCCATTTTGCATTCGTCGGCGAAGATGCATTACAGCAATCACCCCAGTCATAATTCAGTGTATACTTCTCTGCCCACCTAGGAGTCAGGCCATCAAGGAATTCGGGACGCTTCCCAATCTTGTGATCCCAAGTCCCAGTCCACCGGTAAACATCTCCCCCTGGAAGAGCTGTGGTGCCCAAATCGCGCATGGGCCGGTCCTGCCCTACTACGTGGATGTGATCACCAAGAGCACCCTGCGCTCGCGGATCACCACCGGTGACATCCTCCATACAATAGACTTTCATTTTCTTATTCGTAAACCCTTGTCCCCTAAGCGATGGCGACGCGCCATCCCACGCTGTATTGTCCTGCGACGGCTGATCCGGGGGCGGATTAGTATGATAGCTGAAGATCTCCGTGAATTCGTAGGACTGCACATTAAAGCCACTGCTTTGTTTCGATGAATTCAGGACGGCCTGGGAGCCAGATTGGGAACCTTCCGACAACCGCAGATGGCTTCGAGAAACAGGATCTGACTCTGCTGGGCAATCCCACCATACGCGCGTTATCTCAGTAGTTACAACGTAGAGCGTGACTGCATTTTGACAGCCAAGTGATACCCCTGTGGGGTGTACCTCACAGAAAGAACTTTCCGCTGGCGGCGCTTTCAGCATCGCGGTCCTCGGGTTCGTGTGATGAGTTCAAGTCTCTCCAGCGTGCTCAGGATCGCTTCGCGAATCGCGACGCGTTGACCACGCTTGGTCTTCGAGTCGAGCACAGTCCTCTTCATCTCGCAAGTGGCTGCTCGATAGATATCGGCGCGCTCCACCAGGCCCCGCCAGGACGGTAGCGCCGCGTCCATTTCCCGCGCCGTCATCCCGCCCTTCGACGGCCTGCGGCGCGCCCCGTCCATCCGCTCCACCGACGCCGCCAGTCGATCACGCACCTCGACGATGTCGCGCACGACCTCGGACCCCAGTCCAGAATCTTCTTTTGGGTCCCGCATACCCCGCTCCGCGACCGGGTTGTGCTGCGGCGTGTGCGGCAAGTTGATCAGCTGCAGCACGCCGTGCGCCGCGCACCATTCACGCATCTCGCGCGCCACGTACGGCGGGCCGTTGTCATGCACGATCACCAGCGGAAAACAGCCCCGCTCCAGCGCCGCCCGCTCCAGCACTTGGATCACCTCGGCCGCCGTCGCGGCGTAGCCCAGCGAGATGCGCAGCGCGGCCCCACTCGCGACATCGCGCAGCACCTCGGCTTGCACGGCGCGACCCATCACGTCGCGGCCCAGGTGCGTCGCGTCCACGCACCACATCACGTCCCGCGCGTGCACCTTCACGGTCGTCCGCGCCGCCTCTTGCGCAGCGCATCTGCGCTGGCGCTTGCCCGCCTTCAAAGACTTCAGCGCCACCCGCACTCGAGGTCGTGATCGGTCTCGATGCAGCCCCTCCCAGACCGTCTCCTCACCGGCGCTCCAGCCCACCCGCTCGAGCTCCGCCTCGACATCCAGCAGGTCTTGCTCGCGCACCACTTGCGGCAGCGCTGGACGACCCGACCGAGGTCGTTCCCCGGCCGGGTCCAGCTGCTTCCAGTTGCGCAGCGTGCGCACGCTCACTTCGAGCTTCTCAGCCATCTCCACCAGCTCCGTCCCCGACGTCCCCTGGAATCGGAGCGTGGCTCCGATCCGGGCTCGTTCGGCGTACGGCGGCCTTCTTCTTCGGCGCTCGTTTCTTCTTCTGGGCACGAGTCTTTCCTCCTGTCGAGGTCGATTCGGTGCTCGCGCCGCTCCACGGGGCCAATCTCAGGACCCGCACCAGGTCTTCGGTCCTCGACAGCTCCGCCTCCAGGTGCCGCACGCGTTTCTCCAAGCTCGCCCGCGACGCCGTCGGCTTCACCTCGAAAGCCCCCTTCGGCACACGCGTTCGCGGCTGAGGCAACAGCCCCGCCAGCATCCCCGACAGCGCCGACTGGCTCAGCTGCCACACCCGCAAGGGCGTCACCTCCAGCTGCTTCGCCGCATCCTGCTTCGTCGTCTTCCCCATCCAAAACGACAGGATCGTCATGCACGTCGCATGCGCCTCGTCCTTCAGCTCCTTCGGCGCACTCTCCCAAAGCCCTCGCACGCTCCACGCCGGACGCGGCGCTTTGCGAAACACCGTTCGCTTGCGCGACGTCCGCGTGCGTTTCGGTTTCGGCGTCGGTTCGGGCAAGAGCGGGCTCGGTTTGGGGGTTTCGGTCATTGGAGGTCTCGTTGGGTACAGAGGTCGAAGGCGTGGAAGAGGATCGGGACCCGAGCTCATCCAGCTCGAGTTCGTGGCGCGTGCCGTCGGGTGCGTCGTAGACGACTCTCCCGCGCTCGCCGTGCATCGCAAACTGCTCGTCGCCAACGCGCCCAAACAGGTACAGCGGCTTGCGCGCACGCTCGTGCAGCGCGTCCGACAGCGCATGCGCCGAGGCTTGCGCTTGCAAGGACTGGCGCAGCGCGCTCTCCGCCTCGAAGAAGCGATCCGCAGGCACGCGCCCATCGATCCCCTGGTGCGGGCGATGGAAGTTGTAGTGCGTGAAGTAGTGGCCCAAACGCTCGCGCGCGTCGTCCAGGTCCTGGGGCTTGGCACGGTCCCAAAACTCGTTGCCGACCGTCTTCCAAAGACGCTCACACTTGCCCAGCGTTTGTGGGTGGTGCGTGCGGCTCACCACGTGCTGGATGCCCTCCTTCGCCAGGAGCTTTGAAAACCCGCTCTTCCCGCGCCACGCAAAATACTGGCGGCCCTGATCGGTCAGGACCTCGCGCGGCTTGCCGTAGCGCGAGATGCCCTCCAAGAGCGGCTCCGTGACCAGCGGCGTGCGCTGGTGCGTCGCCAGCGCCCACGCCACCACGTAGCGGCTGTGGTCGTCCAAAAAGACCGTCAGGTAGACTCGCCGACCATGCCTGCGCAGCACGAAACTCGTGATGTCCGACTGCCACATCTCGCCAGGTTTTGCGCGTTCGAAGCGGCGCGGCAGCTTCGACTTCGGCCGTCGACGTTTCGCCGGAGCTGGCTGCATCGCAATGCCCGCCTCGAGCAGGATGTTGCGGACAGAGGACGAGCTGACTTCGATCCCGTGAAAGCGAGCCAGGTGCTGCGCGACGGAGTTCACTCCGAAGTCGGGGTGCTGCTGGCGAATCTCGATGATCGCCTGGCGCACCATGTCCGGCAGGCGTCGTGGGTGATGCGGCCTGCGCCCCTTCGGGTGAGGCTTGTCCTCCAGCGACTTGGGACCCTCTGCGTGATAGCGCTTCGCCCACTTCACCAGGCTCGAAGGTGAGCAGCCCCAGAGCCGTGCAAAGCCGTTGCGCGAGCGACCCGACTTCTCAAACTCCTCGACCGCAGCTCGGCGTTCTTCGGGAGTGAAGCGCGGCCGCTCCGCACGCCCGGGGCGCTTGTCCTTGTCCGCGAAACGCAGCCACGCCAGGACGGTTGATTCTTCGACCTCGTGTAGTGCAGCGAAGGACTCGAGCGAGGACCCGCTGGCGCGGAAGGCGGCGGCGAGCTCGAGACGCTCTTGTTGGCTACGTCGTCGTTTGGGCTTGTGTGCTGCGCCGGGGAGCGGCACGCCGCCCATACCGCCGTCCGCTATCGCGGACGACGGAATGTCCGTCGTCCCGCTCCCCGGGTCGTCGGTGGCTTGGTCGGGTACGCGCGGTACTGAATCGGGGTGTTGCATCGTGGTCTCCTCTCGGGTGATCCGAGGGCTTGGAGGACCGCGATGCGGGTGTGATCAGCAAATGCGACTGGGTAAGAGTTTCCGTGAGAGGCACACTCGCCTTCATTCAAGCGAACGCGAACTGCGGCATGTCGGACATCAGCAAGTCGCTGCGTCAGGACCCGATCAAGCTGCGCCCGGCACTCCAGCTCCTCACGGCAGCCGGCACGGTGAAGGCCACCGGCAAGAAGCGCGGGACGAAGTACTACGCTGCAGGCGCTGGTGCGCCCAAGAAGAGCGCGGCTCCGAAGCCCACCAAGAAGCCCACGAGCAAGAAGAAGACGGCGCGCAAGGCCAAGCGGAAGCCGGTGGCGCGCAAGAAGAAGACTGCAATCAAATCGAAGCGCAAGGCGTAGAACTTCCGGGCAGCGGCTTTGGAACCGACCCAAGTACGAAGCAGGCTGGCGCTGGATGCGGCGTGCTGCTTTGTACTGTCGGTCAATGTGCCGTCCTCAGAATGCCGAATTGCGGATCAGGGCTCACGTCTGAGACTCCCTATTGCCGCCGCCGGTCTTCTTGCGGAACTCCTCGTAATAGAATCTAGACTGCTCTTCATCGCCAAGCGCGATCTCCATTAGGAGCTGCATGTTCATGACAGGTCCCGGCAAGATGCCGGCCTCGTCGATCTCCTCGGTGCCGTCAAAGTCAGGATCGACTGGAATCTCGACGTTGACAATCCACCAGACCTCGACCTTGCGCAGAAGTGCAACCATGTCGGCGAGACTCTGGTCAAAATCCGCCGGTAACCCTTCGGTTCCGACCACGGAGAGAAGGTCGTGAGCGAGCCTGTTGCGGCAACGTTTAACTCGCTCGAAGACTTCGATGTCGGAACCATCGATCGCTTCGGACTCTCTTAACCAGTCGAGACTCGCGTAGACGGGGCTCCTATTCCGAGTGAGCACCTCGTTCGCATACTTCGGGTCAATCTGCTCGCCAGACTCGTCGAAGCCCACCCAGTAGAAGTCGCGAATGCGGTTGATGATAGAGCCCTTGAGAGCCTCAAACCCGGCGATATAGATGGATGCGGCAATGAGCCTGGGTCGCATGACCTCGGGGTTCAGGAACTCCTCCCACGACTGCTGTGCCTTCGGGTCCATAGGTATCCTCCACTGTCGGTCACTATTGTGCCGGCGCGCTGGCGAGCCTCTCACGTGGGCTCGCACCAAGGGCTCCGTTCATACTCGTGACAATCGACGGTAGCACGAACTCGAGCAGGAGGGCGCAACGCGGCCCACCGTGTCTCACCAAGAACGCCGACTGCTCACTCAGCCCGCTCAATGAAACCGACGATGGAGGTCGCCATGAACCGGCTCCCCCATCACGTCGCCCGTGCGCTCGACGACACGCCCTTCCGGCGAGTCACCCTCAAGCCCCTGATGCGTCCGCGCTTCGTTGTAGTAGCGGACGTACGCGCTCTGGGACGGCTTAGGCGTCAGGAGAGCCGTGATGCTTACGCGCTGTGCAGGCGGAAATGCGTCAGAGTTTCCGTGAGGGGTACACTCCGCGAGGCCCGTCGATCGACTCGCCGTGACCCGCGAAGAAGAACAGCAGGCGGTCGTCGGGGCCAGCCTTCTCGCGAATCTCATGGAGCGCCTTGATGATCGCTGATCTCGTCGCCTCCTCGTCGACCAGTAGGGTAGCTCCACCTGCCGTAAAGCCGAGCGAATCGGTCAGCAATCGATGCACCTCCCGAGCATCGGTCACCGCGTTGTCCAGCGGATCCACCACGTACTTGTTGATCCCAATAGTCAGTGGCCACGAGGACTCGTACTCGGCCTTGTACATTTCAATCTCTACTCTGGTTGTTTGGGGACCCTAGCGCGATCGGATTCGAACGCCTGCTGCCGCAGCACGCACTCGCTTCGGATCGAATAGCTCAGCGACCTCATCGGCAAGTGACTCGGGCACGCCCCCCCATTGACGATGGACTTGCCAAACCTCGGACAAGGGTGTCGATGACCCAAAGTAGCCCCCCGAGGTGTGAACGATGTGCTCGCCGCCGAATCGTCCAGCTCGAACCCAGAACGCCTCCCCAGACACCGCATCAAACATCGCGACCTCGGCCAAATTGACAATGGAGGCGAGTCGGCCTCTAGAAGATCGCGCTATGGCCGCAGCTGGTGGAACGCTCCCGTAGAAGGCGACGAACACTTCCTCTGCTCCATCGACGGGCTCGACGGCGCGGAGATCCGCCCGATCCCGGAATCCGAACCAGAGGATCACGCCGTCGCTGGACCATGCCAGGTCGTGCGGAATCGCGGACCGGTGAGGCCGCTTCCACTTGCCGAACATCGGCGACATCGACGGCTCGTCAAGCACGATGATATGGTCCTCCCATACCGTCGCGACAGCGAGCTTTTCACCCGTTGGCGAGTAGCAGATCTCCGAGATCGGGATCGAGTCGACCGGGAAAGGCGGGTCCTTGCCGACAAGGTCTTCCTGAGTGATCAACGTCGACTTGATCAGGCTTAGGTCTTCGATGTTCCAGACATGAATGTGGCCGTCTTGATGGCCCGTCCCCAGGCGTCCGTCTGGGTGAAACGATAGCGCCCTGACTGGCGACTCGACCTTAAGCACTGGACTGGCGGCCTCGAGGTCATCAGGCCGGATGAAGCGAACTTCGTTCTCTGTCGCCATAACCAGGGTTCCGCCATCAGGCGACCATTCGGTAACGGAGTATCCAGGTCGTTCGCTTTCGATCCAGGTCTTCAGAATCGCCGCCTTCGCCGACATGAGAATCATGCCCTGGTCAACTGATCGAATGACTACGTGCATTCCGCCCGGATCGAACTCCACTGAAGACCTCCACGGCTTCGCAAAGTCGAAGTAGGCAAGATGCTCGTCGGAAGGCAATTCCGCGCCGGGGCTCATAGCCCTGAAGTTCTCGGCGGGTGTCGGCGAGGGGTGAAGGGCCTGCTGGATCTTGATCAGGTCACCTTTCGGAAGCGACCACATGCCGACCTGACCGTCCTCACAAAGGATGGCCAGCCGCGATCCGTCGGGCGACACGTCCAGCGCCAAGACGTCATGATCGAACGGACTGAACTCTAAGAGCAGCGCCCCATTGGAACCGTTGAGCAGCTCTACGCCACCGCCCTTGTACCCAACCACTACGACCGAAACGTCCGGTGTGCTAGCAACGGCCTGAGGAATGTCCGTCTCGGGATCGAGGCTGTCAGGAAAGACGGTCACCAGGGTGGACCAGTTCTTATCCACCAGGTTGACCTCTTCGAGGATCTCTTCGAGCCGGCCTGACTTCCTGAGAGAGCCGAGGTCCTGATCCCAGCGGATCAGTGCTGCCTCCGAGTATCCCGCGCTCAACGCGGCCCGAAGCCACTGCTCGCTGGACCGATCGTCTCCGGCTCGAGCATGCGCACAGGCGAGCGCATAGGAAAGCGTCGGGTGATCCGGCCACCGCTTGACCGCATCCTCGAGAACGCCGACCGCCTTCGATGCCTCGCCAGCGAGCAACGCGTCATCCGCCTCACCGTAGATTCGAACGAAGTCGCTTCCATCTGCCTGCACCGCTGCGCAGGCCGTAGGACTCAACAAGGGCAAGCAGATCGCGAGTTGGATTCTCATTCGGGTTTCAACCTCTCCTGACCTGCAAGGTAGCGCGGACTCCGCCGCAGGCACAAGGTGACGGCACTCAATGGCCCTCCAGTGCATTCTATGGGCCATGAATTCGTGCCCACTCGCCCCTTTGCGCGGCGTTGGTGCATGGCTCCGATCTGGCGAGCAGTTTCCCCACCTCTAGGATCTCATCGCCCGACCGCGATTGATGCCGGCCTGCCGATCTCGAACATTCGGTTGAGCGCGTTGCAGGCCAGCGCAGCCTCCATTCGCTGGGACTCCGGAGTACGGAGTCGCGGAGTACGGAGTCGAGTACGGAGCCGCACACCTACCGGAAGTCTCGCTCGAAGAAGTGCCGCAGCAAGTGGAAATCGTCCCCCATCAACGGTCCGAGCAGGAACGTCTCCAGACTTGGCGCGGCACTCTTCCTCGCAAGAATTGCAGTAGGTGTGCGACTCCGTATGTCCGTGTCGCGACTCCGAATGCCGCAACCAAGTAGTCCGTCCCTCATGAGCTGGTAGCGCAATGCGCGGTTCTCAAGGGTTAGCTGCGAGCGCGACTGGAGAAAGGCCCTTAAGGCAGTCAGGAGCAGGCGAAGCGGGAGCATTCGGGCATCCTCGCTCCGCCACTCGGTTCCTGTCTCGACCCGGCCTCACAGGCCCTCAGAGGGCCGGAGGGAGTACTCGGAATCTACAGGGCCTTCGAGAGAATCACACGGCTATCGGCCTCTTCACTTAGGCGAACTGGCCGGAACCACAACTCCCTCGGGAACCGGCCTAGGCTTGGCTGGCCGAATGACCTGATACGCGAGTTGTCGGTCATCCTGCCCAAGAACGACTCCGGATTCCTCAAGTAGGCTGCGCTGCTCGTCCAGGGTCATGGCCCAAGGTTGCACCCCTAGCATGTCTACGCACCACGGGTCATCCTCCTCGGCCAAAGCGATTACGGGTTGCTCCGCTTGGTGCTCGTAGAGCTCGAGCAGCATATGCACGGGGAAGTAGGAGCGATCATCAGGATCGTTCATCGGATCGAGAGCAGACTGCCGCCGGGCGCCTTTCACCTTCTGCAGTCCACTCAGGTCCGCGGTGATGACCGAGACCGTCCGCAATTCCTTATTCAGCTCCATGCTGAGCATTCGCAGAATAGCGGGGCGCACTTCGTCCCTGGCCTCGTCCAGGCTCCACCCAGGCGGACGTGAGACGACCAGGTCCCATCGTTGGGCAGCCTGAGCGTCATCGAGCAGGAAGTCAAACCGCTTGTCCTCAGCCCTTGCTACCGACTTAAGGATGTCCTCTGCCGTTCCGCCCAGGATTGACATGCCGGCACCCATCATTTCGTTTTCCCCAAAAGCCACGAGTGGCCCCTTCCCTTCCGGAACCAAGCTGGGGCGGATGATGGTGTTGTACGTGTGCGGAGATTTTGGGATTAAGCCAGCGTCCCGGTAGTCGATGTGCAGCGGGTCAACTCCGGGGAAGAACCGAGCGAGGTCTGGAAGCTGGACATTCTTCGCCGATGCACCTTTTTGAATCGGTACTGGCTGCACGTAAGTCCCCGCAATAATCGCGCCCAGGATGTCCACGGTCACGGAATCCGGATGTCCGTCGAACACGATCTTCCCGGACCGATCGGTGATTACGGAGCGGGGGATGCCCTTGACATCCAGAGCCTTGAACAGGCTACGGTTTGTGTCCAGCACGACGGTGCCGGGCAAGGTGCGCCTCTCCAGGAACTTCGAAATCAATGGGCGCTCCTCGTCGGTGACGAGGAGGAACTCCATGGGTTGGTCTTGGAAGTGATCTTCCAACTCGGCGAGGTGAGGCATGGAGGCTAGGCAGGGTCCACACCAGGTTGCCCAGAATTCCAGGTAGAGCACCTTTCCTTCAAGCTTCTCGCGGGTCAATTCGTCTACGGCAAGCCCTTGGACTGAGTCCTCAAATCCGAGCTCTGGAACAAGCTGGCCGGTGAATTGACTAAAGCCAAGAGTGCTGGTGACCGCCAAGATAGCGAGGGATAAGATTGCGAATCGAGTGTTTTGCATGCGGTCGGGGGTGTTTGAACCGGTTGAAGAGTCGCGTCAGCGACGGAAGCATGAGAATCCCTTGGTGTCAATGCAAGGCCAACGGGACGATCCTTGTGGGCGTAGGGTCATGGTTCCAAGTCTCCCAGCGGTTGACCAGCCACATGGTCTCATCTCCCGATCGCGATCGATGCCTGTCGGTCCCCAAGACCCCGCGCGGACCTCATTCCGCCTACTGAGCGTCCTGGACCTCTGCCGTCTGGGCACATGCTCTCGCGCCCAGGACCGCCGCCACCCAGCCGCCTCACGAGGCCCCCTTGTCGCTTGCTAACAGGTAGTCCGTCCCCTCATGTCCACCTATGCCCGAATCGGCCTTTCTGACAAGAAGGGCATGGGTAGACAATGGAGGACATGAGCGGACATAGAGGGACAACCCGCCGGAAGTGTCACCCGCTTCCCAAGCTGACGCTCTTACGATGAATAGGAGCAAGCCACGGGCCGTAAGTGCCACACCTGTCGCAGCTTACGCGCGCCACCTTGGATGTCGCATTGGATCCGACGAGGCACTGTTGCTGTTTTGTCTCTCCTTCGTGCGCGCTGGATCGCGGAGATTGAGGACGGATCGAGGCTGATCGTCATGGAATCCGGCTCGAGTGCGGGGCTCGGCTGGCCATCGCCGGACTTTTGAAGGAGGCCGCCCGTGGTCGCCGTGTGGGTCTTCCTACCGGGCCTACCGTATGCGACGCCGATTCCAGTCCTATGAGAAGCCTTCGCGCCCTGAGAGGCCCTGGATCGCCATAGGCCCCGGACTCGATCCAGGCTAGCCACCGTGAACATTGGCAACGAATCTCACTGGGGAAGGCAACTGGACAGTGACGAGAGCCAGGTCTCCTCGGGTCGGTGACCCGGGCTTGGAGAGCCATAAAGCTCACGCGCTACGCAGGCAGGGATGCGTCAGAGTTTCCGTGAGGGGTACACCGTCGCTCAGACTGTCGTGGACGAAGTCCATCGAGCACCGTTCGTGTGGGCGAGACGGAGCAGGCAGCGCCTGCCTGGGGGCGGATGCGGCGCGCTTGCGGCCTTTTCGGCCACGTACCTGCAGTTCTTCCTCGCGGCAGATGCGGTGCACGCGCTTGCGGTTGACCGTGAAACCGTCACGGCGAAGCAGCACGTGCAAACGCGGATATCCGAATCGCGGACGCTCCATCGCGAGCTCCTTCAAGCGATCGCGCAGTCCAGCTGGATCCGTCCGGGTCGGTCGATGGCGAGCCACGGACCTGGAAAGCCCCACGAGGCGGCGTTGGTGCATGACTCCGACCCGGCCAGTGGCCTTGGTGCATGACTCCGATTCGGCCAGCAATTCCCTATCAAGAGGGCCTCAACGACCGACAGGGACTGAAGCCGGTCTGCCAAGGTCGAGCATTCGGTTGAGCGCGTTGCATGCAAGCGTAGCCTCCGTTCGCTGAGACTCAGGATGCCGTGCACGGAGTCGGTCTCCAAGGATTGACTTGTACCTGAAGAACGCGTTCTCGACGGTCGCCTGCCGGTGGTAGCCGGACTCCTTCTTCCATTGCCGCCGGCCCACCTTGTTGACCCGCCGAATGGTGCGATCCCGAAATGGCGATCGTCGCCCTCGCTTCGGCACAGCAGCCGTCCTTACTGGCGGGACGATCACCTTCGCACCTCGGCAGGCACCAGCGTCGTAGACCGCCATTGCATCGTAGGCTGCGTCACCTGTGATGGTCTGGATCTCGCCCGCGACAACATCGATGACCTCCAGCCGAGTCTTTGCGTTATCGGCTGACCCGTCTGTCAGCACGTGCGAGACGATTGCACCGGATCCATCGACTCCGAGGTGCAGCTTCTTCCAGCCGCGCCTGCCCTTCCCTCCGTGCTTCGCCGCGGCCCATTCACCCTCGCCAACGATCGAGAGACCTGTGCTGTCGATGATCGGGTGGATCGGGGCGTTCGCGGCGACGCGGTTGAGCGCGACCTTGAGGCTCTGGCTGCGCCTCGAAAGCGTTGTATGATCCGGCACGTCCAAGTCGATGCCCATCATCTTGAAGATGGAGCACAGGAAGCCCTCGGTCTGGCGCAACGGCAAGTGGAAGACGAGCCGCAGAGTCAGGGCAGTCTCGATCGCAAGGTCCGAGTAGCGCGGCTGGCCTCCGGGCTTACCTGTGGGCCTCGGCTTCCATACCGCGGCGGCTTCCGGGGTCAGCCACACCGTGATGCTTCCACGCATTACCAGGCCACGGTCGTAGGCGGCCCAGTTCTGGACCCTGTACTTAGCCTTGTACTTCGGGTGCACGCGCGAGTTCATGCGTTCAGTTTGCCTAGGAGTGATGGCTCAGCATTGCCGCAGGCACTTGGAGCCTCCCCCAGACGGATCCGGGGCCGAGCCATGCACCACCGCCGGCAAAGCCTGCCCACGTCCCTGACCCATCAAACCGCCCTGATGCCCAGTAACTCGTGGACCGGGTTTGGGGACACCCTCAACACAACCCTAGTGTACACTCAGCCTTCGGCATTCAACGGTGAAGTAGATCGAGCACACCTCTCGCCCCAATTCCAGCACCCAACCATCAATGCAGACACTCGTCAGACGTGGCTTACAGTCGATCCTTCTATTGGTCCCCGCGCTCGTGCTCGCCACCTCGGCGTCTGCACAATGCACCAAGTGCGTATCCGGATGGTGCATGGATGGCGCCCCTCCGGGCGTCGCCGTTCAACCGATCCCTGCCGAGAGCACGTATCACTACGACTCGATCAAGTACTGGAAGAAGGATCCAAACGCGACTGACCCAGAGTGCTGGGAACTTGTGATCCTTCATCGTGCATACCGAAACCACATCCTGTATGCCTGCGAGCCCGCTGGAACCGGAACTGCTCGCATGCTCGTGCGGATTCTGTGGTTTACGCGAGAAGAGTCCACCAGCATTCGCTGGTGCGATGATCAGCCGATTCCGACTGGCGGCGGTACAGTCAATCCGCCAACCCCTGGCCCCCCCACTACGGGCGGCACACCTGGTCCAGTTTCCCCCCCGGGCGGGTACTCCCCTATTCCCGACGCAGGAGGAGATTGCCTTGGCGACTGCCTGTTTCCTGACGGCTTCCCGGACGGACCTCCTGAACCAAGCACTCCCAACACTCCGCCCCCTAACACGCCTCAGCCGCCGAAGGGTGGACCATGGACCCCGGCTTCAACCCCGGGCGGCGTCAATGTCGGTGGACACAACGGGGTCAAGGCATTCCCGCCCCCGTGTTGGAAGCAAGTATCTACATACAAGAGTCCTTTTGATGGGTGGCCAAGCGAAGGTGAACCAGAAGAAGGTGTGTCAGATGATGAGGCGAAGCCCAAGCCGGGAGATGTTGTAAGCGCCTACACCGTGGACAAGAAGGGAAATAAGACCGAGCATCACCACAGTGCAAAGGTCAAAGACGATGGTGGCAATTTTGACTCCAAAGATGGAGACAACCCCAAGAAGAAGGATGTTCCAATGGAGGAGGCCTTCAAGGATCATCTTGGTAAGGCAAAGGATCGACGCATGGTGCTCGTGGTCTGGCGCTTTGACCCGGAATGCAACATAACGCCGGATCACTAGCACCCCGCCACCCCCTCAAACTCAGCACACCCCAAGACCCTACTTCACATGAAGCCCATATACCTTTCGGCAGTCGTAGTCGCTGCAGGAGCCGTTGTCTCTATCGCCTCCAGTGGCGCGGAGAATCCGGCCCCCCGCCCAGAGCAACAGACCCAGGATCCGCTCGCATTCATCGATATCGCTGCCGCACTAGAGGCTGACAGTAAGATTCATCATGCACTAGCCGAACTTGAGGTCCAGACGCTTCTCTCAGGCGGGCTAGAGATAAAGCGAGCAGGCATTCACCTGCTCGGGCCAAGCACTGAAGATGACCTGTCCAATACGGCGCAGATATTCCCTGGAACCACTGATCACTTCGTGCGCGACTGGGGATTCTGGCAATGTGAAGCGCACTACCCCATGCCGTACAACAAAGGGGATGCGGACTTTGGCCTCAATAGTGATGCCGCCTGGGTCTCGTTTAGAAGAATGATGACCTCCCGAGGCTTCAAGGCAATCACCAGAGTGGACGCCAGCGGAAAATACAGCGTTTTCGCATTGCTCTCAGAACGTGGGGTTCGATACCTAAAGTCACTAATCGCGCCCGAGGACACATCTGGTGCGCTCACAACAGACTGGTATGGAGTTGACCGGCCCCATGCCGACAAGCCAACTCCCATGACCCTCGTCCTAGTTGCCGACAACATCGCCTACCTGCCATTCTCTGTGGATCTAATCCTTGAGGACCTGGCTAGTACCGCGAACACCACCTACGAGATTGAACTTGCCTCCGGGCTAACTCCCACTGTCGCCGACGACCTGGTTAAGCGCCTAGGGAAGTGAGAGCACTCCTCCGCGCTCACCAGAGGGCGGATCTACGTATTTTGCGGCACCATCACGGGTCCCAGCTTCGACATACGTCGAGCTGGGGCTCTTCTCATTAGAAGGTGCTGCCTACAGCTGGGACAATTCAAGGTCATGAAACCTAGTTGCCGTTACTCGACAACTGAGACCTGTTGCTCCTCGGTGGAGCGGCCCCATGGCCTCGTACCGGGTGGATTCGCCCATAACTCACCTGTCCCTACCGAAAACGTCATCCGAGCGCCTGAGCCAATCATCACGCAATCGACGGTAGCACGAAGCCGGCCGTCACGCTGCTGTCGAGACACACGTCTCCCTTGGACGATCCTCCATCGCGAGCTGTTTCCTCAGCCCGTCCTGCGATGGCGGAAAGGCAGTCCGCCCAGTACTAGCTCACGCATCAAGACGCCATGTCGCTCGACGACCAGCCCTACCGGAGAATCACCGTCAAGTCCCTGGTTGGTTCGCCTGCTGGACAGTTGCATGAGCAGCAAGAGCACCTGGCCACCCCTTCCAGCCTGACGCCTTCTGGCCTGCACCCAGGCTCTGAGCGCCCCCCGGAGGTAGGATAGGGTTATCGTTAGGCACAGGTGCTCCCCAGGTCGTGTTCTCCTTCGAGAGCCGCTTGATCAGGCACACGAGTCGCATCGGGACCGGTGGTCGCCCCATGCGGCGTGGCACTGACTTACGCCGCCAAGTAGGCGCGGAAACCTGCACGGTGCCAGCGGACAACGGTGTCGGGCTGCACCAGGATCAGGGCGTCGTGCCAGGCATCGAGGAAGCAGCGCAGCAGGATCCAGAGACGGCGATCGCGGTCTTTGATCCTCGGGCACGGCACCGAACGCTTCAGCACGGCCAGTTGGTGACGGAGGGCCAGGTTCTCAAGGGCGAGTTGGGAACGTGGCCGGACCAGCGACCGGGCAGCGGTCAGTAGCAAGCGAAGCAGGAGCATCGTGGCATCCTCGCGGTCCCGCTTCAGTTCTGCTGGCAACCCCGTTCAGAGTGACTCAGAGGGCCGGATCGAGTTTTCGGTAGGCACACGGCTTGAGACGCGGTTGGGATGTCCGTCCAGGCCATCCGAGGCACAGAGGGGTTCAACAAAACTCATACACCGCGACTCCCAAGAAATAACACCGTGCCCGAAAATATGTCGAGTGGTTGCTAACATCCACCTTGCGGGCCAAACAGCCCCAAGCTTTCATCCAACAACGGGACACCCATGAAGTCGTTCTTATCTGGCAAACTGCTGAGCTGGTGCTTGGTCGCGGTTGCCATTTTATCCTCTGCAAGTTTAGCAGCTAGCGCCATGCAGCAAGGGGGCACCACGTTGCCGTGCCTTGATTGCAAGCTTGGCATATGTCGAGACAACCCGCCAATTCCAGTCGGGGAGCCGTTTGCAGAGCCAGCCTTTTCAGTGTACTGGAAGCCAAAGCAAAATAGCCCCGGGTGCTATGAAATGTGGTCGAGTACGCGATGGTTTCAGGCGTTTATGGTTCGAACCTGTCCCAATACGGACTTTTGGGTCACCGTGTGGGATCATGTGTATTCACAAGAAAAAAAGGTGGTGCCACGCCCCGGCGATCCGTGGACCTATGAATGGTGCATTACGGACACAACTCTCCCGAATGTGCCGTCTGGGTGGAATGAGGCGGCGCTGAACCCCGTCCCCGGTGTGGGCCAGGTGCCTCCGGATATTGACAGGAGAGATCTGACATATAACTGCCATGGAAGCGACCTGTTTGGTGGGCTGCCTCCGGAGGATCTCCCAAGCGGCCCACTTCCCTCACCCTTGCCCCCTGGTGGTGGCTCTCCCGCGCCCTCTGGTCCGGGAGTAGGGGTTTTTGTTCCTTCGCCTAGCCTCCAGTTCTTGCTTGGAGCTTCTGGGTTTTTCACCCGTCACAATTGCGGCTCGGGTGAGTGGTGTCATGCGGGGGATATTGTCTGTGTCTATGTCGCGCCATACGAGGACTTAGGCCCAGGTGTCGCCGGGCCGGTCCAGCCCGACTACGGCAAGGCCGTTTTGATCCACTCGTGCACCTGCAATGGGGATGGAACTTTTGATTCGAAGAACGGTTCTGCTCCTCACCGTCGGCTGGATTGGGCTGGGGCGATTGGTGTCTATGTGGGGCCCATGATTGGCTACCATACTTACGTTGTATGCTATAAAGGAAGGAGCTAGTATGATTGACTCTAACATGCGCGCGAAGGGTACGTTCGGCGCCAAGAGCGCCACCGTTTTGGGTGTTGCCCTGGCTACGATGGCCTGGTTCTCACTTCATGGCGCTGGCGGCCTGGCGCCTCCGGGAAGTGAACCTTCAAGTATGGATGATGAGGAGAGGCACGACAAGAATGCTCGCGAGCGCCTTCAAGGAGCGATGGCTTGGATGGGTGTGACGCAGAGGCTGGCTGCTGACGGCCTGGAGCCTAACGGGGCCGGTATCCATTTTATTCAGCCATACCCAGATCCCTATGAGGATGGTCTAGGTGCTCCCTTGGACCCCTTTCAGGCTCGTAATGGGTACCATTTTTGGGCGGCGGACCCAGTGTACCCGGATGTCCTTTACAGGAATCCACATATTGTGGATCCGGTAGTCCCCGCGTCATCCATGCGGATTTTCGATAACGACATAATGGATTATTTTGTTATCCCGGAAGAAGATGGCGAGTATTCTGTGATTGGTAAGTTTACACAGGCGGGAGAGGATAAGGTTGCCAGGTTCATCACTCCGGACTCACCCGCGGCAGAGTATGCGGATTGGTACGGCATCCGCAGAAGCCCGGGAGAGTCTCCCACTCCGCTTGTCCTAACTGTCGTCTCTGAGGGGCGAGCGTTCGAGGTCTTCCATGGGGATCAGGTCTCCGCAAGCTTGGGGGAGGGGTACACGGTTGTTCTCGCTCGTGATCTTTCTGACGCGGACGCTCATGAGCTGCGTGACAAACTCAAAGGCGTCTAAGGGATGCGGCGCATGATGCCTGGCCTAGGTGCTGACGCGCATAGGCCAGGCCTGCACAAGCGGTGTGTCGGACGAGCGCCTGAAATCAAGGGGCGTTTATCGTGATTCCACGGCTGACACGGCTCTTAGGATGGGGTGCCGATCGAGCGCCCACCTCTGTTCGCGGCGTTGGTGCATGGCTCCGAACCGGCTAGCAGCCCCCAGGCCCAGGGCCTCATCGCCCTTTCGCGATCGAAGCCGGCCTGCCCAGGTCGAGCATCCGGTTGAGCACGTTGCAGGCCAGCGCAGCCTCCACTCGCTGAGACTCCGGGTGCCGTCCACGGAGCCTGCCTCCAATGATCGACTTGTACCTGAAGAACGCGTTCTCGACCGTCCCCTGCCGGTGGTAGCTGGACTCCTTCTTCCATCGTCGGCGGCCCACCTTCTTCACCCGCCGTATCGTGCGATCTCGGGATAGCGATCGTCGCCCTCGCTTCGACACAGCCGCCGTCCTAACTGGCGGGACGACCACCTTCGCACCTCGACAGGCACCAGCGTCGTAGATCGCAATTGCATCGTAGGCCGCGTCACCTGTGATGGTCTGAATCTCGTCCACCACAGCATCGATGACCTCCAGGCCGGTCTTCGCGTCATCGGCTGCCCCGGCGGTCAGCACGTGGGAGACGATTGCACCTGATCCATCGACTCCAAGGTGGAGCTTCTTCCAGCCGCGTCTGCCCTTCCCTCCGTGCTTCACTGCGGCCCATTCGCCCTCGCCGACGATCGAAAGCCCTGTGCTGTCGATGATCAGGTGAATCGGCGCGTTCGCAACGACGCGGTTGAGCAAGACCTCAAGGCTCTGGCTACGCCGCGAAAGAGTCGTGTGGTCGGGCACGTCCAGGTCGACGCACATCATCTCGAAGATGGAGGTCAGGAAGCCTTCGGTCTGACGCAGCGGCATGTGGAACACGAGCCGAAGAGTCAGGGCCGTCTCGATCGCCAGGTCGGAGTAACGCGGCTGGCCCCCGGGATTGCCGCTGCGCCGTGGCTTCCATGCAGTGACGGCTTCCGGCGTCAGCCACACCGTGATGCTCCCGCGTCTGACCAGCACCCGGTCGTAGGCGGCCCAGTTCTGGACCCGATACTTGGACTTGTACTTCGGGTGGATGCGGGAGTTCATGCGCTCAGTCTGCCTGCAAGTGTCGGTTCAGTATGACCGAGGGCCGTTGGAAGCCCGCCAGGGCCATTCAGGGACCGAGCCATGCACCAACGCCCCACCACGTCGCCATTACGCTCGACGACCCGCCCTTCAGGCGAATCCCCATCGAGCCCCTGATGCGTCCGCGCTAGCTAGCCCTCAGAGAGTCGGGTGAGAGTTTCGGTAGGGACAATGCGGTAGCCGTGCCGCTACGAAGCTGAGCCAGCTCCAGATCATTGCCACACTGCCGTTCAAGGCCAAAGGTGCCAGCACCCAACGGCACTCCACCGCATGCCCCTAGCCCCAACCTCAGCGCGCGGTCAGGTCGAGGTCGAACTTCGTAGCACGTCCGAGCTGCACACGGCAGTCCCACTCGAGCGGTTCGTCTCCCTGATAGGACGAGAAGAATCCTCCATGCGGGTCAATGTCCTCTTCCAGAGAGAAGACTCTCCACTGGCCTGCCATCAGATTTTCGAATCGGAACGAGCCGTCCTCCGCTGTACGCATCGAGCGCGGCCGGCCATCGCCACGATGGACCGCAACCACGATTCCGCTGGCGGACGTATCGGCTGCCACGAGCACGATGCCTTCGATAGTTCCGCCGTGGGAAAGCTCCAGGTCGACGGGCTCTGAGGCCGTATCCGCAGGGAGCGGACCGAGCTCAGCGTCCACCCAGTCCGGGTGGCGCGCGCGCACAACGAAGGAGCCGTCCAGGTCCGCGTTGAGTTCGAAGCGTCCCTCCGCGTCCGTCCGTGCATTTCCGCTCTCAAAGTACGAGATAGGACAGCGCAGTCCGTTCACCGTCATGCTCGCGCTGGTGTCGTACTTGAATGCCTCGACGATCGCGTTGGCCACGGGCGCTCCGTCAGCTCGAACCACGCCTCGCACCACCAGAGCGCGCTCCATCACGAGATTCAGCTCTGCGGGCGCTGTCGCGTCTTCAAAGCGACCGGCGGACAGCTCGCGAAATCCCGGCGCCTGAGCTTTAAGAGTGAACTGGCCTGTCGGTCGTTCAAAGGCGTAGTCCCCGGGCTCCGGCGATTCGGCAACCGTCCTTCTGTACCTCCCGTCGATGCCGATCGAGATCTTGGCATCGAGCACGGGCGCACCATCTTGGTCGCGCAGATGAATGAGCATTGGCTCTCCGCGGCGGAACCTGATTACGACCTCTTGCTCACCGGGGCGGACGTCGCGGACCTGCACTCTGGCGAACTCACCCAGGAGATCGGTTGCGCTGAGATCGTAGACCGCATCTAGGTACTCGACCTCGAAGGAGAATAGCCCTTCCGCGTCGGTCGAGAGCGAGTCGCCAGTGGAGCGTTCCCCAGCGCGCACCATACGTCCCAATCGGGCCCTGCGACCTACGCCGTCTGGCCCGACAACCTGCCCTCCGACTCGATCGCCACGGTTGAAGTCGCCCACAACAATCTCGATATTCACCGGAGGGTGAGCCGGGTGAGGATCGAATGGCTCGCTGAGACCGAACCGCTTGCCCGGAACATGAGCCCATAGGCGCATCGGTCCGGAGCTCAGACCGACCAGGTCGAATCCGCCGTCGGCGCGGCTTTGTACTGCAGTCAGGAAGTCGAATTGGTCGCTGCCAACACGCGCGATCCGGTCCAGGTCGTCCGGTCCGAGCGAATCGAAGGCGCCGGCCGGCGACGCTCCGACTCGTGCTCCGACCATTGCAACGCCGCGCTGGTCGACGACCAGCCCACTTACCTGCACCCCTGGGCCAAGGACCACGTCGCCCAGGTGAGTAACCTTACTCTCGTGAACGACCACAGCCTGGCGATGCGTCGCGCGACCAGGGTACTGCGCAATAAACTCGAAGCTCGCGGCCGCAGCTCCGCCCTTCTGCGGCACGGCGAAGCGCGGCAGCTCGACGGCTACCGTCGCGAATCCACCCTCATCCGCCCGGCCCTGCGCCAGGACATGAGGATTTCCTCGTTGCCCCGTGCTGCGAAGGACGAGCACCTCGGCTTCCGGCAACGGACTCCCTTGTTCGTCGACTATTCGCGCGTCGAGCGAGCCTTCGGGCAGACCCGGTGCGAGCTCGGCGGTAGCGCTGGCGGGCACATTCACGTCCGAAGTCATCTCGGACGACACTCGGCTCCGCACATTGCGGAGAGCCGACTCGACGTGCTCGCCGTACACCGGGTCGGACTGGACGGGAGTCTCAGCCCGCTGGATCGGAACGACGCTCCGCTCGACATCGGGGTGAGTGAGCTTCCAGCCGCCAATGACTAGGACAACCGCGAGCGCGCCAGTGAGGCAGATCTTGAAGAGGCTCATGAGCAGAGTTCCTTGGGCAATAATGGAGACCACGAGAGTCCCGTTGCTCGCGGCTAAGGGAGTTGGGCAGCGTGGCACGAGGGGAGCGATAACGGCCATCCACGAGCTGCGGGACCCGTGCTCACGGTCGAGACGTTCTCGCAACTGATCGAGCCCCCGCTTGAGGCGCGCGCGCACCGTTCCGGCCGGCACACCGCTCGCGCGAGCGATCTCCGCGCTGGACAGGCCCTCGAAGTAGCGCCGCACGACCGTGGTGCGCACCGGTTCCTCAAGTGTACGCACGGCCTCCAGCAAGAGCCGCTGCGTGTCCATGCGCTCTAGCGCGTCGACCTGGTCCATTCCATCTCCATCGGAGCCACCATCTTCTGCGGGAACACCGGCGAGGGACTCGTGGTCGGAGCGTCGCTGCTCGGCGCGCCAGCGGCGCCAGGCGAAGTGCCTGACCACGGTCCCGAGCCACGGTCGTAGCGTTGATCCCGCCGGGGGCGGGCGGAGTAAGGCCGCAAGAGCTGCGTCCTGGACTACGTCGTCCGCTTCATGAGGATCTGAAACCAGTCCTATCGCCAGGGCACGCATCCATGATGCGTGGGCCAACAAGGTCTCGGGCGTGATCGGAATGGGTAAGGGCACAGCACCATTATGAATCCCGGTCGCGGTGGAAGTGTTGCCTCGGACTTCGGGAAACTGCCGACAATCACCATCTGTTTCTCGGTGCGTCCCGAGAATTCCAGACGAGCCTCCTACGGCCTCATAGCGTCCAGGACCGCTGTCATCTGGGCAGTCTTCTTGCGTCCTGGACCGATGCAGAGGGGGCGGTGAGGAGAGCCCCCTCGTCGTTTGCTACCAGGTAGTCCGTCCTCTCATGTCCACCTATGCCCTCCATGGGGAAACGAGCTGATGACGGAGTGCGAGGTGGTCTAGCGCGAGCTGCGAGCGCGACCGAACGAGAGCCCTGCAGGCCGTTACGAGAAGGCGGAGGAGGAGCATCCAGACATCCTCACCGTCTTGCCCGTGTCCTGCTGACAACCCCGCTCAGAGGCGCTCAAGAGGCCGGACGCGGTTTTCAGTACGCACAGGGATACGGCTTTCGAGACCCACAGCCATTGCTGACATGACGGCGTGACGGCCCTGGAGAAGAAGTGCATCAAGCAGCGCGGTGAATCTGACGACAAAGCGAGGGCTGACTAACCTCCAGCGCGATCATCCACCACTCCTAGCGCACCTCCAAGCGATGAACAAGAGAAGCATGACTACGGCCATCGTGGCCTCCGCGACACTTATCCTGGGGTTCCTAGTCGCAGATCAGTTCGAATTGCCCCGTGAGGACGCCAATCCGGACCCGCAAGGAACACCCGAAACGCCTCCGTCGGCCACGGATGCTACGCCCACTCAGGAAGCGCTCGCGCGCATCAGAAGTAATGAGGCCGCAGCGATATCAAGGCTACGCAGTATCGCCGCAGAGGCCAGGTTGGAGAGCGAATAGTAGCCCGCCCGGCGAGAGCCGGTTGCTGTCCGCTCCTCACGCTGTGAGTACCGAAAATTGAATCCGTCCGTCAATGCCGTTCATCTCGACGTCGACGGTTATGCCTCGCGAATACTTCGCGCGGGCATCCTCGCACCCTAGTTGGGTCCCCGGCCCCCTCCATCAGGGCTCCTCAAGCTACGCGCAACGGCATCCCCGGAGCGCCCTCTCGTCGTCTACTAACAGGTAGTCCGTCCCCTCATGTCCACCTATGCCCGAATCGGTCACTTGGACAAAAAGGGCATAGGTGGACAATGGAGGACATGAGCGGACATGAGCGGACATGAGCGGACATGGAGGGACAATGGGTCGGAAGTGTCACCCGCTTCCCAAGCTGATGCTCTTACGATGAATAGGAGCAAGTCACGGGTTGTAAGTACCGCACCTGTCGCAACTTACGCGGCCACATGGGATGTCGCATCCTACTCGACGAGGCACTGTTGCTGTTTTGTCTCTCCTTCGTGCGCCCTTGATCGCGGGGATTGAGGACGGATCGGGCCAGATCGTCCTGGAAGTCGGCCCTTTGCGTGCGCCGGAACTCGGGCCTGGATCGCTGCCACCTGGCCGCCTGTGAGGACCTGTGTGGCCACGGTGCCGGGTTGCGGACACCGCGTTCTGGATGGCCCGTAGGATCGACCTGCGCCGCGCCGGGACCGCGCAACACCGGTAGCCCACCATGCCTCCCGCCCCGCCCGCCAAGCTCATGTTCCACGGCACTCCCACGTTGGTCCGCACCCGCATCCAGCTACACCGCTCATTCGACCAGCGGCTGCAGCAACCTCGGGTATGTTCTGGCGATCAGCGACTGCAAGGGGTGCTGCATCATCAATGTCTCCTCCGGTCGGTATGCGGAGTCCGGAGACCCGTGATGCTCGCCTTCAGCGCAGGCGGGGATGTGTCAGAGTTTCCATGAGTGGTACAGGAGCCACCTCTATATCGATGTCACAAAATTCCCGGTCATCAAGTGAATGACGAACACGAGATGCGAATTCGGTGCCGCCCACCTACTCCGGAATACGCTTCAGTGTTGCGCGGCGTGTAGCGAGGCTCTTCTCGAGCCTCTCGTACAGACCGAGTATGTCACTTTCCTCTTCACCAGCCTGCTCGGCGCGACGACGAGCAGCCAATGCCGGCCTTGCAATCGACTCAACCTCGGCAATGGTCAAGAACCGTGCGATATACGCCAGGGCTTCGTGCCCATGGTGCTGATAAGGCGACTCCATTCCCGAGGTCGGCATGAAATACAGCTCACGATCGCCAATTGAATCGCGCATGGTTCGCAGGGCGGCACTTCGCAGTTCACCTTGCAGCGACGCAAAGACACTCCCCAGCCCACCCAATGCGGCACCGGGGTCATACAGAAAATTCCAGTGCTCATCGGATTCGATATCGCTGATAAAGATCACCGCAAGGTCTTCCGCGAGATGACGGTCTTCGATCTCAAGGGTAGTCAAAGCAAGGCGCAGCATACCATTTGCAGTCCGCGCTCCATCTCCATCGCCTGCTTCTATCGGGTATCTCTCAAGGGACTCTAGCACACAGTGGGCAACCTGCTGGCGAGTTCTTTCGTCCACGATGTTCCCCACATCGATGAATAGTGCACCTGCCCGTCGTCGCGACTCGAATTCACTACTCAATGCCCATTCTTGCGCTTGGGTCACTGCGGAGTGTAGATCGCGCCTCTCAAGGAGCCCCTCTTCTTGGGCCATACTGCCGATAGCGCGACTTGCGTACGCGCAGAGATCGCCGCGCCCACTGTCGAACTGCGCGATCAACCTCATCGCCAACTCATGCCGCTTCTCGGCAGCCACATTAAAGAAAAACGGCTGCGAAGACATCGCTTCCACCGCAAGGCACGCAGTCTCACGTAACTCCAAGTCGATTGAGACCAGCGCCCGAAGTGAAAGGTCTATGTCTATCGGCCCCACAGGTGGCGCATTACGCTGCTCCATCTGGTAGTCGCCGCTCACAATCAACCGGAGCCGATCCCCCTCGACACGTGACATCAGCGAATCAGACACAACCGCAGACTCATGGAGGCAACCAGTCATACAGACCGCGGCTACGACAAACCACGCGTAACCTACGCAGCGCATCAGCGACCTCCTTTCCGGTGAAGACATTCATCCACTCGCATCAGCCCGAACAGCCCCCGAGGCGGGCCCCAACTGCTACATAGCGATCTCTGAATCAGCACAACGCAATAAGCATTATAGGGATTCATTTCGACCCCTTCTTGGTGCACAGATAGCCACAGTCCGTGTAAACCGCCTTCCCGTGGGTCCCGAAAATTGAATCCGTTCGTCTGAGCCGTTCATCTCAAGGTCGACGGTAGCACGAAACCGACCGTCACGCCGCAGTCGAGGCACACGTCTCCCTCGGACGATCCTCCATCGCGAGCTATTTCCTCAGCCCGCTATGCAAGCCGCCCAGGACGGGCTCCCCCATCACGTCGCCATTGCACTCAACGACCCGCCCTTCCGGCGAGTCCCCATCGAGTCCCTGGTGCGTCCGCGCTTCGTTGTAGTAGCGGACGTACTCGCTGAGCAGCCGGCGCAAGTGCTCCTCGCCCCACGGGATGATGTGGTCGGTGCACTCTCGGCGCAGCGTGCCGATGACCCGTTCCACGTACGGGTTCTGCCAGGGGCTGCGTGGAGACGAAACCACGCTGCGCATCTTCATGGCCTTCAGGGCCGGCATCACCTCCCAGCCGTAGATCGAGTCTCTGTCGCGCATCAAGAACCGTGGCAGGCGCAGGTCGCCCGGAAAGGCTTCGAACAACTGACGCGCGGTCCACGCAGCCGTCGGGTTGGAGGTGACGTTGAAGTGCAGGATGCGCCTGCGATCCAACGAGAGCACCACGAACACGTACAGCACTCGGAACCGCACCGTCGGCACCGTGAAGAAGTCGCAAGCTGCCGTCTCGTGCATGTGGTTAAGGACGAAGGTCTTCCAGCCCTGCGTCGAACCAGAGCGAGTCCTCACCATGTACCTGGCGACGGTGCTCTCCGCGACGTCGTGGCCCAGGACTGCCAGCTCGTCCTTGATGTGCGGGGCTCCTCAAGTAGCGTTCTCCTTCGAGAGGCGCTTGATCAAGTGCACTAGGCGCATCGGGATCGGTGGACGTCCGAAACGGCGCGGCACGGATTTGCGCCTCCAGTAGGCGCGGAAGCCGGCGCGGTGCCAGCGGACGACGGTGTCGGGCTGGACGAGGATCAACGCGTCGCGCCAGGCGTCAAGAAAGCGACGAAGCAGAATCCACAGGCGACGGTCACAGTCTCTGATCTTGGGGCGTGGAACTGAACGCCTCAGGACTGCGAGTTGGTGCCGGAGGGCCAGATTCTCGAGGGCGAGCTGACTGCGGGACTGGAGGAAGGCCCGAACGGCAGCCAGGAGGAGGCGGAGGAGCATCCGGGCAATCGTCGCGCAGCTTCCGCGTTCCTGCCTCGAGCCCCTCTCAGCGGCACTCTGAGGGGCGGATCTAGTTTTCGGGACCCACACTGGGCCATGCGGGCCTTCCCGCGCTTGGAGATCGGCTCGGAATGAGAGGCAAGGAAATCCCTCGACCGCGGGTGCCCCGAGTCCGGCTCTCAACCCTGCCAGATGCCCCTCAACCACCGTTTCATGGCCTAGACCGGGAATACGGTGTCGGGAATACGGTGTCGCACACCGCCCGCAAGTCTTCTTCGAGCGAGTACCGCACGAACTCGGAGATTCCACGCGCTTGAGACCTCGGGTTGCTCTTGTGCGGTACTCGCTCGAAGAAAACTCCCAGGCGGTGTGCGACACCGTATGAGAAGAAAGCTCCCAGGCGGTGTGCGACACCGTATGGAGGGAGCTACTCCGCCAGGTCCGTCAGCACGGCTTCGGCAGGGGCGCCGCGGATCGAGAAGTCGCGGCGGCCGTCGGGGTAGTCCTCGCCGCCAGGGGCGTGGGTGGACCAGCGCCAGACAAGCACGCCGGCGATGAGGTTGGGGTCTCGTTCGGACAAGCCGTCGAGCACGTCGTCCAGCAGCTTCAGCATCCGTGCTTGTTGCTGGGGGGATGACACACCGCCGTTGCGGCCTGGGCCGGCCCAGCTGGTCGTCGTCGAACGGAAGCCGGCGGGCAGGATCCATAGCGGCTTCTGATACTCGGCCGCGGCGCGCAAGGCCGGTTGCAGGTACGAGGCGATCTGACGTCGGATCTGTTCGTCGTCCGGAGCGGTCTCGCCGCCTCCCGACAACGAGGGGAAGCACGCGGTGGCGACGCCCTCCATGCGAGCCCAGAAGTCCACGAAATCGACCTTGTGCGGTTCGGCGGCGCTGAACATCAGGCCTCCGGTGAACGCGGCCTCAGCGGCGTCCAGGGCGCGGTTCCAGCCGGCGCGTTTGTGTGCGCGGGCCGCGGCGAGGCCAGCGCTCTCGGGGCGGTCCTCGGTCCACACGACGTGCGACATCTCGGGCAACGAATGACCGACGACCAGATGCGAGGCACCCGCCAGTTCGGCCAGCAACGCATGGTGCTCGGTGAAGCGCGTGAAGTCGTCGAACAACTGCTCCCACATGCTGTCGAAGACCCGCACCAGTTGACCGGCCGGCAACCCCGAAGGCGTCGCCAGCAACTGCGGCATCAGGATCGCTTGCATGCCGTGGGCGCGCGCCTGCTGGCAAGCGATGAGCAACGCGACGTCACCCTCCCCCGCTCCGGCGTGATGCTGGGGCAACCATGCCGCGCCGGGATCGGGGTCGACGCGCTCGGCCGACTCGGTCCACAACGCGACGGTGTTGGCCTGGGCGTGACCGAGATAGGCCAACGCCAGACCGCCCAGGTGCGAGCCCATCGGCGTTCCCTGGGACGACGTCGTCATGACGGCTCCGACCCGGCGAGCGCTGGCTTCGACGGCGACCGATACCAGCTCGGGATAGCGCTCGCGCAAGGTGGCCAGGCGTTCCTCCAACGCAGGACCCAGGTCGCGCATCGCGGCGAGTGCCCCCGCATTCCCGGACCAGGCGGCGCGCAGCGAATCCGCTCCTCCCGGCTGCTCGATGGCGATGCGGACCAATAGCCCGCGCAACGGTCCGACGATGTGATGCGACCAGGCGCACGACGGCGCGAGCAGGTCCTCGATGCTCGGACGCTCCGGAAGCGCGCCCAAACGCGCGCACCAAGCTTGCAACTCGACGCCGGCATGCGCATCGGCGGCCTCCCATGCGGCGCCGTCCAGCATCCAGTCCTCGGAAGGCGCGCCCAAGGCGTCGAGCACCATTGCACGCCCGACCTCGCGGCCCGCGTCATCGACCTCGTCCTCCAGCAGGAACGCGAAGACGGTGCGCGTCGGTCGATCCACACGTGCGAGTCGCTGTTGGGGCGCGGGGCGGAAGGCGGCCGCGTTCGGGCCGACCGAACCGTGCGGTGCGGGGATCGTGTTGCGCGCGACGAGGTTCCAGTCGCGCGCATCCTCGATCGTCGCCCAGCGGCCCAATCGCGCGCGCATCGTGGCGACCTTGGTCAAGTAGGCACCGACGCGCGCGGCCTCGATGTCGTCGGCGCGCACGGTCCAACCGGCCTGGCTCTTCAACGGGTCCGGCGTGAAGCGCGCATCCTCAGGGGCCACGATCCAACGCGCTGACTCGTCGGTGCCGCCGTGATGCAGCAGGACCTCTCCGCGACGGAGCAGGACCCGACGCTCACGCCAACCCGGTCGTACGTGCGGCAAGGCCGAACGCAGTCGGTCCAGACGGGTCGCTGTAACCTGGGTGTACGGATAGGTGGTCGCCTCACCAAAGCTCGCCTCCTCGCGATGACCGTAGGTCCGGATCGCGACGATCTCGTCGATCGAACCCTCCATCTCGTCCAGAGCCGCACCAGGCCCCCACGTCTCCGCGAACGCCTGGGTCCAAACGGGTCCTTCCTGGACCAGATCGAACGACAGGACGGGCCCCTCGGTGACGGGCTCGCCGGGCGCCTGGATCACGAGGCTCAGGCCTCCGCAGACCTCGGACCAGCGCTCCAGATGTGGTTGCAGATCCGCATGCAATTCGGTCGGCGCCTGCACGGTCAAATGCCCACTGCGGAACATGTTCTGGCCCAGAGCCAGCGTCCCGTCCGTGGCAGCATTCAGCTTCCGATCGCAGCCCGGAGCCAGGCCCAGAACGAGGGCGAACCCCAACAGGATCAGGCGCGAGGACAGGGCACTCATCCCCGAGGAGCCGCGGCTCGGAACGGAGAAAGTCGAGAAAGCAGAGGTCGAAGGCATCGATTGGATCAGCGGGGCGTCCCTGGTTCATGGAAAGCCTGAGTGCCCTTCATGCGCAACCAGAGGCGTCGGGTCAATGCCGACGGCCGGTTCGTGGGGTTCGGGAGGCTCGACCCGCGAGGGACACGTGACCGCCCCGTGACACAATCCCGCCAACCTTCCGCACAGGCTTGCCGTTCGAACCCTGCGCTTCGCGACCCGTCTCGGGAACGCATCTCCAAATCGAGTCACCCCTCACAGGACCGACTCCGGAGCGCAGAGCTCACCACCATTGGCTCCATCGGGGGCCTCGCCGAATCACGACATGAACGCACGCATCCTTTCGACCCTGATCGCCTTCGTCGCCCTCCTCCTGCCTCTGCCCACGTCGGCATCGGCATCCGAGTTCTGCCGCCAGGACGCGGACAAGAGCACCGACGGAAAGGGCACGCAGCTCACCCTGGATCTCGACGCTGAGCTCGCCGGCATCCCCAGCCAGCTTCGCAAGGCGCTGTTGGCCGGGCGCACCGACGAGGTTCTCGCGGCGCTCACCGGGCTGCGCTCCTCACAATCCGATCAGGCCGATCTTTGGGACATGCTCGAGATCGTCGCGCTGGCCGAATGCGATCGCCTGGACGATGCGATCACGCGCGCGCAGGCGTTCGAGGTCACGCACGCGGACAGCGTCTGGATCCACAAGGTGCGCTATCGCCGCGCCGACCTGCTGGTCCGCCAAGGGCGTCATCAGGAAGCCGAGCACATCTGGGAACAGGCGGCCCAGGAACTGCGCTCGGCGGAACGGCAAGGCGCGCTCGCGGCGATCTATCTGGAGTACGCGGACAAGTTCTCGATCCCGGCGGACGCGACGCGCCCGGACGTCGCCCCCGAATATCACCGCGCGCTCGAGCTGTACGGCAAGGTGCTCGAGCTCGACGCACCCGCCCGCGACGACGAACGCGCGCGTTTCCGCATCGCCCACTGCCACGAGATGTTGGGCAACTGGCACGGCGCCGTCCAGGCATGGGACGCCTACCTCGCACTCGACACCGCCGACCAGAAGAACGACGCGCGCCTGCGCAAGGGCAAGGCGCAGCTCGCCATGGGTTGGCACGCCCAAGCCCGGCGCACGTTCGAGGATCTGCTCCAGGACGTGCTGCCCACCACGCAAGACTCGGTCCGTGAGATCGCGGGACAGTGCGCGTACGAGATCGCGCGCACGTGGCACATCGTCGGCGGCGACCATGCGCGCATGGCGATCACCGCGTACGAGCGCTACCTCGAAGCGTATCCGGATCTCGAGTCTGCCCCGGACGCCCTGTTCTCGATCGCCACGATCCGACAATCGCTCTGGGAACTCGAGGCGGCCCGCGAGGCGTTCGCCGCCTTCTACGCGCGACCCGCGTTGAACGGTGCGACGCCGGAAACGCTCGAACGCGACGCACGCCTGCGACAGGAAGCCCTGTACTTCGAAGCGCTCGTCCTCGGCCTCCAGGAGAACCACTCCGCGGCCAGCGAGCGCTTCCACCGTTATACCCAGGAACACCCGACCGGCCCGCGCTGGGCCGAGGCTCAACAGGGCATCGTCACCAGCGCCTGGTTGGTGGGCGCAGCGGCGCGGGACGAAGGGCAGTGGGACGCGGCGCAGGCCGCCTGGGAGTCGTTCCTGGAGAAGTGGCCGTTGGACGATCGCGTGCGACAGGTCGGGCTGGACCTCGCCACGCTCGACGTCGAGCGCGCGCGCGAAGCACGCGAAGCCGACCAGGACGCCACCCCCCATCTGCGCCGCGCCCTGGAACGCTGGCGTGCGATCGCCGAACGGTATGCGGGCACCGAGGAAGCTAGCCAAGCGCTTTTCCACGCGGCTCTCACGCTGGAGACCGAACTGAACGAGTTGGGTGCGGCGGTCGAGACGTACCGCGCTTGCACGTTCGGGGGTCACGCCGGTGCGGCGCGCCAACGCCTCGACCAGATGCTGCAACCGAGCCTCGCGATCCTGACCGAGCGCACGTGGCGCAGCGGTGAGGACGCGCAGATCGACCTGCAGATCCGCAACCACGGCGAGGTCGAGGTGTCGATCTACCGGCTGGACCTCGAGGCCTACTTCCGCAAGCACCTGACGCATCGTCGAGTCGAGGACCTGGACCTGGATCTCATCGCGGCCGACCACACGTTCAAGGTCACGATCGACGACTTCGCCGAGTTCGCCCCGCTCGAACGATCGATCACCCTGCCGGTCGAAGGACCCGGGGTCTGGGCCATCGCGGTCACTGCCGGAGAACAACGTGCCACGACGCTGGTCGTGCGCAGCGATGTCGACGTGATCGTGAAATCCTCGCGCCGCGAGGTCTTCGTCTTCGCCGAAGACATGCCCAGCGGCCAACCCGCCCAAGGCGTGCGCGTCCTCATCGCCCTGCCCGGCCAGGGCGCCGGCGGAGGACCCGCTCTCGAGGAGGTCACCACCGGCCGCGACGGGGTCGGTCGCCTGACCTTCAGCAAGCTCGCCGATGCCGACCAGCTGCGCGTCTTCGCCGTGCGCGACGGCCACGTCGCCTCCGAGGGTCTGTCGCTCTCGGGTCTCGTGCGCTCGTCCGGACTGACGCCGCGTGGCCTCGTGTTCACGGACCGCCCGGCGTTCCGGCCCGGCGAGACCGTCTACTGGCGCGCGGTCCTGCGCGACGTCAAGGACGGCCAGTACTCGTTCCAGCCCGATGACGTCATCCGCGTCGAGATCCTGGACTCGCACGGACGTCTCGTGCGCAACGTCAACGCTGGTCTGTCGGCGTTCGGCACGATCGACGGCGAGTTCGCGCTGTCCGAGATGGCCGCCTTGGGCGACTACCAGATCCGCTGTAGCAACGCGCGCGGATACCAGTACACGGGGAGCTTCCAGGTCCAGGAGTATCAACTGCAGAAGGTGGAACTGACGCTCGAGACCGAACGCAGCGTCTACTACCGCGGAGAGAAGGTCACCGTCGAGGCGAAGGCCGCCTGGTACTACGGTGAGCCGATCGCGCACGCCGACCTGAACTACAACCTGCCCGACGGTCGCCAGTTGACCACGAAGACCGACGCCGAGGGCAAGGCCACGTTCACGTTCGACACGCGCGACTTCCCCAGCGAGGGTGGCCTCGGGTTCGGAGCCCACTTGCCGGTCGAAGGCGCCAGCGCAGGCGGCAGTATCTACCTGGCCCTGCGCGGATTCCGCATCGGCCTGACCGCGCCGACGCGCGTCGTCCTGGCCGGTGAATCGTTCCCGCTCGACATCCACACGAAGTCGCCTTCCGGCGAGGACGTCGAACAGGAACTGACCTTGCGCATCACGCGCAGCGTGACCGAGCGCGGCAGGGTGCGTCAGGTCGAGGTCGAGACGCGCCGGACCCGCACCGGCTTCGGTGGCCTGGCCCAGGAATCCCTCAGCCTCCCCCGCGGCGGCACGTACACGCTGCAGGTCGAGGGTCTGGACCGCTTCGGCAATCCGATCACGGCAAGCCGGGAACTGTTCGTTTCGGGCGACGACGACGAGGTGCGCCTGCGCGTGATCGCGGACCAGTCGCGCGTCGAGGTCGGCGGGGACGTCACGCTCCAGGTGATCAACCGCGCCGGCTCCGGCCTCGCGCTGATCACGTTCGAGGGCGAGACGATTCTCGGCCATCGCATCGTCCAGCTGAACGAAGGGCAACAGGAGATCGCCTTCCAGGTCGACCCGTCGTACTTCCCGAACATGGCGGTTTCGGTCAATCTGATGCACGCGGAGGGGTTCTTCGACGCGCGCGCCAACCTGACAGTCACTCGTGGATTGCGAGTGACTCTCAACCCCTCTGCGGAGATCTTCGAACCGGGTCAAGAGGCCCAGGTCGAGGTCGTCGTCACGGACGCATTGGGCCATCCGGTCGAGGCCGAGATCTCCTTGGCGGTCGTCGACGACGCCCTGTTCCGCTCGTGGCCCGAAGCCTTGCCCGCCCTGGCCTCGTACTTCGAGACCGGCGCCCAGCGCCAGGCCGAACTGCGCACGGTCTCGACCTGCGCCTTTCGCTACGTGGGCACGACGCGACGCATCGCCCAAGGTGTGCTCGATGAAGAACAGCGGCGCGAGTCCCTGGCTGCGTGGAGCGAGGATCGTTCGAAGGCCATCGATCAACTGGCATCCCTCGGCTATAGCATCGACACCGGCGTGATCGATCGATCCCTCGAGATCCAGAGCTTGGACATGAATCGGATCGCGAACGACCCCGCGACGTCCGCTGGTGTCCAGTTCGAGCGCCATGGGGTCTTCGCCCTCGGAGGCATCGATCCTCGACAACTGGATGCCGACACGCTGCTCATGGATGCACCGGGTGCCGGCGGAGGAGCGGGTGGACGCTTCCAAGGAATCGCCGGCCAACGACCCAACGGTCGCGGTCGACAAGGCGGGCCTGGGAACACCGCCACACGCAATGCCCAGACGATCCCCGTCATCGAGGGGGACACGCTGCTCTGGTTGCCCAGCGTGGTCACCGACGCGAGCGGCAAGGGCAAGGTCACGTTCAAGCTGCCCAGTCGCGCGACGCGCTGGCGCATGACCGCCCGCGGTGTCGGCTCCGACACCCTGCTCGGCGAGGCGCGCACGACGTTCCAGTCCCGCGCGGAACTCTTCGTCGAGATCCAAGCGCCTGCCCAACTGACCGAGGGCGACATCGTCGCGCCGGTCCTCCGCTTGCACGACCTGACGGGCAAGCAAGGAACGGCCAAGATCACGCTCAGCGCGGTCTCGGCCACCGGGACCAAGACACGCACGTACGAGGTCGAACTGCAGGGACCTCTGACCGAGATCTCGGTCGAGGACCTGGATGCGGTTCCCTCGCACGGCTCGCTCGTGCTCGAGGCCAGCGCCACCGTCCGGCATGGCGACGAAGAGACGCTGGTCTCGGCCACCGAGGATCTGCGCATTCGCCCCTGGGGCGTGATGTTCGCCGATGGTGCTGGCGGCGAGCTCTCGGAACCGACGACGGTGTGGCTCGAACTGCCGGTGGGTCGCACATTCACCGGCCGCGAGGTCGAACTGTTCCTGGGTCCGGGCGTCAACACCATGTTGATGGACGAGGCCCTGGGTCGCGGCAATCGCTTCCGCAGCCATGCGCTGGGTGACCACGGTTCGCACGCTGCGACCGCCGGTGATCTGATCGGCGTCGCGGCGGTCCTGCGCTCGGCGTCGTCCACCAACGCGGCTTCGCCCGCGGACCTCGAGGCGCTGCGCGAACGGGCGCAGAGCTTGGTCGCGACGCTGAACGCCACACAGAACGGAGACGGGGGCTGGGGTTTCCGCGGCAAGAGTCGCACGCAACCCATGGTCACGGCGCGCTGCGTCTGGGGTCTCGCCGAGGCCCAGGCACGCGGTATCCGGATCGACGACGGAGTCCTGCAGAAGGCCAAGGACCGACTGCGCGCGGACTTCCAGAACGCGACGCAGAGTCAGGACGAGCTCAAGGCCGTCCTGCAGCATGCGCTGAGCACGGTCGGGTCCGGCGACTTCGCGGCCCTGAACAGGTTGCATCGTGAGCGCCATATGCTCAGCCCCGCGGCCCTCGCCCACACGTCGCTCGCACTGCATCTGCAGGGTCGCACACCGATGGCGCGCGAGATCGCCGAGGTCCTGGAGTCCCAGGCCGAGGTCGTCCCCGACCCGCGCGGCCCGCGCTGCTGCTGGAAGACGCTCGATAACGATCCGTGGAACCGATCCCAGATCGAACAGACGGCGATGATCGTACACGCGCTGTCCGCGTCGCTGCCCGCGTCGCCCAAGGTCGCCGAGGGCATCGCGTGGCTGCACGACGGACGCCCGTGGGGCCTCGCGCGCGCCCATGGCCTGGTGGTCATGACGCTGTCCGATCACGAAGCCCTGCACGCTCCCAACCAGGGCAACGCGTCCGTCACCGTACGCATCGCCGATGGTGCGCCGCAGAACCTGGAGCTGAAAGCCGGAGACCGCGGCCATGTGTTGAACGTCTCGCTGGACGGCAACTCGAGCAGCAAGATCAAGGTCGAGCTGACGTTGCGAGGCCAGGGTCGCCCCCACTTCGCCGCAGTCCTGCGAGGCATCACGGACGACCTGGACGAGGAGCGCGACAACCGCGCTCGTCCGATGGACGTGGACGAACGCACGTACTACGCGGTCGCGCCGCTGTACCGCGGTCGTGAGCTCTCGACCGGATTCGGTTCGGTGACCGGGTTCGACGAGGGCTGGTCGAACCAGGTCACGCACTTGCCGGTGGGCCACAAGACGCGCGTACGACTGCGCTGGTGGCGCGCCTCGCGCAAGCTGACGGACGGGCACCTGGTGCTTGAGATTCCGATTCCCGCAGGAACGGATCTGATGAGCGACACGTTCAGCGGCGGGATGGGTGACTACACCCTTCAGAACGGCGCACTCATCGTGCCGATCGATCCCCAGAACACGAGCGGCTATGTCAGTTTCGAGCTGATCGGTCGTGTGCCGGGCACCTATCGCGTCCTGCCGGCCATCCTGCGCAGCGTGCACGAGCCGTCCTTCATGTCGCTCAGCGATGCCAGCACGATCACCGTGTTGCCGCGCGGCGCCACGTCGCCGGACGAGTATCGCCCCACGCCCGACGAGCTGCTGCACCTGGGCAAGGCCCAGTACGACCACGGCGAGCACGACGCGGCCCACGCGACGCTGACCGCGCTGTACAAGGACTTCGAGCCCTTCCTGCGCGAGACGCAACTGGTCGAAACGGCGCACCGCCTGTTGATGCTGTCGATCGACCGCAAGAAGAGCGACCGCATCGTCGAGTACTTCGAGGTGCTCAAGGAGAAGGACCCGTCGATCACGATCCCCTTCGAGCGCATCGTCGCGATCGGCGGGGCCTACCGTGACCTGAACGAGTTCGAGCGTGCGCTGTTGATCTTCCGCGCCACGGTGCTCGAGACGTTCGGCAAGGACCTCAAGGTCGCCGGCACATTGGAGTCCCTGGGCGAACGCGCCGGATCGGTGCGCACGTTGCAGGAGCTGTGGCTGACCTATCCCGACGCACCGGTGGTCGTCGAGACGCACTTGACGCTCAGCGACAAGCTGCTGGCCTTCGCGCCCGAGGCTGCGCGGGATGCGTCGATGGTGCGTCAGGGCTGGGGCCGCGGTTCGTTGACCAAGGCCGGCATTCGCCATCTGGATCGCTTCCTGGCGCTCTATCCGTCGGACCCGATGGCGGCCGATGCGGCGCTGGCGTTGGTCAGCGCGCGGCTCGACCTCGATGACTTCGAAGGGGCCGCGGAGCTCGCGGGCGAGATGGGCGCGCGCTTCACCTCACCGCGCTACGCCGATGCGTTCCTGTACAGCCAAGCGGTCGCGCAGTGGTACTTGGGCAACGTGGACGCCGCGACGACTTCGCTCAAGCGGATCATCGCCGCGGAGTACGCGGACGAGGTCGGTCGCTTGCACTCCAGCATCAACAAGGACCTGGCCACGTACATCCTGGCCCAGATCCACCACGCCAGCCGCGACCTCGTCACGGCGGCGGACTACTACGAGCGCATCCAGAACCTGTTCTCGGACGCTCGGGAAGCCCTCGCCGGGTTCCGTCACAAGCAGATCGGACTCGAGGAGGTCACCTCGGTGCGCCCCGGCGAAACGGTCGAGTTGGAGATCTCGCACAAGAACGTCAGCGAGGCCGACCTCTTGGTGTATCGCGTCGACCTGATGACGTTGTACCTGCGCGAGCGCGACCTGAGTGACGTCACCCAGGTCAACCTCTCAGGCATCTCCCCCACGTTGCGTACGCTGGAGTCCTTGGCGGACGCCAGCGACCTGCGCGTGCAGACGACGTCCACGACGTTGGCGCTGACCGAACCCGGCGCGTACCTGGTGATCTGTCGTGCGGACGAACTGTTCGCGTCCGGCCTCGTGCTGCTCAGCGACCTCGAACTCGAAGTGCAGGAGGACCCGCACGCCGGTCGATTGCGCATCCAAGCGCTGAACCGCGAGGACGGGACGTACCTGCGTGACGTGGACGTGCGCGTCGTCGGCTCCGGCGCTCAAGGTTTCAACAAGGGCGAGACCGATCCACGCGGGCTCTTCGTGGCCGACGGCGTGCAAGGGCGCGCCACGGTCATCGCTCGCCTCGACGATCGTCACTATGCGTTCTTCCGCGGCGTGGACCTCCTGGCCCAAGCGCAGCAACAGCGTGGCCGCACGATCCTGGGCGGCGAAGTCATGGACAAGGACGGCTACTTCAAGAACACCTTGGAGTTCAACAAGGTCCAGGTCGGTGGCCGCGCCGGGAACTACAAATCCAACCTCGACAAGTCTCGCGACGGCGTGCAGATCCAACAGGTGAAGTGACCGAGAGAGAGGAGAAGCCAGGAAGGCGGGCTGCCCACATCGGGGAGCTCGCCTTCTTTTCGTTCTGACTCTCGAACTGCTGCGCCGGGCGGCCCGACCGATGGAGTCTGCTCGAGGTGGCGGTGGAGGACGTGTCCGCCTTCGACCACGCGATCGGGAAGCCGAACGTCAGGCCCTTGGTGATCGAAGCCTCAGTCCCGAGCGAACGTCGTCGTCACAGTTCCTTGGACGTGGCACTGCTTGCAGTTCGATCGTTCAGGGTGGGTCGTACGGATCTCCTCGCGGGCGGCGGGACCCGAGTGACAGGCCAGGCAATTCTCCCGCAGCTGGAGCGGGTGCGGCATGACCGGAGGTGCGTTCTCGTGCGCGCGCTTGCCGTGCAGCCCGTCGGGACGCCACCCCTCGAACGAGCTCGACACGAACAGTTCGTCCGTCTCCCGAAACACGTGACACTGGTTGCAGCGGCTCCCGTCGGACAGGCCGCCCGTGAGGGCGTGCGGCGAGGGCGGCGCGAACCCGACTCCCGCGACCGACATGCCACGCTCGGTGTGACAATGGATGCAGCGAACGCCGAAGGGCTCGTGCGGAACGACGGGAGGCGCGCCTTCGTAGGCGCGTCGCTCCGCGCGTACGGCTGCGCTGGCCTTGGTCGCCCCCGGAACACCCGGGACCTCGACCTGGGTCGCGCTCCCGCCGTCCCCACAGGACGCAACGAACGCCAGCAGGATCCAACCGACGGACCGTCTCACGATCCGACCTTCTCGATCCGTGCGGAGCACTTCTTGTAGTCCGGCTCCTTGCTGATGTTGTCCATCGCATCCAGCGTGAGGTGATTGATCAGGTTGTGCTCGTCGAAGAACGGGACGAACAACGTTCCTCGCGGCGTGGCCCCTCGACCATCGATGCTGACCTTCAACGTGCATTCGCCACGGCGCGAGACGATGCGGACACGGTCGCCCTTGCCGACACCGAGTTCCAGGGCGTCCGCGCGGTTGATCTCGACGTAGGCCTCGGGGACGGCCTGGTGCAGTTCCTTGATGCGGCGTGTCATCGAACCGGTGTGCCAGTGCTCGAGCACACGGCCTGTGGACAGCCAGAACGGGTACTCCTCATCGGGCACCTCGGCCGGCGGGTGATACGGACGCAGCCAGATCGTCGCCCTGTGGCCGTTCTTCTTGGCCTTGTAGAAGTCGGTCTTCTTCTTGGCATAGGGGTCGTGACCACCGGCGTAGCGGTAGCGCGTCTCCTTGCCGTCGACGACAGGCCAACGCAGGCCGCGCGCCTCCTTCAACTGTTGATACGAGGCCAGGTCCTTGCCGATGCCGAGGGTGAACCTGCGGTACTCCTCGAACATCGGTTCGTGCCAGTCCCCGTGCTCCTCGGTCGCCCAGGGGAAGAGATGCCCCATGCCCATGCGGCGAGCGACCTCGATGATCTGCCACGCGTCCTCTTTGACGTCACCCGGACCGTCGATCAGCTTGTTCCATTGCTGCGTTCGCCGCTCGCTGTTCCCGAACATGCCCTCGCGTTCGACCCAGGCCGCCGACGGCAGGATCAGGTCGGCCTGATCGGTCGTCGGTGTCGGGTAGATGTCGCTGACGACCAGGAACGAGCCCTCGGGTTTCGTCCAGCGGTGCAGGTTGGGCATGGAGACCCAGGGATTCGTGACCTGGATCCAGAGCGTCTTCAGGTCGCCGCGCGCGAAGGCGCGGAACATGTCGACCGCGTGGTAGCCCGGCTTCTTGGGAATCGTCCCCGCAGGCAGGCCCCAGATCTCCTCCGTTTCCTTGCGATGCGCTTCGACCGTGACCAGACGATCCGACGGCAGTCGATTCGAGAGCGTACCGACCTCGCGCGCCGTGCCGCACGCGGAAGGCTGCCCCGTCAAGCTGAACGGGTTGGAGCCAGGCTTGCTGATCTTGCCCGTGATCAGGTGGATGTCGTTGATCAGGTTGTTCATCCACGTGCCGCGGATGTGCTGGTTCACTCCCATGCACCACAGACTGACCGTGCCGCGCCGTGCATCGCCGTACATGTCGGCCAGGCTCTGGATCATCGCGATTGACACCCCGGTGATCTCGGAGACCTTCTCGGGCGTGTAGTCCTGCAGGAACTCGGTGAAGTCCTCGAAGCTCGACGGACTGGCCGTGTCCTCGAACGTGTAGTGCTCGGCATCGCCTTCGACGCCGTAGCCGATCTCGTCGAGGTCCTCGATGCCGCGCTGGAACACCGCGTTCTCCTCGATGAAGGCACGGTCGACCTTCTCGTTCTTGACGAGCAGGTGCAGGATTCCATTGGCCAACGCGAGGTCGCTGCCCGGACGCATCTCGACGTGCATGTCGGCGTAGTGCGTGGTCGGCGTGCGGCGCGTCGCGATGTCGATGATGCGCACCTTGGGGTTCCGGCGCTTGTTCTCGAGGATCCGGCCGAAGAGCACCGGGTGCATCTCGGCCATGTTGTTCCCCCACAGGATGAAGTCGTCTCCCAGTTCGAAGTCGTCGTAGCACCCCATGGGCTCGTCGCTCTGGAACTGGGTCATGAAACCCATCGCCGCGCTGGCCATGCAGAGGCGCGCGTTGGGATCCAGGTGGTTGCTACGCAGCCCGCCCTTGACCCATTTCAATGCGGCGTAGCCGTCGTGAATGGTCCATTGGCCCGAACCGTACATGCCCACGGCTTCGGGACCGTGGTCCTTCAACGTGGTCGCATAACGCTCGGCGATCAGGTCGAAGGCCTCGTCCCAGGTGATCATCTCGAGTGAACCATCAGCCTTCCGACGTTGCGGATGGGTCAGGCGGTCCTCGCCGTAGAGCATGCCCGGCAGGTGGTAGCCCTTGACGCACAGGAGCCCCTTGTTGACCTCGGCCTTCTCGTCGCCACGGACGGAAACGACGCGGCCGGAGGAGACCCCGACCTCGACACCGCAACCGGTTCCGCAGAAGCGACATGGCGCCTTGCTCCACTCCACGGGCCCGGTGGCCTCCTCGAACGCACCACGCTCCTCGAGGCGCGCTGCCTGGGCCAGTTGCTTGTCGGACAGGACCACCAGCCCGGCGGCGCCCATTCCGGCCTTCTTCATGAATCCGCGACGATGGAGTTCGCTCACTTGGAGTCCTTCTTGTCCTTCTCGAACCATTGGTGCTCCGGTCGCGCGAGCAGCTCCTCGATGACGGTCTCGACGGCGTCCGCGGCCGCTGTCCTTCCAGCGGCTCGCGCTTCCTCGACCAGGTGACGGGCCTGCGGGATGAGCTCGATGTAGAAGCGCTCCGAGACCTCGTACATGCCGTGCCAGTGCGCGTAGTCGGGCGCCATCATCGAAGCCCCGTGACGAGCGCGGCGCCCTTCGTGGTGCCAGAGATAGAACCACGTCCACTCGATCTCCTCGTCGAAGTTTGTCGGAGTGAGCATCTCCTGCTCGAGCAGCGCGTCCATGATCGACGTGCCCGGCTTGGCGAACTTCTCGTTGTAGAGATGGATGAAGTCGTCGTACTGGGCGTAGAACCCATCGACGTAGGAACCCGTGTGGCAGTGCATACAGGTGTCCTTCATTCGCTGCCGCTTGGCTTCCCAGGTATCAACCGTCAGCGCCTCACGCTCGGCGGGGTCGTCGGTCTTCACGACGTGTCCGTTGATGTCCGTGTCCATCACGAGGCTGATTGGGGGACGGTTGGTCCAGGAGATCCGCTCGCCCGGGTCGTGTGTGATGCGACCCCCGTTGCGCAGGTTGCCCGACATGTGACAGGTGGCGCACGTCGGCGCTTGGGAGTAGTCCTTGCCCAGGACCCATTCCTTGGAATCCAGTCCCATGCGATCCTTCAGGTCGCGGTACGCCACGCCGTGCTTGGACTCCTCGAAGATCTCCTTCTGGGGATGGTCCGGACCCAGGTGGCACTTGCCGCAGTTCTCGGGCTGGCGCGCACGTCGCGGCGAGAAGTCGTGACGGGAGTGGCAGGCCGAGCAGGATCCACGGGATCCATCCAGGTTCAAGCGACCGATGCCGGTGTTTGGCCACGTTCCGGAGTCGAGGTGCGGACGACCATCGTCCCGACGCGTGATCCGACCGACGGCATCCATGTTCGTGGGGCGACCGTTCTCGTCCGGCTTCAGGTCGTCGACCGTGATCGCCTTCCCGTCGCTACCGATCAGCGCGACCTTGCTGCCGTGGCACTGCTGGCAACCGGTGTTGGCGCTGGCCATTCCGTTGACCGAGTCCCCCATCGAACGGCCGGGGGTCGGAGAATGGGGATTGAACTTCTCGCGGCTGCCCTCGACGGTCTCGGCCAGGAAGTTGTCCAAAGACGCCAGGATGTCCCCCGCCGCGGCATGGTGCGAACGCGTGAACTCGTGGAAGACCTGTTCGTGGCACTTGGCACAGTCCAGCGGCGTCACGATCGTCGCCACGGTCTGTCCGTAGTGCGCGAACGCATCCGCGTCCTGCGGATGAGCCTGGTGACATTCGAGGCAACCGACTCCGGTCGTCGCGTGCGTGCTGGACTTCCAGTGATCGATGATTCCCGGGGTCGATTGCGCGTGGCAGTCCACGCAGGCTCGGGAGGTCTCAGGGATCGCGATGGCGACCTCTCCGATCCCACTCTCCTCACGGCGTCGGGTGACTTCTTCGTACTGGACGAAGACGAGGGACAGCAGGAAAAGGAATCCGAGGATTCCGATCACGGTCTGCTTGGCTGAAAGACTCATCGTGAAGGGCAGGGTGGCGGAGAATCAGTGAGCGACGACGGCTTCCCAAATGGTGAGGCCGATGATGGAAAGGACACCGAGGATCCCGATCCAGATGTTGAATTCGGACTTGGGCCAACGTCGATGGATGGCGCCATCGATGAACGGCCAGATGAACATCGTGAACACGATCAAGCCCATCGAGAGGACGGCGACCGTGCCGCTGAACAGCTTCAACCAGCGGAACGACACGTAGAAGAACCACTCGGGCTTGATGACCTCGGGGGTCACCAACGGGTCCGCGCGGGGCCCCATGGTCGCCGGCAGCAAGGTCGAGAGCGCGGCCAACAGGATCATCAGGACCAGGCCCATGATGATCTCGGTCAGCAGGTGATCCGGGAAGAAGTTGAAGCTCCCGCGGTCCTTCTCGGGATTCTTGGTGTCGACGAACTCGGTCACGCCCTGCACGCGGATCAGCGAGACGTGAACGATCAGCAGCAACACCATCACGGCCGGCAGGATCGCCGCGTGCAGCATGAAGAAGCGCGACAAAGTCGACTCGTTGTAGGTGTCGCCGCCCAGCAGGAGGCGCTTCATCGGCTCGCCGACGAGCGGAACGCTGCTCGAGATGTTCGCACCAACCGTGGCCCCCCAGTAACTGAGTTGCTCGTACACGAGGCTGTACCCGGTGAACCCCACCATCAGCGTGCAGACCAACAGGCACATTCCGACGAGCCAGTTCAGCTCGCGCGGCTTGCGGTAGGAGGCGGTGAAGTACACCCGCATCTGATGCAGGATCACGCTGGCGATCATCAACGTGGCGCCCCACTTGTGCAGGCTCCTCAGGAACCAGCCGTAGCGCACTTCGTTGGTGATCTGTTCGATCGACTCATAGGCCGAGTTCGTCGACGCCTGGTAGTAGAAGGCCAGCAGGATGCCGGTGACGATCTGGACGACGAACAGGTATGCCGGCGTCCCCCCGAGGCAGAACCACCAGCGCTTCAGGTGGTTCGGGACCGGCTCGTTCGTCAGTTCACGAAGCTGGTCGCCGGTGATCGGGATCCGTTCGTTGATCCAATCGACGAGGAATTTCATCAGGCCATCTCGCCCGAGTCCGGAGGACGGTCTCCGAGACAGGGGTCGTGGCCCGCGCCCGGCGACACCTGGGATTCGATCTGTTGCAGGCGATGCGGACGATCTGCGGACGCGAGTCCTGCGACGGCGACCTGGATGAACAACAGTCCGTTCTGCACGCGCAGCGGGAATTGGGGCAGGGACTGGCCTGCGTCACCCGGCGGACCCGAGATGCCGACGCCGTCCTTGTCGAACGCGCCGTTGTGGCACGGGCAGAAGAACCGGTCGTTGTCGCCCTCCCAATGGACCTGGCAGCCCAGGTGCGGACAGGTGCTGGACAGCGCGACGAAGTCCTCAACGCCTCCCGACGTGCCCTGGCGCGCGACCGCGATCTTCTGGCCGTTGGGCGCCTTGTAGTCGAGCGAGCCTCCAGGTTCGAAGTCGTCGACAGCGCCGAGGAACATCCACGCCACGGATTCGCCACCCTCGGGGAACAGGTAGCGACCACCCATCGTGGCGCACGTTCCGTACCCCGCGGCCAATCCGCCGGTCATGAACCAGAAGGGAATGGAGCCGAGCAGGCCTCTACGATTCGGTTGCGGGGTGGGTTCCTCGGACATGAAGCAGGCGTGGCTGGAGTGGAGGACCGGGACGTGACCGCCCCCAAGGACGATCGCCGAGGTCGACATGATCCTCACTCCGACACGGAACACCCATACGCACTTCCGCTGACCACCCGTAAACCACATAGCGCATGGAAACAGGTAACTCCACTTGTTATGGAAGCCCGCAACGAACGGCCTTGCTATTGCTCATTCGTGCCCGATTCCAGGCATTCAGATCTGATTCGCCCGTGTTGAGCCGCCCGATCCTTGGCCGGTGTCGACCGGCACTCCACCGGGTCGGACCTGCGGCACAGCGGCGTGGTGCGATCGAGGCGTCTCCGCCCGATCGGGGTCGAACGCGCGCTCGATCGCTACGGCTCAGCCCTCACTTTGGGCCGAAGCGCGCATCCAACCGGCGCGACAACGCGTCCTTCTCGATCGCGCGCGAGCCGGACATCTCGAGCGACTCGTCGGGGTCCGCGTAGACGTCGAACAGGTCCTCGTGCCCGGTACGGTTGTCGCGGATCAGTTTCAAATCACCTTCGACGACCGCTCGCAGGTCGACGGCACGGCGCGTCGAGGCGAACAACGGGCGTGCGGGCGCAGGGTATTTGGGAAGGGCGACGATGCCCTGCATCGGCGGATCGTCGGGGTGGACGACCAGGTCGGCCAGCGCGAACAACGTCGGCGCCACGTCGATCAACGACACGGGATCCTGGATCACGCCATGGGACACGCCGGGGCCAGCCAGGACCCAGGGCACGCGCACCAGATCGTCATGCAGAAGTGCCGCGTCGCCGAAGTGACCGCGTTCCCCCAGCGCGTAACCGTGGGGCGAGGTGACCGCGACGACCGCGTCGCCCAAACCGGCATCGGTCAAGCCCGCCAGCAAGCGTCCGAGCTCGGCGTCGATGCGCTGCAGCTCCTCGTCGTAGAGCCGTGCGACCTCGGCGCGATCGTCGTCGTCGAGGCTCGCCTGGATCTCCAACAACCCACGCAACGACACGTCCGACGTCACGGGTCCCGCGTAGCTCGCGTCCCCTTCGAACACCGCATCCCCGGGAGCTTCGAACGGAGCGCGCGGCCCCTCGTAATGCACCCACAGGAAGAACGGCCGCGAGCCGCGAGCTTCGGCCGCGCGCAAGGCAGCGTCGGTGACCGCAGCATGGCGCGTCGGCCCCGACGGCACATCGATGGGCGCCGTATCGACGTGACGCACGCCTTGCGTCAAGTGCCAACGCGGATGCACGAAGTCGTGCGCCAGGACGCACCAGGTGTCGTACCCGCGAGCGTGCAACCGCTCCGGCAGCATGATCGTCCTCGGGTCCAGCCCCTCGCCGTCCAGGGACGTGAAGTCGAGCGAGTCCGGATCCTGACCGGTCAGGAGCGCCGCGTGGGCCGGCGCGCTCCAGGGCGTCGGGCTCAGGACGTAGGCGTAGCGCATCCCGCGCTCGGCCAACGCATCCAGGTTCGGGGTGGTGCGCCGCCCGTAACCGTACGCGCTCACGTGGTCGGCGCGCACCGCGTCGATCGTGATCAGGATCAACGGAGGGCGTCGTCCCGCTTCGACGTCGCTGCAACCGCCCAGACCTGAAGCTCCGAGCAGGAGCGCCATGGAAGCCAGGGCGGAACGTGTTCGAGTCGGGTTCGTGATCAACGAGATGGGGAGCGCGGGTGTGGGGCCGAAGGTGTGCTCGCAGACTAGGAATCCCGGTGTGCCGATCCAAGCCGCGGGTTCGCGTAGACTGCGCCCCACATGCTGCTCCGAACGATCCTCCCCCCCTGCGCCCTGCTCCTGCCCGTCCTGACGTCCGGCTCCCTGGCCGCCGCCCAGGACCTGCGCCCGGGCATCGGCCTGACCGCGACCCGCGTCAGCGCCGCGTCCCATTCCCAGCTGTCGCTCGCCGTCGGGCCGACGGGCCGCGTCTACGTCGGCACGGAATCCCCCGGATTGGTCGAGGCGATCGACGCCGACGGGGACGGCTTCTACGAGCACTTCGAACCGCTGGACACCGGCGGCTTGCATCGCATCCAGGGCATCCTCGCCGAGGCCGACGCCCTGTTCGTCGTCGCCATCGGGCAGACGAACGGGGAGCGCGTCATCGGGCTCTGGAAGACCGATGTCGATGGTCGAGACCCGCAGTTGGTCCTGGGCTTCGACGGCGACGACGAGCACAGCCCGCACGCCGTCGTCCGCGGACCCGATGGAGCGCTGTACCTGACCCACGGCGACATGTCGCGTCCGCGCGGCCACCCCTCGCGTCCCGTCCCCGCCCAACCTCCGACGTTGCTGCGCCCCTTGCCGGACCCTGCCGGTTTCGGTCAACGTGGTCGCTGGCCCTTCGGCGGCATCGTGCGCGTGGAACCGACGACGGGAGCTTGGCGCTGGCGAGGCTATGGATTGCGCAATCCGTACGACCTGGTGTTCGACGACGAAGGCGAGTGCTTCACGGTCGACGCGGACATGGAATGGGATCTGGGCTGGGGCGGCTACCGTCCGACACGGGCTGCGCTCGTCGTCGAAGGTGGCGATCACGGTTGGCGACCGGGCAGCGATCCGTTGCAAGGTTGGTCGCCGGACGCCGTGCCTCCGATCGCCGAGCTCGAACGCGGTTCTCCGACGGGAGTCCTGCTGACGGATACGCTGGCGTTCCCCGAGGACTACGACAACGTGCTGCTCTACTGCGATTGGATCGCCGCCGAACTCGTCGGCGTGCGCTTGTCCCCGCAGCGCTCGGGCTTCACGGGCACCAAGGAAACCGTCCTTTCGTGCGCTGGACCGATGCCGTTGACCGACATGGCCGCGTTGCCGGACGGGTCGCTGCTGCTCACATCCGGTGGCCGAGGTCAGACCGGCAGCCTGATCCGCCTCGCTCCCGAGGAACCTCGCACGACCGAACGTGCGCCCCGCGAGAACGCCACAGCGCGCGTCGCCCGGCGCGAACTGGAGGATCCCGACGGAGCGCCGATCGCGACGAACGTGCTGCTGTCCCCCACCGACGATCCGTGGATCTTGCAGGCGCGCCGCCGTCACTTCCCCGCCGCCCTGCGCTCGGGTCCTCCGCGGGTGGCCGGAATCATGGGCAAGAACTACTGGTGGCCCGAGCTGCACATGGCTGAACCCAGGTTCAAGGACAAGCAGGATGCGCACGATCTCGTGAACTTCCTGTGGATCAACGTCACACCCGAACTGCGCATCAAGCAACTGCGCGCGGGTGCGTTGGTCCTCGCCAACGGCGGCAAGATCGACAGCCTCTTCGCGGCGAACTTCGAGAACCGGTTGAAGCAACTGCTCGACGATCCCGAGCCGGCCATCTGGCGCCAAGCGGCCGAGATGTTGTCGTCGCGGACCACGAAGTTCGCCGCCGAGACGCTGCTGGTGCGACTCGCGGCCGAAACGGATCGCGTCCAGGCGACGTACCTTGCGCGTTGCGTCGCGAACATGGCGACGACGCTCAGCTCGGAGCACCGCGTCCGGGCCCTCGCCTTCCTCGAGGAAGCGAGCGGCTGGGGCGGCAACGTCAGCTACGCGGGCTGGATCCAGACGATGTTCGACGTGCACCTGCGCGCCGCGGGCAAGGGCGAGCTGCTCGAGCTGGCCCAGGCCGGGGAGCTCGGTCCGCGCACGCTGGCGACGGCGCTGGCGCGTGCGCAACCGGCTGACGTCCCTGCACTCGTGCCCGCGTTGCGCACCGCGTTCGACGCGATCGGGATCGACACCGAACCGGCGATCGCCGCGGCTCGCAGGCGTTCGACGTTGAGCGCACTCGGTTCTGACGTCGATCCGGTGCTCGGGCCCTGGCTGCGCGAGTTGGTGGATGCCGATGAGACCGCGTCGTGGGTCGCCCTCATGCGGCTGGCCAGCTTGCAGGACCCGGTCGACGCCCAAGCATGCTTCGAGGGCCTCATGGCGCACCGCCACGAAGTCCGTGGTGCGTGCGGTCAATACTGGTCCAGCGGCATCCGCTTCGACCCCGACGCGGATCAATCGCGACGCTTGATCGATACGGCGCGCAAGGCCGGGCCGAGACGCGGTGGAGAGCTGCTCGGACACCTGGCGAGCATGACCGGTGCGTCCCCGAACACGGGCTCGTGGGACGCCAAGTTGTTGCGCTGGCAGCGTTGGTTCCAGGAAACGCATCCGGACGCAACGGTCCCGGAGGCCAGCCCGGTGGACGGACCACGTTGGTCGTCGGCGTCGATCCTGGAGATCCTGAACGCGAGTCCTGCGCACGCGGGATCCTCGGCGCGCGGAGCGTTGGTGTTGGAGCGCGTCGGTTGCAACGCGTGCCACGGTTTCGGCGCCAACTTCGCGGTCACCAGTGGGTATGGACCCGACCTGACCGGTTTGACCAAGCGCTTCGACCTGGCCGGAATCCTGGACGCGATCCGCGATCCTTCGCGCGACGTCCCCGAGCACTGGCGCGCCTTCGAGATCGTGGCCCATACCGACTCCGGCATCGAGATCCTGGAAGGTCGCGTGCTGCGCGAGGACGAGCGCGAGGTGGCGATCCTGCTGCCGAGCGGTCGCGAGAAGGTCTTCGCGCGGCGCGACGTGGAGAGCCTGAAGGAACTCCGCTCCTCGCCCATGCCCGAGGGTCTGATCGACGACCTGACGATCGAGGAGGTCCGCGACCTGATCGCGCACCTTCGCGCGGACGGCGTGGTCGATCCGGACGAAGCGGCCCAGGCCGACTGGACCGACATGCTGAGCGAGGGTCAGCTGAAGCACTGGCGCGGGTCGATGAAGGGCTGGGACCTCGAGCGCGGCGTGCTCTGGGGCACCGCCGAAGACCTGGCCCAGAACGAGTACATGATCTACGGCCGCGACCTGGCCGACTTCGAGGTCGAGTTCGACGTGTTGCTCGAAGGCGGCAACAGCGGCCTGCAGTACCGCAGTCGCGTCGAGGACGGAACCGTCGATCCGATCGGCTACCAGGCCGACATCGGTCAACGCTTCTGGGGATCGATCTACGGCACGGATGGACGCGCCAAGCTCGCCGGGCCCGAGTTGCTGCTCATGGAATCGGCCGTCCGACGGGACGGTTGGAACCACTATCACCTACGCGTCGACGGAGCCCGCCACGTTCTCGAGGTCAACGGCGTCGTGCTGTCCGAGCTCGAGGACGATGCGCATCGGTCGGGTGTCCTCGCGTTGCAGTTGCATCAGAAGTTGAAGATGAAGGTGTGGTTCGCGAACTTGCGCGTGCGGCCCCTGCGCTAGCTGCTGAGGTCTGATGAATATCGAGTCGATGCGCGCCAGACGTGCGTTCGACGCGAAGCGCGGAAGCCATGGGTTGGGGAGCACATGCCCCCTGTCGCACTGGGTGGCACATCGGTTTGACGGAATCCGCCGGGTCACGTCCCATGGAGGGCGCCCTGCGAGCCAGCAGGGCGTTCTCTCCCCTCTTCACGGCTTCCGCTGGGCTCGATTCGTTGCGCCTGGGGGCACCACCGCTCCACGCATGATCCTTCTCCTCGCTCTCGCGTCCTGCCCTCTCGCCCTTCCCTCTCACGCGACGCCGTGGATCGGGACTCCGATCAACGACACGTGCGCGACGCCCAGCGTGCTCGTCGGGACGGGGACGTTCCCGTACGACTCGACGGACGCGACGACCTCCGGATTCACCGGTGCAGCGGTACCGTGCAACGTGCCTGCGGGAGCCACCGTGCTCGAGGACGACCTCTTCTTCCTCTGGACGGCTCCGTCCAACGGCACGTTCGGTTTCAACTCCGAGTCCGCGGACCTGCTGGACCAGGTCCAACTGCACCGCGGTTCCGACTGCAACGCCGTTTGCTTGCACACGAACTTCCAGGCAGGCCCCGCGACGGCCGGCGGGGTCGCCTTGTTCACGGCATCCATGGACTCGGGTCAGGACTACTTGATCCAGGTCGGTTCCTGGGGGCCCGGTGAAACGACCACCGGCAGCGTCACGATCCTGAGCCTTCCCACCGAGACCAACATCGTCTGCGCCAAGGCGATCCCGGTCATCGGCGAGTTCGACATGGACGTCGACAACGGCAGCATCTGGGGCTCCTTCCCCGTGGATCCCGAGGACGTCGAGCCGACCTGCGTCCCGCCGATGAACGACCTGTTCTACCTGTGGACCGCGCTGTGCGACGGGGATCACCGCATCCACACCGAAGCGACGTTCCCCGAGGTCGACACCGTGCTCGCCGTGCTGGACGGCACCACGTGCGCCAGTCCGTGCCTGGTCTCGAACGACGACATCGACGGGACCACGACGTTGTCCTCGGTCACGGTGTTGGGCGCCGTCGCAGGTCAGCAGTACTTGATCCAGATCGGCACCCCGGCGTTCACGTCGGACAAGGGAGACCTGGTGCTCTCGGTCGAGCACGTGGGCGCGCCCTGCCCCGCGATCGAAACGGTCAGCGTCTGCGATCCCGCCAGCCCGCACATCGACGGCGGCTCGGCCAAACTGGTCGCCTCCTGGATGACGACGGCGCCGGGCAGCGGATTGCACCTGGACGTCATCGACGGTCCCGCGGGTCGCACGGGCATGATGTTGTTGTCGCTCGGCACCGGCACGCCGCTTCCGCTCTTCCAGGGCACGCTGTGCCTCGAGGCACCCTTCGCTCGCTACCACCCGCAACCGGCGAACCTCCTGGGCTTCCCCGGACTGAACTCGGTCGGCCAGTTCTCCAAGCAAGGCACGGGGATCTTCCTGCCGCTGTTCGGTTCGTCGCACACCGGCACCGGCTTCGACGTGCCGCTGGAGACGCCGGCGTACCAAGGGATTCCGATGATCTTGACGGGCGACACGTGGGCCTTCCAACTCTGGTTCCGCGACGTCGACGGCGTCGGCGCCCCCAGCGCGAACTTCTCGAACGCGATCGAGGTCCTGTTCGTCTGAGACCCGCTCCGGCCGGAACGTCGCGATTCCGGCACCGAGTGTCGCCAGACCACCGAAACGAATCGCTTCGAGTAGGCTGAGTCAGCCTCGCCGCCAACCGGTTGTGGGGTCCCCATCCCAGCCTGCGCCACACCATGACGACACTCCGACTCGCCCTCCTCGCTTGCACGGCCAGCTTGACCGCTGGCTCCGTTTCCGCCCAGGCCATCACTTTCGCGGACTACTGGCCTTTGGAGGCCGGGTACTCATGGAAGTACGTGGACCCGTCCTGCGTCGACCCGTGCAGTTGTTTCCCGAACTTCTACGAGGACGTGCTGCAGGCCAGTCCGGCCGGACCGAATGCATTCGTGGTCGGCGAGGACCTCAACGATGCGCTCGTCTTCGAGAACTCGGGGGCGACCTTCACGATCCACGGCTTCTACGACACCGGCGTGTACATGCCCGCACCTGGTGGACCCATTGTCTTCGGAACGCTCGCGGAAGGAGCCAACGTCGACGTGGGAAATGGTCCGAACAACATGATCCGCAGGTGGAACACGATCACGCATCCGGACAAGCCGCTCTACGGGATCGATCCCAGCTTGGACCTCGTCTGCTTCATCGAGTACGACCCGACTTTCACTGGCTCGGCCAATCCGCACAACGCGGTATTCGAATCCGGCCTGCCCACCGGGGCCGCACCGCCCTCGGGCAGCATCGCCTACGTCTTTTGGCTGCTGCTCGACAACGGACCTCACGCCGAGATCGATATCGACGCGGACCCGGCGTCCACAACCCCTTTCGCGCCGTGGCCCCCGGTGCTTTCGGATCGCGTGTTCCCTTCCCTCGACTGCAACGGCAACGGCATCATCGATCGCCTGGACATCTCGGGTGGCGGAAGCCCGGACGTCAACGGGGACTGCCTCCCCGACGAGTGCGGCGGATCGGGTTTCCCGACCAGCTGTCCTTCGTTGCCGAACGCATCCGGTTCCTCGGCCACGCTCGCGTCGAGTTCGTTCGGCAGCGGCCTCGGCAGCGACCTGCACCTCGAATGCACGAACGGTCCGGCGGGTGAATTCGGGTTCTACCTGGTCTCGCAATCCGCGACGTCGATGATCTCGCTGTTCGACGGCGTGCTCTGCCTGGACATTCCGCTCGGTCGCTACAACCCGCAGATCGCGACGAACCAGGGCTTGCCGCAACTGAATTCGTTGTCCCAGTTCGACGCGTTCGGCGTGCTGCAGAGCATCGTGGGCAACGCGACGTCCACGGGCGGCAGCGGGTACGACGTCCCCACCGAACTTCCGCTCACACCTCCGGGCCAGTCGGTCACGCCCGGGACCACGTACTACTTCCAGTCGTGGTTCCGCGACGGCGCTTCGGCCAACTTCTCGGACGTCATCGAAGTGACGTTCTGATCCGGGCTAGCGCTCGGTCCAGGTCGTTCCAGCATTCGGCGGCGCGGGCGAGTCCTTGCGCACGAACAGATCGAAGGGCTCCACGTCCGGGATCGAGATGCGCACCTGTCGATAGCTGCTCTGGAAGGTCGGGTGCAGGACCAGCTCGACCTCCCACGGATTCACCGCAAGCTGGCCGTTCGCGTCGTTCCACGCGTTGCCCAGCATCACCCATTCGGGCATGCGCTCCAGCACGTAGGCGGTCGCCGAACGGTGATGCCCTTTCATGCCGACGCCTTCGAGGTCGGGATCGACGCCCAGAGCGCCGTCGTGGGTCAGCCCCAGGATGTCGATGACCTCGAGCTCGGAGGTCCAGCCGATGACGCCGATCGGTGAGGTGGCGACGCGTGTGCCTTGCGGCGCGACCTCCTTCATCCAAGTTCCGATCTTCGCCCAATGCTGTTCGGCGACGATCTGGTCCTGGAACCGATGCACGCGACCCTCAGCCGAAGGGTTCGCCAGCGAGATCATGGATGGCCACTGCAACGCCAGCATCACCCCGGGAACGGCGATCACGGCCAACCTGCGCCAATGGTGGTAAGCGAGGCAACCCAGCCCGACCGCCAGGGGAAGCGTCGGCACGAAGAACCTCGCCCAAGGCACAAAGTCCCCTCCGACCCAAACGACATATGTCGTATGCAACGTGAGCCCAGCAGCGATCCCGGCGAGGGGCGCCGCGCGATGCTTGGCCGTGCGCCGCACGGGCATCCAGGCCAGGACCACGAACACGCCGAAGCCGCACAACAGGGTCGCGTCCCAGAGGTACGAGATCCCGTACCCCAGATCGTCGATCACGGGCAGCTTCTTGACGCCGTACGTGATCGGCAACAACCGCTCGTACGTCACCAACCGGAACGCGGTCCAGCCGACGCCGCAGAGACTGGCCATGATCGTCGTGCGAACGCGTCCGGCTCTCCACTCCTGCCACGCGAACGGCAGCAGGAAGAGCACGCATTCCTGACGCACGAAAATCGCGACCGCCAACCAGGCCGCCGCGCAACATGGCGCCTTGCCGCGCGCGTTGGATTGTTCCCACGCCATCCAGAACAAGGCGAGACACGCGGCCAGCAACGTGGTCCCGAGACCCGCGTTCGCATGGAAGGCCATCGCCGGGGACGCGGCCAGGATCCAGGCCGGCGGGGCCCACTTCGCGGACGGGTAGCGCGTGCGCCAGGCCTGGCCGACCGCCACGACGGCGACGACCGCGCCCAGGATCCCGATGGTGTGGGAATGGACGACCGGATCGAACCCGAGCCGGATCAACAGGGCCATCAACAACGTCCACGCGGGAGTCGTGTAGCCCTCGAAGACCTCGCCGGGGTTGAAGACCAGGCCATCGCCGTTCACCAGATGACGCGCGTAGCGGTAGCAGATGAAGTCGTCGTCGACCGGCCCCGCGTCCAGGTACGAGAGCGCGTGCACGAGCATCAGCAACGCGGCCAGCAGGATCGAGACGCGAGCGTTCATCCCTGGTCGCGTCGTTGCAGCAGGTACGCCTTCAGGTACTTCATCTGGACGTAGTGCGCTTCGATGCCTGCCAACGCCCAGCCGCGCCAACCGTCCAGGAATCCGCGCTGCAGGAACACGAATCGGAACCAGCGGTAGACCGGATTGACGAGCACCTTGAGCAGGCCGACCTTCTTGTTGCGCGCGACCAGCCCTTCGGCCATCACGGTCGTGTACTTGTCGATGATCTTCAGGTGCTCGGACAGGTTGCGATAGGGCTCGTGCTGCAGGTCGCCCGCGAGGCTCCCCACCTGGCCCGTCGGCTTCACCTTGGGGTGCGGTTCGGCGCCCTCCCAATGACCTGCGCGTCGGTCGTACAGTCGCAGTTGCCGATCCGGGTACCAGCTGCCGTGCCGGATCCAGCGCCCGAACCAGTTCGAGCACCGGGGCATCGTCCAACCGACGTGGCCCGCGAAGTGCTGGTCGCGCAGGGCTTCGATCTCGGCTCGCAGCTCGGGCGTCACGCGCTCGTCCGCATCGAGCTGCAGGATCCAGTCGTGCGAGGCCGCTTCGGCCGCGTGGTCCTTCTGGGGACCGAAGCCCGGCCAGTCGCGTTCGATCACGACCGCGCCCGCGGCCGCCGCCAGCTCGCGCGTCTCGTCCGTGCTGTGCGAATCCACGACGACGATCTCGTCGCAGAACGCCACCGACGCGAGGCACGGACCGATGCGGTCGGCCTCGTTCATGGCGACGATCGTCGCGGTCAGTTTGGGCGGGCCGGTCATGCGGAGGCTCCAGGAGCCAGCTCACGGTAGAGCGCCATGTAGGCATCGACCATCTGTTCGACGAGGAACCCTTCGGAAACTCGCGTCGGTCCTTCGCGACCGCAACGTTGCAACAGTTCGGGATCGCTCGCGAATCGCTCGATCGCGCTCGCGAGGGCCGGCGCGTCCTCGGGCGGTACGAGGCGACCGGTGCGGTCGTCCTGGATCAGGTCCGCCAGTCCGCCGACGCGACTCGCGACCACCGCGCGGCCCGCGGCCAGGGCTTCGAGCGCCGCGACGCCCAGGCCCTCGGCGCGACTGGGCATCGCGACCAGGTCGCAGGCGCCCAGGAGATCGGCGACGTCCTTGCGCGCTCCCAACAACTGCACGCGATCGGCGAGGTGCGTTCGCTCGACCTGTTCGGCGAGGGCCTCGGCCTCGGACCCCGCGCCCGCGATCCAGACGTGCACGTCGGGAAGTCGCGTGGCGGCTTCGAGCAGAACGTCGTGCCCCTTGCGGCGCTCCAGGACTCCGCAGGTCAGGACGACGAAGGCCTCGTCCGAGGTCTGCAACTCCCGGCGCACGTCGTCGCGAGATCGAACGGGGGCCCAGGCGTGCGGATCGATCGCGTCCGGCACCAGGTGAATGCGCTCGTCCGGAATGCCCGCCGCCCGCAAACCGTCCCGCACACCGGGCGAGATCGCTGCGACGCAGCGCACGAACCGGCCGTAGATCAGGCGCGTCTTCCAACCCCGCTTCACGCGCCGGTCCATGCGTCGCGTCGTGATCGCAGGGACGCCTGCCAGCCAAGCTGCCATGCCCCCCAACCAAGTCGCACGACCGGTGTGCAGGTGAACGACGTCGAAGGCGCCGGACTTCAGGATGCTCCGGAGACGCAGCACGGAGCCGAGCGACAGGTCGCCGCGCATGGACACGGGTTCGGCGGCGATGCCTCGAGCGCGGGCCTCTTGGAGAGCGCGGCTATCGGCCGGCGCGGCCAACACGTTGGTGACTCCACGACGCGCGAGTTCCTCGATCTGGAGGAAGACCTGGACCTCCCCCCCCGAGAAACCACTCTCCGCGTCGACGTGCAGGACTTTCACGGGGACAGCATCTGGAGCCCTCGTGAGGATGTCCAGATCCGTCCCGATCGGATTCGGTGTCACACACCGTCTTCCAGGTCGGGTCGGCGCCCTTTCGCCCATCGAGCCGGTGATGGGTTCTGATACGAGTCCCGGTGACGCCGCAGTGCGGGAGCCATGGGCAAAGGGCCGATTGATAGTGACTCCGACTTTGAGAGTGACTACTATTCGATGATGAAACGGGAGCACCCTTCGCCCGTTCAGCAAGAGGACCGATGAACGGCCAGGCGGTTCGGATGGCTCCCGGATCCGCTCGCTGGATCGAGCCCCCGAACGTCCCCCAGGTCAGGATCTGGACCAGACCGTCTGGCTGGCCCGGTGCGAACCTGGCCACGGGGCTCTCCGGCGCGCTGCTCGATCGGGTCACGGAACGGCTTCTCGGCAAGGACACCGCCCACGCCGGACCGACCGGATCGTCGAAGAACGCAGTCCTCGGATCCAACGCCACGCGATTCGGCGCGTAGATGGCTGACGTCCCTGGAATCACCGGGACTATTTCGGTCCCATCTGTTCCGTGCGCGTCCTCATCGCTTCGTCCCCCCACGCCGACACGTTCGGCTATTCGATGCCGCCCCCTGGCCTGCTCCGGCTCGGGGGCGAGTTGCATCAATGTGGTGTGGACATCGAACTCGACGACCTGGCCTACCGCATGGGCGCCGGGGACATCAGTTCGGACGATTCGATGTGCGCTTCGGCAGCGCAGCATTTGCTCGCGCGCGGGACGTTCGAGGTCCTGGGTCTGTCGGTGATGGGCGCGACGCTGCCCGCGGCGCTGGAGATCGCACGGCTCTACCGGGCCGAACGTCCGGGCACATCGATCTGGCTCGGAGGTCCGGGCTGCGGTGGCGTGGACGCGGCCCTCATCGAGCGCTTCCCGGCTATCGACGCGGTCGTGCGCGGCGAAGGGGAGATCACGACGACCGAGATGCTGGTCACCATGAAGACGCGCGACGACTTCGCCGGCGTTCCCGGTGTCACCTGGCGCGGGCCGGACGGCGAGGCGCGGCGCGAGGTCGATCGACCGATGCTGCAGGACCTGGACGAGGTCGCCGACGCCGCGTGGTGGTTGCTTCCGCCCTTGACCGACTACAAGGCGATCACGGGCGAGGACGACGGCTTGACGCCGATCGACTCGGGCCGCGGCTGCGCCTACGACTGCAGCTTCTGCTCGATCGGTCGCTACTGGAGCCGCCGCTCGCGCACCTTGCCCGCTGCACGGCTGGCCAAGGAAGTGCTGGCGCTGCAGGAACATGCGGGCGCGAAGCACGCGTACCTGTGCCACGACCTGTTCGGCGCGGATCGCCAGCACGCGCTCGAGTTCTGCAAGCTGATGGAAGAGGCCGGCGCGCCCGTTCCGTGGGAAGCGCGCTGTCGCGCCGATCACCTGGACGCCGAGCTGTTGCAAGCGATGTCCCGCGCCGGCGCCTACCGCGTTCTGTTCGGCATCGAGTCCGCCGACCCCGCGGTGCGCCGCCGCAACCAGAAGGGCATGCGCGACGACCTGGACGGCTTGGCCTTGGTCGACGCCTGTTCGGATGCGGGCATCGTGCCGATCCTGTCGTTGATCCTGGGCCTGCCGGGCGAGGACGACGCGGCGCTCGCACGCACGCTCGACTTCTGCGCCGACGCGTCGTTGCGTGCGGGCGTGAACCTGTCGCTGCACCTGGCCAATCCGCAACCCGGTTGCGAGCTGGGCGAGGAGTTCGCGAAGGACAGTCACGCGATCGAGGGCATTCCGCCCGACATGGCGTTCGGCGCGGGCATCACGGCGCCCGAACGCGCGTTGATCGAAGCGCACCCCGACCTGTTCACGACCTGGAACCTGTTGCCGATCGGTGACGAGCGTTTGCATGCGCTGGCCAAGATCACCAAGCAACTGCCGGTGTTGCTGATGCGCTATCCGCGCACGTTCGCGTTGATGCGCCAGCGCGAGGTGTGCGATGCGCTGGCGCTGTTCCGCAAGCTCGAGGCGACCGGCCGGTCGTTCGAGGTCTTCGCGCAGGGCGCCTACGACCCGTTGATCGACGACACGCTGGCCTGGGAGCAGGCGCTGATCCGCGCCGGCGTGCGTGGCGCGATCGCCGGCGACGTGGCGGCGCCCCATCGCGTGCCGCGCGCGCTCGGCGAGGTCCTGCGCATGGACCATGACGTCGCGCAGCTCGGCCCGGGTCGCCTGAGCGCACCGGCCAACGAAACGCACCTGGTCGTGCAACCCGTGCCGCGCGCGCTCGCCGGCACGCGGACCCTCAAGATCACCTCCGACGTGGCGCGGCTGCTCGGAACTTTGGATGGTGCGACGCCGATGCAGGACCTCGAGTCCGCACGCCCCGGCATCGGTCGCGCCTTGGAACAGCTCGCCACGGCGGGCCTCGTCACGTACCTCGAACCATGATTCAGCGCGAAGCCTTCCCGGTCGTCCTCGCCTTCCCCCCGCAAGGTCACTTCACCCAGCCCTACCTCGCGCTGCCGTGCTTGAAGTCCTGGCTCGAGTCCAAGGGCTTCGAGGAAGTCACGTTGCGTGATCTGTCGATCGAAGCGTACGACCACTTCCTGTCGCCCGACTACCTGACGTGGGCCAAGTCTCGCGTCGAGGAACGCCTGCCGCTGGCGGACTTGGAATCCAAGTCCGAGCTGCCCTTCGAGGACATGCGCGCCTGGCGCTCCGCCGTCGAAGTCGCGGTCAGCGCCGACGCGTTGATCGAAGAGGTCGATAGCGCCAAGGCCGTCCTGCGCGGCGAAGGCTGCTACGACACGGACCAGTACATCCCGGCGGTACGCGCGCTGTACCACGGGCTGCGTCTCGTATCGGCCGCGCACTTCCCGTCCGAGCTGACGCCGCACAACTTCACGATGCGGTACGCGAACGATCGCAGCCATGAGATCCTGGCGGCGACGCAGGACGAGGACGAGAACCCGTTCGTGCGCTACTTCCGGGACGAGATCCTGCCGGGCCTCGTCGAGAAGCAGCCGCGAGTGCTCGGCCTGTCGGTGATCTATGGCAGCCAGCTGGTGCCGGCGTTGACCTTGGGCCGCATGGTCAAGGCGGCGCTGCCCGACTGCCACATCACGGCGGGCGGCGGGTTCCTGGCCTACATCGGCAAGAAGCTGATGCATGCGAAGGGCATCGAGGATTGCATGGACTCGATGATCTTCCACGAGGGCGAGATCCCGCTGGAGCAGTTGTGCACGACGCTGCGCGACGGCGAGAGCGATCTGTCCGAGGTCGGCTCGCTGACGTGGTTCGATCGTCGCGGCGAGTCCGTGGTGACCGTCGAGAACACGCCGGCGCATCCGGTCAAGCTGAACGACGCACCGATCCCGAACTTCGACGGGCTGCCCTTCAAGCGCTACATGTCGCCCGAGGTCGTGATCCCGTACGACATCAACCGCGGCTGCTACTACGGTGAGTGCACGTTCTGCACGTTGCCGACGGTGATCGGTCCGGGCTTCCGCGAGCGCTCGGCCGAGACGATCGCCAAGCACGTCGTGCAGTTGCGCGATCGCCACGAGACGGCGCGCTTCAACTTCATCACCGACTGCATGCCGCCCGGCATGATCCGCGACCTGCCCGAGGCGTTGATCGAGGCCGAGGCGAACATCACCTGGTGGAGCGACGCGCGCGTCGAGCCGAAGGCCTACGGCGTCGACGGTGCGCAAAAGCTGTACGAGGCCGGCTGCCGCAAGCTGCTCTTCGGCTTCGAGACCGCCACGCCGCGGCTCCTGAAGATGATGAAGAAGGGCCAGTCCCTGCGCGGCGTCGTCGAGGTGTCCGACAACTGCGCCAAGGCCGGCATCTCGGTCACGTGGTACGCGATGGTCGGCTTCCCCAGCGAGACGACCGAGGAAGCGCGCAGCACGTTGCAGTTCATCCAGGAACACTCGGACTCGGTGCG
>TARA_R110002073_G_scaffold2611_2_pt1 | contig 77704 bp, 68 predicted proteins | sample TARA_R110002073 | Tara Oceans TARA_R110002073 (sample SAMEA4397174) | marine metagenome | biome: Polar Biome; feature: [DCM] deep chlorophyll maximum layer (ENVO:01000326); material: water (ENVO:00002006), including particulate matter (ENVO:01000060) such as... | depth 40 m
GGCAGGGTCGGGCAACAGCGCCTTGAGAAACTGGATGGGCACGATTTTCTGGCCCTGGAACTCCACGGCCTCGATGCCGGTCATGCCGACATTCCCCAGCACCTCCAGATGTTTGAGATAATTGTCGGAAAAGCTCATCCAGAACTGCGCCCGGCGCAAGCTGGGAAAGTGCTTGCTCAGCGATTCCAGTTCTTCGTGATACATACGGTAGATATCGAAACTGCCGATCTCTTCCGGACACGTAAAACGCTCTTTGCGCGACATCGGCGGCGTGGCGACAAAAGCGCCGTCCTCCCAGTGCCGGCACTCGGCGGTGACCTCACGGATATTGATCTCGGGGTTGAAGTTGGTCGCGAAGGGATAGCCGTGGTCGCCGCCGTTGACGTCAATAATATCCAGGAAGTGAATCTCATCGAAGTAATGCTTGGCTACATAGGCGGTAAAGATATTGGTCGCGCCCGGATCGAAACCACAGCCGAGTATCGCCGTCAGACCCGCTTCCCGGAAGCGGTCGTGATAAGCCCACTGCCAGTGATACTCAAACTTGGCAGTATCCTGCGGCTCGTAGTTGGCGGTGTCCAGATAGGGCACCCCCACCTCCAGGCAGGCGTCCATTATCGTGAGATCCTGGTAGGGCAGAGCCACGTTGATCACCAGCGCAGGCTGCTCGGCGCGCAATAACGCCACCAGTTCGGGCACGTTGTCGGCGTCTACCTGGGCGGTACGAATGGGCCGCTCAATCTGTGCGGCAATTTTCCGACAGCGCGCTTCGGTGCGGCTGGCCAGTATGATTTCGCTGAACACTTCGGGCAGTTGGGCACACTTGTGGGTGACAACGCCGCCCACGCCCCCGGCACCGATAATCAGAACTTTCGACATGTGAACCTCCCCAGGTTGTATTCAGGGTTCATAGTACGTGTAGCCGCGCAGGCTTGCCGCAAAGGCTTCCAGAATTTTCTGTCGCGTGGCCACATCGATCACACCGTTGCGCACGGCCTGCTCCGCTCGGTCGCGCAGCTGCTCCTGCAGGCGCGCGGGCGTGTACTCCACGTAACTGAGCACGTCCGCGATGCTATCGCCATGCATCTCCCTGGCAAAATCAAAACTGCTGTCGGCATTGATACGGATGCTGACGACGTTGGTATCGCCGAACAGGTTGTGCAGATCGCCAAGCGTTTCCTGATAGGCGCCCACCAGAAAAACGCCGAGGTAATAGCCTTCGTCCTCGTTAAAGCCGTGCACCGGCAGATTCTTGCGGCCACCGATGAAATGGTCGAGCTTGCCGTCACAATCGCAGGTCAGGTCCGCAAAGATCGCCTGTCGCACCGGCTCCTCGTCCAGCCGGTGCAGGGGCATCACCGGAAAGATCTGGTCGATGGCCCACGCATCAGGCAACGACTGGAACACACTGAAATTGCCGTAATAAATGTCCGTGATATCGTCGCGCAGCTCTTCCAGGTCTTCCGGCACGCGATCGAGCTGCGGCAGAAGCTGCACAATGCCCTGGGCGATCGCCAGGTACAGGTTATCGGCAAGCGCGCGCTCGCGCAGGCTGAAATGCCCCCAACGATGCTGCTCGCGAATCTCGTCGCGGTAGTAGCGCGCGCTGTTGTAGCTCTTCTGCACATTCTGCAGGCTCAGGTTCCGGTACAGCTCGAACATGCGCGGCAGCGGCTCGGAACAGCCGGCGGGCACATCTTCCGGCAATGGGCCGGGCTCAAAATGGGTCACATCCAGTATGTTGAATAGCAGGATGGACGAATAGGCAACGGTGGCCCTGCCGGATTCAGACAGCAATACCGGGTGCGGTATCTCCAGTGGATCCAGAATTTCCGTAATCGCCTCGAGGATATCCAGGCAATACTCTTCCAGTGCGTAGTTCTTGCTGTGAACATCGTTGGCGTTGGCGCCCTCATAATCCACGGCCAGGCCACCTCCGACATCGAGATGCCCCATGGGCGCGCCCTCGGCCACCAGATCCACGTAGTAACGCACGGCTTCCAGCACACCGTTGCGAATATTGCCGATGTTGGGAATCTGGGAGCCCTGGTGGAAATGCAGCAGTTGCAGGCAGTCCAGCATGTCTTCCGCGCGCAGTTGGTCGACCACTTCTATCAGCTGGCCTGCAGACAGCCCGAACAGGCTGCGATCACCGCTATCCTCGCTCCAGTGGCCGTCCACCTCTGCCGCCAGCTTGACGCGCAGGCCGATCAGGGGCGCTGTTTCAAGCAGTTTGCTGCGCTGGATGATAAGGCGCAACTCAGACAGGGTCTCGACAACGAAGAAGCAGGGAATTCCGAGCTGACGCGCACACAGGCCGAGATCGATGAACTCTTCGTCTTTATAGCCATTGCAGATGATGTAACTGTCGTCGTTCGCCAGGCTCGCCAGCGCAATCACCAGTTCCGCCTTGCTGCCCGCCTCGAGGCCGTGGTGGTAGCGGGCGCCGAAACGGGCAATCTCCTCCACCACCGGCGACTGCTGGTTGACCTTGATGGGGAAGACGCCGCGGTAGTGATTGCGGTAGCCGGTTTTACTGATGGCGCTGGCAAAAGATTCATTAAGCAGGCCGATCCTGTGGTCGAGCAGGTTCTCGATGCGCAGCAACACCGGCATATCGAGGCCGCGACCGCGCATACCATGCACAACATCCATCAGCGACACACGCGCACCGTCGAGGCCAGGCGCTATGACCTCCACTTCTCCCTCGGATGAGACGCCGAAATAGCCCGCACTCCACTCCGCTACGCCGTACAGCTTCGCAGCCTCGGCAACACTCCAGCGGTCGTGCTTTGTGTCCATGACAGTCTCCATTGCGCACCTCTCTGACGCCGCGTGGGCGCCCTTTCAAAACCGGCGTTTATAGCGGATTCATGGCCGGTTGTCTTGGACTATACACGTCCAACCAGCACATTTTTTACAGACTGCCGCATTAGCTCGCGCGCCAGCCACCCCCCAGCGCGTTGCCAAGGTCGTCGCTTGGGGCTATAGTTGCCGCTCTTGAGGCGGCTTGTGCTGCCTTTTTGCGTTTTTAAGAGGGGTACAATCATGTCGGCGCTGATGCAGACCTACGCCAGGCTGCCCGTGACGTTCAGTCATGGCGAAGGCGTGTACCTATACGATACCGAAGGGCGGCGTTACCTCGACGCGATCGCGGGGATCGCCGTTAACGGACTGGGCCACGCACATCCGGCGGTGACTGCGGCCATTCGCGAACAGGCCGACAAACTGGTTCACAGTTCCAATCTCTACCGCATCGAGGCGCAGGAACAACTCGCCTCGCGACTTGCGCAAATCTCGGGCATGGACACCTGCTTTTTCGGTAACTCGGGTGCCGAGGCGAATGAGGCGGCGATCAAGCTCGCCCGCCTGTACGGGCATCAGCGGGGCGTAAAAAAGCCCGCCATCATCGTTCTCGAAGGGGCATTCCACGGCCGCACACTGGCGACGCTGAGCGCCACCGGGAATCGCAAGATCCAGGCTGGCTTTGAGCCCCTGGTCAGCGGCTTTATCCGTGCGCCACGCAACGACATCAACGCCCTGCACCAGATCGCCGCCAACAACCCTGATGTCGTCGCCTTCATGGCCGAGCCGATTCAGGGCGAAGGCGGCGTAATGCCCCTGACTGCAGACTATCTGCAGGCAGTGCGGGCACTGTGCGACGAAGAGCGCTGGCTGCTGATGCTGGACGAAGTGCAAACCGGCAATGGCCGTACCGGCACCTACTTTGCATACCAGGACATGGACTGCCTGCCCGACGTGGTGACTACCGCCAAGGGACTGGGCAACGGTGTGCCCATCGGGGCCTGCCTGGCGCGCGGCGGGGCCGCGCAAGTGTTGCAGGCGGGCCATCACGGCTCAACCTACGGTGGCAATCCACTGGTCTGTGCCACCGCCCTGGCGGTCATCGAAACAATCATGGCAGAGGATCTGATGGCGAATGCCACCCGCATGGGTGAATGCATCAGCACTTCCCTGCTCGCCGATCCGGCGGCCGCCAGCTGTATTGTCAATGCACGCGGCAGGGGCCTGATGCTCGGCTTCGAGTTGAGCTGCAACGCTGACGGCCTGGTGCAGGAGGCCCTCGAGGCCGGCCTGCTGATCAATGTGACGGCGGGCAATACCATCCGTCTGTTACCGCCACTGATCATCAATGCAGATCAGGCGCGCGAGGTCGCGGCAAGCCTCGCGGCGCTGTTGCGCGCACGCGCCTGACGCTCACCGGCAACTATTCATCGGCAAGGGTACGCACGATGTCACAGATACGACACTTCCTGACGCTCACGGATTTCAGCCCCGCGGAACTGCAACAGTTGCTCCAGCGGGCGATAGAGATGAAGCGGGAACACCGCGCAGGCGCCGTCCAGGGCCGCTTTGCAGGCAAGGTACTGGGGATGATCTTCGAGAAATCCTCTACCCGGACCCGGGTGTCCTTCGAGGCCGGCATGGTGCAGCTTGGCGGTCACGCGATGTTCCTTTCCCCGCAAGACACGCAACTCGGCCGTGGCGAGCCGGTGGAGGACAGCGCGCGCGTTATTTCCTCCATGGTCGACATTGTCATGATCAGGACCTACGGCCACGCGATTGTGGAACGCTTTGCGGCGCATTCCTCGGTACCGGTCATCAACGGGCTGAGTGATGCATACCACCCCTGCCAGCTACTGGCGGATATGCAGACCTGGCACGAACACCGCGGCAGTATCGCCGGGCGCAGCGTGTGCTGGGTGGGTGACGGCAACAACATGTGTCAGTCGTACATCAACGCCGCACGGCAGTTTGATTTCGAGCTGCGTATCGCCTGCCCCCCCGGCTTCGAACCCAGTGCCGAACTTCTCGACGCCAACAGCGACAGGGTGCGCGTAGAGCACAACCCCCTGCTGGCCGCGCGTGACGCCGACCTGCTGGTTACCGACGTATGGGCGTCGATGGGACAGGAGACGCAACAGGCGGAGCGCAGGCAGCACTTTGCGCCCTACCAGATCAACAGCGCGCTGCTCGCCGAGGCCGCATCCGATGCGTTATATATGCACTGCCTGCCGGCGCACCGTGGCGAAGAGATCAGCGCTGAACTGATGGACGCGCCCGATACGGTCATCTGGGAGGAAGCGGAAAACCGCCTTCACGCGCAAAAGGCTCTGCTGGAGGCACTCCTCGATTAGTGTTCCTCGCGCCCGCGGCTTGAATTCCCGGGCCCGACATCGGCGGAGAGCCTCCCCCGCCGCGGCCGTAAGAACCTGACAATATATAAAGACCCGTTTATATAAAAAATGAATTGATCGCCTCCCGAGCGGCTTCCGTTCTGGCTTTTTGAGCGGGCTCCACAGTGAAATCAGGGGCTGTGCGGTTAGTGGGCACAGACCCACATATCCATCAACACTTTATCCACAGAATAAACCCAGATATGCGCCCTTGCATTGCGCCCAAGGCCGCATTATCTTGTAGTTGAGTGAAGCAGTTACCCCAACATATAGGGTATCGCGGCCAAAAAATTGCTTGAATAAGAGTTAAAGTCAACAGCCTCAACGGAGGGGCTGCAGACGGCCGCCAAAAGGAGACATTCTCCCATCCACCGCAGGGACGTCCGCAATCGTCGGACGGCCCAACCGGGGTAGCTGGTTTTGCCAAATTGCCACTCAGAACAATAAGGCCACTTGCGCCGGTACCGGAGACGACATGCAAACAGAGATCAACCACGACGGCGCCACAGCCGACACCGCCACAGCCCTCCCTGAAGCCAACGCCGTTAGTGGCAATATCGCCGCTACCGCCCCGGGCAAGTTGCGTGTTATCAAACGCAACGGCACGGTCGTGCACTTCGAGGCCAGCAAAATATCGGTCGCCATCACCAAGGCGTTTCTCGCCGTAGAGGGCGGCAACGCCGCTGCCTCGAGCCGTATTCACGAAACCGTGGCGCACCTTACCGATCAGGTGATGGCCACTTTCCGGCGCCGCATGCCCTCCGGCGGCACCATCCACATAGAAGATATTCAGGATCAGGTGGAACTCGCGCTGATGCGCTCCGGCGAGCACAAGATCGCCCGCGATTACGTTATCTACCGTGAAGAGCAGGCACGCAAGCGCGCCGCCAAACAGGCCCTGTCACCGGCCACCCAGAAAGCTGCCGGCAATATCACGGTAGTTCAGGCAGACGGCTCCCGGGCCCCGCTGGACCTCGACCGTCTGCATACAATCGTCACAGAGGCCTGCACAGACCTCACCGATGTCAGCGAAGCCGAGATTCTCGATGAGGCGCTGAAGAATCTCTACGACGGCGTCACTGCCGACGAACTCAGTACATCCCTGGTGATCACCGCGCGCACCATGATCGAGCAGGAGCCTAACTACAGCTATGTGGCGGCCCGCCTGCTTTGCGACACGCTGCGCGCAGAAGCTCTGTCCTTCCTGGGCGTGGCCGAAAGCGCCACCCAGACGGACATGCACACCCTGTACGCCAAGGCACTGCCTGCATATATCGAAAAAGGCGTGGAGCTCGAGCTTGTCTCACCCAAGCTCAAGGAGTTCGACCTGGCACAACTCGGCGAGGCGCTGTTGCCGGAGCGCGACCTGCAGTTTACCTATCTCGGGCTGCAAACCCTGTACGACCGCTACTTCATTCACAGCAAAGACACCCGCATCGAGCTGCCGCAGATCTTCTTTATGCGCGTAGCCATGGGCCTGGCCGTGGAAGAGGCCGACAAGAACGCGCGCGCGATAGAATTTTACCAACTGCTGTCGTCTTTCGACTATATGAGCTCCACGCCGACGCTGTTCAATGCGGGCACGCTGCGCCCGCAGCTCTCTTCCTGCTACCTCACCACCGTACCCGATGACCTGCGCGGCATTTATGGCGCGATCCAGGACAACGCCATGCTGTCGAAATTCGCCGGCGGTCTCGGCAACGACTGGACACCGGTGCGGGCACTCGGCGCCTATATCAAGGGCACCAACGGCAAGTCGCAGGGCGTGGTGCCATTTCTCAAAGTGGTCAACGACACCGCCGTTGCCGTGAATCAGGGTGGCAAGCGCAAGGGCGCGGTGTGTGCGTATCTCGAAACCTGGCACCTGGACATCGAGGAGTTCGTTGAATTGCGCAAGAACACCGGCGATGACCGGCGGCGCACGCACGACATGAATACCGCCAACTGGATCCCGGATCTGTTCATGAAGCGGGTGTTCGACGGCGGTGAGTGGACCCTCTTCTCGCCCAACGATGTGCCCGACCTGCACGATCTCTACGGCAGGGCCTTTGAAGAACGCTACGAGCAGTATGAGGCGATGACCCGCAGCGGGGAGATGAAGCTGTTCAAGCGGCTCAAGGCCGAGAACCTGTGGCGCAAGATGCTGGCGATGCTGTTTGAAACCGGCCATCCCTGGATGACGTTCAAGGATCCCTGCAACCTGCGCTCTCCGCAGCAGCACGCGGGCGTTGTGCACTCTTCCAACCTGTGCACCGAGATCACCCTGAACACCCGCGCAAACGAGGAAATCGCCGTCTGCAACCTGGGCTCGGTCAACCTGCCCCGGCATATCGATGAGAATGGTCTGAATCTGGAAAAGCTGCAGAAGACTGTGCGTACCGCGGTGCGCATGCTCGACAACGTTATCGACATCAACTACTACTCGGTGGATACCGCGCAGAACTCCAACTTCAAGCACCGCCCGGTGGGCCTTGGTGTGATGGGCTTCCAGGATGCGCTGTACAGGCAGCATCTGGCTTACGGATCGGATGCGGCGGTCGCGTTCGCCGACCGGTCCATGGAGGCAATCAGCTACTTCGCCATTCAGGCATCAAGCGAGCTCGCAGCGGAGCGTGGCGCTTATTCCAGCTACGCGGGGTCGCTGTGGAGCCGCGGTATATTCCCGATCGACTCACTGGATATTCTCAGCGAACATCGCGGCGAGAAATACCTGCAGGTAGATCGCAGCCAGACGCTGGACTGGGACAGCCTGCGCGAAACCGTGAAGGCGCGCGGCATGCGCAACTCCAATGTGATGGCGATAGCACCCACCGCAACCATCGCCAATATCACGGGTGTCTCGCAATCGATCGAGCCCACCTACCAGAACCTGTACGTAAAATCCAACCTGTCCGGCGAGTTCACCGTGGTCAACCCGTACCTTGTGGGTGATCTGAAAACACGCGGCCTGTGGGACAGCGTGATGGTCAACGACCTCAAGTATTACGACGGTAGCGTGCAGGCCATTGACAGGGTGCCCGACGATCTCAAGGCCATCTACGCCACCGCCTTCGAAGTGGAGCCGCGCTGGCTGGTAGAGTCCGCCAGCCGGCGGCAGAAGTGGATCGACCAGGCGCAGTCACTGAACCTGTACATCAACAACGCCAGTGGCAAAAAGCTCGATGTCACCTACCGCATGGCCTGGTTCAGTGGTCTGAAAACCACTTACTACCTGCGGTCGCTGGCGGCGACCGGTACCGAGAAATCCACGATTTCCACCGGCAACCTGAACGCGGTGTCGAACGCCAGCGCCGCGCAACCGGCACCGGTGCCTCAGGCCTGCTCTCTGGATGACCCGGATTGTGAAGCCTGCCAGTAGTCGATTATGAACTTGCAACACGCGGTTGTTACCGCACAGACAAGCCAGGGGAAGAAGTAGATGTTAAGTTGGGATGACTACCACAAAGAAGAAGCCGCACCCGCTCGCGGTACCGGTATGGCCGCTGCCAGAACGATACAGCCAGAGCCAGCTGTTGAACCACCTGCAGCAGCGCTGCAAACCGCAGAGCCTCCAGCCACCACCAGAGTAGAAGTGGAGGCGGTTGCTAGCGCCAGCGAAAATATCGCCAAAGCCGCCGAGAGCCTGGACAATCTCGACGTCGCCCCCGGTCTCGAGGAACTTGAGATGGGCGCTGCCAGGGTTTCCGTGGACGAGAAGGCCATGATCAACTGCAGGGCAGACCTCAACCAGCTTGTGCCGTTCAAGTACGACTGGGCCTGGCAGAAGTACATCGATGGCTGCGCCAATCACTGGATGCCCCAGGAAGTGAACATGACGGCCGATGTGGCCACCTGGAAAAATCCTGTCGGCCTCACCGACGACGAACGACGCATCGTGATGCGCAATCTCGGCTATTTCTCCACCGCCGACTCACTGGTGGCGAACAATCTCGTGCTGGCGATCTATCGTCTGATCACGAACCCGGAATGTCGGCAGTACATTCTGCGCCAGGCGTTTGAAGAGGCTATTCACACCCACGCCTACCAGTACTGCATCGAATCACTGGGTATGGACGAGGGCGAAGTGTTCAACATGTACCGGGAGGTGCCTTCGGTCGCCAAGAAGGCAGCGTGGAGCATTGGCCACACACACGCATTGTCCGACCCCCAGTTCAAAACCGGCACGCCCGAAGCGGATCAGACCCTGCTGCGCAACCTGATCGGTTTCTATGCGGTCACCGAGGGCATTTTCTTCTACTGCGGCTTTACCCAGATACTATCCATGGGCCGCCGCAACAAGATGACCGGTGTTGCCGAGCAGTTCCAGTACATCCTGCGCGACGAATCGATGCACCTGAACTTTGGTATCGATGTCATCAACCAGATAAAACTGGAGAACCCGACGCTGTGGAGCGAGGAATTCCAGAAGGAAGTCATCCAGATGATCCTGGAAGGCACGCAACTGGAAATCGAGTATGCCCGCGACACCATGCCCCGCGGTGTGCTTGGCATGAACGCAGCCATGATGGAGGAGTACCTGCACTTCATCGCCAATCGACGTCTGTCGCAGCTTGGGCTCCCGGAACAGTTCCCGGGGGCGCAGAACCCGTTCCCGTGGATGTCTGAAATCATGGATTTGCGCAAAGAGAAAAACTTCTTCGAGACACGGGTCATTGAATACCAGACCGGTGGGGCGCTGAGTTGGGATTGATACGGAGGAGGTCTTTCCGGGGGGTGCTCCCCCGGGATAGAGCAATACACGCACACAGTTCGCAAAGAGGACTCTGACATGGCTGAAAGCGACAAGAAACCCTCCGAGAACGAAACCATTTTGATGGCTCTGGATCAGGTAAGCCAGACAATAGACGTGATGACCAGTGTCGTGGGCCGGCTGCGCAATTACCTGCAGCAACAGCAGGATTCCGCTGCAAAACAGAACACCGAGACATCCGTCGAAGCGCAGAGAGACCGCGTATTGCACTGAGTCACAGCGGCCTCTGGCGCTACAGGGAATTTGCTCGCTAAAAGGCAACATCAGGGATACAGGCGAGCGCTCACTCCACCCAGCGGAGGTAGGAGTTTATGATGAGAAAAGCTGAGCCACGACCCGCTCTCCCGCAGCGCCGACAGAATCACGGCGTCATTCACAGAACTGTACTTTCACTCGCTCGTTTCACTGGCCGTCTGAGCACCAGCACCTGGGAGCACGAATACCAGACAGCTTTGCTGCTGAAGGAAAAACAAGTACTGTCCGAGTAGCAAAACGGACAGGCTGGAGACCGCTTTCGCGGGAATTTTTACAGTGGATCAATTACATGCCGCTGCGCTGCTTTGTCGGCTCCTGGCGCTCATTTTCATTGTACCCATCTCTGCTTCGGCAACTGCATCGGCAATCTGGCTTGTTGGGCCGGAGCGTGCGCTTAAAATGCCCAGCCAGGCAGCACAACTTGCCCGGCATGGCGACACCGTGTTGATCGACGCGGGCCTGTACCTGAATGACTACGCGGTATGGCATCAGGACAATCTCTCGATCCGCGGCGCCGGCGGATTTGCGCACCTGCATTCAAACGCACTGATACCCAACAACAAGGGCATCTGGATCATCAACGGCCAGAATACACTGATCGAAAACCTGGAGTTCTCCGGTGCGCGGGTGCGCAGCACCAACGGCGCGGGCATCCGCCACCAGGGCGGTGATCTCACGCTGCGAAACACCTTCTTCCACGACAACGAGTTCTCGATTCTAAGCGGCGTCAACCGGAGGGCGCGGATCGAAGTAGAAAATTCCCGCTTCTGGTTTCAGCGCAGGGAAACGCGTTTCAGCCACGGCATATACATTGGCGAAGCCGGGCGCCTGAGCCTCGTCGGTAACCATTTTACCGGCACGGATCAGGGCCACCAGGTAAAAAGCCGCGCGCTTGAAAACTACATCCTGTACAACCGCATTGAAGATTCACCGGACGGGAACTCCAGCAGGCTGATCGATCTACCCAACTGCGGGTTCAGCGTGATTCTGGGAAACGATCTGCACCAGGGAAGCAACACGCGCAATCGCCACGCCATCGGTTACGGCATGGAGGGCTGCGCAGGCAGAACGCCCCGCCAGCAGCAGTTATACGTGTTGTACAACACTTTCCTGAATGATGCTCAAACGGCAACTGTGGTGAGCAACCAGGCGGAGGGTTGGGCGCTGGTGACCAATAATCTCATGCGCGGCAAGGGCAACTGGCTGCAGGGCAAGGGCGAGGCGACGAACAATTTGCGCGAGCCACGCGGCCAGCCGGAGGCCAGACTGTGGGAACTCGAACCCGCCTCAGACGCCATCGACGCCGCTGTCTCGACTCCGGAAGTGCCCCTGGCGAGGCCTCAGGCTCTGCTGCCCGAGCGTCAATTCAAACCGCCCGCGGGCACTCAGCTTCGACCGCGGCAGGGTGAACTGGATATCGGGGCTCGCGAGTGGTTGGCGCAACCGGCAGAGTAACGCCATCACTGCACTGGCCTATAGCGGGCGCGGTGGGGGCTCAATCACCCGACAGCAATGCATCGAGGAGCGTCAGCGATTCTATCAACTCGCCGCTGGCGAGCCCGGTGCCGCGAAAAAATTCTTCGGCCATCGGCGCGATACCGCAGCGCTCGGGTAGTGGCTCACCTGCGTCCAGCATGCCGTATATCGTGGGCAGGAACACGAACTGCAGCCACTGCGGCAATGTCATGGTGTCGACACAGAAAGGCTGATCAGACGCCATGGCCTGCGACGAGGGTGGCACCCTGTCCCACTGACCGATCTGACGCAGCTGCGCTTCAATGTCTATCAGTAGCGCAGCAATCTCGGTATCTCTACTCACTTGCATTCCCTAACCGTGCTTTCCATTCGGCGCCATTCCTCTTTCGCTTCTGGCAATACGCGCCAGCGGAAATGTTACCGGAATTTAAAAATCCCTGCGGGAGCTTTGACCTGTGCCGCGGTTGCGACAATGCTTGCGCCGCGCTCTCGCTGCACCGTACTATTTCCCGGCGGCTCCCCGCGGGTGTAGTTCAATGGCAGAACCGGAGCTTCCCAAGCTTCTGATGTGGGTTCGATTCCCATCACCCGCTCCACTCGCAGCCCCGGGGCAATTCTCACCTCCCCGGCAGCACGCTCAGTTAAGCTGTCGGCGGAACGGAGGTAGCGAATCGAGAATTGCGCGACCATAGCGTTTGCTGAGTATCCGTCGGTCCATCAGCGTCACGCGTCCGCTGTCCGCCTCGGTGCGCAACAGGCGCCCACTTGCCTGCACCAGTCGCAGCGCCGCATCCGGCACGCTGATCTCCATAAACGCGTTGCGCCCCTGTGCTTCAACCCATTCCGCGAGTGCCGCCTCCAACGGGCTGTCCGGTACGGCAAAGGGGATTTTGGCAATCACCACATGCCGGCAATAATCACCGGGCAGGTCGACGCCCTCGGCAAAACTGGCCAGGCCAAAAATGATGCTGCCCTGTCCCGCATCGATACGCTCGCGATGCCTGCGCAGCATTTCCTGCTTGCTGTAATCGCCCTGCATCAGGATTCTGTCGGCCATGACTTCGCGCAAACCCTGGTATACCTCCAGCATTTGTCGCCGGGAGGAAAACAACACCAGGCTACCCTCGTCGATATCCAGCACCTGCGGCAACTGTGCCACCAACGCACCGGTATGCGCCTGTGCATCGCCGGGCTCGCAATCCATCTGCGGCACCACAAAGGTCGCATTCTCATAGTGAAACGGGCTTGAAACCACCCTGTAGCTTGCATCCCTGGGCGCTCCGGAACGCAGTATAAAGCGTTCAAAGGAGCCGAGCGCGGTAAGCGTGGCGGATGTGACAATCACACCGGCAGCTCTCGACCAGAGGCAATCGGCCAGAATGTCGGATGCCAGCACCGGGCTTGAGCGCAGATCAAACCCGAACTGGCCACCGCTGTTCAGCAGGTTGATCCAGCGCGCCTGCGGCGGTGACTGCATCTCGCCGCCCCGGGCATATTCGCGCCACAACGCCAACGCTCCTTCTGCGCGCCCCAGCATCCCGCCGACAGTGATATGCAGGGTCTCTATGGTGGTCTTGTCGATACCCGCAAACTCGTCATCGAGCGCCTCTTCAAGCTGCGACTCGATGCGCGACAACCCGGTACTCAGCTTTTCGAACAGGCCCGCCAGGGTCACCGCAATCTCCCGCAGTGCCTGTGGCACCACGCCGTGTGGAAATCGGAGTAGCTGGTCATCGCGCCGGGGGTCGGGTTCTACCTCGCCAAACAGGCCGGCGACCACCTGTTCCGCCACCTGAAGCGACGCGATCGCATCGTCCATCTGCCCGGGAAGCGCGAGCAGCGTGCGCTCCACGCCACCAATTGCACTCAATTCAGCGGCGGATTGCGCCAGCGACTTCTTGCTGTCCTGCAGCCAGCTCACGGTCGTGTGCAGCCGGCAAAAACTGGAAAAATGCGACAACGCCTTGTCTGGCAGATGATGCCCTTCGTCAAAAATATAGATGCTGTCTTCCGGTGGGGGCAGAATGGCTCCCCCTCCGAGCGCGAGGTCCGCCAGCGCCAGATCGTGGTTGGTCACTACCACGTCGGCGGTTTGCAGGGCATCGCGGGCGCGAAAGAAGCTGCACTGGCTGATGTTCGGGCAGCGACGGCCCGTACACTGGCTGTGATCGGTGGTAACGCCGAACCATACCGGATCGGCAATTGTGTCGGGCCAGTTGTCGCGATCGCCGTCCCACTGGCCACGGCCCATTGCGTCGAGCATCGCTTCGTACACGGGCAACGCCTCGGCAGCGACGGGGGCGCTCATGTCATCAGGATAACCGCCGAACAGCTCGGCGCTGCCGCCGCCATCAGCCATTAACCGGTCGAGCTTGGACAGGCACAGGTAGCGCCGGCGCCCCTTTGCCAGCGCGTAGGAAAATTGCAGGCCACTGCTTGCGCCGATATCGGGCAGATCCTTGTTGACGAACTGTTCCTGCAACGCCACGGTGGCAGTCGCGACCACCAGACGCTTGCCCAGCGCCTGGGCGATGGGAATGGCCGCCACTGCATAGGCAATTGTCTTGCCCGTGCCCGTGCCGGCCTCGATAACGCAGACAGCGGGCTCGCCGCGTCGGGTTTCGCCCTGTGCGGGTATGCGCGCGAGCGTGTTGGCAATTTCCGCGATCATCTGGCGCTGACCCCAGCGCGGAGCCAGCGCTCTGGCCTCCACAATCGCATTGTATGCATCGCGGATTCTGCTCTTGAGTTCCTCTGTCAGCAAAGTGGCGGCACTACCTGCCCCGCAGCCCGCAGTTTGCTGACCACCGCATTGGCATAGATACCCAGCGCGAAGGGGCGGTGTTCCTCAGGCAGCGCATCGATGCGCGCATTGAACTCTTCCTCGCTGTAATCACCGGCCTCCACGCTGGCGTTCTCCGGCAGGGGCGCCGCATCACCATAGAGCTGGCGATAGGCGCACAGGTTCGTGGGGTGCAGGCAAAACCCGGCGATTACCTGGCGGTCGATTTCCGCCGCTACGGCCTCGGGAGTGTCGAATTCACTCCCAAGCGGCGTGCCAAAGAACACGTGCACCCGCCCTTTTGGCCCGGCTATACCCTTGCCAATGGATTCCACATCTTCCTGTTCTCCTTTGCGATAGGCGCCGTGCGTCGCCACCTGGTACAACTCGCGGGCTTTCATCGCGTCACAGGGGTCCAGTTCATAGGAAATCGCCACCGGGACGATCCGCAGGCTGGCAATGTGTTCCGCAAAGGAGGTGCTCTGCTTGTCCCGGCTCATCGCCAGCATTTTTATTATCACCGGCTCCGTGCGGTCGAGCCCGTTCTTCGCTCGCCCCTCTCGCTGGGCAATCCAGACCGCCGCGTTTTCATCTACAACAGAGTGCTTTATGTAGCTTGAAAGCGTTTTTGTGGCCGCCAGCAATTCGCGCGGCCCGCTCAGTGAGCGCCTGACAATAAAGCTTTTGTTCAGCCGCATTAAATCGGCGACCCACGGCTTGCCAAGCAGGTTATCTCCGATAGCGATACGCACGGTATCCCGCCCGGCGCGATGCAGCGCAAGATTGGTGAATGCCGGATCCATGGCAATATCCCGATGGTTGCTGATGAACAGATACGCGGTTTGCGGATCCAGATCCTGCAACCCGGAAACGCTAAAGCCGCTCGTGGAGCGTTCAATCATGCGCTGCATGTAGCCTTCAATCACCGCCTGCATGCTGCGCACATCGGCGACCTCTCGCACCTCCCGCTGCAGCACCCGCGCAACCACCGCACGACTTAGTGCGGGCGCCAGCCGCGACAGCCAGCCGAGGCGGTAACTGGCTATCGCATTGAGAAATTCCGGGCTTTCAAGCAACCGCGTGATGACCACCCGCACCTCGTGGTCGGCGTACGGGCGAATGTCGATGAAGGGATCGGTCAAGCGGTGTATCCTGCACTGAAAAGCGCCCCACGATACCCAAATTCACCATCCGAGTCATCCGGCAGATCAGGGCAATCGACCGTCGGCACTGACTTGCCCGAACGATTCTGGTAATCTTCGGCGGCTTTGTGTGCGCATCATTTTTGGAGGAGAAATGGAAGCAACCACCGCTGCCCTGACCACGTTCGGCATCGCCTCATTACTGGTCAGCTGGATCTTGCTGCTGATCGTGTCCTGGAAAGAGGATTACACGTGGGGACTGTGCACACTGTTCCTGCCGCCGCTGTCCTACCTGTACAGCCTCGCTCATCTCGACAAGGCTGGCGGCGTGCTGGCGCTGGCCGTGGCAGGCTGGGCCATGATTCTGCTGGGCTGACCCAACGAGCACAGCATTCGTTACCCTGGGAAGCATTACCAAAATGTAATGCTTCCGCCAGCAGGTCCAAACCCGGATTATTTTTCTATTTTTATCAATACGTTATAGCATATTGCCTGACACATCCGTCGCGCTTGTTACGAAAATTCCCAAAAGTTAACAATTAGTCACTGAGCCGCGCGCTACTCATCGCCGTATACTCCCGAGCACTGACCGGAACGACTGGGGACAACCGTTCTGCTTGGTATCCATAGCGAGTGAAAAATGAGAGGAACACATCATGACCAAATCCAAACTGGCGATTGCCGCCGCCCTGCTGGCCGTGTCTGCGGGCAGTTTTGCCGCCAAACCCACCAGCATAGTTTTTGAACGCAATGGCGAAACCACAGACGGTACCGCCTACTCCACCTACACCGTTAAGTGCTCCAATGGCCAGACCGCGGAACTGACTGCCTGGGACAACCGTCGCAAGTGGTGCGTAGGGGATGCAGAGAGCCAGGTCTGCGAGAAGAAACAGATCAAAGCCGCCAAGGCAGCCTGCAAATAGGGTAGCCTGACCGGACAGTCAAAGCCGCGGCAAACACCGCGGCTTTTTTTGTCCTATTCCAGGTACCGCGCGCGCAGCTCCTCAAGCTCCTGCGGCCCGACACCGAGCGCCTCCTCAAGATACGCCTCAACCGAAGGATAGCTCGCGTCGATACTTTCCAGTGCCCGCAGCAGGTAGGCCTCGTGCACCTCCAGCATCGGCAAAACCGAAGCGGTTTCCAAGTGCTCCATCGCATACTTGTGTTTCAGCCGCTGTGCCTCGCGCGCCGGGTCGAAAAAACGCTTCGTCAGCATGTAGTCACGCATTACCACATCGCGCTCGACACCCAGTGCCAGCAGGATTATCGCCGCGGCAAATCCGGTACGGTCTTTTCCCGCCGCGCAATGCACCAGAAAACGCGCATCCTGGAGCGCGAGAATTTCCCGGAACATGCGACCGTAGGTCTCGCTCTGTGCCTCGACAAAATCGCGATTGATGTCCAGCATGAAATCGAACATCGCTTCCGGGTTGCCGACGCTACCCTGGCCCTGCGCTTCCTCGAAAAAGCGTGCATTGCTGCCGGGCACAATTGGCAGGCTCGCCGTTCTGGGCGGCCGGCCAGCGGGCAGGCGGCTCGGATCACCCTGCTGTTCTTCCACACGACGAAAATCACACACCAGGTCGAGCTCAAGACTCTCCAGCAGACTGATATCCTGATCGCTCAGACCCGAGAGCTGTCCGGAACGGTATAAGTAGCCCCACTTCACAGCCCGTCCGCCGGGCGTGCGATAGCCGCCAAAGTCGCGGAAATTCGGGGTGCCCTGCATACCCAGCCTACGCTCCGTTGCAAGCACCTCGGTACCGTGCTGGTCGCGCAGCCGAAAGAAATGCCGACTGGTGGGCTGCAAACCCGACACGCTGGCCCTGCCCGGTGTCTCGCTATAACGCGCCTGTATGCCGCCGGGGGCCGCCAGCGGCTCCACCGTCACCCGGGTATCCGGATGACTGGCTTCCCATTCGAAATGATAGTCGCCGTCTGCCTCACGCCAGATGTGGACAGCGTCTGTAATGAGCATGGATACTTTACCTCGTGTTGCGATCGCCTGCCGGGTCGGGAGACTAGCAGGAGTTTATGTTCCCTTGTACTCAAACACGGCCCGCAGCAGCGTCTTTATAAGGCTCAGCTGCTTCTCCAGCGCGGCCTCGCTGAAAGGGTCGACACCGAGCAGGTCGCTATACATCGGCGCCATGGTGACATAGGACATCACCAGATTATTGAAAGCCATCACGGCCCACGGCTGCAAGCCGGTGTTCTCAAATAGCGATATGGAAGCGCCCTCAATTTTTGTCCTCGGCTCAAACATTGGTCGGAACAGACGGTCTATCAGCTCGCCGGTATGCGGCCCACCAGACAGCGCGGCATGTTGCAGAAGACGCGCCAGATTGGGGTTGGCGTGGTGCTGTCGCACTATTGTTTCGAGCCAGAAAAACACGCGCTGGTTGGTTACCGGGCCATTTTCCAGCTCGGCGAGTGGCGCGGAAAACTCGGTCAGGAGGCGCTCCAGCACCGCCTGGTAAAGCGCTTCCTTGTTCTTGAAATGGTTGTACAGGCTGGGAGAGCGAATGCCCACACGGTCTGCGACATCACCGAGAGATGTGGCGCTATAACCCTTCTCCGCAAACAAATCCTCCGCTGCATCGAGAATGCGATCCGCCGTGGTCAATTGTCGATTCTTGGAGATAGCCTGATCTGCCATGGGCGAGACGCCTGCCCGGTGAGGGCTCAAATGATTAACTAATAGCCATTAGTATAACGCAGCCACAGGAGCAGCGAACAGCCGGCGGTGGTTGACAACGACCGGGGCAGTGTGAATAATCGCCCATCCTGATTTTTGACCCCTTTTGAGGTACACGAGACGTGGCTAATTCCCCACAAGCGCGGAAACGCGCCAGACAGGCCGAAAAGCGCCGCAATCACAACGCCAGCCTGCGATCCATGGTGAGAACGGTAATTAAAAAGGTCAACGCTGCCATCGGCAGTGGCGACGCAACCGCAGCGAAAGCGGCTTATGACAGCGCCGTGCCCGTTATTGACCGCATGGCCGACAAGGGCATCCTTCACAAGAACAAGGCTGCCCGCCACAAGAGTCGCCTGAATACCCAGGTCAAGGCGCTCTCTGCCTGAGCACTGCGAACAGACACAAAAAAGCCGGCTACAATCGCCGGCTTTTTTGTGTCTGGAATTACAGGTTTAGGCAAACCTGAAGGCAGTCTGCGCGCAGACTGCTGGCAACCAGGCGGCAGCGGGCCGCCTCCTGATCAGGCTGCGTCGCTGGTCTTGGACGCTTCCGCCTCCTCGTGCTTCTTGGAGAACTCAGCGAGCATGCTCTGCTCGTAGGATTGCGCTTCGTCCTTGTCCAGGGGACGTTCCAGGGCAGACCAGTCTATGTCGCCGTCGGTGGCCAGGTTCTCGTGCTCCAGCAATCCCAGTTCCTCAAAGCGCGGGCGCACTGCATCGGTGAGCAGACCGATGCGCTTGAGATTGGGCACCACGCGCTGGAACAGCAGGTTGCGGAACGTCGACATCACGAAGCCGTCCAGCACCTTCTTGCGCGCCTCTTCCACGTCCCAGCCGAAGTGACGGAAGACGTCAGTGGCTACCAGGCGTTCGCGACTGATGGCACAGGCCTCAAAGGCAAACATGGCGCGCTCTTCACGCTCCTCATCAGACAGGGTTTTGACGAACTCCTCGAGGTAATTCACACCGAAGGTCACGTGGCGCGCCTCGTCGCGGGTCACCAGGTACACTACATCCTTGAGCACCGGGTCGGGCGTAGTTTCACGCGTGGTGGCAAAGGCCGACAGGGCAAGCCCCTCGATCACGATCTGCATGCCGATGAACTTCATGTCCCAGCGCGCATCCGTGAGGATCTTGTCGATAATGCTCTTCAGGTGGACGTTGATGGGGTACATCATGCCGATACGCTGCTGCAGGTACTTGTTGAAGACCTCCACATGCCGCGCCTCGTCGAAGGTTTGTGAACCCGCGTACAGTTTTGCATTCAGGGTAGGCGCGCAGGAGCAGAGCTGTGAGGCCACCAACAGTGCGCCCTGTTCACCGTGCAGGAACTGCGACAGGCTCCAGGCATTCATATGCAGCCAGAACTCGTCCTTGGTCTTTTCGTCCATGGCGAGATAGGGCTCGTAATCATGCAGGTTCATCATTTCGGGCGAGCGCATCTCTTCGGGCCAGGGGCGATCCCAGTCGATGTCCATTTCCGGATCCCAGTTGAGCTGCTTGCCGAGATCGTAGAGCTTCTTGATTCGGTCATCCTGGATGGTGTAGTCCCAGTTGTATGAGCCGGTCAGGGGTGTCTGAAAGATTTCCGCGATGTGATCCACGTCGGCGCTGGTCAGGCGATCATCGAGATCCGGGCCATCCTTGGGATAGTCGGCGCCGGCAAAAGTCTGAATCTTGCGGGGCGTGCTTTCGGTCCATTCGAGTTTCATTGCCATGTCTCCAGATTGTGACGAGTTGATCGACTATGTCGGATGGTTGCAAGAGCGGCAAGGTAAAGTCTTGTCAAATTACGGTCATATGTGGCCAAATGCAGTATGCCTATTACCAGTACCCCCGCACAATACGTCCTGATCCTTATCGATCTGGCGGAGAGTCTGGGTGCCGAGCGCAGTGCACTGCTGGCCGGTACCAGCCTGAGCACCGCGGATGTGGCCAACATCGGCGCGCGGGTCAGCGACAATGACTTCCGGCAACTGGTGAGCAACGCGCAGGCTCTGACCGGCGATGCAGCGCTGGGCCTGAAACTCGGCCTGCGCCTGAATCTGAGCGCCCACGCCGTTGTCGGACAGGCGTTCATGACCTGCCAGGATCTCGGACAGGGCATGGATTTGCTGCTCAGGTACTATCACCTGCTGGCCTCGGGGCTACATCTTGAACTCGAAGAGGTCGGTGACCAGTGCGTTCTCACGGTGGTCACCAACCCCATCGACCATATTGTGGAATTTGGCTATGAACTGTTGTATGGCGCGCTGATCAATACCGTGCGCGGTATGCTCAATTCCCCCGACATGGCCGTTCGCATGGAGTTCCCGTACCCCGAGCCCGCCCACTCGGCACTCTATTATGAGGTGCTGGGCGCGGATGTTCATTTCAATTGCCCGCGCGGCCGCATTCTGTTCAACCGCGAGTTGCTCAATACCGCACTGCCCTCGTCCAACCCCGTATTGCGGCAACTTTACGAGGCAGAGTGCGCACGCCTGCTCGCCGATCTTGAAGGGGAGGATTCCGTGGTGGAACAAACCCTGCGCCTGTTGCGCAAACTGGAAGGCCAGTATCCGCAAATGCCACAAATCGCCAACATGCTGAACATGAGCGCGAGAACCTACCGGCGCCGCCTGGACGATGAAGGCAAAGCGTTCCAGAGTCTGCTCGACCAGGTGCGCGGCGAGCATGCCACGCGCTACCTGCAGAACTCGCGACTGCCGCTGTCGACGATTGCCTACATGATCGGATTCAGCGATGCATCAAACTTCCGGCGGGCATATATCAAGTGGACGGGCAAGTCGCCAAGGTCCGTGCGCGGTGGCTGAGGCACTGGCGGTATTTCTCGGCGCGAAAGCTGCCCGGCGTATCGCCAAAGATGGCTGGCAAGCCGAGCTGTTCGAACTGCTTGTGGGCGCATCGGGAGGCGCCAAATGGTTGATACTGGGACACCTGGATCGCGTACTCTTCGGCGATTTTCTGCCTCTGTCAAACCGGCCCCTCGATGTGCTTGGCTCCTCCATCGGGTCCTGGAGACACGCCTGTCTCGCCCAGCCCGATCCTGTCGCCGCGATACAACGCCTGGAGGATGCCTACCTGCGCCAGCGCTACAGCAGCGCGCCCGATGCGGCGGAAATCAGTGAAGTCAGCCGCGGGATGCTGGCACAACTACTGGGCGAGAACGGTGGCATGCACATCGTCAATCACCCGCGAATCCGCAGCCATATCGTCACTGCACGCGGCCGCGGCCCGGCGGGGGCAACGTCGCGTACCCTGCTGGCAACGGCGCTCGGCAGCGCCGCGTTCAGCAACGGCGTGAGCCGCCGGTTGTTGCGGCTGTATTTTCAGCGCGTGATTTTTCAAAGCGGCCTGCGCCCGAATGCCGGACTGGACCTGCATGACTTCCAGACACACTACGTTGCCCTGAGCCAGAGAAATGTCGGGGCGGCACTGCACGCCAGCGGCTCCATACCGTTTGTGCTGACCGGCGAACGCGACATAGACGGAGCACCGCCGGGCCAATACTGGGACGGCGGCATCATCGATTATCACTTCGACCTGGAACAGTTCCGCGGTGAGAGACTTCTTCTTTACCCGCATTTCAGCGCCAGAATCGTGCCGGGCTGGTTTGATAAATTCCTGCCATGGCGCGCCACCGACCCCGCCCGTTTCAATAAACTGGTATTGCTGTGCCCGACGCGCGAGTTTATTGCCGACCTGCCGCAGGGCAAGATTCCGGATCGTTCAGACTTCAGGTTGATGCCGCACGAGGAGCGGGTGAAGTACTGGGAGACCTGCATCGAGCGCAGCCGCGCGCTGGCAGAGGAATTCTCGGCGCTGCTGGCGCAGCGGGACCCTCTGGCCGGCGCGGTGGTGTTTAACTGAAGCGCCCGCCGCCGAGCGTATAACTCACACCGCAACACTCTTGCGTCAGCATGCGTTCGATGGTTGCAGGGTCTTCGCTGTAGGCCACACTGCGCCGGCCGTCCGGCAAATCGAACACCGCAATCGCCCGGGAGGCCTGCATGCCGTTGTAGAGAACCGTGTAACCTGCCACCCTCGCCTCGCCCTCGTAAGTGGCGACGAGCTCCTTCACCACAGTAGCCTCGCGCACGGCATCGGTGACATCCTCAAACACCCAGCCATTTCCGGGCGGACGAGAAGACCACAGGCAGCAGGCCTGCTTGGTCATCAGGCCGCTGACGGTGGTCACCAGGCCCATTTCCCCGGGCGCCTCGCGCAACAACTGCGCCATCTTCACGGTTGCCTGGAAGACGAAATTGTTGAGGGGGCCGCCAGCGAAGGTCATGCCGCCCGTCACGCTGACATCCGCGTCCCGCATCAGGCCGAATTCCTCCTGCTGTACGCGTACCGCATAGGGAAAGCAGGAATACAACTCGCGCAGTGGCACCTCGTTGAAATGCACACCGGCGAGTTCCATTGCCCTGCCCCCCGCGATGCGAAAGCCCTCGCTTGCGCCCAGCTCGGCGCGGCTCGAGATCACCGCCATGAAATTGGACTCGGTGGACACCACAGGAAACACCCAGCGCTCACGGGGAATGCCCAGTGATTCCGCCATGCCCGCAGAGCAGAAGATCAGTCCCGCAGCCTGGTCCACGTTCCACTGGCTGTTGTGCAGCTTGGTATACGGAAAAGCCAGCATTCTATTGCCAGGGGAATGCTCCCGCACAAATTCGGGGCTCACTGTTTCATCCACCCAGGCATCGGGATTCGCAGCGGCCAGCTCGCTGAGACCGGCATACATCCGAGCCATCTCGTCGCGATGAGCTTCTACACTCAAACCCTGCCGGTAGCGCAGCGCGGAGTCCATTATCGCGTAGTAACCAACAGGCATTCCCAGACCCGCTGCCGACTCCACGTCGGACATCATTTCCGCCTCCGGACGCAGCAGGACATCCGGCGCTGCATCTGGCTGGGCGATCTCCGGCGCTTCCTCGCCGGCTCGCGCGGCGCACTGGCTGCGGTAACGCGCCTCGCCCCCGGTGACCAGCAATACCTTCGCTTCGTTGTCGCGGATGCGCTGGCAGGCGCGATCGAGCAAACTCTGCTGCAGAATGCCGAAGTCCGCCAGCAGGGTGGTGGCAGAATCTGCCTGCAGCCGTTGCGCCAGCAAACGCGCCGGATCGCTGTAACCCCAGAGGCTGTTCGGCACCATGATTTCGTCGGCCAGCGTGAGCAGTTTCTCGCACCCGGCATCCGCAGCGGCATCGCGCAGGGCCTGCTCCATCAGATCCAGTGGCTCGCGTGCCGCGCGGTGGTCCGCCAGCTTCTGCTGTACAGCCGCCACGCCAACCAGTACTGGCGTATTATCCGGGCACTCAAACATTGATGAATTCGCCGGCATACCAGTTCAGCATCTGAATTTTTTCTTCCAGCGGTTTGTCGGCTTCCATCTCGTAGACATTGCGAAAGCCGATCACCACGCTGGTTACCCCAATATTCTCGAGCTCCTCGATACCTTCGCGTGTAAACGCATTCTGCCCGGTGGTGAAAATCTGGAAGGGTTTGTCCTGCGTGCCGTACTCCTCCCTGAGTTGCTGGATACGGGTGATATAGGTTCGCAGCTGCTCCAGATCGGCGCCGGCGCACATCCAGCCGTCTCCCACGCGGGCCGCGCGCTGCAGCGCCGGCTCCGTGTGGCCACCTATCAGCAACGGCGTTGGCTCACCCGGCACAGGGTTCATCTTGTTTGCCGGCATGTTGAGCAATTCGCCCTCGAAACCGAAGAATTCGCCAGTACCGAGTCCGCGAAGAATCTCGATCTGTTCGTCGAAACGCTTGCCGCGCTTCTCCCAGGGCACATTGCAGATTGCGAAGTCCTCCTCCCAGGGGCTGATGCCAATGCCAAAATCAAAGCGATTACCCGAAAGTACCTGGATACCCTGCACCTGCTTGGCAACCACTGGCGCCTGCCGCACCGCGAGCTTGTAGACAAAAGTGGCAAAACGGATGTTTTCGGTTACCGCCGCCATCGCCGCAACGGCGATGAGGCTCTCCACGAAGGGAACACTCTCGAGGAACTCGCGGCTGCCATCCTTGTTGTACGGGTATTTGGAGCTGGCCTCCTGCGGATAGCAGATGCTGTCCGGTATCGCGATGCCGTCGAACCCGGCCGCCTCAGCGGCTTTCGCCAACGGCAGATAATGATCGGGGTCACACATGCCAACCTGATAACTGAACTTCATACTGCGTCTCCTTGACTGCAACATTCGGCGACTGCGGTTTTTCCGTCGCGCGCCTCTGAACCCACTACTGTAGCGGGTCGCCGCAGCGTGTGCGCCAACTGCCTGGAAAATTCGCCTGCTGGCCTCAAATAGTAAACTGGAGCTCTGCCGAGCGGTTATAATTGTGCTCGACCCTGCGCTGCGCGACACGCATCAGGCTTGAATCGCGACCCGGCCCGCTCGCCGGGCCGCGTCAAACAGGGCAAAACACACTACACGGCCAGCTTTTGATGCAGGATTCCGACACATTCCAGACCACCGCCATGCATGACATTGCGCTGCGATTTCTCTTCGAAGAGGCGGACATTCGCGGCGAGTACGCCAGCCTGGATAGCGCCTACCGGGAAATTCTGGCCATTCACGCCTACGCTCCACCCGTCGGCCGGCTGCTCGGCGAATTTCTCGCCGCAACGGTCATCCTCAGCACGACACTGAAGTTCGAGGGCAAGCTTATTCTGCAGGTGCGCTCCGCCGGGCAGGTACCGCTGCTGATGGCCGAGTGTGACCACAAACTGAATGTGCGCGGCATTGCGCGTTGCGCGGAAACACTGACCGGGACCACCACTGACACACTGCTGACCGACGGCCAACTCGCCATCACCATCGACCCGGTTGTCGGCCAGCGCTACCAGGGGATCGTGACCCTTGCAGAGAATTCCCTTGCACGCAGCCTCGATGCCTACTTTGAGCATTCCGAACAGCTGAAAACCCGCGTCTGGCTGGCAGCCGACGGGGAACGTGCCTGCGGACTGTTGCTGCAGCAACTGCCGGAGCAGGTCAGCCCGCAGGACGAAGATCGCGAAAACCAGTGGCATCACGTTGAGCAACTGGCCTCCACGCTGCGTACCAGCGAACTTACCGGGGATGACGGCCTCACGCTCCTGCACAAACTGTTCCACCAGAATCCAATGCGAGTGTTCGAACCACGCGCGCTGCGTTTTGGCTGCAGCTGCTCTCGGGAGCGGACACTGGGCGCTCTCAGCACCCTGCCCACGCGAGAGCTGGAAGCCCTGCTGGTCGAAATGGGGGTCATTACCATGGACTGCGAGTTCTGCAACAGTCAGTATCAATTCACCCGCGATGACCTCGCCAGCGCTCTCGGATGGGAGAAGTCCAAAACGTTACACTGATCACAGCTTCTGGGAGATTCGCCTGAATTATGCTGGATATAATTACCATCAGCGCGCGATTCTGACATAATAACGACCCCTTGAAATGCCACGATCGGCGCAGTGCGCATCACTGACGCAGCGTCGGATAATCACAGGACTCAGCATGACCGCAAACATCCAGAGTGCACAGGTTTACACCGATCTGACGCCGCCCAGGCTGATCGAGGAAGCGCTGAAGCGCAACGAGGGCAACCTGTCCGATACCGGCGCGCTGCTGGTGACCACCGGCCATCGCACGGGTCGCTCACCCGCCGACCGTTTCGTGGTAAAGGAACCGGGTTCTGAAAACAGTATCGACTGGGGCGGCGTGAACCGCCCCTTCGACGCCGCCAGATTCGACGCCCTGTGGGACCGCGTCGAGAGCTATCTTGAAACCCGCGACCGTTTCATCACGCATCTACATGTCGGCCAGCACAGCGACCATTACATCCCCGTAAAAGTCAGTACCGAGACGGCGTGGCAGGCACTCTTCGGCCGCAACATGTTCATCCGCCCGCCGAGCTACAACGCGGGCGGCAAGCCGGAGTGGAATATCCTCAACGTAGCCAGTTTCGTCTGCGAGCCCGAGCGCGACGGCACCCATTCGGATGGCGTTGTAATTATCAACTTTGCGCAACGCAAGGTGCTGCTGGCTGGCATGCGCTATGCGGGTGAAATGAAAAAAGCCATGTTCTCGGTACAGAACTTCCTGCTACCGGAAAAGAACGTCATGCCCATGCACTGCAGCGCCAACGTGGGCGAAGAAGGCGACACCACACTGTTCTTCGGACTTTCCGGCACGGGTAAAACCACACTCTCGGCAGATACCGATCGCTACCTTATAGGCGATGATGAACACGGCTGGGCCAAAGGCTCCGTGTTCAACCTCGAGGGCGGCTGCTATGCCAAGACTATTGATTTGAGCCAGAAAAACGAACCGGTGATCTGGGATGCCATCCGCTTCGGAGCGATCATCGAGAATGTTGTGCTGGATGAGAACCGACATGCGGATTACACCGACACCAGCCTGACCGAGAACGGCCGCTGCTGCTATCCATTGGAGCATGTCGAAAAACGCACGGAAAGCAATGCCGGAGGAGAACCCAAGTGCGTGATCTTCCTGACCTGCGATGTTTCCGGCGTCCTGCCCCCGGTTTCGATTCTGTCGAAGGAGGCGGCCGCCTATCACTTCCTGAGCGGTTATACGGCACGGGTGGGTTCCACCGAACTGGGAGCAGAGGCCGGCATCAACCCCACCTTCTCAACCTGTTTCGGCGCGCCTTTTATGCCCCGCCCGGCCAGCGATTACGCGGAACTACTGATGCAGCGCATCGCCGAGTTTGATAGCCAGGTCTATCTGGTGAATACCGGCTGGGCAGGCGGCTCAGGTGCGCCCGGCGGCACCGGTTCACGCTTTCCCATTCCGGTCACCCGCGCCGTGGTGCACGCCTGCCAGAGCGGTGCTCTGCTGACGGCCAAAACGGAACACCTGGATATTCTCAATCTCGATTTTCCCGTGGCAGTGCCGGGTGTGGACGACAAATATGTCAACCCGCGAGAGGGCTGGGGAGATACCGCAGCCTATGATGAGCAGGCCGCAAAGCTGGCGGCACTGTTTGCCGAGAACATCCGGAATTTCGACGTATCGGACGCCATACTCTCCGCCGGGCCAAAGAGCGACTGAACACCGCCCGTGGCCAGGCGCAGCATGCTGCGCTGGCACGGGCGCATTTCACTCCGGGGATAGCGCGTTCCACCCGGTCACACTCCGTCTATAACATCCTGCAGCGGCTGGCGACGATGCAGCACATGCGCGGATATCTGTTCGCCCAGCAGAAAAAGCGAGGGCACCAGCAACAGGGTTACGCCGGTTGCGAAGAGCACGCCAAAGGCCAGTGAAATGACCATGGGAATCATGAACTGCGCCTGGATACTGGTTTCGAACATGATCGGCAGCAGGCCAACGAAGGTCGTGATCGAGGTCAGAATAATCGGACGAAAGCGGTCTTGCCCGCCCTGCAGCAGGGCTTCCAGCAGCGAGTGCCCCCTGGCGCGAAGCTGATTGATCCGATCGATCAGCACCAGGTTGTCATTGACCACAACACCCGCGGCAGCGATCACACCGAGCAGTGAAAACATGCTCACCTGCCAGTTGAATATGGCGTGTCCGAAAATCGCCCCCATAATGCCAAACGGTACGGCGGTCAGCACCAGCAGGGGCTGAAAATAAGACCTGAATGGTATCGCCATCAGCGCATACACAATGAGCATGGCCAGCGCCATGAAGGTCAGCATGGCACCGAGAAACTCTTCCTCCTCCTGCAACTCGCCATCGAGGCTCAGGGCCAGGCCCGGGTAGCGCTCCTGCAAATCAGGCAGGTGGTTGCTGATGACGTCGTCGACCACCGCCCGCGGATCAGCCACACCGCGTGCGACATCGGCGGTCACTTTCAGGGTCCGCTTGCGATCCAGCCGATCTATGGTGAGGTAGCCCGGTTGGTAGCTGATCTCTGCCACGGTATCGAAAGGTATTTCATCGCCCGTTGGCGTGCGTACGCGCATATCGCTGAGATTCTCTACCGACAGACGCTCCTCCTCCGGGTAACGCACCATGACCCGGACATCTTCCTTGGCACGCGGTATGCGCTGTGCTTCTGCACCGTAGAACGCTTCACGGGCCTGACGCGCGAGATTCGCAAGACTGATCGATAAATTCTCTGCCGCTGGTTTCAGGCCAAGCTCGATTTCATCCCGCGGTGACTGCAGCGTATCGTTGACGTTGTACACGCCGGGATAGGACTCCAGCAGGGCGCGCATTTCATCCGATGCCGCTCGCAGATCCTCAAGCGAATCGGAGGCCAGCACCAGGGTGATCGGATTACCCATCTCGTTGATTGTGTAGTCGAGCTGAAAATCCTCGACCGGGCCGATATCGCCAATGGCCTCGCGCCAGCGTTCCGCCAGTTCCTTTACATCGAGTTCTTCAGAGCGGATTTGCAGCCATGCCCGGATCTCGTTTTCCTGGCCATAGGAGAACATGTGCCCCACCACCGGATCGCCGGAGGCAAATCGCGGATCGGTATTGAACTCACTGCGAACCTCGAAAGCGGCGGCTTCGACCCTGTCCAATACCCGGACAGTATCGCTGTAGGGGCCGCCTTGCGGTAACGTAATTTCAACCTCGGCGTGGTCTGAATTGACCGCGGGAAAAAACGCCGATCGCAGCCAGCCACCCCCGTACAGCGCCAGACTGAAGCACAGAGCGACCACAAAGACCGCGATCACAATCAGATTGGCGTGCAGGCAACGCTGCAGAAACGGACGATAGACATCACGGGCCACATTGGTCATACCCTGCGCCATACGCTCCCGCATGCCTTCCAGCCGTGCAAGAAATGGATGACGGCTCGGCCGCGGCGGACGCATGTGTGCAAGATGCGGTGGCAGTATCCACATGCACTCGATCAATGAAAAGGTCAAAGCCAGAATCACCACGATCGGCAAGGGTATAGCGGCAGTCGCCATTTCTCCCGGCAGAAACAGCATCGGAGCTACGAATATCATGGTGGATATAACGGCAAACATCACCGGCTTGACGACACCCCGGGCACCGTTAACCGCTCCTTTGGCGCCCGCTTCGCCCGCTGATTGGTGCGAGTGTATGGACTCACCTACGATGATGGCATCGTCCACCACGATTCCCAGAATGAGCAGGAATGCCATCAGGGAGACCATGTTCAGGCTGACCCCGGTCAGTGGCAAGACGAGGAACGTCCCCATGAATGCCACCACGATACCCACGCACACCCAGAGCGCCAGAAGCGGCCGCAGGAACACCATCAGCACCAGAAATACGAGCAAGAGCCCCCCCAGGCCATTTTCTATCAGCATGCGGGTGCGCTCGCGAAAGGGGTCGGCAGAGTCGCGCCAGAACTCGAGAACCACCCCGTCCGGCAGGCGGGTGCGCGTCTTTTCAACCCAGCGGCTCACAGATTCGCTGGTAGCGAGAGTGTCCGGGTTGGATGCGACATAGACGTGCAGGTTCAGCGCCGGCATTCTGTTCAGGCGGGTGCGCACGTTCACATCCTGGAAGCCGTCGCGCACTTCGGCGACGTCACCCAGCAGCACCTGCGTGCCATCGCGAGTGCTCAACAGGGGAATATTCTCGAAATCCAGGCGGTCGTAGGCCTGCCCACGGGTCTGTAACTGGATATCGCCCTCGCTGGTCTTCAGGGTGCCTGCCGGCAGATTCAACGACGAGGAACGGATGGCTGCCACCACCTCATCGAAGGTCAGGCCATACTGACGAAGCGTGTATTCGGAGACTTCCACCGCGACCTCGTAAGGGCGCGGGCTACTGAGCTCAACCAGGGAAACATCCGGCTGTGCGGCTAGATCGTCGCGCAGCTGTTCCCCGAGTTTCTTGAGTTCGCGCTCGCCGATATCGCCCGCAAGGCTCACCATCGCCATATGATTGCGGTGCGCCAGTTCAGTCACGATGGGACGCTCGGCATCTACCGGGAAGGTGGATATGGCATCCACGCGGGATTTTACCTCGGCGGTCAGCCGTTGCATGTCGTAGCCTGACTGGGCCTCGATAAGTACCGTGCCCGATCCCTGGCGCGCGGTAGATCGAATCTCCTTGACGCCGTTCAGATCATGCACAGCCTCTTCGATACGCTTGCAGATTTGCTGCTCGACCTCACTCGGACCGGCACCCGGATACGGCATCGAGACACTCACGATATTGAGCTCGAATTCGGGGAAAAACTGCTTGTCGAGCGAGGGTATCGCCAGCACCCCGCCGATCACCAGAAATACCATCAACAGGTTGGCTGCGATGGGATTGTCGACGAACCAGCGAATCGGGCCGCCCATGGCTAGCCTCCAGCCCGGGCGTGCGAAGTCAGGGATTCGGCCCTCGCGGGCGCCTGCGCAATACTGCTGACCCGCACCTCCACGCCGGCCACCACGCGCGGCACTTCCCGCACGATCACCCGCTCACCGGCCTGCAAGCCCTGCGCCCACACTGTATCGGCATCACTTTGTAGTATATGTACCGGGCGCTTGCGCGCGACTCCCCCCTCGTCCACAAGCATGACAGCGTCGCCGCTGAGCAGGGCGGTGCGCGGCAGGCCGGACACGTTCGGCAGGGGCTTGCCACTGATTGTAGCGTGCACGAAAAGCCCCGGAGACAGCGGCGGGCGCTCGCTGTCTGCATCGCGCGTAAATGGCTCCGCCACCTCCGCCACGGCGTACACCATGCGACTATCCTCGTCGATACTGGCGTCAGTGCGCACGATGCGTCCCTGCCAACGCCATTCCCGGTTGGCAAAAACCGCGCGCAAGACCACTGGTGCGCCCGTACCGGCGCCGAATGCTTTGTCCTCCTCATAGCTGAGAGGCAGGTCGAGCAACGCAACCTGCCGGCCCGTAAGCGGCAACCGCACCTCTACCGCATCCGTACCATACACCGAGGCTATCGGTGAACCGGCCGTTACGAACTGCCCCACGTCGACCAGCTTCTCACTGACGCGGCCATTGAAAGGCACGGAGATCTCCGTGCGCGCAAGATCGAGTTGCGCGGCCTGTAAATCGGCCTCGGAAGCCTTGAGTGCCGCTTCGGCCGCGGCTACCTGCGGCTTGCGCAAAAACAGGGCGTTGGCCTCCGCCGTGCCGAGATCACGCCACTCCCTCTCGGCCTGGCGCGCGCGCCCGCGCTCTTCCGCGAGGCGCTGTTGCGCCGCGGCAACCTGAGACTCGGCGCGCGCGATCGCCAGCTGATAATCGACGTCTTCGATCTTCACCAGTTCCTCGCCGGCAGCGAAGAACCCACCCACGGCAAAGCGCGGCGATACCCGTTCGACGCGACCGCTGACCCTGCTCACCACCCTGACCTGTAGAGTGGGCCGCACCGTGCCCTGTGTTTGCACCGACAGCGCCTGCCGGCGCGGCTCAGCGATGATGACCTCCACCTCAGGCGGGCCAGCCTCCGGGGGCACTTCCGGCGAAGGGGCCGGCTTGCCCACCAGCACGGCATAGGCAGCGAGACTGCCCAATAGCAGAACCAGCGCAGCCCAGAGACCATTGCGCGCTACTGTGAATGCCATGTCTGTTCCCATTTCTGCGCATCTTTCAGCGCGCCAGTCTATCGTGCCTGCCTGAATGGCGTCCAAATCATTCCTACGGATTTTTCCGCTCAGACAGGTAGACAGACTTCCCGGCCTGCGGTTCTGCACGGCTGCCATTTCGTGTGAAGAAATACGCAGGAGAACGAATTCAGATCGGTTCAACTAGTATGTTTAGTCTAATTTTATCGCCTACTCTTGCTCCCGCTGGTGGAGAGACCGCCGGCCACCAAACCACGGGAGATGAACCATGGCTGAACAAGCAACCACCAAAAAGGCCACCGCCAGGAAAGCCGCGCCGAAGCGCAAGACCAGCGCGAAAGGCGCCGCTGCTGCGCGCAAGCCGGCCCCGAAACGCAAGCCTGCTACACGCAGAACGACTGGCCGGAAAGCAACGCCGGATCTTGGCGCACGCGCCCAGGAAGCCGGTCGCAAGGCGTTTCTGGCCAGCCTCGGTTTCTACGGCAAAGCCTTTGAGCAGGCCCAGGAGCAGTTCGATAGCCTGCAGGGCCGCCTCGAAGAACGTCGCAAGAAGGCCGACAAGCTGTATCAGGAGCTGGTGAAGCGCGGCGAGAAGGTCGAAAAGCAGGCCAGGAGCCGCATCGACGATTTCGAATTACCGAAGCTGGAGCTCGAAAGCCTGACCGATCGCAAGAAGCTGGAAGCCCAGCTGGAGAAAGTACGCGTGCGTTTCGACGAACTGAAAAATTCCGTCGGTTTCAGAACCGCCGCCTGAGCAACGTCCATCCAGGACCTCTTGCCCCTCATCAGTAGGGGCCGCGTGGGGCCACTTTGTGGCCCCTTTTTTATGTCCGCCGACAGGCCCGGACCGGTATCGACACCCTTCGGTCGCTAGCATTGGCTATTTTTCCCGCTCCTGCCCCCGGTCTTTCCTTTATCGACTAATCTGTTTTAATGGTTGGCCGAGCGCAGCATCTACTCACCAACAGTTGTAACCGGAGGGCAGATAGCATGAGCGATGAAAAAAGCAGCGTCTCCGACAAGGCAGGCGAAATAGCCAAAAACATCTGGCTCGCCGGTGTGGGCGCCTATGGCAAGGCGGTTGAGGATGCCCAGGGCCGGCTGGAGAAAGCGATGGAACCACCCAAACTTTTCAAGGACCTGGTCAAAGCCGGCGCCGCTCTCGAGGAAGACGCCCGCGAAGCCCTGAGCAGCACATCTTCTGCCAGGCAATCGGTGGAGGAACGGATCGCCCGCGTACGCGACAACTTCCATTTGCAGCGCCCCGCACGGATTGAGGATCTCATTGCACTGACCAAGCAGGTGGAACAGCTCAGTCGCAAAGTTGATGCACTGGCCAAAGCAGTAGACGAACAGGGTCAGAAAGTGCCGAAACGCGCCACCGCCGGCAGCAGCCGGGCGAAGAAAAAGCCGGCGTCGAAGAAAAAAGCAGCGGGCAAATCGGCCGCGAAAACTTCCACAGCAGGCTCGTCACCCGCCAAGCGGCGCACAGCCGCTGCCAGCAAGCGCCGGAGCTGACGACCCACACAGATGAAAACCCGGGACAGGATTCTGTACACCAGCCTGGCGCTGTTTAACGAGGAGGGAGAGGCGGAGACAACCACCCTGGATATTGCCACGGAAATGGATATCAGCCCGGGCAACCTCTACTACCACTTCAAGGGCAAGGATCAGATCATTGCCGAACTGTTCCATCAGTATGAACAGGCACTGACCAACACGCTGACCGCGCCGATAGAAAACCCCCTGAGTACCGACCGCGCCGGCGTGGAGGCCAACTGGTATTACTTGTATGTCGTGCTGGAAGAGATGTACCAGTACCGCTTTCTCTACCACAATCTCGACAATATTCTGCACCGCTATCCGCATGTGCAGCGAGGCTTTCGTCAACTCATCCAGCTAAAGCGCGCTGCGATGTACGCCATTTGCAGAACACTGGTGCAACAGGAGGTGATTGCGGCACATGACCAGCAGTTGCTTGGGCTGGCAGACAACATGACGCTGGCGATGACCTTCTGGTTCAACTACGAGGCCCTGTTACACGGGGGGCGCTCCCCCGAAATCACCATTCACCAGGGCGTGCTGCAACTACTTACCATGGTGGCGCCCTACCTCGGCGATGAGCAGCTCAGGTTCTATCGCGACTGCGAGGCGATCTACGCGAGCATGCTGGCGGCGACGCCGCACTGAAGGGCCATTTGCAGCCCGAACGGAGTGCTTATAGTTTCTTTTGCAGCAGTATCACGTCCGAACCGAGGAACTCGGGTTCTACCGCATGGCGTGCGGCCCACCATCGCCAGGTGGCAATGCTGAAAAAGCATACGTGGGTCGGGTCGTTGCGGTAGTGCCATCCCTCAAACGCCGCGCGATCAATCACCAGCTTGGTCATGATCGCCAGCCAACCACCTGGTTCCAGTAACAACCATAGCCTCTCCAGTTCCCGCCCCGGCTGGTACAGATGTTCCACAACTTCCGTTGCCGTGATGAACTCCCAGGGCTGCGCCAACACCTGCGCGTCCGGGGCGTAGTACGGGTCATACAGCGCCACACTGTAACCGGCTTCACGCAGCATACAGGCAAGCGCCGGCCCCGGACCACAGCCAAAATCCAGACCGCGAGCCGGCGGCGGCAAACGCTCCATCAGCGGTGTCGCAAGGCGCGCAAGAAAGCGGCGATAGCCCGGATCTGTAACCACATTCTCGTGCTGATCATAAACTGCGCGCTCGGCTTCCGGACCCAGACGGTATTTCGCTGGCACAAAAACCAATTCACAGCGTGCGCATTGCAGGTACTCGCGATGCCGGTCGCGGCCGTAGGCAAGCAGTTCATCGCCAGCACACAGCGGACAGTGTGTTTCACCATGCATCTGCTATTATCCCTGCTCACATTCCCGCAAACCCGGCCACCGAGGAGCCTGACATGAGCATCAAAACTGGCGACAGCATACCCGCCTGCACGCTGAAAACAATGGGAGAAAAAGGCCCGCAAGACATCACTACGGATGAAATTTTCTCCGGCAAGAAAGTGGTTCTATTCGCGGTGCCCGGCGCCTTCACACCCGGTTGCAGCAATACGCACCTGCCTGGTTACGTGGTAAACGCCGATAAAATCAAGGCGAAAGGCGTCGACACCATCGCCTGTATGGCTGTTAACGATGCCTTCGTCATGGGTGCCTGGGGCAAGGCACAGAATGCGCAGGAGCTGCTCATGCTTGCCGATGGCAACGGGGAGTTCACCGCCGCACTGGGACTGGAGCTCGACGGCAGTGGCTTCGGGCTAGGCACGCGCAGTCAGCGTTTCGCAATGATCGTGGATGACGGTACCGTCACTGCGCTCAACGTCGAAGAGGGCCCCGGAGTAGACGTGAGCTCAGCAGAGACCATTATGAAGCTGCTTTAGGCGCGCAAGATGCATGGCGCGTTTCAGTTCACCAGGGTGTAGCACACCAGGCTGACTACCAGCGCGCCAAGCAGATTCAGTGCCACACCCTCGCGCGCCATGCGCGCGGTAGTGAGCATACCGCTACCGAACACCACCGAGTTGGGGGCGGTGGCCACCGGCAGCATGAAAGCGCAACTGGCGCTCATGGCGGCGGGCACCATTATCACCTCCGGCGCAATACCCGCGGCCAGCGCGGCGGCTGCCAGTACCGGCATCAGCAAGGTGGTACTCGCGGTATTGGAAGTGGTTTCCGTCATGAAGGTAACGGTGAGACAGATCAACAGGATCAGCAGGTAGGTGGGCAGGTTCGCCATATCCGCCAGCCACAACCCCAGCAGATCGCTCAAGCCGGAATTCACGAACCCCTGGGCGAGGCAAATACCCCCGGAAAATAGCAGCAACACGCCCCAGGGAATGCTACTCGCCCTTTCCCAGTTGAGCAGGCGCTGGCCTTTGCCGTCAGGAATCACGAACAACAACACAACCGCCAGCAGCGCCACCGACGCATCGTTTGCGCCGGGCAGGCCGAACCATGTTTTCCAGCCACCGAAAGGTTCGCTACGCGTAATCCAGGCCAGCGCCGTGAAGCCAAATACCAGCATCACGCGGCGCTCCTCGGTGCGCCAGGCGCCCACCTCGGGCAGATTGATCTGCAAATCGCCTTTCAGGTTACGCGTCAGATAAAACGCCATTGCCGGCACCAGCAGCAACACAACGGGCAGCGCCCAGCTCATCCACTGGCTGAAGCTGATTGCCTGCCCGGTGGTCTGTTCGTAGACCTGCATGAAAATCAGATTGGGCGGTGTGCCGATTGGCGTTCCTATGCCTCCGACACTCGCCGCATAGGCGAGGCCCAGCAGAAGCGGTGGCGCAAGGCGCGCCCTGTCTTCAACCGCATCCAGCAACGCCAGTGCCACCGGCAACAGCATCAGCGTTGTCGCCGTATTGGATATCCACATACTCAATACAGCCGACGCTGCCATGAACCCCATCACCAGACGGCGGCCGCTGCTGGCTCCAAAAAGGTGCACCATAGACAGCGCGATGCGCCGATGTGCGCCGCTGTGCTCCATGCCTTTCGACAACAGGAAGCCGCCCAGCAACAGGAGGATCAGCGGCGAACCGTAAGCCTGCCCCACTTCCGCGGGGGTCAACACACCCAATAGCGGCAGCACCGCCAATGGCACCAGGGAGGTAATGGGAATCGGTACCGGCTCAAACACCCACCAGAGCACACACAGTACCGCCACCGCGGCCACAACGGCCATGTCGTCCCCGTAACCGGACAGATTGCAGACAATCGCGGCGCAGGCCGCGGCCAGCGGACCCAGCCAGAGGGCCACAGAACGCATTGCGGTCAAGATCTCACTCCCCTGTCAGGGCTTGCGGGGGCGGGTGTCGCGCCCTTTCTCAGCTCGCATCCTGTCTGAGCTTGTCAGACCTGTAAAGTCCGGGACGCGCAGTCCGGGACGCGTAGTACGGGACGCGCAGTTCAGGAAGCGTAGTTCGCTGGTACCCGCCGCTGGCAGGCGCTAGACTCGGCAGCATGAACCAGGCAATCAAGCAACCACTCACGGATCGCTTCGGCCGGCGCGTCGACTATGTCCGGCTTTCAGTAACCGACCGCTGCGATTTTCGCTGCGTCTACTGCATGGCGGAAGACATGCGCTTCGCCCCCAAAAGCGAAGTGCTGACGCTGGAAGAACTGAGTGAAATTGCGCAGGCGTTCGTCAGTCTCGGTGTACGCAAGGTTCGGCTCACCGGCGGGGAACCGCTGGTACGCAATAACGTGCTCTCGCTCATCCGTGAGCTGGGCGCCATGCCAGGCCTTGAACAACTGGTGCTGACTACCAACGGCTCACAGCTACAGAGGCTGGCCGGGGAGCTTCGCGATGCCGGCGTCCAGCGTATCAACATCAGCCTGGATAGCCTGCAGCCGAGGAAGTTTCGCCACCTGACGCGGTTTGGCAATCTTGAGCAGGTACTCGCGGGTATCGACGCAGCCGTCGCGGCGGGCTTTGCCGGTATCCGGCTCAACGCGGTCATACTCAAGGGGCGCAACGAGGAAGAAGTGCTGGATCTGGTGGCTTTCGCACATGCCCGCGGCATCGATATCGCCTTCATCGAAGAAATGCCGCTGGGTGTTATCGATGAGCATGATCGCGCCCTCAGCTTTCTCAGCAACGATGTGTTGCGAAGCATGATCAGCGAGCGCTACACACTGCAGGCCGAGGACAGCCCGGCGGGCGGAGCGGGGCCGGCCCGCTACTATCGAATCCACGGCAGCGACTCTCGTGTGGGCTTCATTTCGCCTCACAGCCACAATTTCTGTCATCTGTGCAACCGCGTGCGGGTGACGGCAGAGGGCAGACTGCTGCTGTGCCTGGGCAACGAGGATTCCGCAGACCTGCGCGCGGTGCTGCGCGCGCCGGGCTACTCCCGCGACAGACTGCGCGCGGCCATCATCAGCGCCATCGAGCTAAAGCCCGAGCGGCATCACTTCGACCTCGAAGCGGAGCCCGATATCGTGCGCTTCATGAACACTACCGGCGGCTGACGACGCCCGCTGCCGGGCGATTTTCAATAGCGTACAATGCAAAGCCCCCCGGATTGAGGCAGGCACGTGAAGCCAGAAGATTTTCCCCAGCTCGCATCGGTGGAGCAGATAGAACAGGGTTTCGAGTCGCACGGCTATATTTGCAGCCGCAAGATAGCGACAGCCGTGTTTCTCGCCTTCCAGCTACGTAAACCGGTGCTGGTGGAGGGCCCGCCGGGCGTGGGCAAGACCGAGCTCGCCAAAACCACCGCGCTACTGCTGGATACCCCGCTCATTCGCCTGCAGTGCTACGAGGGGCTCGACGAGGCCAAGGCACTGTATGAGTGGAAATACGGCAAGCAGCTGCTGTACACGCAGGTGCTCAAGGAAAAGCTCGGCGATCTACTGCAGGGCGCCAAGGGCCTGGCGGAGTCCGTCGAGCGACTGCACCAGTTCGGCGATATTTTCTACTCTGAGGATTTTCTCGAGCCACGGCCCCTGCTGAAGGCCATGCAGCAGGAAAAAGGGGCTATTCTGCTGATAGACGAGATAGACAAATCCGACTACGAGTTTGAGTCACTGCTGCTCGAAATACTCTCCGACTACCAGATATCAATCCCCGAAATCGGCACCATCCAGGCGCGCACAACGCCTATGGTATTTCTCACCAGCAACAACACGCGGGATATTTCCGACGCACTGAAGCGACGCTGCCTGCACCTGTACATTCCGTTCCCGAGTGTTGAGCTGGAGGAGCGGATCATTCGCAGCCGGGTACCCGATGTGGACGCGCGGCTGCGGCATCAGCTGGTCGAGTTCGTGCATTCGCTGAGACAGCTCGATTTGAAAAAGGCCCCGGCGATTTCCGAAACCATCGACTGGGCGCGCAGCCTGCTGCTGCTACACGCTGATCAACTCGAAGCGGAACTCGTGCGCAGCACACTGAACGTGCTGCTGAAATTCGAGGAGGACATACAGAGTACGGATGGCAGCCTGGACAAAATGCTTCGGGAAAGTAGCGCAGAACAGCGCGCCGGTGAAGCGCGCTGAATACGTCATCAACAACAGTTGAAGCGCGCGCGGCAAGCGGCATGCAGTCCAGCCTGGTCAGTTTCATTCAGGTGCTGCGCAGCCATGAGGTGCGTGTATCGCCCGCGGAAACCCTGGACGCGGTAGACGTGGCCTCGACCCTCGGATACACCGACCGCACCCTGTTGCGCGACGGCCTCGCGATGACGCTGGCAAAGACCCCGGAGGAAGAGGCCATCTTCCTGCAGTGCTTTGACAGCTTCTTCGGGCTTGATTTCGCGGATTACGCGCCGGCGGCCGATAGCGACCCTTCCGCGGAGGCGGGGGACGCCGCCCCTGCGGATTCTCCCGAGGCGGCAAGCGCGGCAGCCCCCACGCCGGGCAACAGCCACTCCGAGCCGCATATCGAGGCGCTCACCAGAGCCGCGGAGCAAAGTCCAGCCCTGGATGCGCTAATGCAATCCACCCTGATGCAGAGCCTCCTGCAGAATGACCGCAATGCGATGGCACTGGCGATGGGCCAGGCAGCCCGGCAGACGGGCCTTGCAAGCATGCAGATGTTCACGCAGAAGGGGCAGTTTACGCGGCGCATGCTCGACGCACTCGGGGAGCAGCATATTCGCGACGCGGTGATCGAGCTGGAACAATCTGAAAGCCCCGTGCTTCCGCTGGTGCAGCGCTACCGGGATGTCTTGCGCGAACAGGTGAGGGACTATGTTGAGCGTGAATACCTGCTGCATGCCGAGGGACACACGCGCCAGTTCATGGACGACATCCTGAGCCGGGCGCGCCTCAACAACATCGAGCATGTGTACCTGCACAAAGTGCAGGAGCTCATCCGTAAAATGGCACGCAAGCTGGCGAGTCGTCACTCCCCCCGGCTGCGAAGGCAGAAACGCGGCCAGCTGAATATGCCCAAAACCCTGCGCCGGGGTATCGCCAACGATGGCGTGATGTTCAATCTCTACTGGCGTCGCTCCAGGAAGGAAAAGCCCCAGATACTCGCCGTGTGTGATGTAAGCGGTTCGGTTGCGGCCTATGCAAAGTTTCTGTTGCTGTTTCTTTACAGCCTGCAGGACGTTTTGCCCAAGGTCCGCAGTTTCGCCTTTTCCAGCCATCTGGGAGAGGTGAGCGACTACTTTGATGACTACGCCGTGGAAGACGCTATCGAACTCATCAACCGGAAGTACGGCGGAGCAACTGACTATGGCAACAGCCTGCTGGATTTTGCCACGCTCGCCATCGATGACATCGACAGCAACACCACCGTCATTTTTCTGGGAGACGCGCGCAACAACAACGGCGAGCCGCGTCTCGATCTCTTGCAGAGCATCTACCAGAGATGCAAGCAGCTTATCTGGCTGAACCCGGAATCGCGCAGATCCTGGGGCAGCGGCGACTCGGAAATGCTGCGCTACCAAAGCGCCTGTCATTTTAGCGCCGAATGCAATAACCTTAAGCAGTTGGAGCGCATCATCGACCAACTGCTGAAGAGTACCCGATAACGTCCATGGTCTACTTGTGTAAAGACTGCAGCTACCGCGGCAAGATGAGTGGTCAGGGGGGCGAATGCCCCGCCTGTGGCTCCTTCAACATGGTACCGTGCCGATCCGCAGCTAAAGACGGGACATCCACCACCGCCAAATGGCGCATTGTCATCATGCTGCTGCTGTGGGGATGCCTGTCCGCCCTGGTTATTTCGAAGCTGGTCCCGTGAAGCTTACAGCCGAACATTTCCCGATTTCCTGCTCCCTGCAATCACTGGTGCAGGAACACTTCTCCGGCGCCGCTGTCGAGCCGGGCCAGCACCACATGTCGCTGGACGAGCTGCTTGGCTATTTGCGCAATCCCAGAGACCTGGATCTCACACCCTTCGCGGATCTACTCAGCCAGACGGAGGAGATGGGCGACCCGGCATTGCCATCGGGCGAACACACCGCCATCCTTCGCTGGATTGGCGAAGCCATGCATCAATTTGAACAGCGCTTCCCGCTGGAGGAGCCGCTGGCATCCGAGGTTCGGCGACTGAAACCGCTGGCCGCCGCGATCGCGCTCACCGACCCGGACTTTATGCAGCCGGATGTACACCCCTTGCACCAGCTGCTCGACACCATCCATGAACGCGCCGTCGGCTGGCAGGCGAGGCTTGGCCGGGCCGGCATCGTGCTGGAAAAGCAGGTTGCGACAGCGGTGGAGGGCGCCCTCTCCTGGTTCGACAATAACTCCGTGGATATGGCAGCAGTTTGCGCCGATTTTGTCGCCGCTGCAGAGCGCGACCAGGCTCGCGCAAAACGCATGTCACGCCGCGTGGTGGAAGCAGAACTGGGGCGCGTCAAGACAGCCGCAGCAAAACGCGAAGCGTCAGGCATGATTAACGGCGCCCTGGAAAGATACGCCGCCCCGCCGGAGATCGGCGAATTCCTCAAGGGCCCGTGGTACGACAGCGCCCAGCTTTTGCTGCTCAAGTTCGGTGCTGATTCAGAGCAATGGCAGAAAATGCGTGAGACAACCGAGACGCTGCTCGACTCACTCCAGAGCCTGGAGAACGCCTCTGAGGAGCGACGCCAGCATATCTTTGCCCTGGTCACCCAGCTCCCGCGGGAAATGCGACGCTGGCTGTTGAGCCTGCACCATGATACCGACGCGGTGAATGATGCAATGGCTCTGGTTGAATTCGCACACTTGCGTATATTGAGGCAGCAGCCGGTGAATCTCGAGTGGATTCTGCCTATCACTGTCACCGCTGCAAACGACGGCAGCTACCGCGAAGAGTTGGTAAGAGCGCTCAGACCGATACAGGAAGGAAATTGGTTCGGTGTGGAAACACGCAAGGATGGCATGCTGCGTGTGCAGCTCGTGCTGAAGGAAGAACGGGAGCAACGGCTGCTGTTTACCAACCTCGCAGGTATGAAGGTACTGGACCAAAGCTTCGAGCAGTTTGATGAGTTGCTGGAAAAAAAGCGCGTCATGGCATTGCCAACCGGTGGCGGCTTCAGCCTGTGTCTGACCATCGCCGCGGGCATCAGCACTATTGACCAGCTCAATGCATTGTATGCGCGCGTGTCGCAGGATTCACCGGGAACACCGCTCGCTCCAGTGGCGACTGCCAGCGAAGATGCAGAACCGGAGCCCCGTATGGCGGCGCCAGAAGCGCCTCCAGTAGAGGAGCCACAACCAGAGCCGGAGCCGGAGCCGGAGCCTGAACCTGAACCTGAACCTGAACCTGAGTCCCAATCCGAACCGGCGCCTCAGCCAGAGAAAAAATCAGAGCCGGAGCCGGCTGGCGAACCCGAAGCGGATTCTCTCAGCCTGGACGGGGATTTTGCGGAGCTACAGGCACTGATAGATGACGATGATCCGCTTTCCAGCGAGTACGGGCTGGACGACATCGACTTTTTCAACACACCGGAGGACACAGCAGAAAGCGGGGCTGACGCGCTCGATTCTTCTGCCTCAATACCAGAGGACGACGTCGAGCCGCCGGCTGATACGGGCGATGACCCAAGCCAATGGCTGCAACCTCCGGAGCTTTCCTCCTCCGAGCCGGGCCCGGTAAAGGGCTCCCCCACGGTGCCAGAGCTACCCGATGACGTGCCCGATACACTCTCCCAGCCGATAAGCGGAGGCAGCGACGCAAAAGAGCATATTGGCGAACAGTCTCCCAGGGAAGAAGAGGCTGAAACCGCACGGGATAGCAGCGACAGCGAGCCTGAGCTGCGTCTGGATCTGCAAATGGGCGCGTGGCTCGGTTTTCACGATGGCGATACGCCGCTAATGGCCAAACTGGCTGTGCACGACCCTGAGGAAGATATCTATATTTTTGTCAACCGCAGCGGCATCAAGATGCGCCAGATCAGCGGTGCGGCTCTGCGCGCGTTGGTGTCCAGGGGCCTGGTGGACATTCTGCAAACCACGTCCAACTTCCGTGAGGAGGTGAACGATGTACGCAAGAAGCTCGACACTTGAAGAAAGCGTGATCGACGATGTCTGAACAACGCAGGCATCTCAGATTACCACTGGAAAGCCGGACATTCATTGAACTGGTTTCGCCCCAACTGGGCACCAGAGGTACCGGACGCCTGGTCACCTGCCAGACACTGAACATATCACGCGGAGGTCTGCAGGTAGCACTGGGCGACGCGGTTACCGTGGGCGCCATATTGCAAATCAGCGTCGAGTTGCCCACCGAGGAGCAGCCACTATACCTCGCTGGCGAAGTGCGCTGGTGCAGGTACAACGACCTGGATGCCGAGTTGCGCTGGCTGGCCGGATTCAAACTGTTGAACGCCGAAAGCACCGACATCGGTCGCTGGGTGGAACTGATCGCGGACATGGAACGCTGAATTTCCGCCGGCGAGCACGCGGTGCAGCGGTGTCAGTCCTCGTCGTCAACGCTCTCCAGCGCCAGCCCACCGGCAGCACCCGCGGATTCCCCATCCTGCGTCGCGAACTTGATCTTTAGTCGCAGGTTGTTGGGAGAGTCGGCATTTCTCAGCGCTTCCTCGTCGGTGATCTTGCCTTCGCGGAACAGCTCAAACAGGGCGGCGTCAAAAGTCTTCATCCCGAGGTTTTCGGACTTCTCCATAATCTCCTTGATGCCGTCGATATCGCCTTTCAGGATCAGATCCTGCACTATCGGCGTACCCAGCAAGACTTCTATGGCGGCACTGCGCTTGCCGTCACGCGTGGGAATCAGGCGCTGCGAAACGATGCACTGCATGTTCATGGAGAGATCCATGAGCAGCTGCGTGCGACGATCCTCGGGGAAAAAGTTGATGATTCTGTCCAGCGCCTGATTGGCGTTGTTGGCGTGCAGGGTTGATATGCACAGATGTCCGGTTTCTGCAAACGCGATCGCGTGTTCCATCGTTTCCCGGTCACGGATCTCACCGATGAGAATCACGTCCGGCGCCTGACGCAGAGTGTTCTTCAGCGCATTGTGCCAGCTACGGGTATCCACGCCCACTTCCCGCTGGTTAACGATCGACTTCTTGTGGCTGTGCACGAACTCCACTGGATCTTCAATGGTAACAATGTGGCCACTGCTATTACGATTGCGATAATCGATGAGTGCGGCGAGTGACGTGGACTTGCCGGACCCGGTAGCGCCCACAAACAACATGAGTCCACGCTTGCGCATTACCACTTCGGTGAGCGTGGGCGGCAAGCCGAGATCCTGCCAGCTCGGGATGTCGGCAACAATATTACGGGCAACGATGCCCACCTCGTTGCGCTGTACAAATATATTGATGCGAAAGCGACCATAGCCCGATACAGACGTGGCGAGATTCATTTCCAGTTCTTTCTCGAACTCCGCGCGCTGCGCTTCATCCATGATCTCGTAGGCAATCTCCTTGATCTCCCCGGGCCGCAGAATCTCACTGGCGATGGGCTTGAGTTCGCCCTGAAACTTGGCACAGGGTGGAGCACCCGTGCTGAGAAAGAGGTCCGAACCATTCTCGGCGGACAGTATTTTTAACCACTCGACTATTCTCACACGGCACCCCCCGGTTTTTCTTGCTCCTACTGTAGCAGCTTGCCATTGTGGGACAAGAGCGGCACTGACCCATGCGGAGCCACCCCCTTCGCCGGCTGCACACTGGCCACTTTCAGGACGCAATCGTATACTGTGCGGCCGCGCAATATAGCAAGGATAAAAATTGTGGAAAACGCCCGACCCACACCGCTTCTCGAAGATTCCGAAGCCACGCGGCGCAAGCTTGAGGATTGGCTGTCCGAGCACCGGGGCACCGCGGTGCATATTCCCGAGCTGACCATTCCCGAAGCCACCGGCATGTCCAATGTCACACTGCTGTTCGACGTGCAGTGGCAGGAGAACGGCGCCCGCCTGAGCGAACCGGTAGTGGCGCGCCTGCAGCCGGAGATAGATCGCCCGGTGTTCCCCGATTACGATCTCAGCCTGCAGTACGAGGTGATGGAGAGCATTGGTCGCCACAGCGATATTCCGGTGCCGGAGCTGCGCGGCCTGGAAACCGACAAATCGCTGCTGGGTGTGCAGTTTTATTTCATGAAGCACACGGAGGGACGGATTCCCAGCGACATGCCACCCTACAACATGGATGGCTGGATGATGCACGAGACGACACTCGCGCAACGCGCGGACATGTGGCGCGCAGCGGTCGACATGATGGCGCGCTTCCATCGGCTGGATTACCGCGAACTGGGCTTTGAAAAACTGCATGTACCGGGCAAAACACCCCTGCAGCAACAGCTTGAGTACTGGCAGCACTACCACGTATGGGGCCTGGAAGGACAAACGCAGGAGATTTGCCAGCAAGCGCTTGACTGGCTCTGGGCAAATCAGCCCGCCGAAGAACCTACCGTGCTGTGCTGGGGCGACTCGCGACTCGGCAACATGATTTTCAATGAGTCACTGGATGGCATTGCCGCCATGCTGGACTGGGAAATGGCGGTGTTGGGCAATCCGGTGCAGGATATCGCCTGGTTCAACTACCTGGATTCGACCTTCGCCGATGGGCTCGGCATGCCGCGACTCGAGGGCCTGCCGGATTACGACAGCACCATTGCACAATGGGAGGCAGCATCCGGGCATTCAGCCCGCGACTACCGCTACTATTTTATTTTCGCGGGAATGCGCTACGGCCTGATCCTGTCCCGGATCATGCTGGCCACAGGCCAGGCATCCGAGGTTCAGGGCAATTTCGCCTGCCAGCTACTACAAACGCATCTGGACAGACTCGACTGAAGGCGCGCACGACCGGCGCATGCCGCCTGTACTGCGACCCCACGCAACTATACACTTGGCCCGCGCCAAAATGGAAAATGTCGGCCAGCCACCGGCCGGGTGACTAAAAGGAGTTTCCATTGCCCTCCACACTGGATACCGCGCTGCGGGTGCTCGCCCGGCCGAACGCGCTCGAAACGCTCACGCAAATCCGCCGCGGCATTGAGAAAGAGAGCCTGCGCATAACACCGGAGGGCAAGCTTGCCCTGACGCCGCACCCGCGGAGCCTCGGCTCCCCGCTGACCCACTCATCGATCACCACGGATTATTCCGAAGCCCTGCTCGAGTTCATCACGCCAGTGAGCACGGGGATTGCAGACAGCCTGCACCGCCTGGAGGACATTCACAGCTTCGTGTACCAGCAGCTCGACACAGAGCTGCTGTGGGCCGCCAGCATGCCCTGTATCGTGAGCGGCGACGAGAACATTCCCGTGGCACTCTACGGAAGCTCGAACATCGCACGCATGAAAACCGTGTACCGCTGCGGACTTGGGCACCGCTACGGGCGGCTGATGCAGGCGATAGCCGGCATACACTACAACTGGTCCATGCCCGATGCGTTCTGGAACGACGCCTGGAGAGATGCTGGCAGCCCCGGCAGCCGCGCTGATTACATTACCGATCGCTACCTGGGGCTCATTCGCAATTTCCGCCGCTACTCCTGGCTGCTGATCTATCTCTTCGGCGCCTCTCCCGCAGTCTGTTCCAGCTTCCTGAAAGGACGTGACAACCACGGCCTGCAGCCGTTCGATGAGCGGGGTCGCAGCCTCTACCAGCCGTATGGCACCGCGCTGCGCATGGGCGGCCTGGGATACAACAGTGAGGCCCAGAAGGGCCTGAACATCTGCTATAACTCACTGGATAACTACGTGCACACCTTGCGCAGCGCGATCTTGCAGCCGCATCCACCGTACGCAGACATCCCCACCGGGCAAGGTAACAACTACCAGCAACTCAGCGACAGCCTGCTGCAGATCGAGAATGAATTTTACAGCCCGATCCGGCCCAAACGGGTGGCGGAATCCGGCGAAACCGCGCTGAATGCGCTGGTGCGCGGAGGTATAGAATATATTGAGGTTCGCTGCGTCGATGTCAGCCCCTTCACGCCAGTGGGCCTCGACGCCGAGCAGATTCGCTTCCTCGATACCTTCCTGCTTTACTGTCTGCTCAGTGACAGCCCCCCCTGTGACGACACGCAACAGACCGCCCAGCTCGCCAACCTCGACGCCGTAGTGGCGCGCGGCCGCGAACCCGGCCTGTTACTCGATCGAGAGGGCAGTAGAATCAGTCTCACAAACTGGTCCGAGAACCTGCTGTCAGCGATGCGCCCCGTGGCGGCCCTGTTCGACTCGGCGTTTCAGACAGACAACTATCAGCTCGCATTAACGGCCCAACTCGCCAGGGTCGCCGACCCCGAACTGACGCCCTCGGCCCGCATTCTGCGCGAGATGCGTGAAAGCGATCTGCCCTTTTTCCGCCTCGCGATGCGCTACAGCGAGCGCTGGGCCGAGTTTTTCCGCGCCCGCAATCTGGACCCGGCAGTACAGGCCGGGTTTGTTGCCGAAGCCGAGCGCTCGCTCGCCGCGCAGCTTGAAATTGAGAACGCCGACAGCATGCCCTTTCAGGACTTCCTGCAGAGCTATTTCAGCCAGTACCGGGAGTTATAGGGTGCTGCGGTGAACTTCCTTGCGCACTTTCATCTCGCCTGGCCAGACGCAGGCCTGATTGCTGGCGGTCTCGAGGGTGACTACTACAAAGGGCCGCTGGGCGACGAACTGCCGCCCCGGCTGGCAGCGGGGGTGCGCCTGCATCGCGCGGTGGACGCCTATACCGATCAGCATCCGCGCATTGCCCACCTGCGCACCCAATTGCCGCCACAACTGCGTCGCTACGCGGGTATTCTGATCGACCTGAGCTTCGATCACTACCTCAGCGTGCACTGGTCGCGGTTTAGCGATATCGAACTGAGCCGCTTCAATGCCAGCGTCTACGCCGCGCTCGCCGCCAATCGGGACCAGCTGAGCACAGGCTCGCAACGCATGCTGGAGCGCCTTGAAGAGCACGACATTCTGAACCTCTATCACGACTGGCACACCGTTACGGCCACAGCTGAGCGCATTGGAGAACGTTTTCGGGGCGCCAATCCGTTCACCGACATTGCAGCCAGTATCAGCGCCACACGCGCGAACATGGAATCTGCTTTTCTGGACTTCTACCCACAGTTACAGCACTTCAGCCGGCAACGGATTCGCGCCCTGCACTGAGCGCCGCGCTACCAGCCCAACCGTGCTGTCACTCTCCCTGTTGCGCCATTCTTGCAACACTGCGTGGTGGCCCCGTCGGAAGGCGCAAACGGCAATGCCCGGCGATATTGCAAGGCCAGGCAAAAACTCCTAGTGTAGCGAACTATCAAGGCTCTCCCTCTGCTTTCGGATACACGACACATGCCGCCCAGTTTTTCACACCGCCAGGTTTTTCTCGGGCTCGCCCTTCTGGCGCTGCTTTCCATGCTGTTCGCCCGCGTATACCTGCAGGCCATGCTGGGCTTCGAGGCTTGTCCACTGTGTATGACCCAACGGCTGTTCGTGGTGTTATGGGGTGGCTTCGCCCTGCTCGCGGTACTGCACAACCCGCGCGGCTGGGGTCTCAGGGTGTACGCGGCCCTGTGCGGCGCGGCGGCGTTTTTAGGCTCGCTGGTGGCAGCGCGGCATGTGTGGCTGCAGCAGTTGCCGGAAGATCAGGCACCGGCGTGCGGCCCGCCGCTCGATTACCTGCTGGAAAATTTCCCGCTGCGCGACGCCATCAACACAATGCTTCTGGGTGACGGCAATTGCGCCGATACCGTATGGACTTTCCTCGGGCTCAGCATACCGCAGCAAACGCTGGTATTGTTCTGCGTGGCTATCGCGGTAGCGGTCTGGCAGCTTGTGCGGCCGCTACGATTCCACTAGGCCGGCAACCCGCTCGCTGGCCTGCCGCACAACTTGCCAGACACCTTGCTAGACACAGCGACGCGGCCTTATAGTGGCTCCGCCTGTCATCCACGGATATCGTCACATGCCCAGTCGCAGCAATAATCCGAAAGCCCAATACACCGCCGTGGAAGAACTGCTCACGCGCTGGCTGCGGGAGCGGCGCACGGTGCTAGGCAGCTACACCGAAATGGTGGTGGCATGCCAGGAACAGCTGGACGGAAAGGCTCTGGAACAGCGCCAGCAATTGCTCTGCGAGTTACTGGTGGACTACATCTCGGCAGGTCATTTCGAGGTTTACCACGAACTGCTCAACGAAGCGGAGAGTTTCGCCGACGGCAGTTGCGCGCTGGCCGAGCAATTGCTGCCCGCCATTGGCGATACCACCGAGGTCATTCTGGCCTATGAAGAAAAGTACGGTGGTAAACCGAACTCGCAGAAAAAGCTGAAGCGCGACCTCTCCGCTCTGGGAGAGGTGCTGGAATCACGTTTCGTGCTGGAAGATCGGCTCATTGCCGGCCTGCACGGCCGGCATCAGGCTGCAGCGAAGGGCTGAGCGAGCACGCTGCCGGTAGCAGTTACTCGGCTTCAGCCTCGCCTTCGGACGCCGCCGCGCCCTCTTCGGCTTCAGCGGGTTCCGCCTGGCTCGGAATCGACAGCAACTCCACATCGAAGATCAATGCCGCGTTGGGCCCGATCACCTGGCCGGCGCCCGCGGAACCGTAGGCGAGATCAGCGGGAATGGCGAGTTTCCACTTGGATCCAACAGGCATGAGCTGCAGGGCTTCGGTCCAGCCGGGGATGACCTGACCTACACCAAAGGTGACAGGCTGGCCGCGGCTGTAGGAGGAATCGAACTCGGTGCCGTCGACGAGCGTACCGCTGTAGTGCACTTCAACGGTATCGTCGGGGCCGGGCACGGGGCCATCTCCGGCCTCGATCACTTCGTACTGCAGGCCGGACTCGGTTACCGTCACGTCTTCGCGCGCCGCGTTCTGCTCCAGAAAGGCAGCGGCTGCCGCCTCATTGGCCTCTGCCAGGGCTGCTTGCGCCGCCTGCTGCTCTTCGACTGCCTTCTCCTGGTAGGCCTGCATTTCCGCCTGCATCACATCGCGGCTCAAACGCGGCTCCTTGCCTTCAAGGGCATCCATCACACCCTGCGTGAATGCGCCTTTGTCCAGGGGGATGCCGTCAGTCGCCATGCGCTGACCAAGGCTGTAGGCAATACCGTAGCTCAGGCGCTGGTCGGAGGTGTCCAGGGCAACCGAAGTGGTGGATTCCGCGGCGGCTTCAGTCTCTGCCGGGGGCTGTTCGTTGCAGGCCTGCAGCACAAATACGCTGGTCAGGGCGAGGGGCAGGGCATACTTCTTCATAATGTAATCCGTTCGCTGTAGTCAGTGGAATCGCGGTGGGCGCCCATGTTACTACCGGCTACTCCGGGGCGCTACCCCTGGCTCACTGGCTGCAAGCAGCGGTACCAGCGCGTCTATCAGCGGCTTCCAGCGCGTCTGTTCGCTACCCGACAATTCAGCCACCAGCGCCAGGTGTGCGTGCAATCGTGCCCTCCCGGCGGGCATTTCATTGTGCGACCCCGGGGGCGGGGCGCCCGCAGCGGTACTTCCCGCAAAAAGTATGTCCTGCTCTGCGCGCTCCGCGAGCAATTCCAGCTCCGCGAGTCGCTCGCGCAGAGCGGCGGCTGGAGAAAATTCGCGCAGGTCGCGACGCAGGATGCGCAAAGGCTGTACGACTCGCACTCGCCAATCGCTGACAGCCACGTCTTGCTCCGCCAGGTGCTCAGCGGTGAGCGGCCTGCCCTGCAGCCATAACCAGGCCGCGTACAACAACAAATTGACATCCACGCCACAGTCATCCTGCAGGCGCAGACAAAGTGTCACCACGCCACCACGGTAAACGGCCAGGGAGTAGTCCCAAAAGGGATTGGTGGCGCCGATTTCGGCCATTGCGTTGCCTCGCAAGAATACCGCTGAACCATACCTCGCACCCCCCGCGAGCACTAGGGTAGAATGCGCCGCCTTATGATCATTCTGCGCGACATCAGCCTGCGGCGTGGTAGCAAACTCCTGCTGCAGGAAGCCAATGCGACCCTGCAGCCAGGGCAGCGCCTGGCATTGATAGGTGCCAACGGCTGCGGCAAAAGCAGCCTGTTTTCACTCCTTCTGGGCGAGCTGGGCGCAGACGCAGGAGAGATTGAGGGCATGAACAACCTGCGTGTGGCGCACATGGCGCAGGAAGTTCACGCCTCTGCGGAGCCGGCTTGCGAGTTCGTCTGGCGCGGGGACGCGCAACTTGCAAAGCTGCAGGACAGACTGGAGAAGCTGGAGGCCGCGGGCGATTTCGAACGCGCCGCGCCCATCCACTCAGAACTGGAGGCCATCGACGGCTACAGTGCGGAGCGCAGATCCATTCGCCTGCTGCAGGGTCTCGGCTTCGCTGAAAGCGATGTGACGCGTGCAGTCAGTGATTTTTCCGGCGGCTGGAGAATTCGTCTGAATCTCGCACGCGCGCTCATGACGCCCTCGGATGTTCTGCTGCTTGACGAACCGAGCAACCACCTGGATCTGGACGCAACGCTGTGGCTGCAGCAATGGCTGCAACGCTATCCGGGCACGCTGGTGCTTATTTCCCACGACCGCGACTTCATCGACGCCACCTGTGAACGTATCCTGCACATTGAGCAGCAGTCGCTGCAGACCTATAAGGGCAATTATTCCGATTTTGAGCGCTTGCGCGCCGAACGACTGTCCAACCAGCAGGCCAATTACGAGCGACAACAACGCCGCGCCGCCGAGATTGAAGATTTCGTGCGGCGTTTCCGCTACAAGGCCACCAAGGCAAAACAGGCACAGAGCCGCCTCAAGGAACTGGAGCGCATGCAGGTGCTGGCTCCCGCGCACGCTGATTCACCCTTCGATTTCCGTTTTGTACCACCGCAGAAGACCAGCGATCCGCTATTGCGCCTGGATGGGTGCGTACTCGGCTACGGCCAGACACCCGTGCTGCGCGGCGTTGATCTGCAGTTGCGGCCCGGCACCCGCCTGGGTCTCCTGGGGCGCAACGGGGCGGGCAAATCCACGTTGCTGAAGAGCATTATCGGTGAACTGCCACTGCTGGCGGGGGAACGCAGTGCGGGCGAACACCTGCGCATCGGCTATTTCGATCAACAGCAGTTGGAGGCGCTGGACATGCAGGCCAGCCCGGCATTGCACATCCAGCGCCTGAGTCCCGAAGCACGTGAGCAGAAGGTGCTGGATTTTCTCGGTGGCTTCAATTTTCGCGGGGATGCCGTCAAGGCCCCGGTGGCGCCGCTGTCGGGCGGCGAGAAGGCGCGGCTAGCGCTGGCCATGGTGGTCTGGCAGCGGCCAAACCTGCTGGTGCTGGATGAGCCTACCAACCACCTCGACCTGGATATGCGCCACGCGATGGAAGTGGCGCTGGTAGATTATGCAGGCGCGCTGGTGCTGGTCAGCCACGATCGTCACATGCTGCGCAACACGGTGGAAGAACTACTACTGGTGCACGACGGACAGGTAGAGGACTACCGCGATGATCTGCGCGCCTATGAGCGCTGGATTCTGTCGCGCTACAGCAGTGAACAGCGGCCGGACACTGCCGCGGGCGGCGACAATCGCAAGCAGAAACGCCAGGAGTCCGCCGCCAGCCGGGAGCAGCGTCGCCCGCTACAGAAAAAGCTTGAGCGCACGGAGCGGGAGATGTCGAAAATTGCCGCCGCACTGGCCACGGTTCGCGAGCATCTCGCTGATACGCAGATCTATGCGGAAGAACACCGTGAAGCGCTCGAGAAACTGCTGCTTGAGGAAGGGAAGCTGCAGGCACAGGCCGATACACTGGACGAAACCTGGCTGGAACAACAGCAGGCTCTGGAGGAACTGGATGCCGGGGAAAGTGCTTCCACGGGGCACAAGAGTCAGCGCTAGGGCCCCCGCCGGGCTGTCCAGACAATCGCATTCAGCACCAGTTGGCGCGCATTGTCATTCTCCCAGTTGGCGTGAAAGTGACCACCGGTGTAGCCAAAACCCCTACCACCCTGCGGACGTTCATAGGCCCAGGCAACAATCTGCGGCTGGCCTGCGGCCACCAGCTCACGCACCGCGTTATTGCCGCTGTGCGGCCCGTTATCCCGCTGCATTGTCTCGAGCGGCGCCACCGCCGAGAGAAGCGGCGCAACACCGGCCATCTGCGGCACGAAACGCATATTGAAATACCACTCGTCTTTTAGCGCGAAAGGGGCGATACCGCGAGTTACCGGATGCTCTGGCAGTGAGGCGAAATGCGCCCTCCAGTGCGGGTTCACCGACCAGTGAGTTTCAAAGTAGCCGCCGATGGCTCGCAGCATGGCGGACGCCGCTTCTCCCCCGGGGGGTACTTCCACCGCGTAGTGCAGGGCCACCACGCCCACGCCGTCATCCAGCAATTGCTGAAACCGGGGCAAATGCGCGTTGATCATGTGCCCGGGACCGCCATCGGCGTAGAGCACCACGCTATCCACGCCCCGCAGAATCGCCTCGTCGGCCGGCCAGCCGCCGTACACCACCTGAACGTCGAAGTCCGGCTGCTGGCGGCGCAGCGCCTGGGCGAGCAGCAGCGAGCCCGCGCGATGTTCATGCGCCCAGGGACCGTGACTGTCACGGCCCGCCAGGAACAGAACGCGTGCCGCGGGCTCGCCGGCCTCCACCTTATAGTGCTGCAACAGCTCGCCGTCATGCCCGCAGGCGCCGAGCAGGCCCACAGCGAACAATGCCAGCAACGAGCGCCACTTGCGCGGGCGGGCAGGTCTCGCTCTTCTCACCACGCTTTTATGTGTACTGACGCCACGCCGGCTTCGCCCGGCCACCCTGTTCACAGGCTACCTTCCGTCGCGAGGAGTCGCAGCTTCTGCTCGCGAGGCAACCGCTTGATAACGCGTTCCCGACGCTGGGCGCTGGCGCGGTCCGGCGCTGCTTCCGACCACAACAGGGTTACCGGTCTGCGACCTCGCGTGTAACGCGAACCGCCGCTCAACTCGCCGTTGTGTTGGCGCAACCGGCGCACCACATCGCGGGCAACACCGGTGTACAGAGTGCCATCGGCGCAGCGCAGCAGGTACACCGTCCAGCGCACGCTCACGCAATCACGCCAGCGCCGGCAGCGTGACCACTGCCTCGTCAATCTCCGCGCCATGACAAACGCCATAGCCCGATGGCACTACCGCCTCTTTCATCCTGCCTGCCTTTAGGTTGCAGGGGCCCCGTTTACCATGAAAACTCTGGCCCGAGATTCACTGCACGCTGGCGCGCGTTCAGTCATGCGCTTTCGATCGCCCGTATCCTAGCATGCCATCCCGGTTCAATCGCCCGCCCCCACGTCTATAGCGAGACGATCTATCCACAGGCCGAAAAGCTCTAGAACGCCAGTTGTGCGTCAAGCCTCCGATGGTATGATTGCCACCTGCGAATACGCGCGGCGATAGTCCACTAAACAACTGGAGAAAAGCATGTCAGACCAGATCGTACACGTCAGCGATGCCACCTTTGACGCCGAAGTGTTGAGTTCAGACATTCCCGTGCTGGTAGATTTCTGGGCAGAGTGGTGTGGCCCGTGCAAGATGATCGCCCCGGTGCTGGATGAACTCGCGGCTGAATACGATGGCAAACTCAAGATCTGCAAGGTCGACGTCGATGCCAATCCAGACATCCCGCCAAAGTTCGGCATTCGCGGAATACCCACGCTGATCGTGTTCAAGGGGGGCAATGCCGAAGCGACCAAGGTGGGTGCTTTGTCCAAGACCCAACTGACGGAGTTCATTCAGGAAGTGATCTGAGCCCGTCAGGGCCTGCCACAGGCGGGCCCTGACATGACTTGCGGGCGCGCCTGCGGCCGCGCCATGTACCACCGCGTTCCTGCGGGCCAGCCGGGAATTCCAGCGGCTTCGCCCCGGGGAAAAAATGTGTAGACGGCATCAGAGGGTCATGCTACATTTCTCCTCGCTGCACGTTCCCGTGCCATAACAATAGCCCTGAAAACCAATCCCGAAGCGCATTAGCGTTGGCCTCACCAACCAGCCGGGGTTTGCACAATATTCAACTTCCTTCCTCCCGAGACATGCACCCCTGTATTTCCTATGAACCTGACTGATCTGAAAACAAAATCCACCCAGGAACTCATCGATATCGCCAAAGAGATGGGCCTGGACAATATGGCCCGCTCGCGAAAACAGGACATTATCTTTGCCGTCCTCAAGCGCCACGCGAAGAGCGGCGAGGACATCTACGGCGACGGCGTGCTGGAAATCCTGCAGGACGGTTTCGGCTTTTTACGCTCTTCCGACAGTTCCTATCTCGCAGGGCCGGACGACATTTACGTGTCTCCCAGCCAGATACGCCGCTTCAACCTGCGCACGGGCGACACCATCTCCGGCAAGATACGCCCACCAAAAGACAGCGAACGCTACTTTGCGCTGCTCAAGGTTGACGAGGTCAACTTCAACCGGCCGGAAAATTCCAAGTCCAAGATCCTGTTTGAAAATCTCACCCCGCTATTCCCCGACGAGCGCCTCACGCTGGAGACAGGTAACGGTAGCACGGAGGACTTGACCGGCCGCATCATCGATCTGGTCTCGCCCATCGGCAAAGGCCAGCGCGGCCTGCTGGTTGCTCCGCCGAAAGCGGGCAAGACCATCATGATGCAGAACATCGCGCAGGCGATTATCACCAACAACCCCGAGTGCTACATCATCGTTTTGCTGATCGACGAGCGTCCGGAAGAAGTGACGGAAATGCAGCGCTCGGTGGGTATCCGCGGCGCCGAAGTGGTGGCCTCAACCTTCGATGAACCCCCCGCTCGCCACGTGCAGGTGGCAGACATGGTGATCGAGAAAGCCAAACGTCTGGTGGAACACAAGCGCGACGTAGTGATACTGCTGGATTCCATCACCCGTCTGGCGCGTGCCTACAACACCGTGATTCCAAGTTCCGGCAAGGTGCTCACCGGCGGTGTAGACGCCCACGCGCTGGAGCGTCCCAAGCGCTTTTTTGGCGCGGCACGCAATATTGAGGGCGGCGGCAGCCTGTCCATCATCGCCACCGCGCTGATAGATACCGGCTCTAAAATGGATGAAGTGATCTACGAGGAGTTCAAGGGCACCGGCAACATGGAGTTGCACCTTGATCGCAAGGTCGCGGAGAAGCGCGTCTACCCGGCAATCAACATCCGCCGTTCCGGCACACGCCGGGAAGAGCTGCTCACCAAGGAAGATGAGCTACAGCGCATGTGGATTCTGCGCAAACTGCTGCACGGCATGGAAGATCTGGCGGCTATAGAGTTTCTCTCGGACAAGCTCAGGGAAACCAAAACCAACGAAGAGTTTTTCAAATCCATGAAGCGCAAATAGCATGCAGTCTCTGCGCTCCAGCTAGACAGAGCCACCGCGCGTTATGCAGTACGCCGATCTCAGGGATTTTATCGCCACACTCGAAGAACGCGGTGACCTGGTCCGTATTTCCACCGAGATTGACCCCCACCTTGAAATGACGGAAATCGCCGACCGCACGCTGCGTGCGGGCGGCCCCGCCCTGCTGTTTGAAAATCCAAAGGGCCACCGTGTACCGGTGCTGGCCAACCTGTTCGGCACGGAACAACGCGTGGCCTGGGGCATGGGCGCCGAGAGCACCGGGGGGCTGCGCGAGATCGGTGAAATTCTCGCCTACCTGCGCCAGCCAGATCCACCGAAAGGCATGCGCGAGCTGTGGGATAAAGCGCCGCTGCTCAAGCAAGTGCTGAACATGGGGCCAAAAATGGTGCGCAACGCCCCCTGCCAGTACCACGTGAAGCAGGCTGACGAGGTGAACCTGGAAGAGTTGCCCATACAGACCTGCTGGCCGGGTGACGCGGGGCCGCTAGTCACTTGGCCACTGGTGATCACACGCGGGCCAAACAAAGAGCGGCAGAATCTCGGCATCTACCGCATGCAATTAATCGGGCGCAACAAACTCATCATGCGCTGGCTCTCGCATCGCGGCGGCGCCCTGGACTACCGCGACTGGCAGTTGCAGAACCCGGGCAAACGCTACCCCGTAGCTGTTGCGCTCGGCGCTGACCCGGCCACCACGCTCGCGGCAGTAACACCCGTTCCCGACGCGTTGTCCGAGTATGCCTTTGCGGGTCTGCTGCGAGGCAGCAAAACAGAACTGAGCGAGTGCTTCACCGCGGGCGCCCGCGAGCACGGCCTGAAAGTACCTGCGCGCGCGGAGTACATCCTCGAAGGCTACCTGGAACCGGGAGAGTTGGCGGAAGAGGGGCCATTCGGGGATCACACCGGCTACTATAATGAAGTGGACCGCTTCCCCGTATTTACCGTGGAGGCCATCACGCACCGCGAATCACCCATTTATCACAGCACCTACACGGGGCGCCCCCCGGATGAGCCTGCAGTGCTAGGCGCGGCGCTGAACGAAGTGTTCGTGCCCATATTACAAAAGCAGTTTCCGGAAATCGCAGACTTTTACCTGCCGCCCGAAGGCTGCTCTTATCGTCTTGCGGTGGTTACATTGCGCAAGGAGTACCCTGGCCACGCGAAACGGGTCATGCTCGGCGTGTGGTCGTTCCTGCGGCAGTTCATGTACACCAAGTTTGTGGTGGTCACGGACGACGATATCAACGCCCGGGACTGGAAAGATGTTATCTGGGCGATGACTACACGCATGGACCCACGCCGCGACTGCGTGATCATCGACAACACGCCGATAGACTATCTGGATTTTGCCTCGCCGGTATCGGGGCTGGGCTCCAAGATTGGTTTCGACGCCACCAGCAAATGGCCCGGCGAAACTGACCGGGAGTGGGGCCGACCCATCGTCATGGACGCGGCAGTGAAGCAGCGTATCGACGATATCTGGGACGACCTGGGTGTCAGCTGAAGCACATCGGCGTAAACTCGCCCTGTCAGCACTTCCGATACTTCAGCCAGATAGCGGGAACAGCACACCCTCAAGGCTTGTGGCTGGACGCAAAGGGAGGGCCCAGGCTGAAACGGGCTCCAGCCGATACCGCAAGGAATAGCCAGAAAAGCGCATGCAATCCAAAGCGCCACTGCCATCCCTGATCCGCTATAGCCTCGGCGGAGGCCTGCCTTTGCTGCTGCTCGCCGCATCGTTGGTGCTGGGCGCTATCGCCCTGGCATTGACGCCCCGCGAGGAAGAGCCGCAGATCGTGGTACCGATGGTGGACGTTCTGGTTGAGGCGCCGGGGCTATCGGCGGAGCAGGTGGAGCGACAGGTCACCATCCCGCTGGAAAAACTGCTCAAGCAGATTCCGGGTGTGGAGAACATCTACTCAGCCAGTGCGCAGGGACGCAGCAGCGCGACGTTACGGTTCCACGTAGGCGAGGATCGCGAGCGGTCCATTCTGAACACATACAACAAGCTGTATTCGAGCCAGGATCAGGTGCCGGAGGTCGTGAACCGCTGGCAGGTGAACCCGGTTGAGGTGGATGACGTCCCCATATTGATGCTGGCGCTGTGGAGCAGCGATGCCGGCAGGATTGGCGACTATGAATTGCGCCGCATCGCGGACGAACTCGCCACGTTCATCCAATCTGTAGACGATGCCGGAGTCGTAAAGGTCACAGGCGGGCGCCCGCGTACCATTCGCATACTTCCCGACACCGAGAGCCTGGCGGCACGCAACAGCACCGTGGGAGATATCCTGCAGGCGTTGGAGCTGTCGAATCTGCTTGCCGAAAGCGGCCGCTGGATTCTGGGCAATGAGGGCATGCTGCTCGAGAGTGGCGACGTTATCCGCACACCTGAAGAACTGCGTCACGCGGTAATCAACGTAGTCAACGGTCAGCCGGTATTCCTCAACGAGGTCGCCAGCGTGGTTGATGGCCCCGCAGAACCGCAGAGCTACACGTGGATCGATTTCGCCGGCGACTATCACGCCGGCCGTGAAGGGCAGCCCATGGTAACGCTCAGTGTTGCCAAGCAGCGCGGTAGCAACGCGGTGACAGTGGCCAGGGATGTGCACGCCATGCTGGCCAGTTTGCAGGATATTCTGCCAGCCGAAGTGGCGCTTGAAGTATTGCGCGACTACGGTCAGACGGCGGACGAGAAAGTCCGCGATCTCACATCGAGCCTCGCGTTTGCGGTGTTCACCGTGGTGATATTCATTGCGGTATTTCTCGGTTGGCGGCCCGCGCTCGTGGTCGGTATCGCGGTGCCAATCAGCTACGGGATTACGCTGGCGCTGGATATGGCATTCGGTTACAGCATTAATCGCGTGACGCTGTTTGCACTGATTCTTTCACTCGGGCTGCTGGTGGACGATCCGATCACGGGTGTGGACAACATCGAGCGCTACCTGCGCCGACGCACAGATAGTGTCAAGGATGCGATTGTCGATGCGATCAGCGAGATCCGGCTGCCGCTGGTGATGTCCACTATTACGATCATTCTGGCCTTCGTACCGCTGGCATTCATCACCGGCATGATGGGGCCGTACATGGCGCCGATGGCGTTCAACGTGCCGGTCAGCGTGATCACCAGTACGCTGGTCGCGTTCATTGTGACGCCATGGCTGGCAATGAAGTTTCTGGCGAAGGCGCCCAGAGATCCGGTCACCAGTGAGCAACCCGCGCTCGCATCCGTGTATCACCGGATCATGCTGCCGATACTGTCGAGTCGCAGCAGGGCGCGGGGGCTGCTGCTAATTGTACTCGCCCTGTTTATCGCTGCCGCAATGCTTCCCCTGTTCAGACTGGTCCCGCTGAAGCTATTACCTTACGACAACAAGAATGAAGTGCAGATCGTCATCGACATGCCGGAGAATACAACCCTTGAGCGGACCGCCGCGCTCGCCTCCAGCCTGTCCGCACGCATTCGGGAACTACACGAAGTGCAGGCCGTGGCAGCCTACGTGGGCGAGCCCTCGCCCATGGATTTCAACGGCATGGTCAGGCGCTACTACCAGCGGCATGGACCGCAGTTTGCCGATCTGCGTGTGACCCTCGTGGACAAGAGCCAGCGCGAGCATCAGTCCCACGCTGTGGTACTGCGGCTGCGCGAACTGTTGGCAGCGTTTTCCAGTGATGGCGCGGTCGTGCGGGTTGTCGAGGTGCCACCTGGCCCGCCCGTGCTCAGCACGCTGGTGGTGGAGCTCACCGGCGACCCGCTGGTGTCCTACCCGGAATTGCAGGATGCTGCGCAAAGCGTTATGGCCCGTCTGCGGCGCGAGCCGTTTGTGACCGAAGTGGACAGCACAGTCGAAGCCGACATTCAACGCATGCGCTTTGTAACAGACAAGCAGAAAGCGGCGCTGTCGGGCATCTCCACGGCCGATATCAATCAGGCGCTCAGTGTGGCGAACAATGGTTCAGTGGGCGGCTTTATGCACCAGCCGCGCGAGGCGAAGCCTCTCCCGATGGAACTGCGCCTGCCACTCGCGGAGCGCTCCTCGCTGCATGACCTGCAGCGCCTGCAGGTTCGCGGGCGCGCCGGCATCACCAAACAGGGCAGCCCCAGCGGCCTGGAAATCGCACCGCAACCGCTGGTGGCGCTGGGCGAGCTGGGCGAGTTCCAGGTGCTGCCTGCCGACAAAACGATTCATCGCAAGGATCTCCAGCGCATCGTCTATGTAACGGCGGAGATTTCCGGCCGCACGCCCGCCGAGGTCATCGCCGATGTAAATGCAGATCTCGGCGCTGCGGAGGGCCCCGCCAGCGACTGGCAGGGACGCAGCTTTTTCGCCAGTGGCGGCGGCGATGGCTGGCAGCTACCCGAGGGAGTGGCGCTGCGATTTACCGGAGAAGGCGAATGGAAGATCACTGTAGACGTGTTTCGGGACATGGGCCTGGCCTTCATATTCGCGCTGACCGGTATATTCTTCGTGCTGAAAGTGCAAACGGGTTCCATCAGCCTGTCGCTGATTATCATGTCGGCTATCCCGCTCACGATTATCGGTATCATGCCCGGTTTCTGGCTGATGAATCAGTTCGGTGAACGGATGGTCGCGGGCGCGCCGGAGCCGGTGTTGTTCACCGCGACTGCGATGATCGGCATGATCGCCCTGGCGGGTATCGTAGTGCGAAATTCGCTCATTCTGGTCGAATTCATCACGCAGGAACGCGCGCGCGGCGAATCCATTCGCGCGGCCCTTCTGAATGCTGGCGCCATCCGCATGCGCCCTATCCTGCTCACTGCGGGTACCACCTTGCTGGGTAACCTCGTGATTGTTCTGGATCCGGTGTTCAGCGGCCTCGCGCTGGCGATCATGTTCGGCATTGTCGCTTCCACTCTTTTTACCCTGCTGGTAGTACCGGTCGTATACCAGATGGTATTCGAGCCTGCACAAATCCCGGAGGAAGCCACACATGACGTCTAGAACCATTCGATGGTTACTGCCTGTCGTTGCGATCGCCGCCCTGTTGCTGATGGTTGCGTGGATGGCGGGCAGTTTTGACCAGCGCATCTCTCCAGGACGCAGCAGCACCGATTCCGCCGCAGCCATCGACGCCATCGCCGTCCAGGAACGCTCCATACCGGTGTATGAAAAGGTACCCGCCACGGTTGAGGCCAAGGAGGCGACCATGATTTCTTCGCGCCTGCTGGCTCGTGTCGAGGAGGTACGCGTGCGCGCCGGAGATTCTGTGGAAGAGGGGCAATTGCTGATACAGCTGGAGAGCGCCGATCTCGAAACGCGGGTCTCACAGGCAGAGGCGAATGTCGAATCGGTAAGCGCCCGACTCACGGAAGCGCGGCAGTCACTGAAGCGGGCGGATGACCTGAACCGTCGCGGACTGCTGGCTCGCGCGGATCTAGATCGCGCACGTGCCAATCACGACGCACTGCTGGCCAGCCTGTCAAGCGCCAGACAATCCCTGCTGGAAGCCAGGACGGCGCTGGGTTATGCCAGCCTCAGGGCGCCCATCGCGGGGCGCATCGTGGATCGCCTCGTCGAGCCCGGTGATACGGTACAGGCGGGCACGCCACTCCTGGCCCTGTATAACCCGCTCTCACTCCGGGTGGAGGCGCATGTGCGCGAGGCGCTGGCGCTCGCACTGGCACCTGGACAAATACTTACCGTGAGCATCCCCTCGCTCGACAGCGAACGGGTGGCAGTTATAGAAGAGCTGGTGCCGGCGGGTAATCCCGGCTCACGCAGTCTGCTGGTCAAAAGCCGCCTGGAACATGGCAGCAGCCTGTTGCCCGGCATGTACGCGCGTTTGCAGGTGCCGGCCGGCGAGGCATCCGCACTGCTGATACCCGCGGACCGGGTGGCTCACGTCGGGCAGCTGGATCTGGTATGGGTTGCCGGCGAACAGGGTATCCAGCGGCGCTATGTCCGTATCGGCAAACGCCACGCCCCGGGCCTGGTAGAGGTATTGTCGGGCCTGTCAGCGGGAGAGAAGGTCATACCAATCCAGAGAAACTGATATTCAGGGCTCGAAACTGATGGCGCTTGGCCCTAAGATACAATGCTGGCAACGCCGTTGGTCAAGCATGGCAGTCGCGCCTGATGCGCCTGTTCATGGCCCCGACGCCCGGCATGCTGCACGCACGCAACGAAACACTGATAACTAGACCGGAGACACTACCATGACACCCAGACAATCCTTTATGCCCGTTGTCCTTGCTGTACAGGTCGCGGTGGTGCTCGGCAGCGTGCCGGCACAGGCCCAGAACAACCTCATGCTGGAAGAGGTTATGGTGACGGCACAGAAGCGCACGGAGTCGCTCCAGGACGTGCCCATTTCGGTCGCCACCATCGACCAGGGCGCACTGCAAATGCGTGTCATCGACGACCTGAAAGACATAGGCGCGAGTATTCCCAACCTCTACATCAATCCGTTCAACAATGATCCTACCGCCATTCGCCTGTTCATTCGTGGCATTGGGCAGAATGATATCCAGATCACCCAGGATCCATCCGTGGCCCTGTATACAGATGGCGTGTACGTGGGCACCTCCTTCGGCGCCGGCTTTGAAGGCGTGGATCTCGAGCGCATCGAAGTGCTGCGCGGTCCACAGGGCACACTGTACGGGCGCAATGCCACCGGCGGCGCAGTCAATATCATCACCCGGCGAGCCAGCACCGAGGCAGTGGAGTTTCGCCAGGACCTGACCTTCGGCAATCTCGCCAAGTCGCAAAGCAAAACACTGTTGAATGTGCCAGTCGGCGACAGCCTCGCGGCCAAACTCATCTATGTGGATTCCGAACGCGGCGGCTATGTGAAGAACGAGGGCGAGGGCAAGGATTTCGGCGAGGAAGATCGCCGCAGCCTGGTGGCGGACCTGCGCTGGGAAGCCAGCGAGATGCTCACTTTCGACTACCGCTACGAAGACGCCAAACTCAAGGATAGCCAACGCCTGGAACAGGTACGCACTCTGAGCGATGCGGGCTTCCTGGCGGACGCGACCACGTTCACCGATGACGTAAGCATGGGCTTTCTCGATGAAGTGACACCGTTTCGCAGAATCGTCGCCAACGATCAGGAGATCGAGGCACACACGCTGTGGGCGGAATGGGCGCTCAGCGACAGCCTTAGCCTGAAATCCATCACCGGCTACCGCGATCTGGACAGCCTGACTTCAGGCGATGCGCTGGCTACTGCAACCGGCGATTACACATTTATCGGTCGCGGGGTTGGCGCACCGAACGTGGGCGTGTTCGATACTGAATTCGAACAGTTCTCACAGGAAATCCAGCTGCTCGGAAGCACCGGCAACTGGGAGTATGTGACGGGCCTCTACTACTACGAGGATAAATCCACCCAGGACGCATCGCAGGGTGTATCGGTAGGCCTGGAGGGCTTCACCGATTTAACCAAAACCAAGAACGAATCCATGGCGGCGTTCGCCCAGACCACCTGGAACCCGGATTTTATGGCGCAACGCTGGCAGATTACGCTGGGCGCCCGCTACTCCGTGGATGACCGCAAGGCGGATCGCGAGAACAACCGCGCCACGGTGCCGTTTACCGGCTCCTACGATGAGGACTTCGACAACTTCAATCCCTCGTTGACCGTTGCCTTCGATGTCAACGACAACATCAACGTCTACGGCAAGGTTGTCAGTGGCTACAAATCCGGCGGCACCTCAACCCGTTCCGCGAATGCCGAGCTCTTTGGCATTGGTTTCGAGGAGGAAGACATTCTCAGCTACGAGCTGGGCTTCAAGGGCGATCTCTGGGATCGGCGCGCACGCCTGAATGCCGCAGTCTTCTACATGGAGCTCGACGGCCTGCAGACCAGCGTGCAGACCGACCCGGTGAACCCCGGTGGCCGTGACTTCCTGCCCATTGATGGCAACACCATTGCCGGTGCGGAGTTTGATCTCACCCTGTTGCTCACCGAAGGGCTGACACTCACCGCCAGTTACGGCTACACCGACAGCGAACTCGGCGAAGATACGCTGGATAGTCCCGCGGGCGTGTTCGAGCTGATCGACGTGTTCGCCCCGTCGCCGGAGAACAGCTACAGCCTCTCGCTGAACTACTTCAAGCCGCTCGCCAATGGCGATCTGACGTTCAATGCGGACTACGGCTGGCAGGACGAGGTATCTACCTCGGTGAATGCTGCTGACAATACCATCATCGACGACTACGGCCTGCTGGGCGCGGCGCTGGGCTGGACGGATATCCAGGTGGAACATCTGCCGGGCTCGCTCCAGGTCATGCTCTGGGGCCGCAACCTGACCGATGAGGAGTATGGCCTGGTGAATACCGCTGCCTGGTCTACCTTCGGTGCCACCGATGTGCAAACCTTCGGCGATCCGCGAACCTGGGGTGTGACCCTGACCTACCAGTACTGAGTCTGGGCGGCCGGCGGACGCCGGCCGCTAGCTCGTCTTCACCATTGCCGCTCAGGCACTTTGCTGAGCGGCGACTTCCGCAGGCTCAGGTTGCGGCAGGTCGGGCAATCCCGGTTCCAGCAGGGAAAGACCCTCACGATAGTAGGCCGCAGCGACCTTCGGTTCTCCCAGTGCCAGTAGCAATCTGCCGAGTTCGGCGCACACTTCCGCGCCTGGATCGAGCTTGTAGCTGCGCTCAAAGTAGTCCCGAGCCTTACCCCACAGCCTGTCGCGCAGACACAGTCGCCCCAGACTCAGCAGGAGCTGGGCATCATCGGGATGGTCGGCGAGCCAGCGTTCCGCCTGGGTGAGCTGTCGCGAGGGGTTCTCGCCCGCGATCAGTCCGTACTGACGCACGAGCTGCGCGTCCCAACCCTGCTTCAGGCCACGCAACGCCGATTTCTCCGCGCCAGGGTGGTCGTCCAGCTCCACCTGCCGGGCCACGTACAGCCAGAGCAATTCACGGTTGTCCCTGAGCGGCACGGGCAGAGCCTGCCAGGCTACCGTCAACTGATGCGCCGAGGTGGCGGCACGCAGCCTGCGAACGTGGGTTTCGCGCTCGATCTGTGCGAGTTCACTCTCGCCAAGAAGATTGTGCTTGCGCAATTGCGGCAGCAAATCCACCAGTTTGTCCCAGTCTTGCTGTCCTTCATAAGCCTGCTGCAGCAGACACAACACCTGCGGATACCGCCCCACCTCAGACCGCACGGGTTCCAGCGCGGTCAGCGCTGCGCTGTATTCGCCGGCTCTGATGTGTATTTCCGCACGGCTGATGGCAACGGCTGCAGCGCCACTGCTATCCGCCTCCTCGGCGGCATCCAGATACTCCCCGACCCGCCCGGGCTCTTCGAGGAGATCGCTCGCACGGGCGGCCATCAGGTAATTGATCAAGGGGCTGTCGTTACCCCGGGCACCACGCAACAGCAGACGACGGGCGCGACGCCAGTTACCTTCCAGATAGCTGACCAGGCCACGCGCCGTGTTGCGCTGCGCCTGATCGCTGCGCCGGCGGCCCCACCAGCTGGTGAACGCCTGCTGCCCGCCCAGCACCCTGTATATGATGCGCAAAAGCCAGTAGAACAGGAGCATGCCGAAGAACAACAGCAACAAGCCAACCCACAGGCTGCTCTCCAGCGTGTATTTGTCGTAGGCCAACAACACATAGCCGGGGTCAGTTTCGATCAGGGCGACAACGCCCACGCCGAGCAGCAGCGCGATCAGTGATATGGCAAAAAGTCTGCGCATGGGGTTACTCGTTGCCTCCGCGCTGCTGGCGATCGAGATGCTGCTCGACCGCCTCATCCAGAGCGCGCAGGGATCGGCTCAGGTCGGGCATGTCGACTGTGACCCGCGCACTGGCGAGCTGATTAATTTCGCGGATCATGGCACTCGCGCGGGAAGGATCGGATTCATCGAACTGGCTAACCCAGTGGCGCGCCCGCTCCAGGCTCTCCCGGTATAACACCGCATTTCCGGAAAGCACGGCAACCTGGGCCTGTTCCAGCAGCATGCGCAGATTCTGCCTCACCAGGCCCTCCCACTGGGGGTCCATCAGGGCCTCCATGGGCACATCGCGACGCCGGATGATGATGTATTCGGAGAGCTTCTGCAGCGCTGCGTCATAGCCCTGGCGCAACCGCTCCTGCCAGTCGGGCGCCGCCTCGGGCTCGGCTGCCGGTTCGCGATCGCGAAGACTGAAAATGACCAGCTCGTCGGCCTGTTCAATCAACGCCGCCAGGCGCAGGTAGATTCCTTCCACGTCGATAGTCGGTACCGCGCGCACAGCGGCCAGGTCTGCCGCCAGCGCGGCGCGCGCATCGTGCAATCCGGCATCGTCTATCTCACGCAATACGCTGTCGGCGCTGGTCATCAGCGCCCTGGCCGCGGCGGTATCTCCCGCCATTACCAGCCGTTGGTTGGCAAGACGCAACAGGTACTCCGACTCGGCCAGCAACCAGCTGGTGCGGTCATTGGCGCCGAAGCGCGCCAGCTCCGCGCGCTGCTCTGCGAGTTGCGACTCCATTTCAAGCAACGCCTGGGAGAGACGCTGATCACTTTCCTGCGCGGCAGATTCTGCCTGGCTGATGTCTTCCCGGAGTTCGCCCAGTCCGGCCTGCAGCTTGTTTTCAAGTTTGTCGGAGATCGCATTCATGCTGGCGCGTTCACCGCCAACACTGGATTCGAGTTCCGCGATGCGGCTACTCAGGTTCTCCTCGGTGGTCTGTAGCTGGAGCAGATACCAGGCCGCTGCGCCAGCGAGACCCAGCACCAGCAGAAGAGCCAGCCAGGCAATGAATGAGGACGCTTTGCGCGACTCGGCGGGAGCAGCTCCGGAGCCCGGGCGCGCCGGAGCGGCAGGGGGCGAAGAGGTTGCCTCGTCCGCGGAGTCATCGGCCGCTTTCTGTTCCTGGTCGCTCACTCATCAACCTCCATGGCAGGTCTTGCAATTCTCGAGTGCGCGGAGCATGGCAGCATCCGACGCATTCCCAGCGGTAAGGATCCGCTCAAAGCCCGCTGCCCGGGCCAGCGCCGCCACTCGCTCCGACGGCACGATCAGGCGCAAGGCACTAAAGTTAGTAGGTTCCGCTGGCCTAAGCAACTCGACAAAGTTACACAGACCCTCGCCACTACTGATCAACACGACGCCGACCGCCGACTGCGCAAGTATCCCCGCCAGTACACCGGGCGCAAACGTCGGACAGCGCCGATGGTAGCAGGCCAGCTCGTCCACACGCGCGCCACGCCCCTCAAGGGTGCGGCGAATGGTGTCGCGGCCACCCTCCCCCTTGATGATGAGTACGCGCTGGGCATTCACGGCGGCGAGCGCGGGCAGTGCGAGCAGACCTTCGCTGTGCATTTGCTCGCCGGGAGTCAGCGCGCTCACGCCGTGATCTGCCAGCGCAGCGGCGGTGGCACCCCCCACTGCATACCACTGGATGCCATCGGGTAGTTGCGGCCAGTAAGTTTCCACCAAATCCATTCCGGCACGCACTGCGTTCGCGCTCACGAAAATTACATGCTGATACAGGTCCAGATCGAGCACGCGCTGCCGCTGCGCCGGCTCCAGCGGCACGACCGGTTCGATTTCCATCAGGGGTTGTGCAATTACCGGGAATCCAGCGGCCACCACGGACCGGCACAGGGCATCCGCGGCCGCGCCCTCGGGGCGCGTCACCAGCACCACAGGCAATTCGACGGCGGCGGGCTCAGCGGTCATACACCTCGGCCAGTATTTCGCCAGCCCCCTGGGCCAGCAGGTCGTCCGCAACCCGCTCACCCAGCGCGGCGGCCTCGCTGGCGGGGGCATGACCCTCGGCCCGCAGCAGCAGGCTGCCATCCGGTCGCCCCACCAGCCCACGCAACCAGAGCACACTGCCTGCCTCCTGCAATTCCGCGTAACAGGCAATGGGCACCTGGCAGCCACCTTCCAGCCGGCGGTTCATGGCGCGCTCGGCGGTTACCCGCAGCGCGGTTGGCGTGTGGTGCAATACCTGCAGCAGCTCGCGGGTGGCAGAGTCTTCCTCGCGCAGCTCAATGCCCACGGCGCCCTGTCCTCCCGACGGCAGCGACAGTTCAACGGGGAGGTGCTGGGCGATTCGCGCGGCCAGCTCAAGCCGCAGCAGGCCTGCGCTGGCGAGGATTATTGCGTCGTAATCACCGGCATCCAGCTTGCGCAGGCGCGAATTCACATTGCCACGCAGAAACTTCACCTCGAGGTCCGGTCTTCGCGCACGCAACTGGCACTCCCGCCTAAGGCTGGATGTGCCCACCACGCTGCCGGCCGGCAGTGCATCCAGTGAGGCGAAACGATTGCTGACAAACGCATCTGTGGGGTCTCCACGCTCGCAGATCACCGCGAGACCCAAACCCGGCGGGAACTCCATGGGTACGTCTTTCATCGAATGCACCGCAATATCCGCTCGTTTGTCCAGCAGCGCGGTTTCGAGCTCTTTGACAAAAAGGGCCTTGCCGCCGACCTTGGACAACGGCACATCGAGCAGCTGGTCGCCGCGGGAGGTCATACCGAGCAGCCGGACATCCAGCCCCGCATTTGCGCGCAGCAACGCATCACGCACAAAATGCGCCTGCCAGAGTGCCAGCGGACTTTCACGCGTAGCTATGGTCAAGGTGCGGGACATACAGCGATTCCGATAGCGGGAAAACCCGCAATGATAGCAGCGCGGGGCAAACACATCGACCGCCGTTCAGCGTGTGCGCAGCCGTGCCTTGACCGATTTGAGGTGTCTGCGACTCACCTGGGGCCGCAGTGCGAGGCCATCGAGCGCCACATACCAGCCACCGTCGCGCTGGTGGTTCAATGCCTCGACGTATGCAAGCGCCACCAGGGCATTGCGATGCACCCGCATAAACTGGCCGCTGAACTCCGCCTCAAGCTCCTTCAGCGTATCGGGAATCACCAGCTCCGCTTCGGCCGCGTGGGCGGTGACATATTTATCACCGGCGATAAAACAGCGTATCTCCGACACAGCGAGCGTTTCCAGGCCGCGGTGGGTCTGGCTGCTCACCCGGGAACGAAGTGGCTTTTCGTCTTGCGCTTCCAGCCCGCGCAGGCTCGCAAGCTGCACGCGGTTGACCCGTGCCGCGTTGTCGAGCGCCCGCGCCAGTTCTGTTTCACGCACGGGCTTCAGCAGGTAGGCAACCGCCTGATGCCGCAGCGCCTCCAGCGCATACTCGTCATAGGCCGAGCAAAATACCACTGCCGGGGGGTTGGGCAGCGCATCCAGGCGCTCGGCCACTTCGATCCCATCCAGGCCCGGCATGCGGATATCCAGCAGCACGAAGTCGGGTTCATGCCGTTGCACCTGCGTGAGCGCCGCCTGCCCACCGTCTGCCTCCAGATACTGCGCCCCGGGACGCACACGCTCGAGCAGGCGCCGCAATCGCTGGCGGGCCAGCGCTTCATCATCCACCACCAGCACTTTCAATTGGGTCGCTCCAGCGGGTAACTCAGGCGCACCTCGAACTGTTGCGCCTGCGGAAAAACCTCCAGCCTGCCGCTGGCGCCGTACAGGGCATCGAGTCGCTGGCGAATGTTGTCCATTGCCAACTGGTGTCCCCGCGACTCAAACGCCTCATCCGGAAGCGGATTGACCACACTGGCGGTGATCACGCCCTGCTGGCAACTCACCGCAATGCGCACCAGGCCGCCCTGGGGCAGGCGCGAGACCCCATGGTAGATCGCATTCTCCACCAGCGGTTGCAGCACCAGCGAGGGCATGGGCTGATCCAGACAGTCGGGCTGGACATCGAACTCCGTATCGAGGCGTTCTCCAAGGCGCAGCTTCTCGATACCGAGATACAGCTCGCACAAACGCAGCTCGTTGGCCACGGTGGTATTTTCGGAACGCTCCTGCAGGCTCACCCGCAGGAGCTCCGAGAGATCCTCCACGGCGCGTTCCGCTGTCTCCGGTTGCGACATGATAAGACTGGCGATGCCGTTCAGTGTGTTGAACAGAAAATGCGGCCGCATGCGGTCGCGCAGGGAATCCAGGCGCGCCTGCAGCTCGAGCTGTTCCTGGCGCCGCAACTGCTGTTGCAATTGGAAGTAACGCAGCACGATGCCGGCCAGAGTCGTGGCCACCAGTGCATTGCGCAGCAACGCCCAGTAGTCGGGGGGAGCAACCACCAGAGGAAACAACAGGTACATGAAAACAGTGGACAGCATGGCGACCAGCGCCACGACCAGCAGACTTCCCAGCGACGCCAGCGGCATACTCAGGCGGCTGAGCGGCGCGCGCAGATAACACAGCAACGCCACGCTCAACAGCACCACCCACTGCACGAATAGCGATGAGGCGGCGAGCTGATTCCAGTCGAACTCGACAAACGGACCCGAGGCCAGCACGTGCACAAACAACAGCAGTTCTGACAACACAACGGCGACGAACACCGGGCCCGGAGCACACAGATCGGGAATAAAAAATTCCCGCGTGCGCGTGCGCCGACTCCCCTGCTCCACGACAGGCTCCATACCTGCGTCCCCCATGCCTGTTGCTGTTATACTTGCACCCTTATCCAGACTGAACAATACCAAACAATCACAGTACCCCGGCGTGCCAGCAGCGGCCCGGGTACCGACACAAAAACACGGCGGAAAATCTCCCGGCATGAGCGATGACCACAGCAACAACCCGAGCGACACCAGCAAACTCTGGGGCGGACGTTTCAGCGAACCCACCGATGCCTTTGTGCAGCGCTTCACCGCTTCGGTTAACTTCGACCAACGCCTGGCGACCTACGACATGCAGGGTTCGCTGGCCCACGCACGCATGCTGTTGGCTGCGGGTATTCTCAGCGAGGCAGAAGTTGCCGACATTGAACGGGGTCTTGCCCGGATTGCCGAGGAAATCGCCAACGGTCAGTTCCCGTGGTCAATAGAGCTCGAAGACGTGCATATGAATATCGAAGCGCGCCTGACCGGGTTGATCGGCGTCACGGGAAAGAAATTGCACACCGGTCGCTCCCGCAACGACCAGGTAGCGACCGACATCCGCCTGTTTCTGCGCTCAGCCATGGATGATATCGGCACTGAACTTGCGCGCCTGCAGACGGCGATCATCGGTCTGGCGGCCGACAATACCAACACCATCATGCCCGGTTTCACGCACCTGCAAACTGCACAGCCCGTGGTTTTTGGCCACCACCTGCTGGCCTGGAATGAAATGCTCGAACGGGATTACGGCCGCCTGATGGACTGCCGCGCGCGGCTCAACCAGTCGCCGCTGGGCGCTGCGGCGCTGGCGGGTACCACCTATGCAATTGATCGAGTTTTTACGGCGAACGCGCTGGGCTTCGACAAGCCCACCGAGAACTCTCTGGATTCGGTATCTGACCGGGATTTCGCCATCGAGTTCTGCGCCTTCGCGGCACTGCTGATGACACACCTGTCGCGCATGTCCGAAGAGCTGGTGCTGTGGACTTCGGCGCAATTCAATTTCGTGGAGTTGCCGGATCGATTCTGTACCGGCTCTTCCATTATGCCGCAGAAGAAAAACCCCGACGTACCGGAACTGGTACGCGGCAAGGTGGGCCGCGTGAATGGTCACCTTATCGCTCTGCTGACGCTGATGAAAAGCCAGCCGCTGGCCTACAACAAGGACAACCAGGAAGACAAGGAGCCGTTATTCGACACCGTGGACACGGTGTTTGACTGCCTGCGCGCTTTCGCCGATATGGTGCCGGCTGTGCGGCCCAATATCGAGGCGATGCGAGCGGCGGCGCGGCGCGGCTTTTCCACTGCAACTGATCTGGCCGATTACCTGGTGCGCCTGGGCCTGCCCTTTCGCGACGCGCATGATGTAGTTGGCCGCGCAGTGGCTCACGGCGTGGCAACCGGGATGGATCTCGCCGAGATGGACCTCGCCACGCTGCAGGAGTTCTGCGCAGATATCGGCGAAGATGTGTTCGACGTATTGACACTGGAAGGTTCCGTCGCCGCGCGCGATCACATCGGCGGGACAGCACCGGCCCAGGTGACGGCGGCGGCGCAACGCGCCCTGGAGCGGGTGTTGGCGCGCGCAGCGCCGTGACCCTCTCAATGGGAGCGCATCAAAGCCAGCGAATACTCGCCTGAAACGCGACGTCGGGCGCGGTCTCCACGCCGATATCCTCCACCACACTGAGATCGACCAGCCAGCGCCTGGCGAAACGCCAGCGTGCGCCGACGGAAAGAAGAAAGGCTTCATCACCCACTGCGGTGAGCTCGCTGGAAAGCGGTGCAGCGTGACTATCGAGCTGCACGATCGCAGACCAACGCTCGGCAAAACGCCAGTCCATGCTGATACCCGCGAACCACATATCACGCTGCTGGAATCGCCCGATCACGTCGGCCTTGCCAGCACGCAGATAACCCGCCTGCCCGTGCCAGGTGAGCGGCAGGCCCGACAGGTGGTCACCTGACATACGCAGCGCCAGATACATATCATCGGCACCGCTGCCAGTGAAATCATCGATCTCGCCAGTACCGAACTTGTAGCCCAGTACGGCGCTGGCAGCCGCGCTTTCGGTGCGGTAAAAAGCATGGCTCACGCTGATACTCACATCGCCAGTACCCGAGGAGTCCTCAGCCAGAGCCAGGTCGCCTTCGGCCCTGGCGTAGCGATAAGCCAGCACATCGCGGGGCGCATCGGAACGGCCACCGTCTGCCATGCCCCAGAGGTCGTGCCAGTCGTCTATAAGCTTGTCGAGATCGCCGCCGGAGTGATCCAGCCACGGCAGCTCCAGTTGTATATCCCAGTTTTCGCTGATGCCGTAGCGCAACTCGAGCGCCAGCCTGCGCGTTTCACCATCGAGATTGATCAACTCCCGGCGATTACTATCGCTCACGAAATGACTGGCAACGCTGGCATGCAGGCTGACGCCTAATTCACCGGGTTCCGCAGTGCTTGCGGAACGCTGGGAGGGCAGCCCGAACAGTGCAGCGACCGGACTCAGGTTCTTCACATACAGCGGCTCACTGACCTCCGATAACGCGTCAGCCAGGGCCCCAAGCGCGGGGCACAGGCACAGCAGGCCCGCAACCAGAATTCGGATCGACATGACATTCAAGAGACGTTTCCCCATCAGGCAAAGACTGGTGTTCAGGCTACCGAGAGCAGCGTAGCGACAAAGTGTGACTTTTCAATGGTAAGCGCAGTTCGCGCCGTATACCAGCGAACGCTATAATGCGCGCCAACGCAGCCGGAACAGCAGCCATGCGACACCTCATTGCCACAGTGCTGACAACTATTTTACTCGCCGCCGCCGGCGCCTGCGGCCAGATGGGGCCACTGTACATGCCCGAGGAGCAGCCGCTCGAGGAAGATTCGGCAGATCCGCCAGCGGACGCCGAATCCACCCGCGACGCCCGCTAACAGGAACGCAGGCATGAGCGCTTTCACCTACCGTGACGAACAACTGTTTGCCGAAAAGGTTGCGGTTGCAGAGATTGCACAACTCTACGGCACACCCTGCTATATCTATTCGCGCGCGGCGCTGACCAGCGCCTTTTTGCAATACGAGGAAGCGCTGGCGGGATGTGATCACCTGGTCTGCTACGCGGTCAAGGCCAACTCCAATATTGCCGTTCTCGACGTACTCGCGCGTCTGGGTGCAGGCTTCGATATCGTCTCCGGTGGCGAACTGGAACGGGTGCTTGCGGCGGGCGGCGATCCCGCGCGCATCGTTTTCTCGGGGGTTGGCAAAACCGCCGCAGAAATGGCCCGCGCGCTCGAGTTGGGCATTCATTGCTTCAATCTCGAATCGGCGGCGGAGCTCGACGTGCTCAACGGAGTCGCAGCGCGACTCGGCAAGCGGGCGCCCATCTCCGTGCGCGTCAACCCTGATGTGGACGCGCAGACCCATCCCTATATTTCTACCGGTCTGCGCGAAAACAAGTTCGGCGTGAGCATGCACGATGCACTGGAGATCTATGCGCGCGCGGCGCTGATGGAGCATATTGAGATCGTGGGCCTCGACTGTCATATCGGCTCGCAACTCACCTCCCTGGCACCGTTTATCGATGCGCTGCGGCGCATGCTGGAGATGCTCGACGCACTGGCAGAGAAAGGCATTCACATTCATCACCTCGACCTGGGTGGCGGCCTCGGCGTGCGTTACCGCGACGAAACCCCGCCGTCGATCGCAGACTACATTCACGCCGTTCGCGAGGAGCTGGCCGGACGCGAGCTACGACTGCTGTTTGAGCCGGGCCGTTCCATCACCGCCAATGCCGGCCTGCTGCTAACGCGGGTTGCCTATCTGAAGACCACCGAGGAGCACAACTTCGCGCTGGTGGACGCCGCCATGAACGACATGCTCCGCCCGGCGCTGTACCAGGCCTGGCTCGACATACAACCGGTTGCGCGCCGCGACAACGGGCAACTCGCGCGCTGGGACGTGGTGGGGCCGGTGTGCGAAACGGCTGACTTTCTCGGCAAGGATCGCACGCTGAATCTCAGGCAGGACGACCTGCTCGCCGTATTCGGCGCCGGGGCCTACGGTTTCGCCATGAGTTCAAATTACAACAGTCGCGGGCGTGCCGCCGAGATCATGGTGGACGGAGCGAACGCCTATCTGGTGCGAGAACGCGAATCTATCGCCGATCTTCTGCGGGGCGAACACCGCCTGCCGGACAGCGCGACCCTTACCGGCACCGGTAGCGGCTGATATGCAGCTGCAGTTCACCAAAATGCACGGCGCTGGCAATGATTTTGTCGTGCTCGACCTTATCAGCCAGAACTACAGGCCCCGGCCCGACGACATCCGCCGGCTGGCAGATCGCCATTTCGGCATCGGCTGCGATCAGGTGCTCCTGGTAGAGGCGCCGCGCAACCCCGACGTCGATTTTCGCTATCGCATCTTCAATGCCAACGGCGAGGAGGTGGAACAGTGCGGCAATGGCGCGCGCTGTTTCGCACGCTTCGTGCGCGAAAAGCAACTCACCAGCAAGCGGGTGATAAGCGTGCAGACCAACACCGGCGTACTGACTTTGCGTATGCGCAACCGCAGCGAGGTGGAGGTGAATATGGGGGTGCCCGAGCTGGAGCCTTCCGACATCCCATTCAGCGCCAGCTCCAGACAGCGTTGCTACCCGCTGCAGGTAGATGGCCGGGAATACGAAATCGGCGCGGTTTCCATGGGCAACCCGCATGCCGTACTACGGGTAAAGAAACTGGAAAGCGCCCCGGTAGCCACGCTGGGGCCGCAGATCGAGGGTCACAAGGCGTTTCCACGGCGCGTGAACGCCGGTTTCATGCAGGTGCTGTCAGACAGGCAGATCCGGCTGCGCGTGTACGAACGCGGCGTGGGCGAAACCCTGGCCTGCGGCTCAGGCGCATGCGCGGCGGTGGTGTACGGCAACCTCCGGGGATGGCTGCGCGATACCGTGACAGTGGAGCTGCCTGGGGGTAAGCTGTCGGTGTCCTGGGCCGGTGAGGGAGAGCCGGTGCGCCTGACCGGGCCGACTGAAGTAGTGTTCGAAGGTAGTATAAAAATCTAGCTGTCATACAGGGCTCGCAGAGGCGGCCACACCGGGCCTGGCAACCTACCGCAGGGCAGGGCTCAGACAAGAGGGGAGATACTAACCATGTCAGCCAGTAAGGAGCAGGCCGCGGCGCTCGCGCCATTTGAACTCAACGATGATCTGGTGCGCGATTACCTGAAGGCGCATGACGATTTCCTGCAGCGCAACCCGGATCTACTCGACTACCTGCACGTGGAACACCAGTCCGGCAGCGCGGTGTCGCTGGTTGAGAAGCAGGTTAGCGTGCTGCGTGAACGCAACATGGACATGCGTCATCGCCTGAGCACGCTCACCGGCAATGCCCGGGAGAACGACAGGCTCTATGAGCAAACCCGAACCCTCATTCTGCAACTGCTGGAAGCCGATTCAATAGACGCCCTGTACAGCGCGTACATGCACGGGATGCGGGAAGGCTTCAACGTGGATCACGCCTGCATGATCCTCTACAGCGATAGCGACGCCCCGGGCAATTACCGGGTGACAAGCCTCGAGGAAGCGCAGGGCGATATCGGTCCGCTCATCCGCAGCCAGAAGGGTGTCAGCGGCACGCTGCGCAGGGAGGAACTCGCTTTTCTGTTTCCGGGCGGCAGTGAAGTAGGCTCTGCAGCCCTCATGCCACTGTGCCGCGAAGAGCAGCCGGTCGGCCTGATCGCCGTAGGCAGTTCGGATGCCAATCGCTACAACAGCGGCATGGGAACACTATTTCTCTCGCATATCGCGGATGTCATCGTGAGGTTGCTGCCGCGCCTTGAGCCAACGGGGGAGTGACTGTAGTTGGCCGATGCCGCAACCGCCCCGCTAGCGCAATCAGCGGAGAGCTTTCTAAGCTACCTGCGCGATGTGCGCAGGTTATCGACACACACGCTGAGTAACTATCGCCGCGATCTCATCGCGCTCGAACGCTACTGCGCCACGCAGCGCTGTCACAGCGCTGCAGACATCTGTGAAGCACACATTCGCGGCTGGGTCGGCGCTATGCATCGCGGCGGGCTGGCTGGCAGCAGTATTCAACGCCGGCTGTCGGCGGTTCGTTCGTTCTATCAGTTCATTGGCCGGGAGACTGGACAACTGCGCAATCCGGCGGCAGGTGTACAGGCGCCCCGCAAACCCCGGCGTCTGCCGAAAACGCTGGATGCCGACCAGATGGGCCGCTATCTGAACTTCGACGGCCAATCTTCTGTGGCCGTGCGAGATCGCGCCATGGCCGAACTGTTCTACTCGTCCGGGTTGCGCCTTGCGGAACTCGCATCGCTGAATATCGGCGATATAGATCCTCACGCAAAGCTGCTCACAGCCACCGGCAAAGGCAATAAAACGCGCACGGTGCCGGTGGGCAGTGTAGCGCTTGCGGCGGTGGCACAATGGCTGAAGGTTCGCCCCCAATGGTCTGGAAATGGCGCACAGCCACTGTTCACCAGCAACCGCTGCAAGCGTATAAGCGCCCGTAACATTCAAGCCCGGTTGCGGCTGCAGGGGCGCCGGGCAGGTATGCACCAGGATGTGCATCCGCATATGCTCCGGCACTCCTTTGCCAGCCATTTACTGGAGTCGAGCGGCGACCTGCGCGCCGTGCAGGAAATGCTCGGCCACGCCAACCTCGGTACCACGCAGATCTATACGCACCTCGATTTCCAGCACCTCGCAAAGGTGTATGACAACGCCCACCCCAGGGCGAAACGTCGCAAGGGAGATTAGCGGCGTGATCGAGGTCGTCACCTTTGATCTGGACAATACGTTGTGGGACGTGGAGCCGGCACTGCTGCGAGCGGAAGAAGCGCAGCAGGACTGGCTGCTGCAACATCGCCCGGCCGCAGTTGAATTGCTGGACCACGATGCGCTGTTTGAGTTTAAAAAATCGGTATGGCGTCGTCATCCGCAGCTTGCGCACAACGTCACGCAGATGCGTATCCAGACCCTGTTCGAATTGCAACTGAACGCCGGGTACAGCGAGCGCGAGGCCGAGAGCGGCGCGCGCGAAGCATTCGCGGTGTTCCTGCATGAAAGACACAAAGTCGAGCTGTATGAAGAGGCGCTCGAGATTCTCCAGGTTCTGGCCCGGGACTACACACTGGGAGCACTCACCAACGGCAACGCCGACATCTACAAGACCGACGCTGCGGAATATTTCGATTTCGCCTTTCTCGCGGAAGAAATCGGCGCCAGCAAGCCGCATCCAGACATGTTCCACGCCGCCCTCAAGCGCGCCGGTGTTGCCGCCGCCAGCATTGTGCATGTGGGGGATGATCCCGAGCACGATATTCGCGGTGCGCGGGAGGTAGGGAT
>TARA_R110002073_G_C9500029_1_pt1 | contig 77270 bp, 59 predicted proteins | sample TARA_R110002073 | Tara Oceans TARA_R110002073 (sample SAMEA4397174) | marine metagenome | biome: Polar Biome; feature: [DCM] deep chlorophyll maximum layer (ENVO:01000326); material: water (ENVO:00002006), including particulate matter (ENVO:01000060) such as... | depth 40 m
AGTTACAAATGAAATCGCCTAAAGTGCAGCTTGGTGAATAATGCGGGCTTAATTGACGTCCAACCAGAATCGGATCTTTGACAACCAGCGGACTAAGCGATTGATTGACCACCCATGCAAACGGCTCGATCTCAGCTCGCCGCAGGTCTTGTTGCAACCGCTGAGCTTCATGAACCGGAGTCGACTCAGGCAACGTTACCACCAACACTCGCGTGAAGTCTGGATCTCGCAAACGCGGCAAAAGTTCCCGAACGCTTTCCGGCACCTCGTTGGTCTGCCGCGAAACTTCGCGGTGATACGCGAGTGCCGAATCCAACAGAAGAATGGTGTGTCCGGTTGGCGCGGTGTCTAGAACGACAAAGCCATCTTCGCCTTCCGCCACCGCATCGGCAAAGGCTCGAAACACAGCGATTTCCTCCGTGCAGGGAGAACGAAGGTCCTCTTCCAACAAGGCTCGACCTTGTTCATCCAAACCATCTCCCGCGGTCTGCAAGACCTCTTGTCGATAGGCCTCAGTCACTTCGGAAGGATCAATCCGACTGATCGTCAAACCGCTCAACTCATCGGCGGCCATGGTCGCACTCACGTGCGCGGCTGGGTCAGTGGTCGACAAATGAACCTTCAATCCTCGTTCAGCAAGCGCCACGGCAACGGCGGCGGCGATGGTTGTCTTGCCAACACCACCTTTGCCCATCGTCATGATCACACCGTGTTGCTGAGCCGCTAACTGGTCGATCAACGCGGGTGCGGGCAAAGCCTCCAAGATCGAAACGCGTTCCTCACTGGCAATCTCGTTCGTGGCCGTCTCCACGTTCGGTTCGTCACTCCCAAGCTGACGAATAGAATCGATGCCGACCAACCCATGAGGTGCCAAAGGAACAATCGTGCGTTGCAGTTGAGCGAGCCCACTGGGTATTGCCGCTAAAGCCTCTTTGCAGCGTTGCTCCATCGCATTGGCGATCGGATCCAACTCACCTTGCGCCTCGAAGTTTCCGTTGATGATTAAGGCTTGGTTCTCAACGCCGAGTTCCCTCAGTTCGCCGCTGGTTCGATCCGCCTCACGAAGCGTGGAAGCTTCCGGGCGCGTCACCAACACCAGCGTTGTACGAGACGCATCGCTAAGGGACTTCACTGTTGATTGGTAAATAGCTTGCTGTTTTTGCAAACCCGCCAGTGGCCCCAAACACGAGGTTCCTGATGTGTTGTCCTCCATGAATCCCGACCAAGCCGATGGCAACGTCAACAACCGCAACGTGTGCCCGGTCGGCGCGGTGTCAAAAACGATGTGATCAAAGTCTGCGGTCGCGCTCTCATCGCCCAACAGTCTGGCGAATTCATCGAAAGCAGCAATCTCCACCGTGCACGATCCCGAGAACTGTTCTTCCATGCTTTGCACGGCAGCTTCCGGCAAAACGCCACGATACGGTCCCACCATTCGCTCGCGATATTCCGCTGCCGCCTGCTCCGGATCAATGTTCATCGCCGAAAGGTTGTCCACCGCCGGAACGGACGTCGGCTTGGTACTGAGTGTCACGCCCAGGACTTCGTCCAAGTTCGACGCGGGATCGGTTGATACGAGCAGAACGCGTCGGCCTCGATCCGCCAAACGCACCGCGGTGGCACAGGCCATGGACGTTTTGCCAACGCCACCTTTGCCCGTGAAGAACAAATTGCGAGTCGGTGATTCGAGGTAGTGCATAACAGTGGACACGTAAGAGAAAGATTTTATCGGCCATCGGTTCGATAAACCGCCAGTTGAGATCAGCAGCAGCCCGAACCGCCGCAGCATCCACCATCTGCCGTCGGCAACATGGGTTTCACTTGCGTCTTCGTTTCCGTCCACAACGCCAGGTTTTCTCGCGAGGGATAGTCACTGCGACTAACGATTCGGCCATCGACCATAACCAACGGCAAGCACTCGACGCCGTCTTCGTTCAGCATCTGCTGGACGGTCGCGTTGCCAGCAAACTCGGCTGGTTCCTGAGCCAAATTGAATCGCTCAACGCGGTGACCTTGTTGTTTCAGCCAATCCAAATCGGCTGCGAACCGTGGCAACGTTTCATCCACCTGGGGCCCGCAAACACCGGTGCTGCAACACATTGCTCGGTCATAAATCTGAACGTGACTCATTGCTACTTCCTTTCCAGATCGCCAATCGCCGCTAGACGATACAAACTAGTAAAATAGAAGGGCGAATGAACAAACGTGAAGGCTCACACCCCTTTAATATCGCCAATCTACGATTAACGATATCGGTCATTCCCATGGTCGTCAACACAAAAAGTGCAGCAAGTTCTCGCGTGATCGCTTTTGCCGGCGGTTTCACGCCCCCGAATTGCCGCTCATTGATAGTCGAACAGGGCCGTCGCGGTCGTGTCAGAATCGCTGACGACACGCGCCCAGCAAGCAGAAAAACCAACCGGGAACTCGTGCCGGACCGTGCTGCCCGAGGGAACAATCAGCTTCTTGATCGGAATCCACCGCCCTTCGCCGTCCAAATCAACTTCCAAAGTCATCGTTACCGGATTCGCGTGCGTGTGCGACAGTGTCACCACCTTCTTGTCGTATCCCCGCATCAGATAGGCATCCGACGGTTTTCCCGCTCGGACGACGGAATCTTTCCAGGGTCCCCCGCGGCCGACTGGTTTACCAAACTTCCAAAGGTCATCCACTCCACCGAACCAAAGCCCCATTCTTGACGCCGAATCACGAAACACATGCTCGCTCGCCGCCGCGTCTTGTTTGACACCAGCCAGCACCAACAATCCGTTCCACGAACAATAGTCCGAGATACGTTTCCCATGGCTCGACACCGGGCGAATCAAATTCCAAGCCGGCGGAGCACCGTTGATCACCAACGGGACCTCATAAAACGTCCCATGAATATTCGCGATCGTGCGTTCTGATTCCACTTCTCGTAACGCTCGAGGCCACCCCGCCCCAAAGGGTTTGTCATAGATCGCATTGCCCTTGGGAAGTCGATAACGTTTTCCTTGATACCGAACAATGACGGAGGCTTCATCCACCGTGAACTCAGGTTCCACTTGCAGCTTCTCCGCCAACCCCGAATCAAATTCGTCTGACACAAACTGGAAGTCGCTCTTTGTGAATTCAAATGCCTTTCCATCATCAGTCAGCAGCCGCAAGTCACGACTGCGTTTAGCCGGGTAGACCAATGCGTTGGTGGCTTGTGAATCATCCACGTTCGCCAAGCCAGCGAACAGCTCCTCATGACGCTGCTGATTTGGATAAGCGGATGTTTGATGCAAGAACGCAGTCGCCACGCAATCGCGATCCGTTTTGAACCGCACCCAAACGGCGTCCATCTCTTCGGGAAGCATCTCGACAACCGAGTTCTCGCCAGCCACCGAAAACTGACGAAAGTCAATCCACTCGTTCGTTCCATTGGGATCAATTTGCATCGTGACATGAACGGAAGCATCCTCAGGCACCGCGATATTTTTGGATTGCTGTGAAGCCTGCGATGTGTTCAACGTCGCTCCCTCACCACGAATCATCTTCACGGCTGCGTTGCCATCAACGAACGCGGTGTGCGGCATCCCAAATGATCCAGGCGTGTGCTCGGTTTCATTGGGGGGAATCGAGATTTTCCCTGCCGGGAAGGAACGCTTGTAAACCCGATCGTGGTGTCCATTGCCCCACCGAACTTCCATCTGCGTTAATTGCCAGTCCGACGACATTGGCGGGTCGCCTCGGTGATCCACGGCCAAGTAAACCGTGACAGGCTGATCGACTTGGAAGGCATAGCCCGGTGCCGGTCGAGTCCAGTTGCCACGTCGTACCGTCACGGTCGGAAGCGCACTCAACTCCTCCGGCATCGATGTGATTTCTTGTTGGTCAGTCGCTCGCAACGTGACCACTGGCTTCGATTTCAACCGGCCAACGGCCAAGTACAAAGTTCGCGATTGGAAACCATCGACGAGAAACGGATCGGACCACTCGTTGGCCTTCACTTCATCATCAATCCACGGCCCACCATATGCCGACGCAGGTCCCCAAGTCTTCAAATCTTGGTAGTCACCAAACCACAGATTGCTCTGCGGTTGGCCCGCCAAGGGATTGCCTTGGATGCTGGTCTCATCCGTTGCCAAAACCAATTGACCGTTCCAAGCACAGAAGTCCGGAACGTAGCGGAGGTGACTGCCAATTGGCCGAATTCCCTTGGACTGCTTCACCGAAAACGTCTTGGGAAAATCAAAGAACATGCCATGCATGTCCATCATCCAACGTCCGTCCGTGATCTCACGAATTCGCGGCCATTCGGTGTACCAACCGTGACTGGCGTCGTTGCAATAAGCTGCCTTGGGGAGCAAATACGTGTGCCACTTGCCGTCTTCAAACACCTTCAGCCGAACGGTTCGCCGATCCCATCCCATCGTCCAAATCGGATCGTCCCCGTCGCTGCCACCGGTGATCCCATTGGGGCCGGTGACTTCCGTGTACTGCCGACGCTCGACGATCTTCCAAGTCTCACCATCCCACTCCGCCAGCACGCCGCGTTCATCCTCCGTCTTGGCTTCGCCACCCACCAAGACATCCTTGTAACTTCCCACATGCAATTCCCCGTTGTTGGAAATCACCAAACGTCCTTGCGAGGTGTAGCCACCCTTCCCGTGCCACCCCGGAACGGGCTTCTTGAACAATCGATTGACCTCCAAGGAGTGCACGTTGGCTTCCCAAATCGCGCCTTCCATGTCGATGTAGTGCACCATGTTCTCGGGGTCATTCAGATGCCGCGTGATCGCCGTCACTCGCATCGGCATGTCAGTGGGCGAGATCGTTCGCACGTTGCCTTTGGCATCGATCAGATGATGGCCAATCAGCAACTGCTGTGACTCTTCATGGATCATCCGTCCCGCAGGTGTCCCGCCAACGCTTTCGGGATGCACATTCAAAGGCTTCGTCAAATCGGGATCAACGGAGAACAACTTGTGTTCGCTGCCGCGTGGCATGTGTGGTGCATAGTTGACCATCCAAAGCTTGCCAGCCCACGGCACGATCGCCCCGATCCCACATTCGTTGTGGCCCGTTTTCAAATGAGCCCCGTTCTGGCTGTAAATGCCATACGTCGTCAGGTGCGGATAAACACCGCTGATGAAAAGATCCGTCCGCACAGGTGGTTGCTGACCACAGACCGAACAGGCATTCGATACCATCATCAGAAGCAAAAAGCACGGGATGAGACGCTGCAAGGTTTCCATGATCAAGCTCAACAAGGTTCGGTGGGAGGACGGCTCGAAGATAACCGCACTGCCCTGAAATAGCGGCAAACGAATCAATTGGACATAAATTTTGAGCGACTTTGAATTTCCCCCCATGTTTTTGTCCAAATAGACCGTCAACAGGCTGTCTTCCTATGCATAACGAGAAACTGCCCGCACCGCGATTGACCAACGGCATGAATTCACATCACGAAACGCGCGACTCCGACGCTTCGATCACCGGCCCCGTTGATCGCACCGAAGAATTCGTTCGCCTGCTTGGGCACACCCGTCGGCATCGTTTTGCTTACCTGATGAGCTTGATGAATGACCGAAATGACGTCGAAGAAGTCCTGCAAGAAACCGATTTGGTACTGTGGCGAAAGTTCGATGACTTCGAACTGGGAACCAACTTCACGGCTTGGTCCTGTCGCGTTGCATTCAATCAGATGAGAGCGTGGCGGCAGAAGCAGCACCGAAGTCGCTTGCAGTTTTCAAATGAATTTCTTGATGCCGTCGCAACCCAACTGGACACACAAACGGAACGATACGACCAGCGTTTGGAAACACTGCGTGCCTGCGTCCGTTCCTTGCCCGATCGTCACCAGCAACTGATTCAGCAGCGGTACACCGACGGCGACAAAATCGAATCGATCGCCGCTCGAACCGGTCGATCCCTCGACGCGATCTATCGCATGCTCAGCCGCATTCGTGATTCACTGCGAGATTGCGTGTCTCGCAAAATGGAGGCAGGCCTGACGTCATGAACGACTCCAACCAAAAACGATTCCTGAAATTGCGAGACGCGGCTCTCGACGGTCGCGCCACCCAAGAAGAAATTCGCGAACTCGAATCCATCGCGATGGCGTCCCCCGAACGACTCCGCGAATTTGCTGAGGCGGCTGCGATCCATGGCGAACTGTGTTTGCTGGGCATCGAGGCTCGCGAACAACAACGAACCGCGAATCCAGTGACTCGCGAAACAAAGGGTTCCCGAACCTGGCGAAGCATCACCTGGGCGATGGCTTTGGCGTCTTCCGTTCTGGTGGCGACCGCCCTTTGGAACCGCAACGCCAACCCAGCGGATTCCAACGTAACCTTTGCGGTGCTGGAAACAACTGTCGAATGTCTGTGGCAGACGTCGACCGTTCCGCTCGCGGAAGGACAACGACTCGGCGTCGGACACTTGCGATTGGCCAGCGGGTTTGCGTCGCTGCGTTTTGACAACGAAACCCAATTGGACCTGGAAGGCCCCGCCGACCTACAGATCCTCGATCCAATGCACTGCCGTCTCGCCAGTGGAACCGCAGTCGTCACCGTCCGCGATGGCTTGCGAGGATTCGTGGTCGACACTCCGACTGGCCGCCTGACCGATCAAGGAACCAGCTTCGGCGTGTCAGTCAAATCCGACGGAGCCTCCGTGGTCGAGGTGTTCGATGGACGCGTCGATCTCGAAGTTCGGGAAACAGGCGAAACGCGAAGCCTGACCCAACAAACATCAGCGTGGTTGTTGCCCCAGCAAATCTTGTCACCCAATGAATACCGCCAGCCCTCAACAAACGACGCTCGCCGGCTGACACAAATCTTCACCTCTCAAGGCGACGGCGGGGACGTCTGGATTCAACGCGACCCTGAAAACCGAAAGGGCCCCGAAGATCTGTTGCTCGTCAAAAAGTCCGATGAACTGATTGAATTCGATCGCCAGATCCGCCTGCGGTTTGACTTCCGCGGCCTGGCTGACCAGCCGATCGAGCGAGCCGCTTTGCAGCTAACCGCGGTTCCTTCGGGAATCGGATTCGCATCGCGAACCCCCGACTCAACGTTCTCGGTCTACGGACGCTCCCTCCCGAACGAAGCACCACCGCTTTCACCCAACACCGTTCCTTGGTTGGATCTGGAAACCGAAACTAGTGGCTGGTCTTTGGTGGATCGTTTTGTGATTCCCAGAGGCAGCCAATCGGAATCTCACACCATCGAGTCCGCGTCGCTCAACGACCTTGTGAACCAACACCGCAGCGACATCATTGAACTCGCGATCATCCGCGACACACCGGAGACAATGGGCGGGGGATTGGTTCACGCCTTCGCCAGTTCGCGACATGAATCCATCCCCGGCCCCACCCTGCGAGTCTGGCAGTAAGAGCCTCGTCGCAAAATATTAGTGCACGTGCTGTCCCAGAAAACGCCGTATGTGATTCGCGATCACGTCACTATCTTCTTCCAGTGCGAAGTGACCGGTATCAAGCAAGTGCAGCTCTGCATTCTTCAGATCGCGTTGATAGGGGTATGCACCTTCGGCAGGAAAGATCGCGTCGTTCTTCCCCCACACGATCAACGTCGGTGGTTGATGCTTGCGCAGGTAAGCTTGCCACTGAGGATACAATGGTGGATTGCTGCCATAGCTGTGGAACATTTCCAGTTGTATCTCATCGTTCCCAGGACGATCGAGCAATGGTTGAACATGTCCCCAGTTGTCAGGGCTGATCGTCGCGACGTTGCGGACGCCATTGGTGAATTGCCACTTGGTCGCATCAAGCGTCAACATCGAACGAAGTGCCTCCCGATTCTCTGATGATCGTTCTTTCCACAACGCTTTCACGGGAACCCAAAACGGGTTGTCGATGCCTTCTTCGTAGGCGTTTCCATTCTGAACGATCAGCGTTTGAACTCGTTCTGGATGTGCCGTCGCTAGTCGGAATCCGACCGGGGCACCGTAGTCCATCACGTACAACGAGTAACGGTCCAGCTTCAGTCGTTCGGTGAAAACTCGAATCACGCGAGCCACGTTGTCGAACGTGTACTCAAACTCGTCGACCGACGGAGCCGAACTGTATCCGAACCCGGGATAGTCCGGTGCGACCACGTGATAACGATCCGCCAAAGCTGGAATCAAGTTTCGAAACATGTGGGACGAGGTCGGAAACCCATGCAACAGCAACACGGTGGGTGCATCTTTCGGCCCCGCTTCTCGGTAAAAGATCTCCAAATCGTCGATCCGCATCGTGCGATGCATGACCTGTGAATCCGCCACGACATGCGAGTGGTCTTCTGCGGTTGTGGTCGTAGCGATCGAGCCGGAAAAAGCCACGACGATGGCTGTTCCGATGACCGCGTGGGTGAGTGATTGAATTTTCATGATTCGATGTTTCGAGTTGATTGGATGAGTGGTCGGATGGATGTTCAATCGTCTGTTCTTTCGCCAAATGCCCTCGCGGAAACGGTGTTCACGCGAGGGCAAGTGATTGGCGGCTTCACTTCACGAGTTCTTCCAACCCCGGATCGTCCGATGGTCGGACGCCCAAGGGCCAATGAAACTTTCGCTCTGAGACATCGATCGCATGGTCGTTGATGCTGGCTTCACGACGCCGCATCAAACCATCAGGATCAAATTCCCAGTTCTCATTTCCATAGGCACGAAACCAACTTCCGGCGTCCGTTTGGTACTCGTACTGGAATCGAACGGCGATTCGATTTTCAGAGAACGCCCACAATTGCTTTGCGAGTCGATACTCCTTTTCCAATGTCCACTTTCCAGACAAAAAGTGAACGATTTGATCGCGCCCCCGCAGGAACACATCCCGGTTCCGCCATTCGCTGTCGATGGAATACGCCAGCGAAACTCGCTGCGGATCCCGCGAGTTCCATGCGTCTTCCGCCGCACGCACTTTTTGCATGGCGGACTCACGCGTGAAGGGCGGCCGGATGTCAGTTGGGCTTGCCATGTTGGTTCTCCATTGTTTCTAGCGCACCGCTTGGTTATTTCGCTTCGCGTTAAGCGACGCTGCAAGCTTCACTGTGACAACCGCACGACTCCGTTGCCGAATCATCCGACAACTTTTCAGCCGCCGGAAAATCCACTTCGGTTTGAGCGACATGGTTGAGGTAGTTGGTCAAGATGTTCAGAGAAACGTTGGCAACCGTTTCAGCGATCTCCGCATCCGTCACCCCCGCTTCACGAGCGGTCGTGACATCGGTGTCGGACACCAACCCGCGTTTCGCGACAACTTGATTTGCAAACGCCAGAATGGCTCCGGCCTTGGCGTCATCCGCTTTGCCTCGACGAGCGTCGAGAATCTCAGACGCGGTCAGGCCCGACATCTTGCCGAGCGCGGTGTGAGCGCTGAGGCAGTAGTCACACGAGTTTGCTTGGCCAACCGCCAAGGCAATTCGCTCGCGTTCTTTGGCGGTCAGTTCACCGCCCGCGAGAGCTCCACTGAACTTCAAATACGCATCCAAGACAGCGGCTGAATTGGCCATCACACGCATCAGGTTCGGCGTCATCCCAAGCTTGGATTGGACAGCGTCGAGCAACTCTTTGGCTTTGCCGGTCGCGTCAGCGGGGTTCACAGTTTCGATTCGGGACATGGTTGGACTCCATTAGGATCCGAGTGGTTTGGAAAGCACCGACAACAATCGTCGGTTTCGAACCTCCCTTAGGCACTAACCGTGCCAACCAAACCAAGAAAACCATAAGTCACTACCATGAAACAACTTACAAACCACACGCCAAACAAAACCGCGTCACGAAATCTCGTGGATTCACGAATTTTCGTTGCGAAACCACGAATTTTCGTGCATCCTGAGTCCCATGATTGAGCAACGAATTCCGCTGATCCGCGACCACAAAGAACTGTTGTTGGCGATGCCTCAACAGCGAAGCGTCGCCGACGTTTTACGATTGGTCGTCGATCACCTTGCCAGCTCACACGCGGTGGCCTTGGCTCGCATTTGGTTGATCCAACCGGGCGAAGGTTGTCCCACGTGCCCGATGCGATCGGAGTGCCCCGACCAAACCGAATGCCTGCACTTGGTGGCCAGTGCGGGAACGTCGGTCGTGGATCCCAACACGGACCTCAGCCGCATCGATGGTTCCTTTCGTCGGTTCCCACTGGGCGTGCGGAAAGTCGGACGCATCGCCGCTACCGGGACTCCGCTGGAAGTTCCCAACATCGATGGCGATCCCGATTGGTTGGTGCATCGCGATTGGGCCCTGCAAGAAAGCATCCTTGGTTTTGGAGGCCAACCGCTGGTTCACCGCGGCGAGGTACTGGGTGTGCTCAGCGTCTTCGCTCGCACCACGATCGGTGATGCCTGCTTTGATTGGTTGCGAATGATTGCGGATCACGTTGCCTCGGCCATCGCCAACGCGCGGGCCTGGGAAGAAATCGAAACCCTTCGTGGACGCTTGGAACTTGAAAACGATTACTTGCAAGAAGAGCTTCGTGGGGAAGCATTCGGTGAGATGATCGGGCAGAGCGATGCGTTGCAAACCGTCACGCAACAAATTCGTTTGGTCGCCCCCACCGACTCGACCGTGTTGGTGATGGGCGAAAGTGGAACTGGCAAGGAACTGGTCGCGCGTGAGATCCATGCTCGCTCCTCTCGTCGCGAACACCCGCTGATCAAAGTCAACTGCGCAGCCATCCCGCGTGAGCTTTACGAAAGCGAGTTCTTTGGACACACCAAGGGCAGTTTCACCGGTGCGTTGCGAGACCGCATCGGTCGCTTTGAACTGGCCGATGGCGGCACCTTGTTTCTCGATGAGATTGGCGAGATCCCCCTGGACCTGCAAAGCAAACTGCTGCGAGTTCTGCAGGAAGGCGAACTGGAACGCGTCGGCGAAGAACGGACTCGCGAAGTGGACGTTCGAATCATCGCCGCCACCAATCGAGATCTAAAGGCTGAAGCGGAAGCCGGCAAATTCAGACTGGATCTTTACTATCGACTCAGCGTGTTTCCAATCGATTTGCCACCGCTCCGCAATCGAAAAGACGATCTCCCGCTGCTGGCCGATCATCTCCTCACGATTCTTTCCCGACGACTTGGCAAGCCGACACCGAGACTCACGCGAGCCAACGCCAATGAACTTCAGCGTTATGACTGGCCCGGCAACATTCGCGAATTGCAACACGTGCTCGAACGTGCGTTGATCACGTCCCCGCCCGGAAAACTCAAACTGAATCTCGCGTCGCAACCCGACATCGAATCAAAAAAGACTGCTCTTGTTCAGTCGAATGAAACAGACGAGATCATGACCGCCGCCGAGCTCCGCTTGTTCGAAGCCAACAACATCCGCAAAGCACTGCAAGCGTGTGGCGGCAAAGTGTATGGCGACACGGGTGCCGCCGCTCTTCTCGGCATGAAGCCGACCACCCTTGCGTCACGAATCAAATCGCTCGGCATCACATCTTCGTAAAAAGCATGGACCGTTCTCGTGTTCGGTCGATTGCGGGTCGTCGCTCGATTTCGCTAGCAATGCATCACGCAACCGCCATCCACGTTGATGGTTTGGCCGGTCACTTCTTTGGCTCGTTCTGACGAGAGGAACACGATCATCGCAGCAACGTCTTCGCTGGTTTGCCAACGGGCGAGCGGGATCACGTTCTTGATCTTTTGATCCGTCCAGTCTTCGTAGGAAAGTCGATCTTGTGGTGGGGCGCCGTCACACCAAGCCTGCCAAACCGAACGGTTCAGAGCCGTCTTCACCATCCCGGGACAAACCGTGTTCACCCGGACATTGTGCGGTGCCAAGTCTTTGGCCATGCACTGAGCGAAGTTGATGTTGGCTGCTTTGCTGGCACTGTAGGGCGGATCGGTCTGCGATCCCATCTGTCCCGCGATGGATGCCAGAAACACAAACGTGCCCGATCGTTGAGCAACCATAGGAGGAGCCAAAGCCGCAGCAACGTTGGCCATTCCGATGACGTTGACCTCCAGAGTTCGTTTCCATTCACTCGGGGCGACACGGGTGAACGGGAAGCCAAACTTCCCCGACCCGATCGCGGCGCAGTGCACCACATGATCCAGGCGCCCGTGCTGGTCGAGGCAGCATCCGACCGCTTGTTCAACTTGTTGTTCATCGACGATATCGACAACTTGCGTGCCGACGTTCACGCCATGCTCTCGCAATTCGCCGGCTGCTTCTTCGACATTGGGCGAGACATCCCAAAGTTGAATCGAACAACCTTCTTCCGCAAACAGCCTCGCGGTCGCCAACCCAATCCCGCTGGCGCCACCCGTGACCAAAGCGGTGTTGCCGCTCAATTTCAAATCCATCTCTGTTGTCCTGGGAATGATCGGAAGAGGAGTGCGGTATTCAGGAAAGCGGAAGGATTCGTTGCCTCATCCACTACGGTTGCCACCGAAAGCGTCGTCGAGATACCAACATCGCCCGCATTCAACCTGAGTTCATGCCGTGACAAAATTCATGGAGATGCATCCAGGGAAAACGTCTGTCACGACGCTTCCACAGCTTTGCGATTTTCGCGTTCCTGCAGCAGTTGCAATGCGTGAGCTTCGCCCCACTTCTTCAGCGTCAGCAGCACGGGCGTGAGCGACTCGCCCTCTTCCGTCAATTCGTATTCGACCCGCGGTGGCACCTCGGCGTAGACGATCCGATTGACCAACCCGCTGTCCTCCAATTCGCGAAGTTGCTTGGTCAGCATTCTCTGCGTGACACAGCCGACCTTCCGTTTGAGAACGCTGAATCGGAGGCGTCCATCGACCATCAAATAGTAAAGCACGATGCCCTTCCATTTGCCTCCAATCAGTTCCAGCGTGGCCTCGACGGGACAAGCTGGCAATTCGTAGCTCGAATGCCGGGCTTTTCCATTGGTATCCATTGTGTGCCTATGTGCCTTAAAAGTGCGTTCTTGCCGGTTTGGCATCTACTCCTATTATCACACCGTACTAACAAACAAACAGTCACGCGACCGCGAAAACAACGAAATGTTCTTTCGCGTCCGAGCCTCTCTCGATTCAAAGGAAGCCAATCATGAAAGCCATGCTGATCAAGAACTACGGTGAAAACGCAGCCTTCGAGGCATCTGAAGTCGATCAACCGGAAGTCAAACCGGGGCACGTCCTGGTCAAGATTGCCGCTTCGAGCGTCAACACGGTCGACACGATGATTCGCAACATGGGAAAGGACCTTCCTCTCTCGCCTGACACACCCGCTATCCTTGGAATGGACTTCGCCGGAACCGTCGAAGCTGTCGGCGAAGGTGTGCAGAACTATTCCGTCGGCGACGAAGTCTATGGGTGCGCCGGCGGGCTGGCAGATCTGCCGGGCACCTTGGCTGATTACATCGTGGCCGATGCCGACTTGATCGCTCACAAGGCGAAGAACCTGTCGATGAAAGAAGCCGCGGCGTTGCCACTCGTTGCAATCACCGCATACGAAGGCCTGCTTCGAGCCGGCATCCAAGCGGGCCAGAAAGTCCTCGTGCATGGAGGATCAGGCGGCGTGGGCCATGTCGCGTTGCAATTGGCCAAGCACTTCGGAGCGGATGTCTATTCCACCGGCGGCGGTGACAAACAACTTGCACTGATTGAAAAGCTGGGTGCGACGGGCATCAACTACAAAACCGAATCGGTCGAGCAATACGTTGCCAAACACACCGAGGGAGCCGGATTTGATGTGGTGTTCGATTCCGTCGGAGGAGCCAACCTGACCAACTCGTTCGAAGCCGCTGCCCTCAACGGACAAATCGCGACGACGGTGTCTTTATGCGAACTGGACCTCACGCCAGCTCACTTCAAAGGCTTGTCCTTGCACATCGTCTTCATGCTGATTCCGATGCTGCACAATCACAAACGATCTGATCACGGCGACATCCTTCGCAAGCTGACTGAGATCGCTGAATCGGGTGCCCTGACTCCCATCCTCGATGAAACCAATTTCTCCTTGGAAGAAGCGGGCGAAGCCTACGCAAGACTGGAAAGCGGCAAAGCCATGGGCAAAGTCGTCATCGAGAACAAATGACACTTCTCAGGTTGAATTGGCTGGACAAAGCTCATCACAGTCTTGGCCGGTCTCAATCTTCATCGTTGAGTACAGTTTCCTCTTTGATGTTTTTGCCCATGCAATGCGGCTTCACTTTCAAACATTGATCCCAGCAGGCATCTCATCATCAGCAAGATCATTCCACGGAGAATCCGATGAAACGTATTTTGATCACCGGGGCAACCGACGGCATCGGTTTCGAGACCGCCAAGATACTGGTCTCACGCGGTCACCATGTTTTGATTCACGGCCGCAGCGAAGCCAAGCTCCAGCGGGTCGCACAGTCTTTGAAATCACTGTCGAGCGACGCATCGATCGAATCCTATCTCGCGGATCTATCGAACATCACTGAAGTCGAGTCACTTGCCAATGCGGTCGCCGCGAAAGGGAACCAGCTCGATGCACTGATCAACAACGCAGGTGTGCTTTCCACATCTGACACGATGACTTCTGACGGTCTCGATGTTCGCTTTGTGGTCAACACAATTGCCCCCTACCTGCTGACAAAACGACTTTTGTCGCGGATGGATTCATCCGGACGGGTCGTCAACGTTTCCTCTGCCGCTCAAAAGCCAGTCGACATGGCTGCGTTCCGCGGCGAACGTCAACTGGAAGATTTGGAGGCCTACTCCCAAAGCAAGCTCGCTCTTACCATGTGGTCTCGAGGATTAGCTGATAAGCTTGGCGCCGATGGCCCAGCGATCATCGCCGTGAATCCGGGTTCTCTGCTTTCCAGCAAGATGGTTCATCAAGCGTTCGGCGTCCCAGGAAAAGACATCACGATCGGAGCCAACATCCTTGTCCGCGCAGCTCTGGACGATGAGTTCGCCGATGCCTCCGGCCACTACTTCAACAACGACGCCGGTGATTTCGGCCCGCCACACGCTGATGCACTGGACGGGGAAAAGAACGCCGCGATCATCGATCATTTGGAATCGATTCTCGCGACCGCCTGAGTCCACCGCACTGCAAGTGTGCTGATTGCTCTCGCTGAAGAAGTTCATAAAAATGAATGATCGTTGGCGTTGAGCATAAATACGTGGCAAACGTTGACTTGGTCCGTGCGTTCCTATTGCTCTTGCCCAGTTGGCTACCTGCGCGAAGCGTTGTCCGTTGCCGCCCAGACCAATACCAAGACTGATCCATTGGTCGGAAAGCATCTCAAGAAGGTCAAAACGATCTTGTTTCAAAACAAAACATGGCCGAAAACAACGACTCATGGAAGTCGTCAAACGCATCGCCCGGGACCGCATCGCAGGCAGCGTGAGCAAACGATAGACAAGCCACACACCAAGTTCACATCACATCTCCGACCATCATTCGAACGTTTCGCGAAAGGCGTCCAAGTTCGCTTTGCTTTGCCGTCCGGTACCAGGAATCGCGAAAACAATCTCGCTGATATCACCGCCGTCCGATTCGATGGCGGACTTCGCGGTGCGTGACGCCATCATTGGGTCGCCTCCAAACGCTCCGCATCCCCAAGCTCCCAAAAGAAGACAGCGGACGTTCTGATCCTTCGCGATTCGAAGAACGTTCCGCCACCTTCGCAGAAAGGTGCTCTCCAATTCCTCGGACGCATCGGGATTGCCACGCAATAAAGGTCTGCTGTTGGGAGCGGGTGCAGTGATCACGGACGCGAAAAAGGGATTCTCGAGCAGTTCGCCGGTGCCCTTGGTTCGAAAGAAAGGAACCGAGGGGCTGAATATGGCATGATCGGTGTACAGCAGCGACGATTGCGATCGATTCGCTTCATAGTATTCCATGCACTCGATCAAACAGGGATACAAACCACTGCATCGACACAGATCTTCTTCTTGCGCCTTGGCACCGTTGAGGAAGCCGCCACCCGGATTACGAGCGGAAGCGAAGTTCAACAGCGCGGTATCGCCTGCACCGGACAATTGCTGAGCAACAACCTGAGTCGTTCCATCGACCACACGAACGACTTGGCTCGCCTCTGCCGGCTTGGCTTGCAAAGATTCAATTTCGTCCGGTCGATACAACCGAGTCGATTGCACCGCCTGAGCTTGTTGCTCGGCAAAGCGGACGACCGTGTCGCCGACGCGATACTCACCCGCATCAATCAAGTCGAGGACTTCTTTCGCGAGCTGCTTGAGTGTCATGCTGTTCTCCTAACGACGCACAATGTTCCGACATCAAAGGACACATCATGACATGATGAGGTTCATCATGTGAGCGATCCCAATCTGCACCGAACCTTCAACCGCTCGACTCTTTCCACCACCTACAATCGAACACCTCCATTCTCACCGCACTCATCCAACTCAATGTCGCTTCCCAAGAACCATTCGCTGATCCACTCGCCGGGCACCCAGGTCGTCTCGCAAAAAGACGTCATGACGTCGAACGATCGAATCGCTCATCCGGCGGGAGCGGTCGGAGTGGTCGTGCGGTCACCGGTGGATCGCACGCACGCCTATCGCGTCAAATTCAGCGACGGGTTTGAAGCGGCCATTCATCACGACCAATTGGTGCAATTGTCGGAGTTCAAAAACCAAACCATCCGTGATGCGAATGCACCGCTGATGAGTTCGGGCCTGTACGACCGAGTGATCTATCGCTGCGTGATCGGCTCGCGAGCCTATGGTCTCGAAGACGAAGATTCCGACACGGATCGACGCGGCATTTACCTTCCGCCGGCGGAGCTCCATTGGTCACTCTACGGCGTCCCCGAACAACTTGAGAACGATCAAACGCAAGAGGTCTACTGGGAACTGCAAAAGTTCATTGTGCTGGCACTCAAAGCGAACCCGAACGTTCTCGAATGCCTCTATTCGCCAATCGTCGAATCCGTCACACCGCTCGGCAAAGACTTGCTGGCGATGCGTGACGCTTTTCTTTCCAAGCTCGTTTTCCAAACGTTCTCAGGCTACGTCGCTTCGCAATTCAAGAAGATGCAAACAGACATCCGTAACCAAGGCCGCGTGAAGTGGAAACACGTCATGCACCTGATTCGGTTGCTGTTGTCGGGAACGCATGTCCTGCGAAGCGGCGAGATGGTGGTCGATGCCGGCCAACACCGAGACCGTCTGCTGACCATCAAGGGTGGCGAGATGCCGTTCGATGAGGCAGATGAATGGCGTAAGAAACTGCAGCAAGATTTCGAAGTCGCCTTTCGAACCACCCCACTGCCCGATCGTCCCGACTACGAACGAGTCAACGCGTTCTTGGTCGATGCTCGCCGCAAAGCCATCCAAGAGAACCTTCCATGACTGACGCCCGAACAATCGACTACGACAAGATGATGCCGCACGTCCGTGCTGCACCGTATCCGCTATTGTTCGCCACCATCAGCGGAGCCCACCTGTACGGTTTCCCGTCCCCAGATTCCGACTTCGATCTTCGCGGCGTGCACCTGCTGCCGCTGAAGACGGTCGTCGGTCTGGAGGATGGCGAACAGACGATCGAAAAGGAAGGTGTTTACGACGGCCTTGAGATCGACTTGGTCACTCACGACGTCGGCAAATTCTTTGGGCTGATGCTCAAGCGAAATGGTTACGTGCTCGAACAAGTCTTCTCGCCACTGATCGTTCACTCCATGCCGGAACACGAGGAACTGAAGTCGATCGCTCAAGGCTGCATCACTCGGCATCACGCCCACCACTACCTCGGGTTCGCCGCGACTCAGTGGAAACTGTTCGCAAAGGAGACACCGCCACGAGTCAAACCGTTGCTGTATGTCTACCGCGTGCTGCTGACTGGAATTCACTTGATGAGATCCGGCGAGGTCGAATCGAACCTCGTGACTCTCAACGAAAACGCGAGACTCTCGTACATCGACGAGCTGATTGATCGCAAGCAAACGGGGCCGGAAAAAGGGACGCTCGATGCCGCTGATCTCGAATTCCACACGCATGAATTTGAGCGATTGTTCAGCCAACTCGAGAAGGCCCACGAGCAGTCAGGACTACCGGAAATTCCGTCCGCCCGCCCAGCTCTGAACGATCTGCTGGTGCGACTTCGTTTGAACGGTTGCGGCGAGTAATAGGAAGGCGATCTGGCACCGGGCAAAGATTAGTTCCCAACGGAGTTCCGCAATTGGCTATGCTGAGGGTCCCTCCTCAGACCCCACCCACCTCCCGCCCGCCATGTCAGATCGCCTTTCCCCAAGGTTGTCGCCCATTCACGTCGCCATCGCAGCGACGCTGTTGGGGATCATCCATCAAAGCACTGCCGGCCCTGGCAAAGTGTTCGCGGATCCGACCCAGCCTGCTTCTGCGTCCAGTGCGAACCAACCGAACCATTCGGAATCGCCCAAGCAAGCTCAATCGCCGGTCAGTTTTGAACTGGACGTGCAACCGATCCTGGCCGCTCAAGGCTGCAACGCGGGTGCCTGCCACGGCAAACAACGCGGACAGAACGGATTCCAACTTTCGCTGCTGGGGTTTGATTCCAACTTCGATTACGACGCGATTGTTCGACAGGCCCGCGGGCGACGACTCACCATCCGGGCACCGGAATCCAGCCTGTTGGTTCAGAAAGCGACGGCAGAATTGCCTCATGGTGGCGGGCGAAAGATCGAAGTCGGCTCGCCGGCCTACCAGACACTGACCGCCTGGATTCGCCAAGGAGCACCACGTCGACTGGCAGACGAACCCACGTTGACTTCCGTCGAAATTGCTGAGACCGAGTTTCTACTCAAGCCATCCGAAACAGCTCAGCTTGCTGTCTTGGCTCGCTACAGCGACGGCAGCCAGCGAGATGTCACCTCGATGACCGGCTACCTTTCCAACGACGCCGCGATCACATCGGTCGACAAAACAGGAAAGATCGTTGCCGGACCGATTCCTGGCGAGACCGCCTTGATGGCTCGCTACATGAATCACATTTGTGTGGCCAACGTCAGCATCCCACGAACAACGGCATTGCCCGAAGGATTCTACGACCAACAACCGCGTGCCAACTTCATCGATGAATTGGTCCACGACAAACTGAACCAACTTCAAATTCAAGTTTCAGATCCGGCCAGCGAATCTACGTTCTTGCGCCGTGTGTACACCGATGTGATCGGACGAGCACCGACGGCGGACGAGGCTCGCGAATTTCTTGAGTCTCAAGATCCCGACAAACGCGAAAGGCTCGTCGACCAACTTCTCGATCAACCGGAATACATCGATCACTGGGCCAACCAATGGGCGGACCTGCTGCGTCCCAATCCTTATCGCGTCGGGATCAAAGCGGTCCTGAACTATGACAATTGGATCCGTCAGCAGTTTCGAGAAAACGTTCCCTACGACGAATTTGCACGGCGGCTGATCACGGCCAAAGGCAGCACGTGGCACAACGGCGCCGTGACACTGTTCCGAGATCGACGCAGCCCTGATGAAGTCGCCACGCTGGTCAGCCAACTGTTTCTCGGCGTTCGCTTGGAATGTGCCAAGTGCCACCATCATCCATTTGAAAAGTGGAGCCAACACGACTTCTATTCCTTCGCCGCCTACTTCGGCAGAGTCGGCCGCAAAGGCAAAGGATTGTCGCCGCCGATCTCAGGTGGCGAAGAGATCGTTTACGTTTCAACCAAGGGAAGCGTCAAGCATCCCGTGACCGACGAAGTGCTGCCTCCCTCGCCTCTGTTTGGCACCGCCGAGGTGGCCGAGGGATCGGATCCACGGGAGGCGCTCGCGGAATGGATGACGTCCCCGGACAACGACTACTTCGCTCAGGTTCACGTCAATCGCGTGTGGGCACAGTTGATGGGTCGAGGCATCGTCGATCCGGTCGACGATCTTCGCAGCACGAATCCACCCAGCAACCCAGCGCTGCTCGATGCGTTGGCGGAGCACTTTCAACAATCCGGTTTCGATCAAAAGGACCTGATCAAAACCATCGTCCTGTCCAACGTTTACTCGCTCAGTTCCGTTCCCAACGAAACCAACGCGGCCGACCGACTGAATCACTCGCGTCACTACCGTCATCGATTGCGGGCCGAGGTGCTCGCTCAAGCGGTCGCGGACGTGACCGAAACGTCGGAATCCTTTTCCGGCTTGGCCCCCGAATCGCGAGCCAACCAAGTCTGGACGCACCGGATCGATTCGACGTTCCTGGATACGTTTGGCAGACCGGATGAGAACAAGGATCCACCGTGCGAACGCATTCCTGATTCATCCGTCACTCAGACATTGCACCTGATGAATTCGCGAGAACTCGACGCACGGGTCCGAAGCGATACCGGTCGTGCGGCGCGGCTGGCCAACAGCGACCTGACTCCGGCAGAGATCGTGACCGATCTGTACTTGGCTATTTTTTCGCGAATGCCAAACGACGAAGAACGAAGCTATGCCGAGACATTGATTCGCGACTCCAGCGATAACATCACCAGCGAGAGCGACACTGCGAATCAAAGTGGCGATGAAGAACAAAAGGAAACCACCGATGAAGGTCGTCGGCGTGTGATTGAGGACTTGATGTGGGCGATGATGAATTCGCCTGAGTTTATTATTCAAAACTGATGAATCATGTCGAACACTTGGACAAACTGTGAAGGACTGACGCGCCGCGACGGTCTGAAATTGGGTCTTGGCGGACTGATCGGCGGAGGCCTGTCGGGAGCCTTGAGTGCGCAGGCTCGCGCGTCAGAGAACTCCGGTGCACGGCGCCAAAACGCTCAGGCGGATGCTTGCATCTTGGTTTGGATGGACGGCGGGCCCAGCCACTACGAAACGTTTGACCCCAAACCAGACGCCCCCGTCGAAATTCGCGGCACCTACCAGCCCATTGCGACTCAAACGCCCGGCATCCAGTTCGCTGAACCGATGCAAAAAATGGCGGCGATCAGCGATGACCTCGCAATCGTACGTTCGATTCGGCACGACCAGGGCAACCACGGCGCCGGCAATCACTACATGATGACCGGGGCCCCGCCTCGCATTCCGGTTGGTTGTGGTGCGTTTGTCAGTTTTCACCCCAGCCTCGGCAGCGTGGTCTCCAAAGAGATCGGTGCCCCTCACGGGATTCCCGCCTACTTTTCTCTGCCCCGCATGTCGCGTTCGGGAGGCCCGAATTTCCTCGGCAGCAAGTACGCACCGTTCGTCGTTCCCGACAATCCGAACAGTTCCGGCTTCCGTGTTCGCGATGTCACGATCCCCACGGGACTGACCGACGGCCGATTCAGTTCCCGGCAACAAATCCGCCAACGCATCGACACGATGATGCGTTTCAATGACGCCAGCGTCGCCGATCCAACCTTGGCAGTCGATGAGTTCTATCAGCAAAGCCTGCAAATCATCAGCAGCAAAGAAGCCCAAGCCGCGTTCGACATTCACCAAGAATCCGACGAAGTCCGCGATGCTTACGGACGAAACCCGTTTGGCCAACAAGCCTTGCTCGCCCGTCGATTGGTCGGCGCCGGCGTTCCCTTCGTGACGCTGTACAGCGGTGGCTGGGACCATCACGTCGACATCTTCAATGCACTGGATAAGAAACTGCCACCGTTTGAAGCAACGGTCGCGGCTTTGATCTCGGACCTGAAACAACAAGGCATGCTAGAGCGCACCTTGGTCGTTGTCTTGGGTGAGTTCGGACGGACACCCAAGATCAACGAACGCGGTGGACGCGACCACTGGTCCAACGCCATGAGCGTCGTGTTCGCGGGAGGTCAGACGCAGGGCGGACAAGTCATCGGGGCGACCGACCGACAAGGTTACGCCGCGGTCGAACGAGTCCTGTCACCAGAAAATTTCGTGTCGACCATCTACGAGAAACTCGGCATCGATCCTGGCCAAATGATGTACACCGGCGAAGGACGCCCCACACACTTGGTCAGCGACGCGACTCCAATCACCGAGTTGATGAGCTAGTGCGTCACTCATTGAATTCAATCAACAACACGTGCGTCTACGAAACCATCCTTCGTTCACGCCGTGCGAGTTGCTCCGTGATCGCTTCCGCACTTCAGCATCGCCTGATGTGGGCATTGATTTTATGCTGCTTCACCCCGCACTTGGCTCACGCACAAATCAAGCTGGATCGAGTGTTCCCGCCGGCGGTTGCCGTTGGTGCTGAAACAGCGGTCACTGCGGAAGGCAAATTTCCCAATTGGCCGCCCAACATCGATTGCGATGTCGATCAGGTTTCCATCTCGGCTGGCAAAGACTCCGGCAAGTTGACCGTCAAAGTCACTGACGACGCGGCACCGGGAGTCGCGTGGATTCGATTCCACGACGATCAGTCCATGACCGCGTTGGTTCCGCTGATCCTCTCCTCCGTCGACGTGTTCTCTGAGACGGAACCCAATGACAAACGATCGGAAGCCAACCCAATTGAACTTCCCATCGTCGTCGCCGGCCGTTTGGCCAAGGGCGGCGACAGCGATGTTTACCGCGTGTCACTGAAAGCGGGCCAGACATTGGTCGTTTCCGCAACAGCCAACCAAGTCTTGAAGTCACCCATGGACGCGGTGCTGCAGTTGACCGATCTTCGTGGCAACGTGCTCTTCCATTCCGACGATGCCCGTGGATTGGACCCACAAATCGTTTTCACCGCTGACTCAGATCAAGAACTCCTGATCCGAATTTTCGCGTTCCCCGAAACGCCCAACAGCACGATCGGCTACGCGGGATCAGCCTCATTCATTTACACGTTGGACGTGACCACCGGCCCGTTTGTGGATCATATTGCTGCCGACAAAGAGAAGGCCATTGCATTTGGTTACAACCTCGACGACTCCACCCCGACGGTCTCAAACACCACCGAAAGCCTCTCGCCTCCCGTCGCGACGATCCCCGATGCCTTGGGGTGGTCTTGGGTTCCACCCGTTGATGAATCGGTTCATCGAGTCTTACCCGGTGGCGAGTTCGATGGAACGCTGCCCGCTTTGCTGTTCGGTCACTTCCTGAAAGCCGATGAAACGCATCACTATCAATTCAAGGCCAACAAAGGAACCAAGTACCGCGCCGAAGTCCGCTCCAAAGCCAACGGATTCCTGCTCGATTCCAAGCTCACGATCACGGACTCAAAGTCAGGCAAAACACTGGCCAGCAACGACGACATGTCGTCCGGTGGATACGACGCGGGAGTCGACTTCACCGCAACCGAGGACGGTCCCATCGACGTCGCCGTCGCCGAGATGCTGGGCGAATTTGGCCCGCGACACTTCTATCAATTGTCGATTCGCGAATTGAAACCGGAGTGCCAACTTTCGATGGCTGAAGATCACTTCGTCGTCACTCAGGCCGAACCGCTCGAACTCAGCGTGTCCGTCAATCGCAAGTCGGGTTTCAACTCAAAAGTCAAAATCGCCGCGACGGATTTGCCCGATGGGATCCAGTCGGACGCCGTGGTTTCCGAACCCAAAGGCGACACCGCCAAGACGGTCAAACTAAAACTGACCGCTGCGGACAATGCGATCGGCCATGGTCGCTTCCGAATCGTGGGAACCATTTTGGACGCGAATGACGAGCCGACGGAAGAAACCATTGCAGCCACCTACCACCTGCGGCCATCCATCCCACTGACGGAGTTCTGGCTCACCGTTCCTCCTGCCCCCGCCAAAGAAGCCTCACCATGATCCGTCCAGCCACAAAGACATTGCTCGTCGTGCTGGCACTGAGTTTTGAGTGGAGCGTCGGACTTGATTCGATCGTCGGCACGCTCAACCAAGTGAGCGCAGACACGCTCCCGATCGACGAGTTGCCCGACGGCCATGAAGTCCTCTTCAGCCGCGACGTGGCACCGGTCCTGAAAAAAAACTGCGTTGCCTGCCACAACACCAGCGACGATGAAGGCGGTGTGAACCTGGAATCCGGAGAACAGATCCGGACCTCCAAATTGGATGATCTCGTCGTTCCCGGAAACCCCGCGGAAAGTCGACTGTTCCTGCTCGCATCCCACGCGGATGATCCCGTGATGCCACCGGAAGACAACGATGCTTCGGCTTCGATTTTGAATCCGAAGGAGCTCGCTTTGCTAAAGCGTTGGATCCAATCCGGCGCCATTGTCGACCAAGCCACCAACGTTCCGGCGGAACAAAAATGGCAGCCGCTACCGACCGACTTGCAAACGGTTTACGGATCAGCCATGACCGCCGACGGAAGATTGTCCGCGGTCAGTTTTGGCAACCAGATTCGTGTGTTCGGCACCAAGTCCTCTGAACCAATTGAAACGCTTGCAATCGTCGAAGGCGAAGAAACAAAGCCGGCTCACGATGACTTCGTCCAAGATTTGTTCCTCGATCCGACCGGCCACCAACTCATCTCGGCGGGTTATCGCAACGTCAAGATTTGGGAGAGGACACCGTTCGAACCAGCCACGATTCCCACGATCAATCAAGACGACACCCTGGCGATTGCGATCAATGCCAACGGAACTCATCTCGCGAAACTCTCGCGTCGTGGAGAGCTGAGTGTGGCGGAAGTCGGCAAAGATCGATGGCTGTGGATGAAAAGCTTTGACCTGCCTGAAGATTTAGGAACCAACGATCCTACCCAGGTTCAAATCGCGTTGGACAACGTTGGTCATCAAGCGGCAGTTCAGTGGGACAGCACGATTCGCATCGTTCGAATCGATGGTAAAAACGTCGAAACTCTCGAAGCCGCAAACGCGGTCACTGCGATGCAATGGATCGGACCGGATCACCTAGCGACTGCGACGAAAAATGGCCAAGTCTTGTTTTGGAAACGAGACGGAGACGCTTGGACCAACACAGAGCACAACGTTTTTGACCAAACCGTCCTTGCGATCCTCTCGACGTCCGACACTCCGGATCATTTGATCGCGATCGATACAACCGGCAACGTTGCCAACTGGAATCCAACCAGTCAAACGTTCGAAGCGGCCGGCAAATTGCCCGCTCCCGCCGTGTCCGCTTTGCTCTCGCCCAACGGCACCTCGCTGTGGGTCAGCACCGAGTCAGGATCATTGGGACAATACAACATCGCCAATCAAAGCTATGTCGAAGTCGCGAAAACGGATCCTGTCGCCAAAGCTCAATTCGCAAACGACAACTGGCAAACACTCGTCACCGAGACATTGGTCGCGGCGCAAGAAAAGGACGTCAAGCAAGCCGAAGACGACGTTGCGGCAGAGAAGAAGAACTTGGAATCGATTGCCAAAGAGATCGAAACCAAAACCAAACTGCGAGACGAGAAACAGGCCAGCGTTGAGGAAGCCAAGCAAGCCCTTGCGACCAAAGAGAGCGAACTCGCCGCTGCCGTGATAGAACTCACCCAAGCCGAGAAAATCAAAGCCCGCGGTGAGGCTCGGCTAAAGGACTTGGAAGCGGAACACAAACGTCATCAACAGGTCCTTGCCAAACTCAAACAAGAACACGAATCAAAGAAAGCCAAGGCCACCGCTTCGCAATCACGTTATGAATCATCTCGTGCGACCGACGCCGCACTCGCTGTCATGACCTCAGGATCTCGCGTTCTCACCCACGCCGCCAACACCGACGACGCATCTCAAAACGCATGGAGTCTGTGGTCCGCAACCGGTGACTGGTTGGCCGAATTGTCCGAACTGCCAACCGACGGACAACTGATCGCCAGCGCCGATCGTTGCGTTCTGATTCGAGGGTCCAACGGCGAGACCCAGGCTTTCGTTGCTCCGTCCCGCTCATGGAGTCTTCGCCAGACCATTGGTGCGACGACCGGCCCGAGTCCGTTTGCGAATCGCGTGTTGAGCATCGACGTTCATCCTTCCGGCAAATTGCTAGCCACCGGTGGCGGCGATCCTTCGCGGGCCGGTGAATTGATGCTTTGGAAAGTCTCCGACGGTTCCCTGATTCGCGAGATCCCCAACTCGCATAGCGACACCGTTTTGTGTGTCCGCTTTTCGCCGGACGGCAAGGTCTTGGCGACCGGCGGTGCCGATCAAATGATCAAACTGTGGGACATTGAATCTGGCACGCTGATCAAAACACTCGAAGGGCACACGCACCATGTCACCTCGATCGCGTGGAACCTGAATGGTCGTCAACTCGCAACGGCTTCTGCTGATGCTTCGGTCAAAATCTGGAACATTGAAACGGGCCAAGCCACTCGCACGATCACGGGATTCAAAACCGAAGTGACGAAACTGGTTTATGTCGGCCGCGAAAATCGCGTTGGAGTTGCCAGCGGCGACAGTCACTTCCGCGTCTATCGCACCGACAATGGCTCTCGAGAAACCAATGCCAAGGTTGAAGGAGATTACCTGTACGCATTGGATTCCAATCGCGACGGCAGCCAGTTCATCGTCGGCGGTGCGAGCGGTGCGGCCACTCGGATCGACCAATCAGGCAAACAAAGCTTGGAGTATGCATCAGGCGAAAAATGAACAGGCGTAGCCGCTGCACAAACAGCAACCGTCGCAACAACTCTTGCTTTGAACAACGGTACAATGCGTCCCGCGCTCTCATATTCAATCCGTCGTTCGAACCGTTGAAAGCCACGTATGTTTCGCATCGCCATTGGAATCATTCCGTCGCTGTTGTTCTGCCTGACCTTCGCAGCGGCGCAAGACAATCTGTCGAGCACGGAACGAGTGTGGAAGGATTCCAGCGGTCGCTTTCAAGTCACCGCGAAACTGATCGAACAGGTCGGCAAGAAGGTCGTCTTGCAGACAAGTTCAGGACGCAAGATTGAGATCCCAAGCGATCGGCTCAGCGACGCGGATCAAACCTATCTGAAAAACATGGAGTCCGCCCCTTCATCTCCGGCCCCGCCTCCTCCGTCCTCACGCTCGCCGGGAACCGACCAACCGAAACCAATCGAGGTTTCAAGTGATCCAGCGGCGGAACTCGACTCCGCCCCACGTTTGAAGTTTTCAAACACGTTTTGGAACGTGAAAGTCTCCGATCCACAGCTACCGGAGTTCGAACCCACCCCAGTCGCTCTGCCGAAACCACATGGAAACCGGCAGGCTCACGCCGCGAACAGCCTGTTGATGAAAGCAGCCGTCGGCGACATCAGCGGCAGTGGGCCGTCGGCTCAAACTCGTTTGATGATTGGCGACTTCCGCACCGGTCAACTGACCGAGTTGCCTGCGGTTTCCGGAACCGCCATGCAACCGATCGCCATCCTCGGCGATGGCAGTACGGTCGTGATGATAGGCATGGGCAAGGATCGAACGACCACCAACGAGGACTTGCAATCTTGGGACATCCGCGATGGCAAGGTGCAACGCGGCGACATCTGGAAACCCTACGCGGGTCAATCCAACCCAGGCATTCGATTCGCGACCGCCGGCCCCGACAACCGTTTGATCACTTGCAGCAAAGGTGGGCACATTGTGGCTTGGCAAATGCCACAACGACGTGCACTTTGGCAAATCGAAATGGGGTCGCCACCCTACTGGCACACGAACGCTGACCTGAGCCAATTGGCGATCGCGTCGGCAACGCAACTGGTGATGGTCGATCTGTCAGAAGGCAAGGTCACCGGCTCAAAATCGCTGAGCGATCTCGGACGCATTTACTATCCCAAGCTCTCCTTCAATCCCAGCGAAGACAAACTCTACTTGTCATCAATCGGTCGCGTTTTGATTCTGGATCTTCGCAAAAACGAGTGAATTCAAGACACCGAAATTAGCGGTGTCGGTACCAGCAACGGCGCGATCTTTTGCGATGACGACTATGTCTTGATCGATGGCAGCACACTGGTCGACTGGAAGTCCGGAGCCAAAGTCGACCAATACAGCGGGCTGGGTGCACCGATTCCAATGGGCCACTTCGCGTGTGTGGTTTCAAATTCGGAACTGCGGGCTCTCGATCTACCACTGAAACCGGTCGCCGAGAAAGCAGAATCGCCAGCGACCATGGCGAACGACAAGACAAAGCAACCAGCAGAAGCCAAACCAGCGAAGTCGGCTTCACCGATCGTCGGCAATTGGCGTTTTGAATTGAAAGAAGCCTACGCCAGCGGAAACGCGAGAAGCAGCCGGAGCACGTATCGCTTCGACGCTGACGGCACGTACGAGACCTATTCCACGCTGACAATGTTGGCCGGAAACTCAAACAAACAACTGTACAGTGTGACCAGTCGCGAACGAGGAACTTGGACTCACAAAGACAAGGAGCTGTGCATGACGGAATCCAAGAGCGAATTGATCGAATTCGAAAGCTCGGTCCCCGCCGTCACTCGCGAAACGTTCGAAACCGCGATCGCAGAGAAATCACCCCCGATTTGCTACGCGCTCGTGATCAAATCAGACGACTTGATCGAACTGCAAGATCCTCAAGGCCGGGGCGCCATGCCACTCCAGCGAATCTCAACGGAACTCAAAGTTCGGTGAGGCGACGGTCCGATGAAGCGGCCTGTCCAACTCGCTGGACAGTGCCTTGCAGCTTGTTCATGACGACCACTACAATCACCCGCGACCATCTCCGCCCCCTCACATTTCATCCGTGGCCCTCTTGGCACCTCGTGTCGTCTGTTCTCTATGGTTATTGGCAACCATCAATACACCTTGATGACCAGCGCGACTGGTCTGGTCGGCCAGTACCTGCTTCGCAACGCGATGATGAGCGGCAAACGCGTCGCGGTGATCGCGAGAAGCACCAAGAAAAACACAGCACACGAACGTGTTGAGGCGATCCTGCAACGATTTGAATCGGAGTTGGGCCGTGAACTGCCTCGCCCGGTTTGCTTGGAAGGCGACATCGTCCAGCCCAACCTTGGCCTCAGTGCTGGTGCGACCGATTGGGTGCGTCAAAACTGCGACCGGATGATCCACGGTGCAGCGGTGCTCAAATTCCAAGGATCGGACCGCTCCGGAGACCCCTGGAAAACCAATCTGGATGGCACCAAAAATGTCTTGGCATTCTGCCGCAAAACTGACATCCGAGACTTTCATTATCTCTCCACCGCCTACGTTTGCGGCAACCGAACCGACTTGGTTCGCGAATCGGATTTGGATGTCGGACAGAGTTTCCGGAACGACTACGAGCAGAGCAAGTTCGAAGCGGAACAAGCCGTTCGGGCAGCGTCGTTTATCGATCAACTGACCGTTTACCGCCCCGCTGTGATCTCCGGCGATTCTCAAACCGGGCACACGACCAGCTACCACGGCCTGCACACTTACCTGCGATTGATGGCGCTGCTGGTGCCGATGGTGGAACCAGATCAAAACGGAGTCCGCCACACTCCCATTCGACTTCCGATGACCGGAGACGAACGCCGCAACGTCGTGCCGATTGATTGGGTGGCCGACGTGGTGTCGCGGCTTCTCGACACACCGGAAGCTCACGGGCAAACGTACCATTTGACTCCGCGGGTTCATCTGACGCCGCGAAAGATCATCGATTGCTGCTGCTCGTACTTCAACTCCACCGGTGTTCAATACTGCGGTGACATCGACGTTCCGAGCAATGAGCTGAATGGCTTCGAACGGAACTACTTCTCCGGCGTTTCCTTGTACGAGTCTTACAACACCACCGATCCGACGTTCGACAACTCAAACCTGCTCGCCTTCACCGCTGATCTTCCTTGTCCAGAGATCGACGAAACGGTGGTCCATCGATACCTCGCCTTTGGACTGGCGGATCGATGGGGCAAGCGTCGCAATCCCGGGGTCGCGTCCATCAATCACTTAGTCGATTACTTGCGAGATGCAACCGTCGCATCCATGCAGCAGGATGAAGCGGCACAGACCGAAACGCAGTCTCAGGCATTGCTTGGCCTGAACATCCTGGGCCCTGGTGGTGGGCAATGGCGTGTGGTCAGTCGACAAGGATCAGCAAGATTGGAAGTTGCCCACGGACTTCCCTGCCCCAAAACAATCACCATTCGCACGAGTTCACGTGCACTGTCGAAACTGATGACCAACCAAGATCTCTGCCCAACCGAGTTGGGGCACTACCTCGACGGCAATTGGGCTGCCACGAAAATCCCTCGAGAAGCGATTGACACGTGCCGCCAACTGTTTTCGAAAGTCTCATGTGCCTAGTCAGCACCTTGGCGGGGGCGTGTCTGAATCCTTGCAAACCCTGACTCCCGTTCGCGATCACTCGTACCGCAACGCATCGATCGGATTCAACCGGGACGCCGTCCGGGCTGGGTAGTAGCCAAACACGATGCCCACTGACGCGGCAACGGTCACGGCAACAATCGGCGCCCAGATCGACATCGCAGTCGGCCACCCGATCACCCGGCCGACCAACATGGACCACATGTGGCCCGCGAAAATGCCGAGGAACCCGCCGACCACGCACAACACGGTCGCCTCGATCAGAAACTGACGCAGGATCGCACTGCGGTTGGCTCCGACTGCCATCCGCAAACCAATCTCACGCGTTCGCTCGGTGACCGAGACCAACATGATGTTCATGATTCCCACACCACCGACCATCAGTGAGACGCCGGCGATCACCAGCCCCAAAGCGGAAACGCCACCCACGACTTGCCCGACCACTTTGGAAACTTCGGTGATGTCGTTGATGCGATAGGCACCCGCCGGTTCGACGTTGTGTCGGCGCGACAGCAACTGCGTGATCTGCTGACGAGCCAACTCCACGTGATCCGGCGATTCGGCCTCCACATAGATCTGATGAATCTCTTCTCGCTGCGTCGACCGCCTGGTTGATGCCAGTTGCATCGGTGGCATCTGATCCGCGAAAGTGCTGAACTGAGCAGTCGCGCCCGTGCTGCTGTTCACTCGAAGTTTGAACGTCGTCCACGGTCCGATGATGATGTCGTCTTGGTCGTTTCCAATCACATCCCCACCCTTTTCGGTGAGGACGCCAACCACGCGGAGCGGAACCCCGTTGACGCGAATCTCTTCGCCGATCGGGTACTCCGAATCAAACAATTCGTGAGCGACGGTTTTGCCCAAGATGCAAACCTTGGCCGCATCGAGAACTTGTTCCTGCGTGAACGGCGTTCCCAGCTCCAACTGATCCCAGTTCCTTGCCGCCAAGTATTGCGACGTTGTCCCGAGAGCCAGATTGGGGCTCCAACGGCGGTTCTGGCGGACCAATTGAACTTGGGAATACACAAGCGGAGCGGCCACCTTGACGGCTGAACACTGCTCGGCGACCGCAACGACATCATCGGGAATGATCTGGATCGGACGCTGACGCCCACTGGTGCTGGACGCTTTGCCGGGACTGATCGTCAGCATGCTGGCTCCCATGCTTGCGACGGTCTCTTCGATCGCTGTAGAAGCACCGGCACTCAGTTCCATTGTCGAAATCACCGACGCGACACCGATGATCACGCCCAGCATCGTCAGCACGGTCCGCAATGCATTGCGACGAAGTGCCAAGACAGCCACGATCACCGCATTCCAAGTCGCCGGCAGCGACCAGGCAGAAGCCGGCTCACGCAGAGGTTCTGACCTGGAATTCGCGAGCCTCGAACGGTCGACGGTGGACGCTCGTTGCCGAACATCTTCTGACACCAATCCATCTTTCATTCGCACGACTCGGTCGGCTTCATGAGCGACCTCCGCATCGTGCGTGACCACCACCAACGTGATGCCGTGTTCTTGATTGAGCTGACGAAACAACGCCAGAATCTCTTGTTCCGTGACCGTGTCCAAATTCCCGGTTGGCTCATCGGCCAACAACAGCTTGGGGCGGTTCATCAACGCTCGAGCGATCGCGATTCGCTGTCGTTCGCCGCCCGACAATTGATTGGGCATGTGGTCCAGGCGACCTCCCAAACCGACGGACTCCAACAACTTCGTCGCGTCTTCGATGCACTCGCGTCGTGACCTTCCATCCGACGCATAGATCGTCGGCAGCATCACGTTGTCCAACGCGGTCGCACGTGGCAGCAGGTTGAAATTCTGAAAGACAAACCCGATATGCTGGCTTCGAAACGCGGCGAGTTCCAACGGTGTCAGACTCGAAACATCAATCCCGGCCAGATGGTAGTCGCCATCGGTCGGATGATCCAAACTCCCCAGCAGGTTCATCAGGGTTGTCTTCCCAGAACCCGACGATCCCATCAACGCAACATATTCCCCCGCTTCGATGTTCAGCGTGATGCCCTTGAGCACCGGCAGATCGTGATCACCGACCCGATAATCTTTGCGAAGGCCATGCAGTTGAATCACGCTGCGTTCCTGTGGATGACGTGCAACGAATCAGCCGCTTTCTCGGTCGCGTGAGTCAAGCGACCATCCACGACCCTCAGCACTCGTGTCGCAACGGAGAAATAGCGGTCGTCATGCGTGATCGCAACAACCGTTTTGCCGATCCGGCGAAGCTCCGGCAGGATCTGTTGGTAGAAGACATCCTTGAATCCCGGATCTTGTTCGGCGGCCCATTCATCGAAAACAAAGATCGGACGATCGTCGAGCGCCGCCACCAACAATGCCAAACGTTTGTGCTGCCCGCGGGAGAGTTCTTGCGTCAACAGTCGACCGGTTTGCACGTCGACCTTCTCTTCCATTCCCAACAGAGAGATCCAACGCTCCAACTCGCCGGGCGTGACATCGACTCCCAACAACCGATCGAACAAGTGGCCTTCCACAAAGACAGTCGAAAAGAGCTGGCGATAATCGGCTCGAACCTTGTCCGTCACGTCTCGCCCGTTCCAGCACACTTCGCCCGCATTGGGAACATAAAGTCCAGTCAACAATTTCGCGAGCGTTGTTTTTCCACTGCCGTTGCCACCCGCGATGAACAAAATCTCGCCGGGCGAGAGCGTCAGATCCACCGGTCCCAGTGCGAAGCATTCGTCGCCGGACGAGTCGTACCGATAGGTCACACTTCGCATCTCAAGCGATTCAAACTTGGCCGGTGCGACGTGCGAGGTCTGCTGTTCAGGCTGATCGATCATCAAACCCAGCTTCTCGATTTTGGCGACCGCGATTGAGGCACCATTCATCGCCGGCAACCAACCCAAAATTCCATCCAACGGATAAGTCAGATACAAAATCGTCAGGACGTATCCGGTCAAAGTCGCCGTCGACACGGTCGCGATTTGCGGCCAAGCAAACAGCAACAACCCGATGCCGATGAACAGAAACAGTCGTCCCCAACTGTGGGCAAAACCCTGAATGTTCGAACCAATGATCAGGCTGTGACGCATCTTTGTGTCGGCTGGCAACAGAACGTCGTAGACAAAGTCCAGACATCGCATGTTGTTGCCTTTGAGTTCTTTGATGCCATCGATCATGGCACGCAATTGCTTGACGACTTCGTCTTGGTCTTCCCGAGCCTGACGCAGATGCCGGTTGGCAAACCGCAGTCCGGTCATGAACGTGAACACGCCGATGCCTGCCATCACGATCGTCCCGCCCGCCAATGGCACGGACAGTGTCGCCAAGTACACCAGTCCACAAACCAACACCATCGCGTTGGCACAAGCAGCTGGAAACGCGGACAAGGCCGACGTGATCGCGTTGACGTCGTTGATCAATGCAGCCAACAACCGATGCGAGCCAACGGATTCCAATGTCGGCAAGGGAGCCGAGATGATCTTTGTACACAGCTCGTAACGCAATCGAGCGGCCGTTGCCTGGGACAACTGAACAAGCAAGCACTTGGCCGTCACTTGAGTGATCAGCACCAAGACACACGCACCCGCGAACAAATACGGCAACGAACCCGCCTCGGACGGGTCACCCGTCAAAGCGTGGTGGATCAGCATGATCAAGCCGAGATTCGCCACACCGCTGAACGCTCCCAAAAGTCCGGAAACCAGACCAGAAATCCAGGACGATCGAAGCAGGATCAGAAGCAGTTTCATCGACGTAGCATGTTGGGTAACTCAGGCTGGATGCGGAAAACACAAGTTTCCGGCCGCGTGGGCAGAGACGCTGCGGCTCGATATAGCAGGGAACCAGCCTCGGTCGCAATTGAGATCCGACTGGCGTTCCCCCCGCGAGAGTCGACCAATCTGGCTCGATCAAGCAACGCTTTCCGGGCGATCCGGCTCAGAAGCTAAGAGCGTGGCCTGCCCAACAATGCGGACACGCCAGCCCGAAATCCGCTGACACGCCGCTGAATCAAAGACTTCAGCTTGTAATAGCCTCGCCAATTTCGATCCCATCGATCGGTCCTCCACCAGGTGCCATGGAAAAGGTGAATCGCGAACGCATCCGAAAGGTCGACGCCCACATGCCCGGCCAGCCGGTACTGGGCCGCTTGGTGCATCGTCAACGGATACAAGAATCGAGAGGGAAGCACCGTGACAGATTCGGGCGTCTCAAAATCGTCCAAGACCCGCGTCATCATGATCGGTCCGGTGCTGCTGAGAATCGGCTCTTTGTTCTCGACGTGATGAACGAAATCGGGCAATCGCCGGATCACGCGTTCAAAGAAAGGATGTCCGGGTGCCGACGCCATCAGTGCGTTGCACAACAGATTGGGAACTCGATGATGCCGACAGTGCTGGGGTGGTTCCATCCCGACGACGCAGTCTCGATCGTCGAGCAGCAGATCGAGAGGCTTCAGACAAATGAAGTCCAGATCCACATACATGCCTCCGTACCGATGAAGAATGAAATACCGAATGGCATCGGCGCGTTGGATGGCCGTTGGATAGCCATCATACGTCTCCAAGAACCAAGCGTATTCCTCCGCGATCAATTCGCGGTTGTCTTGGTCAGTCCACAATCGAAACTGCCAGTCCGGATGGTGCGTCCTCCACGACTGGACACATTCCGAGAAGTCCTCCGGAACGTGTTCGTCTTTCCACGTTTGATGCAGGATTTTCGGAACGCTCATCGGCTTGCGATCGTGACTCGCATCAACCTGCCAACCGAGAGGCAGAGTTTTCCGCGACGAGCATGTATTGCTCCCACATCGCTTCGGCCACACGTTGCCAATCAAACAGCTCCGTCCGTGCAATCGCCTTTTGAGACCGTTCTTCGCGAAGGTCAGGCCGAGTGACCAGTTCAACGAAACAGTCACAGATCTGCTCGATGTCATTGGGATCAGCCGCCCAACCGGCGTCCGCCACAACTTCGGCCACCGCGGTTCCTGAACCGTAAATCACTGGCACGCCACAATTCATCGACTCCAGTGGTGGCAAGCCAAATCCTTCGTAGTGCGAGACATACGACAAGGCCTCCGCTTGAGCATAAATCAAAGGCAAATCCTGATCCGGAACACTGCCCAGCCAGTGGATTCGATCACAATTTTTCGCGGCGGCGTACACCTCATCGAGATCGCCCCATCCGTATTTGCCAACGATGACCAGTTCAATCGGAGTCTGCGGATTCGTTTCCAACAACCGGCGATAGGCTCGCACCGTCCCCAACAAATTCTTTCGCGGTTCCAACGTCCCCACCGAAAGCAAAAACGGAGCGTCGGGCATCGCATACTTCCGCCGAACAGCGTCTTTGGATTCTTGCGAATACCGCGAATGGAAAAGCGATCGATCGCAACCGGCACCGGTGACGGCGATGTTCGAGAGACCACAACGCGAAATCATTTCCTGGCGAATGAAATCCGTGTCGGTGCTGAACCACGCGTTTCTCTGCGTCGCATCACGCAGCCCTCGCTCCAAGCTTTCGCTGTTGACGGCGGCTTGCCACTGGGGGCATGCCAAATGCGAAAGATCATGCACCGTGACCAAGCGACCGCCTTGGAAACGACGAAACCTGTCAAAGGTGTTCGGCATGGTTTGATGGACGACATCGTACTGCGACGTCCGTACCTGATGCTGCAATCGAATCAGCTCCAACGTCCCACGCAAAAACTGCATGGCGCCGGTCGGTGCTGGCTCCGGTAGAGTCAACCACGAATCAATTTCGGCGAGCGGAATGATACGCGAACCAACATGAACATCCACGCAACACTCGGGATGCTGATCCGCGACGGATCGCATCGCCCCCAGGAGCCCTGAGACAAACCGACGAATCCCATCGGACACCGAATCGGCCAACTTCGTGCCGTCGATCAAGATTCGTCGTCGGGTGCGGTTGTTCACTTGTGTAATCACGTTGTGAATGATTGGGAGGTCGCTGGGGTCAGTTCAAAAAATCGCCGAGTCGCTTTCACGATCAGTCTGGCTATGAATCGCAAACGAAGACGGATCAAATCTTCAGATTCTGGTAAACATCGCTGCCGCGAAGATCGTCCAGAAAAGTCGACGGTGAAAGGTTCTTTCGCATCGGACACTGCATCAGATACTGGTGAGTTGCTGCGACAAGGTCCAAGTCTTGAGCCTTTCGAGCGGCCTCGTCCAACGACTCAAAGTAAAACGGGTAGTCCGCACCCAAGTATTCTTCGACGGGTGCAATGCGATTGATCAGCATTGGGGTCGCACGTGCGATGCATTCCACCACGGCATTGTTGGCGGATGCATCGTAGAGGTCGAGAAACACGATGCTCTTTGAAAGCAACTCGTCATATTCAGAATCATCGTGCCGCGGCAATGCGAAGGTGTTGTCACGATAGGCGGGCAAGAGCGGTTGCCGAAGAGCCATCGACTGCCGCACGAACTCTTGTTTCAACAGACTCGATTGTTCCAACTCGGTGCATGGGTTGCTGATCAGTCGATACTTTCGAAACCCGCTGGCATGATCCAAGGGAAGAAAATAGATGGCTGCCAACTTCCGCAGCCACCAACCGACCATCACAACTTTCTTTTCCGCTTCATTCGCAAACGCATCCGTGCAAAACAGCCGTTCAGGAATTTCCGTTGGAAGCCTGAGCGTCGAGGTGAGCAGTCCGGTTTCCTTCGTAAGAAAATCGGACAAGTAATCCGATAGAGTGAAAAGCCCTCGACATGCCGGCATGCTGTCGCGAAACGCTGCGGAGGCAATCAGACGTCGAGGAGCCCCAGACGGACTGTGCCAACCCTCCATCTCCGGCGGATTGTGAAAGACACCCGTCCAAGGCTGAGTCAGCGGCAACGTCGGTCCCGTCTCGTGCGGCCAATGAGGATCGAAAAGGCGATCCAAAAAGCCATCGAAGATCACCCCGTTTTCATTGTGTTCCGGTATCAACGCATCCATCGCTCCAGCCCATCCGCTGCGATGCATCGTGAACGTCGTTTGCGGCGCGAGCCGAATTCGGCCTTGGGGATTGGATGGAATTTCGTAGCGATCGGTCTGAATCCCCGTTGAATCCGTTGATCCCGGCACAACGCCAACAGAACGCTGGTTGGACATCAATTCTCTTTCAATGAATAGGTTGGTCGGATCCACCAAGTCGAGACGCGATGGGACGGGCGATGATGCGGTTGTGCTTTTCACGACTCCGTGCCACCGCATTTTCGTGGGCGAAAGCAAACCGATTGCAACGGAAGCCCAAGATGTCGCGTTTCCTCTTCCGGCACATCTCGAAAACTGCCACATCGAAATGTCAGCCGTTGCTGCGACGCGGGGCAGAACATATCACGCTGGATTGAAAACCGCAAAACACGATTGCGATCCCCTACCGGCGTGACCAGGCAACCATGTCGGTTGAAATCAATTTTTAATTCCGATGCCAAATCGGATTCCCAATCACGCCACGGAAACACGTGAACATCCACGTCGTACTCGCCGCGTGGGAGCGTCACGACCAACGTTGATTCACCACTGGTCCAACGAAACGTTCGATGCCCCGATCGTTCGACTTCATGACAACCAATCATCTCATCGTCCGCCAATGTGCTGACGACGAAACGCTGTCTCTTTCGAATCAATGGAACCACCGCTTTCACACGCGACACGGTTTGCAGCATGCCGAGCTTCATGAATTCCGCGAATCGAGACCGATGATTCTGGCTGATATTGTGTTGCAAGCAGTGATATTTAGTAAGCGAACCAGGACGCCCCTGACGATGCCACGCGAAAACGTGCTCGGGGAATGTCTGCCAAAAAGTATGTTGCCCGGCAAGTCCGCGTTGCCCCGTCACCCGGTACTCCATGCGATTGGCAAGCGACACTTCTTGGTCATCCAAGTTTGCCAATGCCTCGTCTGGAATCGGCAGATCCAAGTGCTCGTTCAGCCATTGCAGACTTCGACGAACTTGCAGCACAGCGTTGTATTCTGTCGCCTGACTGGCAATCCGCTGCCAATCCATCTCGGTTCCCGCCGCTCGTGTGATTTGGAAAGCGTCTGCCAGCCAACGAAACGGAGGGGTTTCGTTGTATCGAACACCATGCTCACACGTGTGCAACAACTGATCGGCGGGACACAAAACACGACTGCTGGCGGGTCCAATCTTCACCGGCAAACTGGCGTCCCACAGCGATTGTTGCTGAGCGGCTGATAGTGACCGACTGTGAAAGAAGTCCCAGTGAAGATCAACCTCGGTGCCATCGGCCAAATTGAAGTTGGTGCCATGTCCATGACGAAACGATTCCTCCGACACGTTCCGCGGAGGTGCGGTTCCCGCTTCGTTCAGAAGCTGAACCGCCCGCGGAGCATCTTCGCGGCGAACCGCCACATCGAGGTCGTTCATGGCCCGAAACCCAGTCCGGTACACCGTCGCGTTCAGTGCCGCTCCTTTGAGCAACAACGTTGGGATCTGGGCCTTCTCAAACAATTGAAGAATCCCCATCGCTTGCCGCTGACGCAGTTCCGTCTGCACCCAGTAGTACCGTGCCACTCCTGCCAGCCGACCTTGATCCTTGGATGTCAATCCGAGGCGTCGCAAACGATCATGCAGCAACAACAGCAATCGATGGGAACCAAAGTCGATGAAGTCCCACGGGACCAACTCTTCCCATTTCCGCCAAGCACTTGTCGCGGCGGCATCGTCCTCTAGCAAACATGCTTGCAGCAACAATCGTTGTGCTTCATTTGGCCAACAACCGCCTGGCCAAGCCTGTTCCCCGTCCATCCAACGCGCCAAAAACTTCACTGAGCGCGTCTCCGGTCCAAGACCGTTTTCAGCATGTGAACGTACTTCAAGCGATTCTGATTCTGAGTGGACCAGTTGTTTTCATGGTGGCGTCGATAGAGGACAACCTCCTCGACGCTGGCCTTGAGAATGCCTTGGTCGTCGATCCGGGCAAACCAGTCGAGCACCTCGATCGTGTCAGGGTCATTCGAAAAAGGTCCGACAACATCGAAGACACTTCGACGGCAAGTCACCGTTCCCGTGACGCATTGAGTCAGCACACGCCCCGTGCCATTTGCATGATGCTCCGCCGGGTCTTCCCCATCTTGAAAGATCAGTTGATGGCCAAAGGCGATGCCAACTTCCGGACGGGAATCAAGCAACTCCATTTGCAATTCAAGCCGATTCGACGTCATTCGATCATCGGCATCCAGCATTGCGATGTAGCCCCCTGCCGCCGCAGCCAGTCCCGCGTTGCGAGCGACTCCAGCACCGCTTCTTTCCAAAGAAATCAGCGTGACGCTATCCGCGAACGAACGTGCGACCTCCCCCGTGCGATCGGTAGATCCATCGTCGATCACGATGATCTGATCGGGTAGCCGCGTTTGTGCAAGACAACTCTCAATCGCCTCCGCCAGAAACGGTTCGGCGTTGTAGGCCGGGATCACCACGCTGATCGTTTCCGTCATGACGAGGCTCCTGCTTCCGTCTCGAGCCCGTTCAAAACCCGACGAATGATCGGAGCAATCCCGCTGCGGTCGGAGCCCAAATCCAAGCGATAGACCGGAACACGTTTGATGATCTCCACAATTGACTGAATGTTCTCAGGCAGCGTCCCGCCCAACAGCGTCAACGTGACGGGCACAATCGCGTGCCATGCTTCCGCTTGAGTCGCCGGGACCAGACTTGTTTGAGCTTCGCCACTGACTCGCGGCAACAGGATCGCTTTCAACGGTCGCTGCATCGCCAATTTCTCGGCGAATTGTGGGAACAAAAAGTAGGTCTCTTTTTCTGGGTTGCGTGGCAGCGTCGGATTGACCGACAGCGACAGATCACTGAAACGACGCAGGTTATCCGGCAACAATTTCGCCGAGTTGTAAAGGCTGTTGACCAAGGGCTGCGAATCGTTGGTGAGCATGACCAAGTCATCCCCCAAATGATAAAGATCCGGCTCAGCCAGACACGTCAGCGCGGTGCTTGATTTCCCGGACCCGCCCACTCCCGCCAGGAGAACCGCCGTCTGATCGTTTCCCACGGCAGCACCATGCACGACGCTACCCTGTGGTGCGAACCAAGCATTCAACAACGATCGCAGCGGGACCGCGGATTCCCAAACCGGCAACTCATCGCCATTTCGACAGCAGACAAACGCGTTCCCATCCTGCGTCAGCCGACTGAATAAACCGATGCCCGGTTCGATCAGCGTCCAGCAGGCATCGTCGACCGGACGAATGACCGATTGCAAACCCGTCCATTCCGCCAACGAGTATTCCACGGGAGGCGTGGCACTGTCCCAAAAATGAATGGTCAGTTCGGCCGGGCCGCTGCCTTCTGGATGGTGATCCAATGCGGGCATCAAACGACGCAGCAACGACTGGCCAGCAAACTTCAAACAGACCTGACGTCCACCAATCGACAATCGCCTTTCGACCAAGCCATCCGATTCGGCCACACGGTCAAACTGCTGCTTCAAAGCAGCCTGAGAATCGTCGCAAGTGGTGGTTGTCGTCATGTCATCTCTCGCAATGATCGTGACCAATCACCACTATCCCGAGGTCAGGGAGTGCCAGGAGCGGTCTGGTCGTCTTGAACCATCTGAGGCCAACCAGCCTTGTCGGTGTCGTGAATCACATCCCCGAGCAACATGTTCTTCATATCATCGAAGACTTCCATCGTCGGCGTGCGCCAAGCTCCAAGGCTCTCAACCGATTCGGAGCTGGAATGATCCGGTGATTCACAGATCAGATCATTCTTCAGCAGTTGTTCCAGAAAGTTCTCCACTTCGGCAGTCGCCTCCGGGGGTGCTCCCTCGGCCGCGTCGACAATTGCGGAGACCGTCAACGGTTGCTTTTCAAGACGTTGCCAAATCGCTTCGGCCATCGCTCGCAAACTGAAGTAGTTCCCGGTCGCGAAATGGATGACGATGGTTTCATCGTCAAACGCATTGTGCGAAAGCGCTGGCGAATTGATCGCGTAATACATGACTCCGTCCATTGTCAGTCGAAAAGGTTTGCGGGATTTGCTCGTCGCCCAATGCGTGTGTCGAGTTTACCGGAGCAGCGTTTGTCTGAGAAGCATCTCGCAAAGTAGCATCTCTTCGAGCAGTTGCTATTCGTGGTGACACCCAAAGGTTAGAACGGATCGCAAAGCGTTTGAGTGAGTCCGCAGGGTTTCAGCAGCGGCCACGAACGCCCCGCAAGCAAGATTGGCAAGTTCGGTGTTCAGCAAGATATTCGAAAAGATCGGCGTTTTGATCGGCCGAGATCCCGATGCACCGCATCGCCAATTCAGCCTGCAGGAAGTTCAACAAATCCTTCATCAGCATCACGCTGCATTGCTGGAGTTGTACGGCGTCCCGATCGAGGAACTTCGTGCTCGCCTGCTGCGACAAAGGATCCTCGAAGACACGTCCTCGACGAGCAACTCGCTATCCGATCCACCCGCAATGGAGCGTGCATTTGCTGGCGACTGGGCGATCTTCACCCCGCTTCCACCAACGCCCTCCGGCATCGCGGACTACGCCGCCGAACTGGCTCCTTCATTGGCCTCCCGGGTGAACGCCACTTACATCATTGCCGACGACGCTCCGACTCCGGAGCATTTTGGTTTCGCGGTCGAAGGACTCAGCGAATGGAAGTCCAACCAGGAACGAGACCGTGCGACTCCCCGGCTCTACCATCTCGGTAACAGCAGCATCCACGACTACATCGTTCAAGAAGCGATGCAGCATCCCGGTGTCGTCGTGTTGCACGACAGAGTGCTGCACCATCTCTTCGAACAAGCCTTCCTCCGGCGAGGCGATTCACGCACCTTCCACAAGCTCGCCATCGAACACCACGGACCGTTGGGCGCGGTGATCGCCGATCTAGCCGAACGCGAATTGTCAGGCGATGCCTTTCGGTTCGGCTTGCCGATGACCGCCCCTGCCCTGCAAAACGCGGAAGGCGTGATCGTGCATTCGTTCGAATCGATGTACCGAGTCCGAGACCTGTTGCCCGACATTCCTGTTCAAAGAATCCCACTCCAATATTCGCGTGCAACGCCGCTCACTGAAATGAATCCTGGCGAGGTTCGCAAGCGACTTGGAATGCACCCTGATCGACTGATCTTCGTCGCGTTGGGATTAGCAACCGTCCAGAAGCGAGTGGATTGTCTCATTTCCGCCCTGGGTTCCATCAAAGACCAAATCCCGCCGTTTGAATTGTGGGTGGTCGGCGAATTGCCTGATTCACTCGGTCTGAGGGAACTTGCCATTGAGTCCGGGCTGGCAAACCAGATGCACGTGACCGGCCGAGTCGAGATGGGCACCTTCCAGGCGTTCATCGATCACAGTGATGTGGTGGTCAATCTGCGTTTCCCTTCCGCTGGCGAATCGTCGGCAACACTGATCCGAGCGATGGGTGCGGGCAAGCCCTGTGTCGTCTTCGATTCCGGATCCGCGTTGGACTACCCGGATGACTCTCTGATGAAGATCCCCATCGAGCTTTCATCCAACAACGGACTCGCGAAAGCCCTTCGCGAGTTGGCCTGTGATGAAAAAGCTCGCCAGCAAACAGGAGCAGCAGCGGCAGAGCACATCGCCAAATGGCACGACGTCGACCAATGCACCGACGCCTACGCGAATTTCATGTTGGCCGCCGCGGACAGACGCAGCCAGTGAACAACGCGTCATTCGTCACGAGGAAAGATCACTCCTCCGTCACGGACTCTCGTATTCGCCGGACCAACTGATCGAGCAATTCCTGAGCGGCTTTCGTCGACACCGCTCGCGGATCGTGGTGCAGCGTAATCGTCATTTGTGTGGCGTACCAACTGACGCCAAACGCCGCATTCAAATGTCTCGCGATCGGCGGAATTGCTTCGACGGAATGCAGCACCACATTCCCGCATCGAAGCCGACCTTCTTGCCGTGGCAAGGGTGATCTCGAGAAAACGCGACTGAGGTTGGTGAAGACGACGGTCGTTTGGCAGCGTTTCGGTCTCGCGGTCCGCTGCAATGCACGCGGCACCAATCGCTGGGCCCACAGGGAATACAGGAACAAATGATTCAGTTGGCGATGTTTGATCAGACTCATCTCTTTGCTGAGGTCTTGAAGCAGGTGCTCCGAATCTTCCATGTCGGTCGCCCGCCGGTCCAAAAACACGGAGCTGACAATGTTGGCGGCGGGTGCCTGGTACTGATGCTTTCGTCTCAAGCTGACCGGGATCATCAATCGCAGCCAGCCTGCTGGATCGTGCACACCCTGCGATCGACGAAACTCCTCCAACGCCAGAAACAGATCGCGGATCAGCAGGTCGTTCTGGGTCACTTTTTCGCGTTTGGCAGCTCGTCGCACTCCCGCCGAAACCTCTGGTTCAAAGTGGTGAGCGATCACCGTCGGAAAGCTCACCGGTGCGGGTTCCTCACGCTGGGGCACACGATGCGGCAACAAATGCGACGGTTTTCGCGTCAAGAACTGCCAAACTCCACGAAGGCCAACGGCTTGGCGTGAAGCAAGTCGCAAAAAGCTGCCCGCGGTCAATCCAAGCGAACCACGGTCCCGAAGCAAACTCAGGTCGACCTCTGGAAGCGAAACGTCTGCATTCGCATCGACCTCCATGGCGTAGGCCAACAACAATTCATGAACCACCTGGAAGATCGCGAGTCCGTCACAACAAGCATGATGAAACTGGACCATCAACTCGGATTCGTCTTCGTACAAACAAACCGCGAATTTCAGACCGTGTTCCAGTTCGAGGTCCAACCGGCGAAAGGACGGTTGTTCGGTGGCGGTTCCATCGCACCAAGTGATGCTGGGTTCCGGCTCGTCGACGCGCCAGTGATACCGTCCACGATGTCGCTGAACCCGCGCATGCAGCAACGGGTGCCGTGCAACCGCCGTGAGTGCCGCCGCACGGAAACCGGTCTCATCGAAACGTCCGCGGAACCGCATACGAACAAAGCAGTTCGTTGGAAAAGCATTGCTGTCTTGATGCAGCATCAGCTCTTCAAAATGGGTCAGCGGATAGGCGAGCGGCATCAGCGAAACGTCGGTGAATGAAAAAGAGAGTCGACCAAGTCGTGATTTAGGTTTGCCGTTTAGCTTCGGAACAACACCCGGGAATCCATCGAGCCATTCGTTTTGAAAGTTTCTCTCGCAGCGACAATTCCCCGCGGAGAAACCTCGTCATTTTGCGTTGCCCTGGCTTGCCCCAGTACGGCGTGATGTTGAGATCAATGATGTAGAAGTTCCCTTCATTGTCCTCGACCACATCGAGCGCACCAAAGTCGAGTTGGATCCCAACCAAGAACGAAGCCACGTCGGATTTCAAACGAGCAGGCAGGGCATCGCCTGAATCAGATGCACCGACAAGTTGGGTGTAATCCCTGTACAAGAAATTGCGTCTTGCTTTCGCATCTTCAATTCGCTGAATCCGATTGTCGGAATTTGGTGCCACAAAGCGAGAAATCACCAATCGCCTGTCAATCGCGTAGGCACGATAGTAGATGCCCTGTGAGTTTTCGATCAACCGCTCCACAACGAGCCCTGGATCGTCCCATTGATCGGTCAATTCCGAACGCTTCATAACCGGGTAGTCCAAGCTGCCATCAATCAACGTCGATTCAGGTGGCAATTCCAGCCGACGGCGAGTTTCCAAATCGAGCCGGCGTTCGTTCCGGCCACCGTGGTTGCAATCGGATTTCAAAATCAGCTTCTCGTCCGGGTCCCCGCCCCGAGTCGCCGCGGTCGTCGGAAGCCCTAGACGCCGGCACTCACTCTGGACAAACCGCTTTGTCATGTCGGTGACGTTGGCATTCCATGTGCGAATGCCTTTCTTCTGAAGAGCCTCGAATAGTTCGCTGCGTCGCCTTGGGAACAACGCTTGTCGACTGAGATTGATGTGCGGCAAGAAATCGGTGGTATCGGGTGGCAACCGATCGAGCACGTCCTCCACTTCGTCATCCGGATGAGCTTTGATCCGGTACGCATCGGGACACCATTCACCGATCGAAAACAGCTCCCACGCATTCCATTCGTAAACCGCGAGGCGGCCTTTGTTCATCTCGGTGCTTTCGAAAACTCGTTCGCGGGTGATGGCGTTCGCTGTCAATGTATCGGCAAAGGTGACGACTGCCGACGCCAGGGAATGACTTGATGCGGCGTCGCATAACTGCGTCAAGCACACACGCACTTTCCCCCACGCCGATTGCTCAACTGGGCCTTCGAATGTGGAATTGGTATCGTGACCCGTCCGCAACCTTCTCCTTCCACTCCCTTTGACAACCACTTCGCGGCCTTCTGCAACATGGCGTACGACAGCGAAGGCCGTTTGAATTCACCCCACACATCACGTCCGCGTATCAGTGTTGTGATTCCGGTCTTCAACAATGCCGCCTACATCGAGCAGGCATTGCAAAGCGTGTTCAATCAAGACGCCGATCGCACTGAGATCATCGTGGTCGATGACGGCTCGACGGATAACACAGCGGAAGTGCTCACGAAATTCTCGGACCGCATCCAGTTGATCCGGCAATCCAACTCGGGATCGGCTGCCGCTCGAAATGCTGGCTTGCGTGAGACCACCGGAGACTATGTCGCTTTCTTGGACGCAGACGATTGGTTTCTGCCCGGCAAGGTTTCCCAACAAACCAAGATCCTCGACGCGAATCCGGACTTGGGTGCGGTGCACAGTGGATGGAAGATCACTGACGCAGAAGGCACCGTGACCAAAGTGATTGAGCCTTGGATCGATGCTCCCAAACTCGACCTGAACACTTGGTTGGTCCACAAACCTGCCAAGCTCGGCGCGATGCTGTTTCGCCGCGAGTGGTTGCAAAAGGTCGGCGGCTTTGATCCCGAACTGCGGCAATCCCAAGACGTCGATTTGCTGCTACGACTGTCTCTGGCCGGCTGCAACTTTCAATGGCAAAAGGCCGCCACCCTCTGCTACCGCCGGCACCCTTTCAGCACCATTCGCCGCAACGGTTCAGGGCAAGTCAAATATGCCACGATGGTGCTGGACAAGTTCTACTCGAATCCGTCGGTCCCTTCCTCGATCCGTCGCAATGAAAGGTCAGTGCGATACTACTCCAGCATGTGGCTGGCTTGGCATCTATTCCACATTGGCAACGCAGACGCTGCCGCGCAGCAACTTCAGCGAACTCAATCCTATTCCAGGAACGATCGTCGACACACCGCTCACGATTGCTTGTATCACTTTGCAAGCTGGACGGAAGCGGCAGGTTCAGATCCGGAAGACGTCCACCAGATGATCGGTGCCTTTGAGACGCTTGGTGACGGAGATCTGTCTGCCTCAAACAAGCTGACCACTTCGCTGCAGTGGTGGCTTTCCGTTTGGCGGCACTACCTTTCTGAAAAAAGTCCAAACGCCGAGTCACAACTCAAACACTCTCCGCCCCTTGATCCCGATCAACTCCTCGAGCAAGTCAGCTTCTACCTGCGGACCGGCCTGGTGCCCGCACCAGTCCAAACGGTCGATCGATTTTGGAACGACGCGATGTCGACCGGGCGTTTCCAATCAACCGAACAGCATCGCGCCACTGAGCTTTACATGACACTGTTCGGTCGAGCGTTGTATTCCGGCGACTGGCAAATTGCTTCGCGAGCATTGTTGCGGACGATGCGATTCGGTTGGCATCCCAAGGCTTGGCCAGGCATCGTTCGCACGATCAGGTCGCTTTTGATGGAGCTCAAGAACTCAAAGTGATGCGTATTTCAAAGTGACACGTTGGCTGATTCCAGAGATGCCTCCATCGCCTCTTCATTCAACAAATAGACTTCGTTGGGCCCGAGCACTTCGTAGGTCACCCCCCGCCAAATCACTCGTCGAAGAACCGAAGCACGAACCATGGCGGAAACATGAATGACAACTGCCAACAGCATCGCAATGGGAAGCTTCAACAATTGGATGCCAAAGAATCCTGGAACCGGCTCGCCCTGGGCACGGATGATTCGGCGGGCAGCGACGTCCAACAAAAACCAGAGCGTCATGACGGTCCCGCTGTAGATTGCCGCGCCAACCGCAAACCGAACAGCCTCCTCATGAAATCCCGCGAGTGCACAAACAATGGCCAACACCACGGTGACCATATAAATGCCAAGCACGCCCAACGTGTAAACCAACATGATCGGCCATTGGCTACTCATGTAGGTTTGCGTCCACTTCAATTGGCGAGTGAGAAAGTTGTGAGCAAATCGCAGATCACAGTCTTCTCGATTGGCCATCAACAACGAGGGGACAAATTGAAGCTTGAGTCCTTGTTCTCTCAACGCCACTCGTACAGGTCCATCGTCGACGATGGATCGGGTCAGTGTTTCTCGCAATCCGCTTTTTTGAACCACTGATGCTCGGATCGCCAAAGAACCGCCCCACGGAATTTGCCCGAGATGCATCGTGACGACGCCGATCGCGTTGCAAACCTGGCGTACGAGCGATCCCATCCAACCGGCGGCCGGAAGAAACCATCGATTTCCAAAAGCAGCTCCGACGCGTGGGTCATCCAGCGGAGCCACCAATTCACGCAGCCAAGTGGGATGGCTTTCCAGATCGGAATCGGCAAGCACAACCACCTCGAACGAATCATTGACTTGATCCAAAAGCTGGACCAACGAACTGCATTTCAGACCGCATGTCTCCAATCGCTGGCGAAGCGTCGAGATGTGAACCTGGCACGCGGCGGATTTACCGCCCGCGTCGTCAACGCTCTGTTTCACGACTCCCCAGGCCGGATCGGTCTCGGAATCAATGACAATGAAAATTTCGTAGTCGGGGTACTGCTGATTCATCAACCGTCGCAGGCCGCCCGCCAATTGAGGATCGGCTCCACGCAAGCACAACAAAATGGCAACCCGTGGCAGTTCCCTGTCATCGGACCTCTCGCGGCGGTGCCGAAACAGTGCCACCAGAGTGAGCGTCGTGCACAGTGCATTGACCGCGGCAAATCCGATGAGTGCCCAAAACGCAAATGTCGCTAGGTGAAGGAAAGTCATGCGAACATCTGAAAGTGAGGCCACAGTTGGCGAATCATTTTGAGAACGACCGGCAGCAAGCTACGCAAACACCGTGGCGAGGTCAACTTTGGCGGCGAACGTAACCGCGACTCGACAAAGCCCCTTTCGCGTTCATTCGTTCGGATTTTGAACGCAGGAAGCCATCCTGGCCCCCGAATGCTATTGGTTCGCTGGACTGACTTTGCTAAACGGAGGGACGCCGATGTAGTAGGTCCATGCATTGGCGATCGAGCGAAGACTCCAATGGCACTGGCGTCAACGGTGTGGCAAACATCACTGACGGACGAAATGAAAGTCCTGTCGAGGCAAGGAACGACCGCTTGAGTCACCCCGCTAGAAAACACTCGCTGTCGTCCCGTCTGTTGATTGGAACGCTTGCCGCTGGCTGCCTGCTTGTGGCAGCAATCGGATTGCGTCTGTTCAGCCAACGCAACGAATTACCGGAACTACGCACCGTCAATGTCGAGCGTCGAGACCTGGTCATCACGGTCGGCACCACAGGAACCATCGAACCCGACGAAGTCGTCCAAGTGGGCCCCGATGTGGCCGGAAAGATCGTTCGCTTCGGCATGGACTCGCGCGATCCAAACAAATCCATCGGTGTTGGATCACGTGTTGCCAAAGGCACGGTGCTCTTCCAACTGGACACGCAGCAATACGAGATTGCTTTGGAAAAGGCCAATGCCGCTTACCGATTGGCCAATGCCGATTTGGTTCGGCTGGAGGCACAGTTTCAACAATCTCAACGAAACCTTGATCGAGCCAACCGCCTGCGATCGACCAATGCCCAAAGTGTCTACGATGAGATCGTCACCGCCAACGAAATGGCGACGGCTATGCTCGCCGTGGGCAAAGCCAAGTTGGAGGAAGCCGAAGCCGAAGTTCATCACGCCCAAGTGAGCCTGGAGAACACCAACGTCCGCTCCCCGATCGACGGCATCGTGATCGATCGACGAGCCAACCTGGGCCAGTACGTCAGCGTTGGTCATCCGGGACTCTTTCTATTGGCGAAGGACCTGGACCAAATGCAAATCCGGGCATCCGTGAGCGAAAGCGACATCGGCAAAGTCCAACAAGGCCAACCTGTCACCTTCACCGTTGACGCCCATCGCGACCAAGTGATGACGGGTCACGTGAAAGAGATCTTGCTCAACGCCCGGATGCACGGCAACTTCGTGACTTACGACGTGATCGTGGCGATTGATCAAACCAATTTAAATCTCTTGCCACACATGACCACCGACGTCGAATTTGAAATCACCAAGCGTGAACAAGCTTGGCTGGTGCCCACGGGTGCTCTTCAGTGGTGGCCAGAATCGGAACAGATGGAACGGACCATCGCCACTGATTTGATCTCTCCAAGCCTTGATTCCAGTGGCCCCGGCAAAGGCGACACCGCCTACATTTGGGTGCCGTCCCGCGACGGGAAAGTCCGTCCGATCTCGGTTCAAGTCGGTATCGACGACGGCGTGCAGACCGAAGTGATCGGAACTGGCTTGGCCCCAGATTCACCGGTGGTGGTTGGCGAAGTCAAACGCACCACGCTGGCCAGAATCATTCCGAAGGTCAAAACGCTTCGGTAGACGAGCCGACACGAACGGTCGCCCCAAATGACGGTTGCCCCAGCACGAGTTAGCGAAACGTTCCCGGTTGCGGCATTGCTCTTCGCTGAGTCGCCGATGGGCTGGCGATTCGAGTGCCAGTCATGTTGTTGTCGAGTTTCTCAGGCCGGGCAAACACCGAAGCTGAGTTCAACGCGAATCGACATTCGTCGTAGGTTGGCTGGCCAAAGCCCACGCCCATCGCTTGCAACAATGTGCCCCGAGCGTGATGGACCTTGATGAACGCGAGGTTGTAGTCGACCACACTGCGTTGAAACTCGGTCTCCGCTTTCGTGGCACGGATCTGAGCTTCCAACACGTCCTCCACTTGAATCTCACCTTCCGCATGCCGTTGCGACTGGGCAGCCAACCGAATCTGTGACGCTTCGCGGCTCTTTGCCATCGAGTTCATGGTGCCATAAGCGCGATCCAGGTCAATGAACGTGGTGCGAAGCTGCGCCGAGATTTGTCGGCGTTGTTCCTCGGCGATCGATCGCTCTCGTTGCAATTGAAGTTGAGCATGTCGAACCGCCGCGTTCTCTCGTCGGTTTGCCACGGGCCGACTGTAGTCGACTCCCACCTGCCAACCTTGCAACGCACTGTCAAACAGTTCGGTGTCATTGGTCGGGTCATCAGCCAGTCGTCGATACTGGCCGATGAAATCCAATTGCGGACGTTGCAAGTTCTTTGCGGCTTTGATTTCGAGCACACGCTTGGCGATGACCGCCTGTTGTTTTCGAAGCTCGATTCGGCTGCCTTGCGCGAGCGCATCACTTTCATGCCAATCGAATCGAATCGGGGCCTGCAGCGGAGGCCCGATGGGTTGGATCAACCGGTCGCCGCAAGCCGGTAGGGCCAGCAACGTTCGCAGTTTCAGTTCGACGTTGTAGACGCCGGTTTGCCCTGGAACCGTGCCACAGATTGCGTTCCGAACAGCGGCCTCGGCAGAATAGAACTGCTGTCTCGCCAACGCTTCGACATCGGGCGGACTGACTCGTTGTTCGACGCGTTGCTGCTCCAATTGCCACGCTTGACGAGCGTTCTCCATCGCCGTTCGCTTGGCCTCAAGATCTTGGTAGGCGAAGAACAACTCCCAATAAACGATCGAGACATCTCGCACCAATTCAGAGACCGCTTGCTCGACTTCGAGGCTGACCTGTTGGTGATCGATTTGGGCAATCCGAATGCCTCGGTACACACCGGGTTTGGCCAAAGGACCAGCGATCTGGTTAATTTCGGTTCCCGACCCTCGCATCAGCGGGTGCCGAACTTCTGCTCCATAAGCCGCATACAGCCCACCGGCCAGCTCCTCGTCATAACCACCGATGCCGCCGATCGACACCTGGGTCCCCGATGGCAAGATGCGGCCGACACCCAATCTCGCCAACGTCTCGGGCTGGGAAAACACACCAAACTGGCCGTTTGAGAACGCAGAATTGACTGAGTTGCCGCCGCCGTTCCAAACAAAACTGGATTGGAACTGGGTATCAAAAGCGGACAAGCTGGCGTCGAGCCCCAGATTCGGATCGTTGCGAAGCACCGCCGGGTCCAACGTCGTGCGTACCATGTCCGGATACGACAACACTCGGCCACCTTGGTCGCGAATGACTTGGCTGTTTCCGAGCGCCAACTGGATCGCTTCGTCCAACGCCAATGGCCAAGGCGTCAGTTGATCAAACTCGTCGGCGGTTGGCGGCGATCGCTTCCCCACCGATTCGAGATGCGAAACCGTCGCGATCTCAGGCGGTTGGTTCGACTGGCCAATGGCGGGCTTCTCAAGTGAGATCGCCGACCAATCTGATTCCGTCATCCGTGGTTGCTGTGGCGCACGCGGGAGCCACGTCCGGCATCCCGGGAAACTGGTGGTCACCAACGCGATCAGCAGCGATGCGATCGCATGGTGAGTCAATTCGAATGATCGCGGAGTACGCATTCGTGGTTCGCTGAGTCCTCGGATGCATGCTTTGAGATTGCCGGACCTGAACGTTTATCGGAGTTACAAGCACGCCCCGGCAGCAATACCGGCATCTCCCGACCGGACCACCTAACCCGCAAAGTCACCCAATCAAAGAACCTGTCCTGCAACGAAGCTTCTGCAAACATCCCCAGACTGCCGTTCGATCACAGCGATCGAGTCTCTGGCGCGGGTTCGGAATACGAGGTGTGCGGCCCGCGTTGAATCTTGTCGCCTCGCACGTGATAGACGATTCCGCGCCAAGTCACCTTGGTCGTGAAGAAGCACTTGCAAAACCAAAACGGTGAAACGATCTGACTGACAACAATCCAAAACGGCAGTTTCACGAGTGACGCCGTGGACAAACCACTTGTCGGTGCGCCGCAGTGGGATCCACTTCGATGAAAACTGGTTTCACACAACAAAACCAACACCACGTTTGAAATCTCGAAGGCGATGAACGCGAAGAAAGCGGCTCGCATCGATCCCCAATCAGAATGCATCCATCCCACAATCGCGACGACGGCAGCGAGGAACGGAATGGCCGACGAAATGATGCCGTAGCCGACTGTCGCTGGCCAACTCGAATGATAAAGCTTCGCGGTCAGCAATTGCCGAGGCACCCAGTTCATCAAATCAGAGAAGGTGCACGTTTCCCGGTTCACGACCATCACGTTGGGCACGAAGACCTGTCGGTACCCCTGACGACGCACGACTCGGTCGAGCATCGTGTCTTCGCAAAAAGCATGCGACCATTTCTTCAACAAACCGGCTTCATCAACCAACTGCCGTCGAATCAGCAGACTGCCGCCCCAAGCGATCCGGAAGACGATCATGTTGATGGCGGCGGGAATGTTCCAAAGGTACCGAACCAAGGAAGCACCGGTTGGATCCTGAGGCTGGTACCAACGATTGCCGGTCGTCACCGCCACCGTTGGGTCGTGAAGCGGTGCAGCCAGTTCAGCCAACCACGTCGGGTGTGGAACCGTGTCTGCATCACAAAACGCGACGACCTCAAACGATGGGTCGAGCTCTCGGATCACCTGAACAATCGCGGCGCACTTCAGGCTGCATGTTTCCGGTGGATCCTGCAAGACACTGACCCGCACTCGTTCGTCGGATTCGAATTCGCGAAGAACGGCTCGTGAAGGATCTTCTTGACTGTCCACGACCACCCGCAACTGAAACTCAGGGTAATCCTGGTCGAGCAAGCTCCGCAGGCACTGCTTTAAAAACGGGTCCGCCCCGCGAAGACACAGAATGACCGCTGCCTTGGGTGTGAAGCTCTGCTCAGGCAAACGGGCTCGTCGTGACATCCACACGACGAAAATCAGTGAAAACGCAGCCTGAATCGCCACGATGACGAACACACCCCAACAAAAAGCGATGGCGATCGTCACGCGGGAGTATTCCTGAAAAATCGTTGCAGTTGAAAAACAGAGGGAGACACACCCAACATCGTCGCCCACCGTCTTTCATGGAAGGTCAGGCGATCCATCGCATGTCGTGAGTTCCCAACACAACTGCCTTCAACTTGCCGCGAAACGAGAGACAGCTTGTCTATCGCTTTGCAGGGATCCCAGCGCCGGTTTCCTCCAGCCATTCCGTCAAGCGACCCTCCAACTTCTGAGCCATCTCAGGTTTGTCAGCGGCCAAATCTTTCCGTTCGCTCAGATCATTCTCCAAGTCATACAGTTCGATGGAATCGTCGTCGTGACGGAGAATGAGCTTGTATTGGCCGCTGCGAATCACCGAACCAGGACGATTGTCTTTGTGAAACGCGAAGTGTGGGTAGTGGAAATACAACGCATCTCGCTGGAGCTTGCCACCGCTGAACAACGGTTGCAATGTTTCGCCATCAAGTGATTCATCGCCGGCAAGCCCGACCCCTGCAGCATCCAAAACGGTTGCTGTCAGATCCATGCTGATCACAGGAGTTTCATTCACCGTCGCCGCTTCCGTCACGCCAGGCCAGCGAACGATCAAAGGCACTCGCAAACCGCCCTCGAACAGATACCCCTTTCCTTTTCGCAGCGGTCGGTTGTCAGTCGCACCCGACCAACCACCGTTGTCACTGGTGAACACCACCAAGGTCTCATCCGAGATGCCGAGCGAATCCAACTCACGCAGCACGCGTCCAACAGCGCGGTCGGTGGCTTCGATCTGGCCGCCGTAAATGGGGTTCTTCAGGCCGGGACCTTCTTTGCCTTTGTAGTGTTCGATCAAATCCTCCGGTGCCTCAAATGGATAGTGTGGGTTGTAAGTCCACAGGCACACGAACATCGGCTGATCCTTCTCACGCCGCATGAAATCGATCGTTTCATCGGCCAAACGATCGCTCAGGTACTCGTCTTCTTTGCGAGGCGGCAACGCGGGAATGCGATAAGGATCGAAGTACGTCGGAGGTCCCCCTAGCCCGCAACCGCCAACGTTGACATCAAAACCATGTTCGGTGGGCCAGTACTTTTTGTCGCTGCCGAGATGCCACTTGCCAAAAAATCCAGTGGTGTACCCCGCTGCCTTCAATCGCTCCGCCATCGTCGTGGTTTCGTGAGGCAATTCATGTTTGGTCGCTGGTGGTTGAATCAAACGATCTTCCGGCCAGAAAGATTTGCTATCCGCCCCGTGCTGAGTGATGTGCAATCTCGCGGGAGCAAGCCCCGTCATCAGAGCCGCACGTGTTGGAGAACAGACCGTGGAAGCCGCGTAGGCGTTGTCGAAACGCACCCCTGATTGTGCCAACGCATCTATATTGGGCGTCCGCAACACGTCGTTGCCTTGGCAGTGCAAATCCTTCCATCCCATGTCATCCGCCATGATGAACAGGATGTGCGGTCTTTCAGCCAACCCAACCGAACAGGGCAAACCACTCAGAAGACTGGCGGACAGAAAAATTAAAACGCTTCGCATTGAATGGCTCCCAGGTGTGCGGTCCGCAACATCCTATCCACAATCGAAGGAAGACGAATTGCCCGAACTTCGGTAAGTCCTGATTTTTCGATGAACCGACGCTCGCTTTCTACGGGCTAGAAGCTTGAGCCTGCGAACGATCCATGAAGAATCGGTTTAGAAAGAACGTTTGCCAAACCAGAGCCTCCTTGAGAGCGTTTATCACGATTGACAGGCGAACCACCATCTCGAAGATCATGTTCAAAGAATCCCTAGCGTGGAGATCATTGGGTGAGGACCGCTCCCCTCTTCCCGCTACAGCCACTTCTACGATTCATGCATCAATTGAACAATCCAATTCGAATCGCCCTAATCTCTTCGCTAGCGTTTGGCTTGCTGACATCATTGGGATGCAAACCAGCAACAGCACCCGACGTTTCCATAGACACCACGCTTGAAACGCCAGAGTCGCCCGATACCTCAGCATCGACCGTCACGTCGGATTTGCAGCAGCCTGAGACTCGAGCATCCAGCACCGATGAAGTCGTCATTCGCGGCGACTTGAGCTCGGTCGACTGGCAATCGCTGGTCGGAAAGAAGGTCGCCATCGAAGGCGACCTCGTCATCGTGGACACCTACGATCTCGTCCGCCGGGGACAGATCAACGTTGCCCGCCAACGGTTGTATGTGCCGACCAGCCGAGTGGACCCAAACGACGTTGATCCGAGTGCCAACTCCTTTGAGGGCGGCAGCAACGTTGCCAAAGTGACCGAGGCTCAGAAATTCAACGACACCGCCATCATCACGCTCGATGATGGACCGGCAACCCAAAACATCTTTCCACCATTGTTGTTCCCGAACTTGGGGACAACGGATGCGACAGTCCGTCTCGGATCGGTCTTGCATGGCGTCTCAGGAAAGATGGTCCAGGCCGGCAGCAAACTTCTTCTCGTTGCAGATCAACCTCTGCGATGGACAGCCGCCGAGCGACCGCAACGACCCAACGTTGGTGAAGCGGATGTGACCGTGGCCAGCTTCAACGTGCTGAACTACTTCACCACACTGGACAACGGAAACAACAACGCTCGCGGTGCGGACTCCGCTGCAGAACTGAAACGCCAGGAAGCCAAACTCGTTTCCGCGATGGTTGCGTTGGACGCCGATGTCATCGGTCTGATGGAAATCGAGAACAACCTCGACGCTGAGAAACGACTCGTTGCGGCGTTGAACAAAGCGATCGGCAAAGAAGCCTTCCAGGGCTGTGGCTTGCCCGATGACTTTCGAAATGCACCCGGTGGGCGGGACGCGATCCGCGTTGGAATCATCTATCGATCCGATCGAGTTTCACCCAACGGCGATGTCGCCATGATTCGCGACGAGGCCTTTCAAATTGCCCGAACTCCAATCTCACAATCCTTCCGACCAAACGATGGAGGTGAACCATTCACGGTGATCGTCAACCATTTCAAATCAAAGGGCGGTGCAAGCGACGCAGAACCAGACAACAAAAACAAAGGTGACGGGCAAGGTGCCTTCAATGCGGGAAGACGTTCTCAATCCTTGGCGATTTGTGAACACATCGATTCGCTGAAGTCAGATGGCACAGAACCAAGAGTCCTCGTCATTGGCGACTTGAATGCCTACCAACAAGAAGACCCGATCGACGTCTTGCGAGCCAATGGCTTGGTGGATTTGCAAGCACGCTTTGAGCAAAGCTCTGAAACCGGCAATGAGAAGACTCCCTATTCGTACGTCTATTACGGGCAGTCCGGCAGCCTCGACCATGCCTTCGCCACCGAGGCATTGGCGAACAACGTTTCCGGCGTCGCAACATGGCACATCAACGCTGATGAGCCGCGATCTTTGGACTACAACCAAGAGTACAACCCTGCCGAACTCTTTCATGCCGATCCTTATCGCAGTTCGGATCATGATCCGGTTCTCATCGGAATCCGAAATTAGGCTGTCCGGCGAAGGTCGCTTTTGCCGCAGTTGCCGCGGTCTGCGGGGGCGTCTACGTTGACGACTTCGTGATTCGGATGGGCGACTCAAACTGCGGCACGGTAGACCTGTGATTCAACGAAGTATCTACATCGGCACCAATGGCAACGCGACCGGAAAACGCATGGTCGCCTTGGGCATGATGGAACTGGCCGCTCGGCGATTCGGCCGCGTCGCTTTCTTTCGCCCAGTCGTTCGTGTCGGCCCTGACGAGGACCAAAGCATCCGCATGATGCGATCTCGATACGGGATCGTCACTCCGTCCGATGAGATGTTTGGCGTCACGCGTGCGCAAGCCCGGCAAATGCTGGCGGATGACCGATACAGCAACCTCATTCAGCTCATTCAACAACGATTCAAAACGCTCGAAGCAAAAGCCGACTTCGTTGTTGTAGAAGGCACCAGCTACCAAGGCCTGGCACCCGAACTCGAATTTGAATTGAACGCGGACATCGCCGCCAACATCGGTTCCCGTGTTCTGTCCGTTTACGCGATGGGAAATCGCTCGGTCGATGAGTGCGTTCAATCGGTGCTGATTGGAAACGAAAGTTTCGTCGACCGAGGTGCTCAACTGATCGCGACAATCATCAACCAAGTCCCCGACGATCAATCGACCGCATTGAACGCGGCGATCAAGACATCCAAACTGGACTCCAAAGCACCTCTGTACTTCCTTCCCGAAGAACCGCTTCTTCGCCAACCAACCGTTCGTGAGATCCAGATCGGCATCGGTGCGAAATTGGTTTCCGGAGATGAATCCTCGCTCGACCGAGAAGTCGCGGTTCGCAAAGTCGCGGCGATGCAACTGCCCGGATTTCTGGAACGACTTTCCAACGCAGCCCTCGTGATGACACCCGGTGACCGCAGCGACATCCTGGTCGGCTGCGTGCTGGCGTGTTCGCAACCCGATGGACCTTCGCCGGCGGCCGTCGTGCTAACCGGTGGAATCCTCCCGCCGCCCTCCATCCGTCGCTTGGTCGAAAACGCCAACGCGTTGCCGATCCTGGTCGCTATCGAAGACACCTACACGGTCGCCTCCAAAGCCGCTGAGGTTCGCGCCGAGATCGGCGATCACTCGCCACGGAAAATTGAGTCCGCGATCGGTGTGTTCGAACGACACGTCGACACAGACTCGCTCGCCGCGCAACTGCAAGCTCCCGTGGTCCCGCGAATCACGCCGATGCTATTTGAACACTCACTGATCCAACGAGCGAGACAGCAACGCGTCAAAATCGTATTGCCTGAAGCGACGGAACCACGAATTCTGCAAGCCGTTGACGTTTTGCGGCGACGCGACGTGACCGACGTGATTCTGCTCGGCGATCCCAATCTGATTGCCGCCGCGGCAGCACGTGCCGGAGTCATGCTCCCCAACGATGGACTCGAGATCATCGATCCCGCGACCAGTCCACTCAGAGATTCGTTCGCCAGCGAGTACTATCAACTTCGAAAACACAAAGGCGTGACCACCGACATCGCTCATGACCGCATGATCGACGTCACCTACTTCGGCACAATGCTGGTGCATCGAGGCTTGGCCGGCGGTTTGGTTTCCGGTGCGATTCATACCACCGCCAACACGATCCGCCCCGCGTTTGAATTCATTCGAACACGGCCCGATGTGAACGTCGTCAGCAGTGTGTTTCTCATGTGTCTGAAGAAGGGGGTGCTTGTTTATGGTGACTGCGCCGTGATCCCCAATCCCACCGCCGAACAACTGACTGAAATCGCCATCAGCAGTGCCGAGACCGCGATCCAGTTCGGCATCGATCCGAAGATCGCCATGCTGTCCTATTCCACCGGCGAAAGCGGGCACGGCGAAGACGTCGAAAAAGTCCGCGAAGCGACAGCGATGGTTCGCAAACGACGGCCTGATTTATTGGTCGAGGGCCCCCTGCAATACGACGCCGCCGTTGACCCAGACGTGGCTGCGACCAAGATGCCCGGCAACCCGGTCGCAGGCCAAGCCACCGTGTTGGTGTTCCCCGACCTGAACACCGGCAACAACCTTTACAAAGCCGTCCAACGATCCGCCGGCGCGATCGCAATCGGTCCCGTCTTGCAAGGGTTGAACAAACCCGTCAACGATTTATCGCGAGGATGCACCGTGACCGACATCGTCAACACCGTCGCAATCACCGCCATCCAAGCCCAAACGGTGGCCTCATGAATGTCCTGGTCTTCAATGTTGGCAGCACGACGCTGAAATACGCGTTCATCGATGCCAAAACCGAACAAGTCAGCGAGTCAGGGCTGGTCGATCGAATTGGACAACCCGGCGGAGACACTATCAATCACGTAGTGGCTGCCAAGATCGCCATCGATGAAGTCGGGCTGAACAACGTTTGCGTGATCGGCCACCGGATCGTGCAAGGCGGTGACCTGTTCCTGGAACCCGCACTCGTCACAACAGATGTCTTGGAACGTCTTCGCACGCTGGACACACTGGCTCCTTTGCACAACCCAGCCGCCCGCTCGGTGGTGGAAGGCTTGGTCGACATCGGAACGCCCCAAGCTCTGGTCTTCGACACGTCCTACTTCGCAACCCTTTCGCCGGCTGCCTATCGCTACGCCGTCCCGGAAGACTGGTATCAGAAACACGCCGTCCGTCGTTACGGTTTTCACGGAACGTCTCACCAATACGTGACCGAAAAAGCGATCCAGTTCATCGATGGTGACGAGACGTCCCGCATCATTTCGTTGCATCTCGGAGGCGGTGCCAGTGCAACTGCATCAATCGGCGGTCGAGCCGTCGACACCTCGATGGGAATGACACCACTGGAAGGTCTGGTGATGGCAACGCGATCAGGCGACTTGGACCCAGCCATCGTGCTGCACATGACCGAACACGCTGGGCTCGAACCGAGCGAGGTTCGAAATTCGCTGAATCGAAAAAGCGGTCTTCTCGGGTTGTGTGGCGATCCAGACATGCGGACGGTGCTCGGCCGCCGACACGCAGGCGATCCAGCCGCGACGCTGGCGATCGACATTTATGTTCGCCGAATCATCAAGACGATCGGCAGCTACATCGCCATCCTGGGCGGCTTGGATGCGTTGGTCTTCACCGCCGGTGTCGGCCAGCATTCTCCCGAGATACGCTCGCTGGTTTGCCAGTCGCTTGAGCACTTCGGAATCGCATTGTCCGAAGACAAAAACCAAGCTTGCTGCCAAGAAACGACGGACATCTCAGCGACGGACGCACGTGTTCGCACGCTGGTGGTCGATACCAACGAAGAACTGGCCATCGCAAGACTCGTCCGCAACCGAGCAAAGTCATGAGCTCACCCGCGATCCATTCCACTGAAATCCATTCTTCGTGAGAACGGTTCGTGCTTGCGGGGCACAACCGACACCCAAGCTTTCCGTCAACGACAACTTGCCAACATCCACTGACCATCGCGACAGAACCTTCCAATGTGGAAGCATTCGGCAACGTCCAATCCAAACTCTCAACGCATCCAATCATGGAAACTCGACGACTCGGTCGAACCGACCTTCAAACCAGCGTCCTTTCAATCGGCGGACTCTACACCTCTTCTCTCGCAGGTGGTGTGGCTGAATCCAAACGCATCCTGCAACGAGCGATCGACCTGGGTGTCAACGCTCTCGACACTGCACCTGCTTATGCAGACAGCGAAGCAACCGTGGGCGAGGCGATTGCGGGAATCGATGCGCCGCTGATAGTGACCACCAAACTCGGCGGCCGACCTCAGCCGTTCGATCCTCAGGACATCAACGGACTGCGTCATTCGGTGGACGAAAGCCTGCGACTGCTCGGTCGCGATCACATCGACATTTTGATGGTGCACGAACCCGACCGACCGCAACAGTATCCATGGTGGTCCAGCTACGAACCATTGGAAGGTCCGGCATTGGACCTGATGGACGAACTCAAAGCCGCTGGGAAGATTCGCTACACCGGTTTGGCGGGCACCACCGTCACCGAGTTGACATCGTTGGTCAAAAGCAATCGGTTCGACGTCGTGTTGACCGCGTTCAACTACAACGTACTGTTCCGCGAAGCAGCCGACTCGGTGATCTCCGCCGCTGTCGAAAATGACATGGGCATCGTTCTGGGGTCGGCGTACGGGCAAGGCTTCTTGACCCGCCGTGCTGACACCGAAGTCCTCGCGAAACCAATTTGGTTGGCCGAAGCTCGTCAACAACAATTGCTCGCTTACTACGAACTTCTCGACCAAGCAGCCATGCCGGCGTTCGAGATGTGTCTTCGCTTCGTGTTGTCGAACCCGGCGATCTCAACCATTCCGATCGGTTGCAAGACAGCGGATCACTTGGAAGCCAGCGTCAAGGCCGCCGCCAAAGGTCCCTTGCCGGCGGACATCCTGCACCGACTCGACGAGATCGCTGCCATGGTGCCATGCCGTCCGTGGGAAGAACCGATGATCTTGCCATTCGGAAAGTCCTACTTTGGCCCGGGCATCGCCAACATGGGCGCGGCGGTTCAGGTGGGAAAACTAAAACCCGACGAAAGTTGAACGATCGATCGTCAGCGGTGAACCGGCAACACTCGGGACTGAGCAATCAGTCTTCGTTCGAATCGCGACGTCGAGCTTGGTCCCAAACGCTGCCCGGTTTAGCAGGAGTTTCCGGTGCCTGAGACGACCGCTTGCCCTTTCGCTCGTCGTGGCTGATCGAGTCCAGGTACAACCGCTCCACCTTGGCACGAGCCCAATCCGTTTTGCGAAGGAACTTCAAACTGCTGTTGATGCTCGGGTCGTAATTGAAACAGTCGATGCGAATGCGTTCCCCCAACCGGTCCCATCCATACTCGTCGACCAGGTATTCCACCATCGCTTTCAGCGTGACGCCGTGCAACGGATTATTGGGCTGGGGATCATTCATGATTCCCAAAAGATATCGCAGAAAACGAGCCCCGCAATGACCGCCGCTCAGTCGACGCGAGACGCTCCGAGCTTTCAGTAGCACTGAAAACGAGAAGTTTCACGATTTCGCGCTCCCCCACCCCAGCAACGGGATCTTCCTAGAGAGTCACTTCGATTCTCAATCCTGGAGCACCTCGTCTCGTGAACGCTCAATCCCACGGCCATCGGACGCAATCGATGCGATTGCCTTTGATCACGCCCATCGTCATTCTGGCCTCCGCCTTCGTTTTTTCCGCCGTCGCACAGGCCGGATACACCGTGCTCGGCGGAACTCCCGTCACCCAGGGCCAAATGCGAATCGGCGAAGACGATTTTGAGCGTCTCAAAACCAAGCTCCCGGCACCCAGTCCCAGCTTCACGCTCAAAGAGACTCGAGTGGAAACGGAGATCTCCGGAGTCCTCGCCCGAGTTCGCGTTTCTCAGGTGTTCCAGAATCCACATCCTGATCGCTTGGAAGCGTTGTATGTGTTCCCGCTGCCCGAGGACAGTGCCGTCGACGCTTACTCGTTTCAAATCGGCGAACGCGTGATCGTCGGCGAAGTCAAACGCAAAGAAGAAGCCCGCCAAGAATACGAACAAGCTCGCAACGAAGGCCGCAAAGCCGCCCTGTTGGAACAAGAACGTGCCAACGTGTTCTCTCAATCCGTCGCCAACATCCCAGCGAACAGTGAGGTGACCGTTCACATCGAATACGTGCACCCGCTGGAGATCGATGAAGATCGCTACGTCTTCCGATTCCCCATGGTCGTCGGTCCCCGTTACATCCCAGGAACCCCGGTGACTCGTCCGAACGTGGGACGCGGCTGGGCGGCCGACACAGACCAAGTCCCCGACGCGTCGCGAATCACGCCCGATTCCCTTCCCGAAGGCATGCGAAACGGCAACGACGTGTTCGTCTCCGTCAAGATCGATGCCGCGATGCCGATCCAGCAAATCGTGCCGGTCACTCATGAGCTGGACATTCAGCAAACCTCGGAAACCCACGCGGCTATCACGCTGAAGAACCAATCCACGATCGCCGACAAGGACTTCGTCATCGAATACCGCTTGGCCGGAGACGACAGCACTCTGGCTTCGTTGACCCATCGCGAATCCGAGGCAGAAGACGGTTACGTGATGTTGGCGTTGCAACCCAAGTGGTCGATCGAGCCAACCGAGATCACACCTCGCGAAGTGATCCTGGTTCTGGACACCAGCGGATCGATGAACGGGCCCGCGATCAGCCAACTGCGTTTGTTCGCTGATCATGTGCTCGATCACTTGAACCCCAACGATGAATTCCGAGTCATCGCGTTCAGCAACCGTTCAACCGCGTTCCAACCCGATGCCGTCTCAGCGACGGACGCCAACATCCAATCCGCCAAACAATTCGTTCGCAGCTTGCGAGCGAGCGGCGGAACCAACCTGTTGCCCGCACTCAAGTTGGCACTCGGCGGCGAGGCAGACGAATCAGCCCGCCCACGCTACATGGTCCTGATGACCGACGCACTGGTCGGCAATGACCACTCGATCCTTCGCTACCTGCGACAACCTGAATTCCAAGACGCTCGGGTTTTCCCCGTCGCATTCGGAGCCGCACCGAACGACTACTTGATCAGCCGCGCCGCGGAGCTGGGACGCGGGTTTTCCATGCAAGTCACCAACCAAGACAACTCATCCGAGATCGCTCGCCGGTTCCATGAACTGACCAGCCAACCTTACATGACTGACCTGCAAATCGACTGGGGAGGATTGGTTGTTAAAGACCAAGTGCCTTCGCGGCTTCCCGATCTGTACGCAGGCAAACCGCTGATCGTATTGGGCCGCTACGACACACCAGCAACCGGCACAATCACTCTGAAGGGCAATGTGTCTGGCCAACCTGTTCAGATGGGAATGGAACTCGAACTTCCTGAACAAGAAACCGAGCACGACTCAATCGGTCCCGTCTGGGCTCGCCAACGAATTCGACAAATTTGGAACCGTGACGTCGGTGCCGAAACACCAGCAGGTCGCGCTGAGATCACCGAGTTGGGACTGAAGCATCAACTGATGACTCAGTACACATCATTCATCGCCGTTGAGAAAGAACTCTCCGAAGCACCGCAAGGACAATTGATCACCGAATCGGTTCCAGTCATGACACCGGAAGGCATGACCCAAGAAGCAGCCGGCCGATCGGTCGCCGCGGCGAAACCTGCACCTCAACACCAGGCATCCACGAACTCCACACCCGCTTTGCCGGCCGCCGCTGCCCCGGCAACAGTCTCAACACCGGCACCCGCCTCCACCCCCTCGCCGGCTCCTCGATCGAGCGGCGGCAACTACGGGGGCGGCGGTGGAGGAGGCGGCGGACCGATTGGCCCGATCACCGGGATCGTTTCGCTCGGCGGTGCGGCCGCGGCAATGATGCGTCGACGCAAGTCGCGACGCAACAACCAGGATGTGGTCCGATGAGTGCCAGCGAATCACTGCTCGCAACGCTTCCCAAGACCAATGGCACATCGATCCAATCGATGTGCCGCCTGGGAAGCGGCTGGCTCCGGCAGATCCCTGTGACGCTGCTGGTGTCAGCCATCGCCCTCGCGGCGTTCGCCTTCCCCAGCCTGACCGCTGGTTTGCAATTGGACTTTGCCTCCGTCGAATCCGGACAATGGTGGCGTCTTCTGTCCGGTCACCTCACCCACTTTGGCGGCGGTCATTTGTTTTGGGACTTGCTGATGTTCGCGGTCCTGAGTGCTGCTTGCGAACGACAGAATCCGTGTTTCTATCCCATCGGGCTGACTGCGATGTCAGTTGGTATCTCCGCGACCATCCTGTTTCTCTGCCAAGACGTCACCACCTACCGAGGCCTGAGCGGCATCGACACGGGATTGTTTGTTTGGTTCCTCGCCAACCAAATCCGCCAATCAGTCGCCGACCGAGACCGCACGTTCACGTGTTTCTGGACCGCCGCCGGAATCTTACTCCTCGCCAAGCTTGGCTACGAATTCACCACCGGCGAGATCCTCTTCGTCAACGCCGAAGGTTTTACACCGCTGGTCGAATCCCACCTCTCCGGCGCCGCCCTCGGAGCGGTCGCTGCCACCGCCACAATGTTCTTCCCCCGCGAGCCAGAGCTCAAGTAGCTGACCGAGGCCCCTCGGTCAGCAACCACGTCCAACCGACTGAGAGGCCTCAGTCGGTTACGAAGTGGGCGTCTTGGAGGTCTGGGAGATACAGCCTGAACTCGCTTTCTTTCAGCCCGGCTTTCACAGGGTTGTTCTGAATGTACTTACGGAACTTCTGGAAGTGGTCCCCGTCCCGCACGAGATGATCGAAGCTTTCAGGTTGCCACAACCGGCCTTTGTGCCCAAGCAACTCGTTGATCCGTAGCGACTGATAGTGTTTCCAATTTCGACACTGGTCCTTCAACGTCACGTTGCGATCAAAGCACACCAAAACGTGAACATGATTCGGCATCACAACGAAGCCACCCAGGCTGTATCGCGGTCCATCGAAATGCAGGAGGTTCTCGGCGACGACGTTGGAAACGTTTGGGTCTCGCAGCGGGCACGCCCCGTGCAATTCATCGAGACTGGCTTCCAGGATCGTTGCAAATTGTCGAGCGAACTGGCGTCGGACTCCCCAGTCCAAACGACCGAATGCCGCAGTCCAATCGGAAGCGTTTGGATCAATCCCAAGCCGCCGGAGCGCATCGGCTCGCTGTCGCTGCCACAAATCGAACACAGCTTGCGGGATCGAATCGCGAGTGCGGTAGGTGATGAAGTACGTCGCCCCCGGCTGTTCCCAATGGGGAAGAACACCGTATGTGACGGAGTACTCCTGCTTCGGATCAAAGAATCCAAACTGGCGACGAACGTTCGACATGCAATCAATCTACCCCCCAACCACCCACGACGTAGCCGACTGAGGCCTCTCAGTCGGCCGAGCACTGAAATTCAGCACCGAAGATGCGGGATGCGTCTCCGACTGAGAAGCCTCAGTCGGTTACGGGAAGCGTTCTCGATTGCGTTTCATCCCCCCGAGTTGATCCGTCATATCGGAGGATAAACGGACGAAAACGACCGGTAGATTCGCGAAACGCTCCCCTACCTCGGATTCTTTGGCGTCGCTTGAAGACGGTTCGCTGAGGTGACTAAGCTGATGCGATCTCGCCTCGATCTCACCTGGGTTTTCACAACCATGAAACGCCTCTGCTCGCCAGTCCTTGCACTCCTGTTTCTCGCGACCTCACCTGTCCAAGGGGGCGATCTTCAGATCCCCGTCATCAAAGATGGCGAGGCACAAATCATCAAGGAACTGGAAGACTCGGACTACTGGATCCGCCATGACCTGTGGGTGGAAACGGAGTTCGACTTGGACGGCGATGGGAAGCTCGACCGGATGCACGTCAGCGTCACGCGTCCAACGCAAACCGATACCCAGTCGCTGAAGCTTCCAGTCATCTACAACTCAAGTCCTTACTTCGCGGGGACCACCGGTGCCGATGAATCCTACTTCTGGGACGCCCGGCAAGAACTGGGTGCGGAACCACCCAAACGATCCGCCGCTCCCGCGATTGAACGCGAAGGCACACGCCCGATCATCTCCAAACGACATGTCAAAGACTGGCTGCCTCGTGGGTTCGTCGTTGTTCATTCCAGTGCCCCAGGCACCGGCCTTTCACAGGGTTGCCCAACGGTCGGTGACGATCCCGAAGCCTTGGCTCCCAAAGCCGTGATCGATTGGTTGTGCGGACGCGGCAAAGGATTCACGGAACCCTTCGGTGGCGAACCCGTGGAAGCCTATTGGTCGTCAGGCAAAGTCGGCATGACGGGGACCAGCTACAACGGCACGATCCCGTTGGCCGCCGCGACAACAGGAGTCGAGGGACTGGAAGTCATCATTCCCGTCGCACCCAACACGTCTTACTACCACTACTACCGATCCAATGGATTGGTACGCCATCCCGGTGGTTACCTCGGGGAAGACATCGACATCCTGTACGACTTCATTCACAGCGGTGGCGATGAAGAGATTCGAGCGTACTGCGATTGCCATATTCGTGACGAACAGATGATGGCCAACCAAGACCGAGCGACCGGTGACTACAACGACTTCTGGTACTCACGCGATTACTTGAACCGCGTCGATGGAGTGAAAGCGGCGGTGCTCATGGCGCATGCCTTCAATGATTGGAACGTCGTTCCCGAACACAGCATCCGGATTTACGAAGCGTTGAAAAAGAACGGTGTCGAAACCCAACTGTTCATGCACCAAGGCGGGCACGGCGGACCTCCACCGATCAGCATGATGAATCGCTGGTTCACTCACTATCTCTATGCCGAAGACAACGGCGTCGAAAAGGGTTCGAAGTCTTGGATTGTTCGCGAAAAAGATGAGCGGACCAAACCAACCGAGTACCCGGAATACCCGCACCCGGAAGCAAAAGACGTGATGGTCTATCCGGTTCCTGGTGCTCCCCAACGCGGGCGTTTGCGGACGCCCCCCCTCACCGAACCAATCACGGAAACGTTGATCGACAACTTTTCGTTCCCAGGCGAAGCGTTGGCACAAGCCGAATACACCGAACATCGCTTGATCTACGCCACGCCCGAATTGAGCGAACCAGTTCATCTCTCAGGAACACCGCGAATCAAACTGCGACTTGCGTGCGATCGTCCCGCCGCCAACCTGAGCGTCTGGTTGGTCTCGCTGCCTTGGAACACAAAGAAGAATTCCAAGATCACCGACAACATCATCACTCGCGGATGGGCCGATCCTCAAAACATCGAATCCATGCGTGAAAGCAAACCGCTCGTCCCGGGCCAGTTCTATGACATCGAGTTCGACCTGCAACCCGATGACCAAGTCATCGCCAAAGGACAACAGATCGGACTGATGGTCTTTTCCAGCGATCGCGATTACACGCTGCATCCCACGCCGGGCACCAAGCTCACGATCGATCTTCAGAACACTCAACTGAGTTTACCTGTTGTCGGCGGAACGCTTCCGCTCGAATCGCAGGACTGATCAGCGAGCTCGCCAACTGAAGACGACTTGCTCGCGGAAGTCGTCTTGGTCGCTCAAAGCGATAGGCGAAGATCAAACACCATGCGGGTGTCGAACCAGTCGTCATCGGCGGCGGTGATGCCGGTCGCGAATCCGAATTCCCACAACCCCATGTCGTTCTCGGGTCCCAGTACAAAGCGGGCACCCGGGTAGAATTCGATCGCGGTTTCACCGTCGACGGCCTGCAGCGTGCCCGCTGAATCGTGATAGCCGCCATACAGAAACGATAGTGTTCGAACCTCGAAGGTCGGCAAAAATGCGAACACATCGCTTTCCGCTGCGATCGTGCTGACACCCCAGCCCGTGGTCAACACATCTCCGGCGACGCCAGCGGTTCCTTTGATGGGAGTCCAATATTTGACTTCGCCGAAGACGTAGGTTTCCGGACGAAGACAGCGTCGCCCCAGCAATCCAAATTCCAGCGACGTGTGACCGGTTCCCAGGCCTCGGTCGGCGGGACCACTCGCCAAATAAGTTCGAAAGATTGTCGCAACCTTCGTGCGTTTGCCATCAACCAACAGAGCTTGAGCACCCAGGACGATGTCACCAAAACCGGTCGTGTTCCCGTTCACTTCCGGGTCCACCGACCGCATCGTGTACTGCGTCAACGCCATCAATCGCTCCGTCCCCGCAGCAAGTCGAAAGATCAGATCTTGCGAGTTCACGCCCGACTCATTGTCTGGCGGGTCGCCCCAGTAATACTCCGCTCGATCCGGCGTTCGCAGCCCGTGGTCGACTTGGTAGCGGATGCCCACGTGAGCTGGAACGATCGCGGTGTCCAAAACGTTGGGAGCAAACATCACTCGTTCGTAACCGATGCCACGATCACGCGAACGATTTTGACGAAAGTGAGCTCCGGGGCTGAGACGTTCCAACGCTTCGTGAATGTTTGGGAACGAGAGATCCTGCCAAGGAGTCCACTGGCTGGAAACCAGTTCGCGGCATTGATTGCAGCCGCAGCCCACATCGCACCCTGACTCGCAATTGCAAGTTGACTGACAACCACAACTCGAACCAACCGGGTTGTCACCGCCAATCGCCAACCAATCCGCGGATTCGCCGACGATGGGCTCGGGGTAGATGCTCGGTGAGCCGATCGAAATCGACTCGATTTCGCCACGCGGGACGGGAAGCGGTTCAAAAAGAGGTGCTTCGATCAAACCTTCCGCGTGCAGCGGTGCGTCCGAGAGCGAGTCATGGCGCAGCAGCGGGGCACCGAGGTCGTTCCACACCACCGGATCTTGAGCCGAAAGCGGAAACGCCAACACGGCGTGCGAAAGCAGCAGAGCGATGAGGACGGGTTTGATCACACTTCGTCGCGGGGCCTGGATGTTGCGGCAGTTCACTTCGCGAGTCAAAGTGAAGTCACGACAACCGTGAAAGCATGTCGTGAAACTAAGAGTGGCTGTCTGTATCGGTAATATCGTCTGGAAGTATGCACGCAAATTAGCTAATCTCCGACCACATACCAAGATTGGGGCTTGCTAGAGTCAAATGGATTTGACGGCACCCAGCCAACGTTCGGAAAGGAATCCGATGCAGAATCTTGCGGTCCATTGGCACGAGGGACTGTTCCTCCGACCACACCATCTTCAAGCATGGGATCGCCATTGGCAGGAAAGCCAAGCGGCGTCTTCACGCTGGCAGAACCCCTACAGCTATGGACTGGCGAGCATCTCGATCAATGCGGATGCGCTCGCGCTGGGATTTTTCCAACTCGACGGCGTCCGAGCCAAAATGCCGGAGGGCACGTTGGTGGAATTGGCCGTGGGAGAATCAACCGAACGAGTTGACCTGCGAGCGGGATTTGCCGTTTCTGGTGCCACTCCCTCGACTTCCGAAACACCGGACGCTTCTCACGAAACCATTCCGGTTGGCGGCGGCGACAGCGTCGACGTGTTCCTTGCGGTTCCTCGGTTGCAGCTTGGTGTTTCCAACGTGGCCGAAGGTGATCAAGCCGAAGGAGCCCGTTTTCGACAACTTCAAATTCATGTTCCGGACGAAACCGATGGCGCCAGCGTCGAGCCCGTCCTGTTTCGCCGCGTCAACGCCGTCCTCAAACTTTCGACCGAAGACCTGACCGGTTACGACGTGTTGCGGATCGCTCGTGTGAAACGAGGCACGGTTGGCGGAGCGATCGCGGAACTGGATGAACGGTACGTCCCACCGTTGATGGATTGTGCCGCATGGTCCCAAATGAGACAGCGGTTTCTGCGGCCGATCCACGACATGATGATGCTCAAGATCGAACTGTTGTCGCAGCTTGTCAATGATCGCAGCGTTCGAATGGACGCCGAGCAACCCGGTGACCTCCAACGCATCTTGATGCTTCAAACGCTCAACCAAGCCGCTGCGGTTCTCGGTGTTCTGAATCAATCCAGCGGCGTCCATCCGTGGAACGCTTACGTGGAACTCAGCCGTGTCGCCGGCGGATTGGATCTGTTTGGTGAAACACGATCTTTGCAGGCGATCGCCGCTTACGATCACGATGCAATCGGCCCGCTGTTCCAAGAATTGCGACGACGAATTGAATCGCGAATCGCGTCGGTCGGCCAGAACGCCTACCAACAACGCTTCTTCATCGGAGCAGGTTTGGGCATGCAGGTCAGCCTGGACCCGCAATGGTTGACAAGCGATTGGCAGTGCGTTTTGGGCGTGCGTCGTGGCAAACTCTCCGCCGCGGGGCTCGACAAGCTGCTCTCGCCTGGTTTCCTCGATTGGAAAATGGGCAGTGCCCGACAAGTCGAAACGCTGTACAGCAAACGCGCGATGGGATTGGAACTGAAACCATTGCGAGAAGTCCCCCGAGTCTTGCCGTCTCAATCGGACTGGAGCTTCTTCGAGATCAGCGGTCGCGGCCCGGCCTGGACCGACGTCTTGGACACCGGCACGATCGCACTTCGAATTCGCGAACAATTGATTGACGATCCGCAAAAGTTGGCGGGCAATCAAACCCTGAAGGTTCGCATGGACGCTCACACCACTTCCTTGCAATTCGCGATCTTCGCGACCAAGCGATCGGATTCAGTGTGATGAATGAATCACTCGAACAATTTGCGGACGACTACACCGAATACGTGCTGGCGTTGATCGACAGGTTGCATGCCGACGAGCCCTTGGATCCCGTCGCCATTCACCAAACTTTGTCGCAACGTTTGACCGAAGCGCGGCAAAGTCACCATCACGATGATCGCTGGGAAGAAGCGATGTACGCATTGGTTTCTCTGACCGATGAGTTGTTGCTGGAGATGCCATGGTCCGGTCGATCTTGGTGGAACGATCACGTGTTGGAAGCCAGCCTGTTTGGTTCACGTGATTGCAGCGAACGCTTCTATCAGATGGCTGCCGTCGCCAGTCGTGAATCCTCCAACGGCGTGTTGCGAGTCTTCCACGATTGCGTCCTGTTGGGATTCCGTGGCGTGTACTCCATTCCAGGTCTGTCAGAAGCCACCACGAAAGAACTGGGTATTCCAGCAACATTGGAACTTTGGCTGGAAAAGACACAGCACCAACTCAGCAGCGATGCTGCCGAGGTCGATCCTCCAGCGCGTCTGCACCGATCTCTGAGTGGAGCGGCACCGAACACGACGCGACGAAGCATCGTTTGGTGGACGGTCGCGGCGGCAACGATGTTGATCGCCAACATCACGATGTACACGCTTTCGGCGGGAAAGTAATGCCAATCCCATACAACTCGACGAGAACGATCGATGTCCGATGAGCCAACGCCCAGTCTGAAAGATCGCCTGAAATCGCGACTGAACGTGTCGTTGGCCGCCATGGTTGCCGCGTTGGTGGGAATTGGTCTGCTGGTCTTTGCCGCAGCCGCTTGGTTGGTCTACTCAATCGACCCGACGCGAATCGCTTGGGGCGACTACATGACGCTTCAGCGTGGTGTTTGGTTGCTGGCTCTTTGGGCACTTTCCTGCGTGGTCACCTATGTGACGGTGCGCATTTGGATGGCGGACATTCCGCTCGGCGACGCTCGCGTTCGTGCCGGTTGGAAAACGGGCATGCAATTGCTGTCGCAGCATAGCGTGGGACTCAACCAAATCCCTTGCTTCTTGGTGTTGGGCTGTGAAACACGACATCAACAAGAATCGTGGCTCGGATCCGAAGGGGCTCCCGTCGCTCAATCCACCTCGGAAGGCTCTCCCGCGATCGACTGGCATCTTTCCAAAGATCGCTTGCTGATCTTCTGCCGAGACATTGGTGTGTATGGGACACTCCTGCGAAGCGGAACATCGGACGAACACACCGAGCAGCCAAAATCAGTTCCAGAACATGTCGCCGAAGCATCTGATTCACCATCCGCGTCACCGTCGGATGCAAACACCAGCGAAGAGCCCGTAGCGGACAGCGACGAATCATCCATGGGTGATTCAATCGACGATGAGCCAGCAACGGAACCTCGCGCCGAACCACTTGCCACCGGTGCAAACCCATCCGCCGTTGCAGTGGCTCAGCCTCAAACTCAGGCAGCAAAGACACAGTCCACCTCCGTCACTCACGCCATGCAATCGCTCGAACGAGCCGATCGCTTGGTCCAAGACGCTCAATCGATCCGACCGATGACTCAGCCCACTTGGGCGATCCCTGATTCGCTGTCCTCGGTTCGCACCACGCAATCGCAGCAAGAGTTGTCCGATTTGTGTGCACGATTGCGAGCCGAACGATTTCCTCACGCCCCCATCAACGGCACGCTTGTGATGGTGGATTCGCGAATGATCGCCGAAGGAGGCTCTTCGCCCGGTGAGTCGGGCCGAAAAATCGGACGAGCGATTCGTCGCGACCTCGATCAGATGCAATCCGAATTGGGAATCGCCAGCCCGGTGACCATGATGATCGCCGAAAATGATCATCCCGACGACTACAAGGAACTGCAACGACGCTTGCGGATGGTGGAACAACAATCGTCGGTGGCATTGGGCAAACCATTTGTCTCGGAAGAGATTCCCACCGGCGAAGCAATGAACCAATTGGCAAATGACACGATTCGAGAGATCGAAAATCGTGTCAAACAGGTTTTTCAAGTGCCGCGTTCGCTCACCCAACCTCAAAACCATCGCTTGGTTCGCGTTCTGATCCAGTGTCGTCGCTGGCGTTCCTCCCTGCGAAGCCTGATGGTCGAAAGCTGTGCAGCGAATCCGGTGGACATGTCGTCTTCGCATTCCGGAAGCATGTCGGAAGTCAACGCACCAATCGTCAGCGGTCTGTTTGTCGCATCGCCAGGCCAGCGCTCGGCCAAGAGCAACGGAGCGAAGGGACACTTCTTTGAGTCCATCGTCGCACACATGATCGACCAACAAAATCATTTGGCTTGGACGTCGGAAGAACGACAAGCCTGGCGACGTCACCAGCAATTCGCGGCGTCGCTGATGGTGGTCACAGGAATCTTGATCGCACTGTTTCTCATTCAACTTTGGACCTTGTTGCGACCCATCATTTTCACTTGATGCCATTCAGCGCTTTTGGATGATTCCACGCATTTCTTGAAAAAAGGAATCAAAGTGACTCAGGGTTCAGAATCGAAAAGTCGATTCAATCGCTACAGGCAAATATCCAGACAGTGATGAGTGTCCGCCAAACCAAGACCCGACATCGTTCATGACAATTGCCGACCTCTCAACGCTGACCGCTCCCGTCTCTCCGGACTCGCCTTCTGGCGTGAGTCTTGAGTACGACGCTCGGTTTGTTGAGATGACCCGGTTGGCAGAAGGCACTCGGGAACAGCAATACGGCAAGACCGTCATTGCGGCTCAGCCACCGGACTGGCGAACCATTCACCAGCTTGCGGTCGAAATGGCGAGCGAAACTCGCGATCTTCGATTGGCCGTTCTCCTCGTGGAAAGCCAGACGCACCTGAAGGGTCTCGACGGTCTGACCGAATCGATGACGCTTCTTCGCGATTGGGTCCGTGACCATTGGGACAACGTTCATCCGCAACTGGATCCCGAAGACAACAACGATCCGTTCATTCGAATCAACGCCCTTGGTCGTCTTTGCGAACCCGAGCGATTGCCATCGATGATCGGCCGGATGACCTTGGTCGAATCACTGCCTCATGTGGTGGTGACGCTCAACGACGTGCGTCGGTCGCGTGGAGAGCTCAATGCGAGCTCATCCGCGGATTCGCCCACGCCGATGGAAGTGGAAGCCGCCTTTTTGGCGTTGCCAGTTGCCGAGCTTCGACATCGCTATGAAGCCTGCCAACAAGCCGAAAATGCACTGCGTGAGACGGTGGAATTCCTGGACCAGCATCTCGGAACGGGGATTTGGGAAACCAAAGAGCTGTCGTCCTGCTTGTCCGCGTGCAGCCAATTATTCAAGACACACCTTCGACAACGTTTGTCCGTTTCGGATGCCGCGGTCAAAGATGTCAGCGGCGATGAATGCGAGCCTGCCGCTTCCCACGACACTTCCAGTCAGTGGGACTCCGAGGATGTTGACGAATCAATCGTCAGCCTCAGCCGTATTCGGGTTCAGTCACGTGAAGAAGCCGCGCAAGTTCTCGACGCGGCGACGAAGTACTTCGAGTTGTACGAACCATCCAGCCCGGTGCCGTTGTTGCTGCGTCGGGCTCGCCGGATGATCAACCAAGACTTCGTCGACATCATTCGCGAACTCGCACCCGATGCGCTCTCGCAAGCAAGAAACCTGGCTGGCCAGTTTGACGACTGAATCCTAGCAGTCATCAAACCCAACCATTCACAAATTCACCCTATCGCCGCTGTTCTGAAAAGGAAAGCTGATGTCCGAAAGCAGCCAAAAATTCATTGCTCGTAACCGTCCGCCTCGCGTTCAAATCGAATACGACGTGGAAACTTACGGTTCCGAGAAGAAGGTTCAGCTTCCTTTCGTGATGGGAGTGCTTGCTGACTTGTCGGGCAATCCGTCCGAGCCACTCGAAGACGTCGCCGATCGAAAGTTCCTGGAAACGGACATCGACAATTTCGACGACCGTTTGAAATCGATGAAGCCACGCGCTGCGTTTCAAGTGGACAACACGCTGACCGGCGAAGGCAGCCTGAACGTCGACTTGACCTTCGAGTCCATGGACGATTTCACTCCTGGCCAAATCGCCAAACGTGTGGAACCACTCAACAAGTTGCTCAACGCACGCACGCAATTGGCTCAGTTGGTGACCTACATGGACGGCAAAGCCGGCGCCGAAGAATTGGTGTCCCGATTGATCAACGATCCTGAACTGTTGAAAGAGCTCGCCGAAAAGCCGCTCGAAATTGATGAATCTGATTCGGCCGCAGAAGCCGCCTGATCGAATCGTCACACCAACACCCACCACCAATCTCGAAGGACTCAAGGATGAGCGAAACACCATCGGAAACCACGGAAGCCGCTCCCGACGTCAGCGACACCATCACACTGGACACGTTGTCTGAATTGTTGGAAGCCGAATTCAAGCCACGCACCGACGACGCCGGGCTGGCTGTCACACGAGCCGTCAACACGCTCGCCGCTCAACTTGTGACCAGCGAAATGGTTGCCGAGAGCGACGTGATCAAGACGATCGAAGCCTTGGTGGCTGAAATCGACAGCAAAATCTCAGAGCAAATGAATGAGATTTTGCACCACGATGACTTCCAACAACTCGAAGGTGCATGGCGCGGTTTCGCCCACTTGGTGAACAACACCGAGACCGACGAGATGCTGAAAATTCGCGTCTTGAACATCTCCAAGAAAGATCTTCACAAGACGCTGAAGAAGTTCAAAGGAACCGCTTGGGATCAAAGCCCGATCTTCAAGAAGCTGTATGAAGAAGAGTACGGCCAATTCGGTGGTGAACCCTACGGTGCACTGATCGGCGACTACTACTTCGATCACTCGCCAGTCGACGTCGAATTGCTCGGCGAGATCGCCAAGGTCTCCGCCGCCGCACACGCACCATTCATCACCGCCGCAGCACCTTCGCTGATGCACATGGATTCGTGGCAAGAACTCGGCAATCCTCGTGATTTGACGAAGATCTTCCAAACTGTCGAATACGCATCGTGGCGTTCGCTTCGCGACGACGAAGATTCGCGTTACATCGGTTTGACGATGCCACGTTTCCTGTCACGCCAGCCTTACGGTGCCGCGACAAATCCCGTCGAAGAATTCGCGTTCGAAGAAGAAACCGCGGGTCCTGACCACAGCCGATACGTTTGGTCCAACAGTGCCTACGCGTTCGCTGTGAACATCAACCGCTCGTTCAAAATGCACGGCTGGTGCTCACGCATTCGTGGTGTGGAATCGGGCGGAGCAGTTGAGAAGTTGCCCGTTCACGTGTTCCCAACGGACGATGGCGGCGTGGACATGAAGTGTCCAACCGAAATCTCGATCAGCGATCGACGGGAAGCGGAATTGGCGAAGAACGGAATGATGCCATTGGTGTTCCGCAAGAACAGCGATTTGGCCGCCTTCATCGGTGCTCAATCACTGAACAACCCAAGCTTGTTCGAAGACGACGACGCAACCGCCAACGCTCGCTTGTCGGGTCGTTTGCCGTATCTGTTTGCCGTCTGCCGGTTTGCACACTACTTGAAGTGCATCGTTCGCGACAAAGTGGGTTCGTTCAAAGAACGTGCCGACATGCAAGTCTGGCTCAACAACTGGATCAGCCAGTACGTCGACACCAACCCAGCAACCGCATCGGAACTGGACAAAGCTCGTCGTCCGTTGGCAGGTGCAGAAGTGGTCGTCGAAGAGATCCCAGGTAACCCGGGATACTACACCGCCAAGTTCTTCTTGCGTCCTCACTTCCAACTGGAAGGTTTGACCGTGTCATTGCGACTCGTTAGCAAGCTGCCGTCTGCCAAGGCCGCTTGATCATTCGTCTTTGACACCATTCCAAACAACATTCATTCCAGGAAACTGAAACCATGATTTTTTTGAAGTTCACCACCGAGATCAAAGGCGACGCAAGCGTCTCTGGTTACGAAGATCAGATCAAGTTGACCTCGGTCTCTTTCGGTGCCAATCGTACCGTCGCAAGTGTTGCCGGCAGCTCAGCTCGTGAGACCGGTTCGCCCGCGTTCACCGAATTGCAATGTTCCAAGGACTTCGACATCGCGTCGACCGAATTGTTCATGCAAAGTGTCTCGGGTGCTTCGCTGCAAGGCGCAACCCTGACCTACTTGCAAACGGACAACGAAGGCAACCCACAGGTTTACTTGACCGTGACGTTGGTTGACCCGATCGTCACCAGCTACTCACAGTCGAGCATGGGCGACAGCAAGCCTTGCGAAAACTTCACGCTCAACTTCACCGAGATCAAAATGGCGTACACTAAGTACGACGGCGACTCGGCGAAGAAAGCAACCGAGAAGGGCTGGAACCTGTCGGAACAGAAAGCCGCCTAGGCTGAGCTGTCATGGCATCCAACGAACCGATCGAACAACCGTCATCCTCGCTACTGGATCGATTGATCCGTGGCGAGAACGGTGGCGGTGGCGACGTTCGTGTGGTGCCAAATCCTGGATCGCGCGGCGGTGTTTCACGCCGTCAACGTCGCCAACAGATGGCGATATTGAGTTCGCAAATCGAACGCGATCTGTTGGCGTTGTTTGGAACACGCCGAATGTCCGAGGATACCGATCTGTCGGCTTGGCCGTTGGTTCAAAAGAGCGTTTTGAACTACGGTGTTCCCGATCTGACGGGCAGGACCAGCAGCGGATTGGACCTGCGACTTCTTCAACGAGAATTCACCGAAGCGATTCGGTGTTTCGAACCTCGTTTGCGAGCGGACACTCTGAATGTCACGTGTCGGTTGAACGAATACGTGCGTGGCGACGTGATTGTGCAAATCCAGGCCCTCTTTGGCCCCTCCGATGCGTTGGAGTCCTTTGCGATGGGCATCTCGATCTGCCTGGGCAATGGCCAATGCCAAAAAGTGGTGCCAGGAAACAGTCAACGCCGAGCGGCGTAGCTGGATTTGGGTGCAGGCACGCTAATCGGTCATTAGGTAGCCGCGAGTTGCCTAT